>VOFC01002451.1_pt1 | contig 35289 bp, 65 predicted proteins | sample 5384161 | NCBI WGS metagenome assembly VOFC01 (sample SAMN12384722, study PRJNA508395) | human gut metagenome | isolation source: healthy gut B | host: Homo sapiens | reverse complement strand
TGCACCTGTCCCAGGCTGTGGCTGCCTATGAGAAGGCGAAGGCAGAGCGCGAAGCTGCTGAGGCCGCAGCCGCTAAGGATGAGGAGGAGAAGAAAATGCGGGATCGCATCAAGCGCATCGTCGGCGAGTCAGGCATGGGCGACCGTTTCCTGCGGCGCACCTTCGACACCTTCCAGATCACCGACGACAACCGGCGCGCAGCCGCAGCGGCCCGGCGCTATGCCGAAGGCTTCGACGCCATGCTGCCGCAGCCCGGCCGTCAGGAACCCGGCCGCAACGGTCTATTCATCGCGGGCCCGCCGGGCACTGGCAAGACACACCTCGCCGCAGCCATCGCCAACCACCTGATCGCGCAAGGGCCGGCCGGTCGTCTGCATGACCATGATCGACCTGCTGGAGCGCATCAAGCGCACCTACTCCACGACCGGCGGCAGCGAGAGCGACGTCCTGAAGATCTACAAGACCGTCCCGCTCCTCGTGATCGACGACATCGGCAAGGAGCCGCCGACCGAGTGGGCGATCTCCACGGTCTACAACATCATCAACGGCCGCTATGAGGCATACCTGCCGACCATAGTGACCACCAACTACGACACCGAGGCCCTGATCGAGCGCATGACCCCCCGGGAGACCCGGGACGACATGACCGCCCGGGCTACCATCGACCGGCTCATGGAAATGTGCAGAGCCATCACCCTCACCGGCCAGAGCTGGCGCTCACGATAGGAGGAACAACATGAAAAAGGTTTACATCTGCTCCCCGTGCCGCGGGGACTATGAGAACAACATCCAGCGCGCCAAGGAGTACAGCCGCGCGGCTGTGGAGCGCGGCTGCATCCCCGTCACCCCGCACATCTACCTCACGCAGTTCATGGACGACAACGTCCCCGAGGAGCGTGAGCTGGCCCTGAGCATCGGCCGCGAGCTGGTGCTCAGCTGCTCCGACGAGCTGTGGGCCTTCGGCCTCGACTGCCCGGACCGCCGGTATGGCCGCGGAGATCGAGCTGGCCAAGGCGCACGGCATCCCCGTCCGCAACGGCTTCGAGGCCATCAGCGAGCTGAAGCCTGACGAGGAGCCGGAAAACACCGAGGAGGACAAGCCGGACATCGGCAGCGTCACGTTGCACCTGCCCGCCTTCAGGGCGATGGCCGTCTGCAACCAGCACCTCGACCACGGCCCTCTCAGCATCGAGCTGGATGGCAGCGTCATCCTCGAGCTCGCCGACCGCCTGATCTCCGATCCGGGCGTCCACATCGAGATCGGAGGCTGAACGCCGTGACGAAGTACGACCCGAGAAAAACGCGGAGGGCTACAACGACCCGACGCCCTACGCAGCCGAAAAAACACATGATGGCGCAGATCCGCGGCAAGCAGGCCAGAGTCGCCGGCGGCTACTTCGAGGCGATGATCTCCGGCTCCTGCGACTACTACCTCGACCGGGGGCTTGCCAAGATTGAAAAGACGCCGGAGCCCATGAAGCCCCTCGGCGCCAAGAACCGCAAGGGCCAGTTCCTCGCCTGCTATACCAAGCAGGCACAGCCGGACTATGGCGGCACCCTGAAGGGCGGCCGGAGCATCTACTTCGAGGCCAAGCACACCGACGACGAGCGCATCGAGCAGCGCCGGCTCACCAAGAGCAGCAGGACGACCTCGAACACCACCACAAGCTCGGCGCCGTCACCTTCGTCCTCGTGTCCATGAGCCTGACCGAGTGCTTCCGCGTCCCGTGGCCCGTCTGGCGGGATATGGCCGCCACCTACGGCCGCAAGTACATGACGCACGCAGAGCTCTCCCGCTACGAGGTGCCGGCGACGGCCGGCTTCATCAAGTTCCTGCACGAGCATCGAGTCCTGGAAGCAGATGATCCGGAAGGAGGACCCCATGATCCCATGATCCCGCTCCCTGACAAGAAGTACAGCATCATCTACGCCGACCCGCCGTGGAGCTACCAGAACAGGGGCACCCGGGCGGCCGCCTCGAAGCACTACGACACCATGACCATCGAGGATATCAAGCGCATGGGCGTCGGAGCTGCGGGGGGTATTGCTAACGAGGATTGCGTGCTTTTCATGTGGGCGACCTTCCCTATGCTCCGCGAGGCCCTCGACGTGATCGAGGCGTGGGGCTTCAGCTACAAGACCGTCGCCTTCAACTGGGTAAAGCAGAACAGAAACGGCGCCGGCCTGTTTTGGGGCCTCGGCAACTGGACGCGCAGCAACTCGGAGATCTGCCTGCTGGCGACCAAGGGCAAGCCGAAGCGCATCAGCGGCAGCGTCCGCAGCATCGTCCTCTCCCCGCTCCAGCAGCACAGCAGAAAGCCGGCCGAAATCCGCGACAGGATCGTCGAGCTGATGGGAGACCTGCCCCGGATCGAGCTTTTCGCCCGAGAAGCGGCCCCCGGATGGGACGTGTGGGGCAACGAAGCGCCGACGCCTGAAGCCAAGGACGCGCCAGCCGACAGCGTCGAGCTGGCCGGAAAGGAGGAAACACATGAACCAGACGACCAAAGAGACCCGGCGCCGCAGCTATGACGCCGTACTCCCCAAGCGGGCCGCCCGCTGCCGCCTGATCCTCGAGACCCTCGGCAACCGTGAGCTCACGGCCAGCGAGATCACAGAGGAGCTCGTCGCAGCCGGCCGGATCCCGTACTTCAACCGCAACTACGTCGCTCCGCGGCTCACGGAGCTGAAGGAGATTGGGATCCTCACGACGGTCGGCCGCCGCAAGGCCACCCGCTCGGACGCCACCGAGGCCGTATGGGCCAGAGCAGAGCCTTCGGGCCCCACAGGCCAGACGGCCGCAGCCTACGCAGACAACCCGACCGAGGCCGAGCAGATGACGCTCGGATCGGCCACCTGAGAGGAGGGCCAGCATGGAACGCCTGACCCACGAGAGAGTCAACGGCATCAAGACGGGCTACTGGAGCGCAGCCACCAAGGAGGCACCATCGGCTCGTCCAGAAGCTCGCCGCCTATGAGAACACGGGCTATGAGCCCGACGAGATCCGCGCAGCTATTGAACAGGCTGCAAAAAACAGCGAAACCAAGACCGCGACAGTTATGGCCGAGTGTATTGCGGGCGCTATGAAGGACACGCTCGAGAAGTACGGCACGGCCGGCAGCGGAAAGAAAGGAGAAACCCCATGAACGAACAGAACCAGCGCGACAGCATCATGTCGATGGCCCGCGGCGCCTTCGAGGAGCGCGTCGACTATGAGATGGACAAGGTGATCCAGAACATCCTCGACCCCAACACGAAGGCCACGGCCAAGCGCAAGATCACCCTCACCATCGAGCTGACCCCGGACGACGAGCGCCGCACCATCGGCGTCTCCGTGACGGCCAAGTCTACGCTCGCAGCAGCACCATGAAAGAATACAAAACCCTCACCCGCGCTCGGAAGGTCGACGTCGACCATCCCTGGTGGCTGGGTATGCCGGAGACCCACCGTCGAGGTGATGCCAGGACTGGAGCGACAGGATGCTCGACCTGATCCTGAACGGGCCCACCATCAACGGCATCAAGAAGGACGAGCTCCGGGCCATGCCGCGTCAGACCTATGCAGCCCTGAAGCAGTACGAGCAGATCGGCCCCATGGCCTCGCCCTACATGAATGACCCGTCGGCCATCGTGGCCCGGGCCTTCGCTGAGCTCTACCCCGGCATCGAGTACGTTGCGCAGTACGTACCCGACCTGCGGGACGAGACCAATGGCACCGCCTACGGCCTGACCATCTTCCCCGACGACGGCAGCACGCCGATCGTCTGCATCTCGGCCGAGGCGCCCATCAGCGCCGCCCCTGCTGCTGGCGCACGAGCTGGCCCATGTAGCCACCCCGGAGGACACGGAGCACGGCGAGAAGCTGGAGCGCAGCGTCGGAGGCCATATTCAAGAAGTACAACGAGCTCCTCGACGCCATGATCCACGACGAGCCTGAGCCCGTCCTCGCGCCCCACCAGCCCGGAGACGGCGGGATCCTCACCATGCCGCTGCGCGACAACGTCCAGAAGCCTCCGACGGACGACTGGCGGCTCACCACCTGCCCTGTCTGTGGCGCTGAGTGCTGGCAGACAGACACGGCCCGCCGGATCCTCGCACTGGAGCCCGACGTCCGAACCGCCTGCACAGCCTGCGCGCTGAAGGGGCTCGGCAAATAATACTGGAGGTAATACATGAACAACGAAAGAAACAACACGACGGCCGGCGGGATCGGCTTCTGCGGCCTTCTCGCCGTCGCCTTCATCGTCCTGAAGCTCACCGGCGTCATCAACTGGAGCTGGCTGTGGGTACTGGCCCCGATCTGGATCCCGACCGCCATCACCCTCGCCATCATCGTGATCGTGCTCGTGGCCGTACTGGTCAGAGAGCTGACGAAGGGAGGCCGCCCGTGATGACCACAGAGGAACGCTGGGCTATGCTGGATCGTGCGATCGCGACCTACGGCGCGCCGGCGCAAATGGACATGGCCGTCGAGGAGATGGCCGAGCTGACCAAAGCCATCTGCAAGGTCAAACGGGCGTGAGGCTGGCTGCCGCAAGTGACCGCAGCGATCGGCAACGTCATCGAGGAGCTGGCTGACGTCCAGATCATGCTCGACCAGCTCCGCATCATCTTCCACCGTTCTACCGAGGAGGTCGAGGAGGAGGAGGCTTCGAAACAGCTACTGGAACGGCTGAAAAACCGTCTTGACGGCCGAAACAACTGGCAGGGCTCCAGCCTCCACAAGTGGATCGAGAAACAATTCTCCACAGGAGGTGACGGCCATGAATAAACCACAGCCGCAGACCGGCCCCGAGATCGAGGAGTACACACCACGGCCACGCCGAAGGCATACGCCGGCAGCGTCCCCGTGTTCTGTGCACACGACGCCATCGTCCCGCTGAAGGATCTGCGGCCTAATCCCAAGAACCCCAACCAGCACCCGCCGGAGCAGATCAAGCTCCTCGCCTCTATCATCCGAGCGACCGGCTGGCGCGCCCCGATCACTGTCAGCAAGCGCAGCGGGCTCGTCACAAGGGCCACGGCCGTCTCATGGCCGCGCAGCTCGATGACCTGACCGACGCCCCGGTCGACTATCAGGACTACGCCAGCGAGGCCGAGGAGCTGGCTGATCTGACGGCTGACAACCGCATCGCGGAGCTCGCCACCACCGACAACAAGATGCTCGCCGAGGTTTTCGCCGACATCGACACCGGCGAGATCCCGTTCATGCTCAGCGGCTACACCGAGGACGACTACGGCAACATCGTGACGGCCCTCTCTGAGGCGCTGCACACCAATGAGCCGAGCAGCGACCCCGACGCCGAGATCCCGACCCCGGCCGCGCCGGTCACGCAGTACGGAGACCTCTGGATCCTCGGCCGGCACCGCGTCCTCTGCGGAGACTGCACCCGGCCGGAGGATCGCGCCCTGCTGCTCGACGGCAACAAGCCCGAGATCCTGCTGACAGACCCGCCCTACTGCTCGGGCGGCAGCAAGGAGTCACAGAAGTCGACCGGCAGCATCGGCACTGAGAGAAAGAACGGCAAGGCCCCGAAGATCGCCAACGACATCATCAGCACGCGCGGCTACCAAAACCTGATCCGCGGTGCACTCACCGACATCCCATGCCTCTACGCCTACATCTTCACCGACTGGCGTATGTGGGTATATCTGTTTGACCTCGTCGAGGCGGCCGGCTTCGGCGTCAAGTCTGAGATCGTATGGGACAAGGGCACGCCGGGCATGGGCGTCGGCTGGCGCTCTCAGCATGAGCTCATACTGTTCGCCGCCCGGGCCGCCACGCACTTCGACGGCCACAAGGGCTACGGCAACGTCCTGAGCATCTCCCGCTCCGGGAACGAGCTGCACCCCACGCAGAAGCCCGTCGAGCTGCTGGAGAAGCTGGTCGACAACACGGACTTCGCCACGGGCGTCTATGATCCCTTCGGCGGCTCCGGCACGACACTCGCCGCCTGCGAGGCATACGGGCAGCCCTCCTACATCATGGAGCTGACGCCCGCCTTCACGGATGTCATCGTCAAGCGATACATCAGGATAACAGGAAAACAGACCGTGCGCTGCGTCCGTCAAGGCCGAGAGCTCTCGCGTGAGGAGATCGCCGCGATCTTCGACCCTGACGAGGAAGGAGGTGAGCAGGAGTGACGCCCTGACATAATGAGCGAGAAGCCGATCACACAACGGATCAAGGACAGGCTCGCGGCCTACACCGCCATGCTGAGGGACATCGACAACCAGCTCGAGCGTCTCGACCGCATGGAGATGACGATGGCCTCCCCGCCCGGCCCTGATCTGACAGGTATGCCCGCGGATCCGGCACACCATCCGACCGCACCGGCATGATGGTGGAGCGGAAAATGGAGCTCGAGGAACAGATCGACCGGCTCAAGGCCGAGGAGAAGCAGGAGCGCAACGCCATCGAGGGCCTGATCCTCCAGCTCTCCGACCCCGACGAGCGTGCCCGTCATCCGGCTGCGCTACTTCGACCGGGCCGACTGGGAGAGCACCTGCGGCGTCCTGTTCGGTGATCGGCGGGACTACGTCGACAGAGTGGACGCCTACCAGAACAGGACATACAAGATCCACGGCCGCGCCCTGCTCAACCTCGCCGCCGTGCTGGACGAGCTGGAGCCCCTGCCCGAGCTGCGGCAGTAAAACGCAGTAAAAGGAACAAAAGGGAAGTAAAAGGAATTGAAAAGCAGTAACGCCCCGTGCTATTCTATATCCTGCAAAAGACCGCCGGACACACGGGCAACGCCGTGACAATTCCGAGCGGCTGACCAGAGGAAAACCGAATAACAACCGACGGCAAGAGGCCGACGGGCGAACCAACGCCCACCGGTCTTTTTTGCGTATATTCAGGAGGTGACGACCATGGCAAACAGCATCACCATGCAGGTCGAAAACTTCCAAAAGCTCATGGACACTGTCGCAGGCAGATCGAGAGCAGGCGGCCGCAAAGGCCATCAGCAGGCACCGTCCACGACGTCAAGGCCAGAGCCCGGCTGGATAGCGCAGGAGGTCACGGCAGTCTACAACATCAAGAAGGGCGAGAGATCACGCCGTCCAGCGAGAACAGCAGCAAGCCGAAGAAGATGGCCGGCAGCATCCAGATCACCGGCGAGACCATCGAGGAGCTCACCCTCGTCTACAAGGGCAGGCTCCTGACTCCTGTGCACTTCGGCATGACGCCCAAGACCGCACCGCCGGCGGCAGGAGCTACACCCTGCGGATGCAGATCCTCAAGGGGCAGAAGAAGGTCATCGGCCGTTACAAGAACACCCGCACCAAGGGCGGGCCCTACTCGCAGCGGTCTCACTGGATCCTCATGGGGACGGGCAACACCAAGGCCGGTGGCGTCAGCGCCATTCCATTCCAGCGCATGAGCCGGACGCGCACCGACATCCAGAAGTTCACCACCATCTCGGTGCCGTCCATGATAACCAGCGACCGCACCAACGAGGCCATCATGCTCCGGCTCAACACTGAGACCAGCAAGCGCCTCGAGCACCACATGAAGCGAGCCCTCGGCCTCTAAGCCAGAGCCCACCAGAACGCCGCACAGCGCGTCCCACCAAGGCGCCCGGGCACCGAGCCCACCAAACAACACCAGACACGCACAGAGCGCGCACACGCGCGCCTCGCAGACGCCTCCACGGCCACGCGCGCGCCGAAGGTACTGTGACGCGCCTCTCTGGCCCTGCGGTGCTGGCGAGCCCAAAAACGCGCAGCCGGGGAAAATTTTTTCGGGCCGTTTCGTTTCGCCCGAGCGGCAGAAAAAGGAGGGGACGCCATGCCGAACCCAACCAACAACAAGCTCGTCGACAGTAAGACCATCGCGGCCCTGTTCGAGCTGACGCCCCGCCGCATCCAGCAGCTCACCAAGGAGGGCATCATCACGGCCACCAAGGAGGGCAACGCCAACCGCTACGACCTGCTGCCGACGATCCAGAAGTACATCAGATACCTGACGGCCAAGGCCAACGGCCGGGAGCCGTCCAAAAAGGACGCAGAGATCGAGGGCCGGCGTCTGGAGGCTGAGGCTGACCTCAAGCGCAGCAAGGCAGACATCGCCGCCCTCCAGCTCAGCGAGCTCGAGGGCACCATGCACCGCAGCGAGGACGTCGAGGCTGTGATGACCGACCTCGTCTACAACATCAGGTCGATGCTCGTGGCCCTGCCGGGCCGTCTGGCCGTCGACGTCACCGGCGCAGCAACACCCGCCGAGGCGTCTGAGATCATCCGTACAGAGGTCTACAAGATCCTGACGGAGCTGGCCGGTTATAAATACGATCCCGAGGTGTATGCTCGGCGAGTAAGGGATCGGGAAGGCTGGAGCGAGCAGCTCGCCGATGACGCGGACGACTAAAAAAGCCGCCGCGAAGCTCAATACCGCCATCGCCGGAGCGGTCAAACGCTTCGCCCCGCCTGAGAGTCTGACCGTGGACGAGTGGGCCGACAAGCACCGCCGCCTCTCCCCGGAAAGCTCGGCCGAGGCCGGCCCGTGGCGTACCAAGCGCACCCCGTACCTCGAGGAGCCCATGCGGGCCTTTACGGATCCGAAGGTGCACAAAATAGTCATGGTCGCCGCGTCTCAGGTCGGCAAGTCGGAGCTCGAGCTCAACATCATCGGCTACATCATCGACCAAGACCCCGGCAGCATCCTCTATGTGCACCCGACCATCGACGACGCCCGAAAGTTCAGCCGCCTCCGCGTGGCCCCTATGATCCGCGACAGCAAGCCCCTGAAGGCGAAGGTGCACGACGTCAAGGCCAAGGACAGCGGCAACACGATCCTCCAGAAGTCTTTCCCGGGCGGGATGCTCACCCTGACCGGCTCCAACAGTGCCTCGGCTCTGGCCTCCACGCCTGCCCGCTATATCATCGGCGACGAGCGCGACCGCTGGGCGACCAGCGCCGGCACCGAGGGCGACCCGTGGGCGCTGGCCGAGGCCCGGCAGGCGACCTTTTACAACGCGAAGGCCGTCGAGGTCTCGACCCCGACCATCAAGGGCGCCAGCAACATCGAGACCAGCTTTTACCAAGGCACGCAGGAACGCTGGTGCCACCGCTGCCCCGAGTGCGGGGGAGTACAGCGAGATCGTGTTCGACAATATCCACTTCGACCCGGAGGCCAAGAGGATCCGCGGGAAAAAATCGTGGAGCCTGAAGGGCGGCGTCTCGTGGGCCTGTCCTGCTTGTGGCTGCCTGATCCCCGAGGAGACCATGCGCCGGCAGCCGGCCAAGTGGATCGCGGAAAACCCCGACGCCTACAAGAAGGGCGTCCGCTCGTTTGGCTCAACGCCTTCTCGAGCCCGTGGACACCATGGGAGAAGATCGTCCTCAAGTTCCTCGACGCCAAGAACGACCCGCAGCGCCTCAAGGTGGTCTACAACACCCTGCTCGGCCAACTGTGGGAAGATCGCGGCGACCTCGAGGACGAGGACACCATGCTCGCCCGCCGCGAGGACTACGGCACCCGCTCGGACGGCACCCCTGTGGAGCTGCCTGACGGCGTGCTCGTGCTGACCTGCGGCGTCGACACTCAGGACAACCGCCTCGAATACGAGGTGGTCGGTCACGGCAAGTACGGCGAGACCTGGGGCGTCGTCAAGGGCTACATCATGGGCCGGCCAGACACCCCCGAGGTCTGGCAGCGGCTCGATGATGTCGTCGACCATGTCTACAAGTTCAAGAACGGCCGGGGCCTGAAGATCTCCATCACCTGCGTCGACTCCGGCGGCCACTTCACCCAAGAGGTGTATGAGGCGTGCCGGGCCCGAGACGGCAAGCGCGTGTTTGCCATCAAGGGCAAGGGCGGCGACGGGATCCCCTTCGTCTCGCCTCCGACTAAGGTGCCGATCCGGGACAACAAGCGGATCACCTGCTGGCTCTACACCATCGGCGTCGACGCCGGCAAGGCGACGATCATGGCTAATCTGAAGGTGCAGGAGCCCGGGCCAAAATACTGCCATTTCAACCGGCACCCCGACGCCGGTTATGACCTCAATTTCTTCAACGGGCTCCTCTCCGAAAAGCTGGTGCTCACGCACACGCGCCGCGGCGACCGCTGGGCGTGGGATAAGCTGCCCGGGCACAACCGCAACGAGGCCCTCGACTGCCGCGACTACGCCAACGCCGGCCTCAAGATCATCAACCCCGACATGGACGCCATCGAGCGCCGCCTGCAAGGACTGGAGGAAAAACCGAAGGCCCCGCAACAGCGACGGCAGCGGCCACGGCACAACCGGGCCGACGCCTTCGACGACTGGTAAGGAGGACAGACCACAATGAGAAAGACCCGCGAACAAATCGAGTACCAGCTCTCCATTAAGAGGAACCGGCTGGAGCTCTACCTGAAGCGAGAGGCCGAGATGCTGGACGGAGGCGTCCAGAGCTACGGCATCGGCTCGCGCAATCTGGCCCGCTACAACACCGACCTCGGATCCATCCGGGCCGCCATCAAACAGCTCGAGGCAGACATCGAAGCCCTCGAGGCCGCACTGAACGGCGAGAAGCCGCGAAAAGCTGTGGGAGTAGTGCCCCGAGACTGGTGAAAGAAGACCCCGAAAGGGGCTTTTTTCATAGGCTGACGCCGGGAGTTTTCGCTCCTTTTCTCCCGGCGCGGCCATTTTTACCATGAAGGAGGTGAGCACCATCAGCAAAAGAAAAAGCAGAAGCCGCCCACAAAACAGGCAGCAGCAGCCGCCCCGCCCCGTGAATAAGGGCTACGGCGACGCCGGCGCAAGCTGGCACAAGAAGGCGACCAAGGGCTCCAGAGCTATGAGCGGCAGCCCGAAGGAGGACATCGACGCCCACAACTGGACGCTCCGGCAGAGAGCCCGGATGCTCTACATGGCCGCACCCGTCGCCACCTCGGCCATCCGCACCAACCGCACCAACGTGGTCGGCATCGGCCTCCAGCTCAAGAGTCGGATCGACCGCGAGGCGCTCGGCATGACGCAGGAGGCCGCCGACGCATGGCAGGCTCAGGCCGAGCGTGAGTTCGCTCTCTGGTCTGAGAACAAAAGGGCGTGCGACGCCACCGGCGTCAACAACTTCGCAGCCATGCAGCAGCTCGCACTCTCCTCGTGGCTGGTCAGCGGCGACGTGTTCGCGGTCGTCAAGCAGTACGACCCGACGCCTCTCATGCCCTACTCGCTACGCATCCACCTGATCGAGGCTGACCGCGTGGCAACCCCGACGACCTCCGGCATCGTCACCCCCATGCTGCTGACCACCGGCAAGGCGGCCAACGGCAACACCATCTACGACGGCGTCGAGGTGGACGGCAACGGCCAGATCGAGGTACCACATCCGCAGCACCTACCCCTTCGAGCTCGGCAGCACGACGACAACGTGGGCCCGTGTTCAGGCATACGGCGAGCGGACTGGCCTGCCGAACATCCTGCACGTCATGGAGAGCGAGCGCCCGGATCAATACCGCGGCGTCAGCTATCTCGCGCAGGTCATCGAGCCCCTGCTCCAGCTTCGCCGCTACACCGAGAGCGAGCTGACTGCGGCGGTCGTCGAGTCGTTTTTCACGGCCTTCATCAAGACCGAGGCAGGCGCCGGCGACAACCCGTTCAACGAGGTCGGGAGCAGCCTGCCGGAGGTGAGCCGGGATCCTAACGAGTACGAGATGGGCCCCGGGCAGATCAACATCATGGAGCCCGGCGAGGATGTCACCTTTGCCGACCCGAAGCGACCGGCCAGCGGCTTCGACAGCTTCCTGCGTGCCATCTGCGAGCAGGTGGGCGCGGCGCTCGAGATCCCGGCCGATCTGCTGCTCAAGAGCTTCAACAGCTCGTACAGCGCCAGCCGTGCCGCCCTGCTGGAGGCGTGGAAAGCCTTCCGCATGAGACGCAAGTGGTTTGTCGATGACTTCTGCACGCCGGTATATGAGATCTGGCTCTCTGAAGCCGTCGCCCGCGGCCGCATCAGCGCCCCGGGCTTTTTCTCTGATCCGGCAATCCGGGCGGCCTATCTCGGCGCCGAGTGGATCGGCCCGTCGCAGGGCCAGCTCGACCCGACCAAGGAGATCTCGGCTGAGATCCTCGCCATCGGCGAGGGCATCACCACCAGAGAACAGGCGACCATCCGGCTCAACGGCGGCCAGTGGGACGCCAACGTCGACCAGCTCACTCGGGAAAACGAGAAGCTGCGCGCAGCGCAGGGACAGGTCGACCAGAGCACGGCGGCCAGCGGCACGATCTCCGCAGCTCTGCGGGAGGCAATCGTCGCCGAGGCCATCAAAAGCATCAAGGAAGGAGACAAGCATGAGAACGCATAACACTCCCCGGCTCTGTGCCGGGCCTCAGACTGCGGGCACGCCGATCAAGTTCTGGAACGTCGCCAGCACCGGCGACGACGAGGGCGAGATCACCCTCTACGGCGACGTCGTGAGCCGTCAGCCTGTGGACTGGTGGACGGGCGAGCCCGAGCCCGGCCTCTACATCGCGCCCGAGAGCTTCCTCGAGGATCTGGCCGCGGTCAAGGGCAAGAGCAACATCACCATCAAGATCAATAGCTGCGGCGGCGACCTCTACACAGGCATCGCCATCCACAACGCCATCAAGGGCCTGACCGGCCACAAGGTCGTCGTCGTGGAGGGCATCGCGGCCAGCGCAGCCAGCGTCATCGCTTGCGCAGGCGACGAGGTGCAGGTTTACCCCGGCAGCATGGTCATGATCCACGGTGTCGCGGGCCTGCTGATGGACTACTACACCCTCGCAGACCTGAAGAAGCTCCAGAAGGACTTCGACGCGAGCGAGCGGGCCATCGCGGAGATCTACCACGCCAAGACCGGCCTCGCGGTCGATCAGCTCCGCACCATGATGACCCGCGAGACATGGATGGTCGGGCAGGAAGCTATCGACAACGGCTTCGCCGACACTCTGCTGCTCACGGACAAAGGCCCCGACGTCACCCTGAGCGCCGACAAGAAGGTGCTCCTCGTCGCCGGCATCCGGCACACGTCAAGGGCTTCAGGCACATCCCGGGGACGATCCCCATCGACAACAGCATCCACGCCGCCCCTGCGGCTGGAAATAAACACGCGGCCGCCAAGAACGACGGCCCCAAGAAGGAGGACAACAAGACCATGACCCTCGAAGAAATGAGAGCACAGCACCCCGACGTCGTGGCTCAGATCGAGCAGCAGGCCGCCGCAAATGCCGTAACGCAGGAGCGGGCCCGCATCGAGGCCATCGACAGCATCGCCGCAAGTGTGGGCGACACTCAGCTCGTCAGGGACGCCAAGTACGGCGAGACCCCCTGCACCGCTGAGCAGCTCGCGCTCAAGGCTATGCAGAAGCAGGCGGCCCTCGGTGCCAAGCACCTGAAGGACGCCAAGGCTGACAACGACGAGTCCGGCGCTGCCGGCGTCGGCGCTGCCCCTAACGGCGGCGAAGAAGGCAGCGAAAACGACGACAAGGCAAAGGTCGACGCCATCGTCAGCATCTACAACACCACCAAGTCTCAGAACGGAGGTAAGAAGTAATGAGCAAGAGACTCGACGAAAATCTCGGCACCGTGGACTATGACGGCCTGATTGTTACCAACGAGCCCGTCGCCGATGTGCTCACCGTGACCATCCGCAATGAGGACACCGCCGCGGCCACTTATAAGCGCGGCACCGTGATGGCTCTGTCTGCCGGCACCGCCGACGACGGCAAGCTGGTGATCCTCGGCTCCACCGCGACCACCAACGAAACCCTGACCGCCAACTGCATCCTCGCCGAGGACGTGGAAGTCGGCACCACCGCGGACGTGACCGTGCTGGCCTACCGCATACCCGGCCACTTCGCCCGCAACAAGCTGGCCGTCGCAGCGGCTACACCCTGAAGGCAACCGACGAGGAGGAGCTGCGCAAGGCCGGCATCCTGCTCTCCGACGCCATCGAATACTAAGAGAAGGAGGACAACAAAATGCCTTTTAACTTCTACGACACCCACACGCTGCTCATGGCCGTGCAGCAGCTCACCCCTGCCGCGACCTTCCTGCGCGACCGCTATTTCCCGACCAATGACGCGAGCGACATCTTCGCCACCGAGGATGTGCTGGTCGAGTACCGCGACGGCAGCAAGAAGCTGGCGCCCTTCGTGGCCCCTCGCAAGGGCGGCGTCACCGTCCTGCGCGCCGGCTACAATATGGAACGCTACACCCCCCCTTCGTGGCTCCCCGCCGCGTCCTGACCCTCGACGAGCTGCGCAAGCGCGGCTTCGGCGAGGCTCTGTACTCTCAGCTCACTCCCTGAGCAGCGCCAGCAGGTGCTCATCATGCGCGACGCTGACGAGCTGGGCGACCTTATCACCAACCGCGAGGAGGCCATGGCGGCCGAGACCATGCTGACCAACGGCTGCATCATGAAGCACATCGCCGACGACGCCGACAAGGGCGACGAGATGGAGATCCGCTTCTACCCGAGGGCAGCAACCCCGCGACCTACACCCCGACGGCCAAGTGGGACGCCACCGGCGGCAAGATCCTGAAGGATCTGGAGGCCATGATCCGTATGCTGACCAAGCGCGGCCTCCGCGCTTCTGATCTGGTCTGCTCCCCGGACGTGGCTGACACCATCATCAACGACGCAGCCGTGCAGAAGTCCTCGACAACCGCCGCATCGAGATCGGCAACGCGGAGCCCGAGCTGCTGCCTGACGGCGCTGCCATCGTGGCCCGCCTGAACGTCCTCGGCCGCATCATCAGCGTCATCTCCTACGACGAGACCTATACCGACGACGAAGGCAACGATCAGCTCTACATCCCGTCCGGCAAGTGCGTCCTCACCGCTCCCGGCGCTGGCCGCACCGCCTACGGCGCCGTCTCTCAGGTCGAGCAGAGCGATGGCGAGTTCCACACCTACGCCGGCCGCCGCGTGCCGAAGTATGTGTGCAGCGCCGAAGGCAACACCCGCACGCTGACCATCTCCAGCCGCCCGCTGCTGATCCCTAACAACAAAAACCCGTGGATCGTTGCGGACGTCCTGACGGGCTGAGCGCAGCAGAAAGGAGCAGAGCATGATCCAGATCATCAAGGGCACCTTCGGCTACTATAACGGCCGCAAGGTGATCCCCATCACTGAAGCAGACGGCCCTCAGAAGTTCGACGACGAGCTGGAGGCCCGTCTGGTGAAGGAAGGCGTCGCCAAGTACATCGGCGAGCAGGACGAGCCTGCCGAGCAGCCCGCACCCGATCACGGCGACGACGCCGACGAGCCTGCCAGCACCAACACCGCGGCCGACGAGGCCCCTGAGTACGACGAGGACATGAAGCTCGACGAGCTGAAGGAAGTGGCCGCGCGCTATGGCGTGGACGCCTCTGCCATGCGCAAGAAGGCCGACGTCATCGCTGCCATCGAGGCCGCCAAGGCCGAGCAGCCCGATGACGGCACCGACGACGAGGAGGACCAGACCCCCCCCCCGCAGATCGGCGCCGCGGATCCTGTCTGATGGCCTTCAGCTTCAAGGCGATGGTCGAGGCTGACCGCCGGCGCACGTTTCTCAATCTCGACGAGTTCGGTGAGAAGCACACCGTCGAAGGCCAAGCCATCGCTGCCGTGCTGGATGACAACGCCCTGAAAGAACGCCAAGGGGGGCAAGAGCTGGGCGTGGCAGAGTCGTCCCTCTGCTGCTTTATGCGGCAGTCGAGGATCTGCCCGCTCGGCGCCCGGCGGGAGAAGGGCTCAACATCGACGGCCGCGAGTATATCGTCAACGACTGGAGTGAGGACATGGGCGTCGCCACCATCGCGCTCGGCCAGACCGTGACCATGTAGGAGGTGCCGCCATGTCCATCGTCAACAGCATCGAAACCGTCCGGGACTGGCTGACCGCTGAGGTCTGCCCTCTGGTCAAGCTGAAGCTCCCGGACGATAAGGCCACAGACGCCTCCTACCCCTACAAGCTGGTCAACCCGGCCGCGTTCTCGCTTTTCGTTCCCTCGAAGGACAGGACGCCCCCGAACATCGCCGCGCCGATCCCGTCGGTTTGCGTGCAGATCGTTCAGGGCGACGACCGCCTGCTCCAAAGTGCCCGCAGCGTCAAGATCCGGCTCCTCTTTTCGGCGTGGGATCCCGGCTATCACGGGCCCGACATTTACAAGCCGAAAGGCGACGGCAGCGGCTCCTACGTCCAGCAATACAAGGAGGCCGCGGCGGCCTCTTCGTGAAGAACGGAGAGGGCTGGCGTGACGCATGGAATTTTGTGGACACAGCCCTCCGACGGATCGAAAACGCCGAGTACCTCGGCGACCTCCGCGTCATCAAAGAGGAAGGCATCTCCTTCGGCCCCGTCGCCGAGCAAGACGCCGTCCCCGACTTTTACCCGTACTGGTTTGCATGGGCTGAGTTCTCCGTCGAGGAGGCCCTGACCCGCAACCCGGAAAGCTACCAACACCTGCTTTAAGGGCAACCGCTCGGCTGCTCTAATTTCATGCAAAGGAGGATAAGCAGATGGCAAACGAATACCTCTACGGCGCCTACGGCCACATCGGCGAAACTGTGGCACAGAGCGCCGTGCAGGCGGGCACCACGCCGGTCTATATCGGCACGGCACCCGTCAACCTCGTGCGCGGCTTCGGCAAGGTCGGCATCATCAACGCGCCGATCAAGATCACCAGTCTGGTCGACGCGCAGAAGAAGCTCGGCTACGCGGCCGACTGGGGCACCTTTACCCTGTGCGAGGTTATGTACGCACATTTCAACAACACCCTCGGGAACATCGGCCCGATCTACGTCATCAACGTGCTCGACCCCTCTGCGGGCAAGCACCGCAAGGAGGCCGGCCACCACCAAGAAGCCCTCACCTTCACGGCGGCCGCGCCGAGTTCGCCAGCAACAAGATCATCCTCGACACCCTGACCATCGCAAAGAATGACAGCGGCAACTACGCCGAGGGCACCGACTACGCTGTGGACTATAACTTCACCAAGGGCACCGTCATCATCACCAGCCCGATCGCGGACTCCCCGCTCGCCGGCACCCTGACGGCCAGCTTCTACGAGGTGGACGACAGCGCCATCGCAGGACGACGACATCATCGGCGGCGTCACCTCCTCCGGCGAGTACAGCGGCCTGAGCGCGATCGCGCTGCTCTATTCCGAGCAGTTCGCGGTCTGTAATCTGATCGCGGCCCCCGGCTGGAGTCACAGCCCTGCCGTCTACAACGCCATGCTGACGACCTGCAAGAAGATCAACGGCCACTGGGACGCCTTCGTCGTGGCTGACCTGCCCCTCGTGGACAGCAGCGCGCAGGCGGTCGACACGATCACCAAGGCGATCGCATGGAAGAAGGCCAACGCCTTCACCGACGAGCGTTCTAAGGTCTACTGGCCGCAGGCTGTGGACAATCTCGGCAACGTGTACCACCTGAGCACGATGGCCGTGGTCGAGCTCATGCGCGCCGACTTCAGCCACAACAGCGTCCCGATGGAGACCTGCGGCAACAAGGCTATCCCCGTCATCAAGCAGTATTTCGGCGCCAACGCGAACAACCGCGGCTTCGACCAGCAGACCGGCAAGGAGCTGACGCAGAACGGCATCAGCACCGCCGTGGCGTGGGGCGGCGAATGGGTGCTGTGGGGCGACCATACCGCTGCCTACACCTACGGCGCCGACGTGGATCCCCGGGCGATCTTCGACGTGTCCATGCGGATGCTTATGCACATCACCAACGACTTCCAGCGGGAGTGGAGCCCGCGATCGACGAACCCATGACCCGGGCGCTCAAGGATCGCATCATCAACCGCGAGCAGGAGAAGCTCGACGGCTATGTCAGCATGGGCGCGCTGCTGGGCGAGCCGTGATCCTGTTCCTCGAGAGCGAGAACAGCACCACCGACGTGATGAATGGCGACTTCCGCTGGGACATCGCCGTCACCCCGACCCCGCCCCTCAAGTCTGCGAGCGTCTACGTCGCATACACCGACGCGGGCTTCTCCGTCTACTACGAAGGAGGTGACGAGTAATGGCAAACCTGTGGCTTGACCTGAAGGGCCCCATCCTCGCCGATACCGTGTATGTGGACGGCGTTCTCGCCGCCAAGGACGTGACCATCACCCTGCCTCCCGTCAACCTCGTGACGGCCGATTATAAGGCGATGGGAACCTACACGGCGCCGCTCCTCGGCCAGATCGAGGCGATGGAGGCCGCCATCACCAAGATCGGCATTGACAAGGGGCTGCGGTCCATGATGAAGCTCGAGAGCAAGACGCTGGAGGTCAGATGGGCGCAGGATGTCAAGTACGCCGACGGCTCCACCAAGACCGAAGGCTGCAAGGCGTTCATGCGCTGCGTCTCCGAGCTGATCCCCGGCCTGAACGTGGATCCGGGCAACGCTTCGGAGAACGAGATCGACGCTGGCCGTCAGCCGCTATCAGGTTTTCGTCGCTGGCAAGGATTCTGCCTGATCGACCAGCTCAACACTATCATGCGCATCGGCGGCGTGGACTACGTCAAAGACCTGCGCAGCCTGCTGTAACATGACAGATGGGCGCCGCCCCTATGGCGGCGTCCCTCTTTTTAACGAAAGGAGACAACGACCATGGAAACCATCACACTCACAACCCCATCACCATCAACGGCAAAAAGGTCAACGACCCTGACCTATGACATCAGCGAGATCACCGCACAGGCGTTTGCTGAAGCTGACGCCAGAAAGCTGAGCGCCAGCGGCTCCAAGAACGGCAACGCGGCCGGCGCGGCCGAGCTGGACTACGGCCTGCACCTCTACCTCGGCTTCGCTGCCGTCATCGCGGTCAACCCTGAGATCGACATCTCCGACCTCGAGCGCGTCCTCGGCTCGACGTTATGAAGATTATGAGGATCGGCCGGGATTTTATTTCCGGGAAGTCGGAGGAACCCTACACCCCGACAGCTCCGACGCGCAATCGTCGAGACTACGCCCGAGCCTTCCACACATCAACGCAGAGACCTCGGAGAGCGAAGGCCTGACCGACTTCCTGATGGAATACTACGGGGAGGCAGCCGAGGAGGCCAAGCGGCAAGCGAGCCGGCCGACTCGTGCGGCCAGCTTTAAAAACCACACATCAGAAGGAGGTGACGCACATGGCAAACGGAAAAACGATGCAGGCGGTCGTCAATCTGGCCGGCAGCATCGACCCATCACTCGGCAAAGCCATCGAACAGGCTCAGAAGAAAATCAGCGGCCTGAACGTGAAGGCGCTGGCCGTCGGTGCTGCCGTGGGCGGCATCGCTGTGGCGACGGGCAAGGCGGTCGTCGAGGCTGGAAAGTACATGAAGGATCTCGGCGCGTCCTTCGATGACGCTGCTGATGCTATCCGCATCGGAACCGGCGCCACCGGCGACGCGCTGGATGGGCTTCTGGATGACTTCGACGCCGTCTATAAGAGCGTCCCGACCACAATGGAGGACGCCAGCAAGGCGATCGCAGACTACAACACCCGCCTCGGCCTCACCGGCCCGCAACTTCAGGAGATCTCCAAGCAGGCCATCCAAGTGAGCGATATGCCGGGGACGACCTCGGCGGCGTGATCGAGGAGTCGAGCCAAGCCTTCCAGCAGTGGAACATCGACGCCGACGACATGGGCGGCGCTATGGACTACATCTTTAAGGTTAGCCAGAGCACAGGCATGGGCTTCACGGATCTGATGGCAGATATGCAGCAAGTTCGGCCCGCAGGCTTCAGGACCGATGGGCTACTCCTTCGAGGACGGCGAGTCCGCCCTGATGGGCCAGCGACAAAGTCGACAAGGCCGGCGTACAACACCGACGAAGTGCTCGGCGCTATGAAAAAGAGCGTCGCCACACTCGCCAAGGAGGGCATCAGCGCCAGCCGACGGAATGCTCGCCTTTGCCGTACTACGAAAAGATCAAAAACGCCGGGACGGACACCGCAGAGGCCGCCAGCATCGCGTCGGAGATCTTCGGCACAAGGGCAGGCTCCACGATGGCCGCAGTTCAATCCGGAGACGGCTCTCTGGCCGTCGCAGACGACGGCTCGAGACTGCAAGAAAACGGCGAGACAATCGCCGGCGCAGCTGATGACACCGTACGACTTCGCCGGCGGCCTTCGAGGTTATGAAGCAGGGGCTCGAAGTGGCCCTCAAGCCTATGGCGTCCATGAACACTGTGTTCACCCTGACGGCTCAACAAGTCATGCCGACCCTGCAAAAACCTGATGGAGCAGATCACTCCCCGGCCATCTCCAAGGCGGTCGAGGCTGCGGCCCCGTTTGTCGACGAGTTCCTGACCGGCGCGGCCGACGCCCTCGAGGACGTTCTGCCCCTGATCTCTCAGCTGGCTCACGGGCCGACCTTCTGCCAGTTCTGACGCAGCTAATGAGCTCTGCTCCCTGCCGCCGCTTCTCAACCTCGTGCAGACGCTCCTCCCGCCACTCATGCAGATCGTCTCCGCGATCCTGCCGCCTATTGCCAGCCTGCTTGCCACCGTGCTCCCTATGCATGACGCAGATCGTCACGCCGTGCTGCCTGTGCTGGTGAGCATCATCTCGAGCCTGCTGCCGGTCATCACCCCGCTGCTGGAAGTGGCTCTGCAGATCGTCAACAGCGTCATCATGCCGCTGCTTGATCCCCTGATGCAGCTCGTTCAGGCACTACTCCCCCCGATCCTGAGCCTGATCGGCGCCATCACCCCGACTGCTGACTCCGCTGCTGTCTATTCTGGAACCCATCGCCAGCGTGCTCGGCACGATCGTCGGCTGGGTATCGAAGATTGTCAGCTTCGGCTCCGGCGTCATCAGCAAGATCGCGGGCCTGTTTGGAGGTGGAGGCGGCGGCAGCGCCGACGTCTCCGGCTATGCGACCGGCGGCTTCACAAGAGTGGCCCGTCCATCGCCGGGCGAGGATCCACGCTATCCGACCGAGGCGGTCATCAGCTTCAACCCTGCGTACCGCTCGCAAAACCTGTCCTACTGGGCCGAGGCTGGCCGGATGCTCGGGGCATCTGACGGCGAAAGCGACTACGAGCCTGCTCAGCGGCGGCTCCGGGCACGGCTGTGGTCTACGACCTGAGTGGGCCTGTCCTTCTCACCTCAGATCAAGGTCGAGGGCGACACCGACGAGGACACACTGATCCGAAAGCTCCGCGACCTCGAGCCGGAGTTCATCGACTTCATCCTCGAGGCACTCAGCAGAAGGGAGGGCGGCGCCTATGTCACAGCAGACAGTCGGCTTTATTGATTATGTGGCGCAGGGCGGCGACACCTTCGACAGCATCGCGCTCGTCGCCTATAACGAGGAGCGCATGGCGAGCACCATCATCGAGGCCAACCCCGACCTCAGCGACGTGCTGATCTTCGAGGGCGGCGAGGTTGTGCGGATCCCGATCGTCGAGACCGTGGAGACGCCGGAGACCCTGCCGCCGTGGAGGAGGTGACGCCGTGAAGATCCTATACGAAGGCGTCGACATCTACCCGGACGTCAGCGTCCACCGCTGCTATCACGATATGTACGCAGACAAGCAGAGCGACGAGCTGCTTCTCAAACTCAACGACACCCGGGAGCTGTGGGACAGTGGAGCCCCAAGAAGGGCGACACCATCGCAATCGAGGACGGCGCTGCCAAGACGGGCAAAATGTTCGTCGAGAGCGTCGTCCCCGAGTCCGGCATCATCACCCTGCGGGCCTATTCCATCCCCGCAGTCTGCGAAGGATAAGCGGAGCAAATCATGGGAAAAGGTCAAGTTCCTGCAACTGGCTCAGGAGATCGCCGGCCGCCACAGCCTGACGCTCGAGACCTACGGGATCACCGACCAGACCTACGACTACGTCGAGCAGAACAACCTCGCCGACTTCGCTTTTTTTCAGACACGCTGCACCCTCGAGGGCGCGGCGTTTCTGGTGTATGACGGCAAGCTGGTCGTCTACGACGAGGCGTACATGGAAAGCCAGCAGCCAGTCGACACCATCACCATCACGCCGGCCAACGACTTCGAGTACCGCGACGAGGGCGCCTACGCCTACGGCTCGGCCGAGGCGGTCAACGGCGGCCTGACCGGCACCTTCGCAGCCCCGGGCGGCGGCGACAAGGTACTGCGCCGGATCCTACCCTTCCGCATGACTGACCAGAGCGAGGCCGACCGCTTCGCCAAGGGCCTCCTCCGGGACGCCAACAAAAACGCGACCGTCGGCACCCTCTGGACGGGCTCGCTGCTGCGAGACTATGCGGCGGGCTCTGTGGTCACGCTGGCGACCGAGGGCGTTAAGTCGTGGGACGGCACAGCCTTCATCAGCCGGATCCGGCACGACTACGTCAAGACGCGGAGCAAGCTCTATCTGCGCAAGCCTCTGGAGGGATATTGATGAACAGCAACACCCAAATGATCCAAAAGGGCAAGATCTCGAGCATCGAGGGAAAGCCCGACAGAAACGGCGACAAAACCACGGCCAGAGTGCTCCCGAGCACAGCCGACAGCCTCGTCACAAGGCCGCTGACGATCCCGTGGTATCTGCGCGGAGACATGGGAAGCCTGAGCCCCGGCGTCGAAGTCGCCTATGCTATGTTCGAGGACGGCACCGGCCTGATCCTCTCCCGCATGGATGGGGAGTGGCCCGGCACCGTCCCCGGCGACATCACCATCAAGAAGGGCGCGCTCACCGTGCAGGACAAGGGCGTCAGCGTACCGTCGGCAGACGTGACCGCCACGGGCATCAGCCTGACCGGCCACACCCACACCGACAGCATGGGAGGCGGCACTTCTGGCCCACAGTAAGGAGGGATAGACATGGCCGTCATGGCATCATGGAACGGCAAGACATGGGGCGTCTCCCCCGAGCGGATCGCCGCCCTGAATGGCGTCTCCTCCAGCGTGGAGCTGGACACCGAGAACAGCGACGACAAGGCGGGATCCCCGGCCACCAAGACCAAGGCGCTCAAGCTGCAGAGCATGAGCTTCGACTTCGATCTCGGCCGCCTGCGGTCGGCTGCGATGTCGCGGCGAGTACGAGTCGTGGACGGCGCTGGTGGGCCAGTACGCCCCCTTCTACCTCGGCGGCACGCGCTTCGGCCCGGCCAACCTTCAGCTCACAGGCGTCAGCCTATCGACACCAAACTGGACAACTTCGGCAGGATCCTGAAGGGCAAGATCACGATCAAGCTGACGGAATACGCCGAGGAGGCCAGCAGCAAGAAGGCCAGTTCTGGAAAATCCAGCAGCAGCGGCAAGGCGGCAGCAGCTCGTCCCCGGCCGGGCATCGCCACCGGCGGCGTCGGCATCAGCGTCGGCTGTGAACGTCGGCGCCTCCAGCAGCGCCAAAGCCGCGAAAAAGAAACCCAACAATGCCCAACTGAAGTAAAGCGAGGTGATCCCATGAAAGTAAGCGGCAACGCAGCGCCCGAGACCTGCGTGCAAAACCTTCTAAAGACCATCCGCGGGGAGGTGCCCTACGAGCGCATCAAGGGGATCGACCGCACGCTGATCGACAAGCCAAGCGAAACCGCTGCGACCGATCTGGCCGCCGACGTGGAGTTCCTCGTGGAAACCTACGAGCCCCGCGTGCAGCTCAGCGACTCCGACCTGAAGGCCCTGACCGCTCAGGCCGGCGACTTCGAGCTGCGGGCCAGCATTGACAACAACACACTCTGAAGGAGGTGAACAGCATGAGCGACGAGACCAACACCTACGGCGACGACATCCACCTCACCACAACCGACGCGAGCACCCTATACAACACCCTGATCGCCGCTCGAAAAGGGCACCGGCGAGCCGCTGTACCCGGGCGACGAGCGCCGGATCTTCGGCGAGGCTCTCGTGCCCGTGTTCGTTGCCCTCTACAACAGCCTCAACGACGCCGGCGGCCGGCAGACCCTTCTCCGCTATGCGCGGGGCGAGGTGCTGGACGCCATCGGCGAGCGGCTGGACGTGAACCGACTGGAAGGCACACCGGCCAAGACGACCATGCGCTTCTCTGTCTCCACGCCGCAGGAGAAAAACATCATCATTCCGAAGTGGACGAAGGTGACGCCGGACAGCGACCACTACTTTGCCACCGACGAGATCGCCGTCCTTCAGGCCGGCGCCTACTCCGTGGAGATGCCGACCTCGGCCGTGAGCAACGGCACCGAAGTACAACGGCTACGCACCGGCACGATCACCACCATTGTCGACCTGATCCCCTACATCGAGAGCGTCACCAATCTGACAGCGAAACGGCCGGAGGCGATGACGGCGAGCCCTACACCACCGAGGGCGACAACCGCCTCCGCGAGCGGATCCGTCTGGCACCCGCCAAGAGATCCACCGCGGGCCCCGAACAGGCTTACATCTACTGGGTAATGACGGCCGACAGCTCCATCGTGGACGCAAAGGCCGTCAGCGAGAAGGAAACCGTCAGCGAGACCCTCACGGTCTACGACGGCAAAGCCTTCAAGGGCGGCGGCACAGCTTCTGACCGACACCCTCGTCGTGAAGGCCCACGGGCAGAGCACGGCGGCGGTCAGGACACGGACTACACCGTCGACTACGCCGACGGCCTGCTGGCCATCACGCTCAAGGGCAGTCTCGCGGCTGCTGAAAGCATCGACATCATCATCACCCGCACGCTGGAGGGCTGCGTCAAGATCGTGCCCCTGCTGGAAGGCGGCGGGATCCCCGACGCTGCCATGCTGAGCGAAGGTGCTGGACGGGTCAACGCCAAGGACATCCGGCCACTCACTGACAAAGGTGAGCGCCGTGCCCCCGAGGTCGAGACCTACGACATCGAGATCGTGTACTACACCACGCCGGAGAGCGAGGCCGAGGTCATCGCCAATGTCGAAGGCACAGGCGGCGCCATCGACCGCTACAACGAGTGGCAGGTCGCAGCCCTCGGCCGGGATCAACCCCGACCAGCTCCGCAAGCGGATCCTCTCGCCTTCGTGGGGCGAGAACCTGACAGGCGCCTTCCGCGTGGACGTCGTTCAGCCGACCTACAAGGCCGTCAGCGACACGCAGGTCGCCAAGTTCAGCGGCCACCTGACTGTCAGCCACAAGACAGAGAGCGAGGTGGTGTAAATGCGGCTCAATGAGACCGAGATGGTCAAGCTGCTGCCTGCGTGGATGCAGGAGGACGGCAGCGACAAGGGCCTCGCCACCGGCTGCGACATCATCAGCCGCGACGCCTATGCGCGTCTGAAGCTGCTGAGCAGGTGGGACAAGATCGACCAGCTCAACGATGCCGAGCTGGACGAGATGGCGTGGGAGCTGAACATCCAGTGGTATGACAGCACCGCGCCCATCGAGATCAAGCGGGCCGTCATCCGCAACAGCGACCGCGTCTATGCCAAGCTCGGCACCCCCTACGCCGTGGCGCAGATCATCGCCGACTACTTCGGCACCGGCGAGGTCAGGGAGTGGTATCAGTACGGCGGCAAGCCCTATCACTTCAAGGTGCTGAGCGACAACCCGGGACTCGTCAACGAAAACCTCGACCTGTTCCTCTCACTGTTGCGCACCGTGAAGCGGCGCAGCGCATGGCTCGACGCGATCCTGATCTGCCTGACCGGCGAGATGTTCCTTTATTCCGGCATGGCCGTCAGGGATCACACCCAAGAGGTGCACGTCATGGGGACAGACGAGATCCACCTCTACCACGGGGCCGTCGTCCACGACAACAACCGGGAGACCGTCACCATCGGCACCAGCGCGGCGGTCCTCTCAGACTAAGGAAAGGAGAAAGACATGGCCGCATTTATCAACAACGACATCACCGCCGCGGGCCTTCTCGTTCTGGCGAAGGGCGTGGCGGGCCAGCAGATCAACTACACCAAGATCGTCCTCGGCGATGGCTACCTCGAGGAGGGCCAGACGCCCCGCTCCCTCACCGGCGTGGTCAGCCCGAAGGCGACCGTCGACATCACGAAGCTGAAGATCAACGGTGACGGCACCGTGGCCGTCGGCGGCATCTTCACCAACGGCGACGAGACCGAGGGCTTCTACTACCGCGAGCTCGGCCTTTATGCGGACGATCCCGATCCCGAGGACGGCGAGGTGCTGTACTGCTACGGCAACTGCGGCGATCTCGCCGAGTGGATCCCGCCCTCCGGCGGCGCCACCATCGTCGAGAAAACCATCGACATCGTCACCGCGATCGGCACGGCCACCAACGTGACCGCCTACATCCCCGCCGACGCCTACGCCACCAAGGAGGACTACGAAAACATACAAGGCCATCGCCCTCGCGGCGCGCAGGCTACGGCCGAGGAGGCCATCTGGCACTCGCCCGGCAGGCCATCGCAATCGCGCAGGCTGCCGGCCATCGTGGCCAACGACCTGAGCAACGTCGGTCGGCCAGAACACCAGCAAGATCGCAACGCTGTGGGACGCCGTTTTCAGCGACATCACAAGCAACCCGTTCCAGATCACATTCGCAGATCTTAACGGCATCACGCTGAAGTCTGGCGTCTGGAACGCTTCACTTCAAAGGGCCTCGAGTGCTGATGGGAAACTGCTACAACTACACCCCAATCCCACCAGCCGAAGCCTCCTGCATCATCGCGCACCTGTTCGTCGAGCTGGCCCTGCCCTGCTCCTGCTGCAAGCGGGAGGACGGCGTCATCGTCATTCAGGGCAAAACCTACGACGGCAGCAGCGCCAGCGTCACAATCAAAGGCGAGGAGGTGAGATACTACGGCAAGCAACGGACACTCGCGGCCATACGAGCGGGCCAATGTAGGCCGCCCGCCCTTCGGCCGTGACAAACTGCCCGAGATGCAGGTCATCACGGACGCCAAGGAGCTCGAGAAACACACCTACATCAAGACCAGAAACCCGACCGTCTTCCCGAAGAAGGAACGGCTCGGGCTGGCGCAGAGGATGATGAACGAGGCCAGCGACCTCGTCGCCGACCTGATGGAAGCCAACGACCTGCTCCTGACCGATCCCGAGGAGCGTGAGCTCAGGTATCGCGCGCGCAACGCTCGGCGCTGCGCAACTGCCGAAGCTGATCCACCACATCGAGCTCGCGCATGAGATCCTCAGCGGGCTCAGCGATGACGCCTTTGCACACTGGTCGCGGATGGCGGCCGGCGTGAAGAACCAGACCGCTAAATGGTACAAATCCGATAAAGAGAGGGCCGCCAAGATGGACGCGCAGAAGCGTCACCAGTGAGGCGGCCCGTGGGTATGCCTTGTTTTTTCGTGCCGGCTCGGCCAACAACGCCCGCAACGTCAACACCGATGGCACTCTGAACAGGAACAACGCCTACAACGGCAACAACGGCCTGCGCCCCGCTTCGATGGATAGCCCGACTTATTAACCGGCCGGAGACGGCCGGTGAACACTGTGCACCATCATCCAAGGAAGGCGTATCCCTCCCGCACCCGGCGCCGTCTGACCGGCCCGGCCATGGGTAAACACAAGACCGCCGATGCCCCCGGCGGCGCACGCAAAGCGTGGCCGGAGCTATACACGGCGGGGAGACTTTTCAATGGAGAATATTGTAAACAGCACCATCGCGCTCTACAAAGCATACCGCAAAACCCGTTGCGGAAAGCGCGACAACCCGACCGCCATGCGCTACCGCATGGAGGCCATCGAGCGCACCGTCGCCCTCTCTGAGAGGCTCCAGCGGCGCGAGTACACCTTCGGGCCCTACTACCCCTTCAAGGTGTACGAGCCCAAGGAGCGGCTCGTCCTCGCCATAGACTTCGAGGGCAAAGTCGTCCAGCACTCGCTCTGCGACAACGTCCTCGAGCCGGCGTTCTCCCAGCGCTTTCATCCGGGACAACTACGCCGGCCAGATCGGCAAAGGCACCCACGACGGCCTCGACCGTCTGACTGCGGCCATGCGCCACTATTTCTTCAGCCGAAAGGCAGCAGACGAAGCAGCCCGCAAGGCTGCCGGCCTGCCGCCCCGGCCGATGAGCGAGTGGGACTACGCCGACGGCTGGGTACTGAAGGGCGATTTTTCAAAGTTCTTTTACACCCTGCTCCATTCCTACTGTTACGAAAACGGCCCGCCGGGCCCTGAAGTGGCTGAAGGATCCCGAGCTGATCGACTTCGTCGAGTGGCTGCTCTGGATCGTCATCGACAGCACGCCAGACCCCGGGATCCCAATCGGCAACCAGTCGAGCCAACTGCTCGCGCTGCTCTATCTGGACGCCTTCGACCACTGGCTGAGGGATGACCGCGGCCTCGTATATGGCAGGTACATGGACGACTTCTACATCATCCACAGCGACAAGCTGCTGCTCCGGCAGATACTCAAGGAGATCGAGGCGTACATCAAGCCGCTCGGCCTTCGCCTGAACGGCAAGACGCAGATCTTCCCGTTCAAGAACGGCATCGACTTCCTCGGCTTCCACACCTATCTCACGAGCACCGGCAAGGTGGTCAGAAAGTGAGGGCCAAGAGCATCGACAACATGAAGCGCAAGATCCGCAAGTTCCGCGGGCTGGTGGACTCCGGCAAGATGACACTCGACAGCGTCGTGCAATCCTATGCAAGCTGGACGGGCCACATCTCGCACGGCAACACCTACCACCTGCGGCAGAACATGGACGCCTATTTCTTCAGCTATTTCCCGGAGCTCAAACCATCACCGAAAGGAGACAACACTCATGGCCCAAAAAACTGAGCAACCTCGCAAACAAGTCGAAGGTCAAGTTCGGCAGCCTGTACGGCAGCCCGATCGTCTGGATCGTGGCCGATAAGAACCACGCAGGCTACCCTCCAACAGCGTCACGCTCGTGACCAACCAGATCATCAAGCTGCTGTGCTTCGACGCGAAGGAGAGTGTAACGGCAACAGCGACCGCCGAAACTACGGCAATAACCGCTACATCTACTCCAACCTGCGCCAGTGGCTCAACAGCCCCGCGGCTGCCGGCCAGTGGTACACCGCACAGCACTCCGCAGACCAGACGCCGGACTCCTCCCACGTCTGGAACGGCGTCAACCCGTACAGTGGCCTCGCCGGTTTTCTGAACGCCTTCACGGCCAACGAGCGGGCCGCCCTGCTCGCCACCACCATCACCGTCGGCAAGAGCTCCACGGACGGCGGCGGGACGGAGACCTGCGTGGACAAGGTTTCCCCCTGTCCTGCACCGAGGTCGGCCTGGGCGGCGACCACGTCTGCGGCAGCAAGCTGGCGATCTTCAGCGACAACAACAGCCGCATCGCCACCGTGACGGCATCCTGCGTCGCCAATTCCAACTATTCCGTGCAACCCGGCTCTGGTGCCGCGTGGTACTACTGGCTGCGGGACGCCTATGCCGGCTCGGCCGACCGCGCCCGCCGCGTCAGCACCGATGGCACTCTGTGCAGGAGCCACGCCTCCTACGGCTACCTGCGGCCTGCGCCCCGCTTGTAATCTGTCCTCTGATCTCCTGATCTCCGACTCCGTCGACTCGGATGGATGCTATACAGTGATCTACAATCAGGCGCCCACAGCGCCGTCGTCCATCACTGTCCCGAGCGAAGTGCTCGGCGGCGAGAACCTGAGCATCTCGTGGGCGGACTCGACCGATCCCGACGGCAACCTCTCCGGCTACAAGCTGGAGCGCAAGGTCGGGAGCGGCACATGGGCGCAGGTCTACAAGGGATCCTCGCGCAGCTACACCGACGCCATCACCTACGGATGGACGAGCGTGCAGTACCGCGTCAAGGCATACGACGCCGCCGGCGCGGTGAGTGCGTACACCACCAGCGCCACCCGCACCGTCACCAATAACCGACCGCCCGTCATCAGCGGCACGGACGGCGCCCTCGGCAGTTTCAGCACGGCGGCCCCGTCCTACGAGTACACCGTCACCGACGCCGACGGCCATCAGGTCGACGTCGTGGAGATGCTGGACGGCGTCACGCTGCGCAGCCTACACCGTGACCCTCGGCCATACCAACACGCTGACGATCGGCTCCGAGGCGTGGCTGAAGGTCGTGAACGGCAGCCACACCCTGAAGATCGTGGCGACCGACGCCAAGGACGCCAGCGTCACCCGCACGCTGACCTTCACCAAGGCCGTCACGTCCGTCGAGTTCGAGCAGACCGTGGCGATGGCGGCCGACGATATGCCGACCAAGGCCCTCGTCAACATTCAGGGCAATTTCCCGGCCGGCTGCACGCTTCAGGTCTGGATCTGCAACAACGGCAACGACGCGAGCCCGACATGGGAGGACATCACCACCAAGGTCAGAGCCAGCCAGAAGCACTACTTCACAACCAGACCAAGACGGCCGCGAGCTGGGGCGTGAAGATCAAGGCCAAGCTGCTCCGCGGATCTGCTGAGGGAGCCTGCTACATTCAGTCTGTCGGGAGGTAACTTTGCATGATTAAGCACAGAGAGGACAGCATCAAAGAGCTGAACGAGAAAACAGGCCGCAGAGGCCAAGAAGGACAAACCATCGCCGAGCAGGGCGCGACCATCGAGCTGCTGAAGGGCTGCATCATGGAGCTCGCTGCCGTCATCTACGGAGAAGGAGGGGAGGTAACAATGAGTAAGATCGTCGAGCTGTACGTCGAGGGAGCTGCTGGGAAGGCAGCGCCATGACCATCGACAGACGTGCCGAAGGGCCTGCGCGCTGCCGTCGAAAAGGCATCGCTCCATGGAGGAGGCCAAGACCGCGGACACCGCGGCGGCCGGGCGTCGAAATGATCGCCCGGCTCGTCGTGTTTGTGTTAATTCACGTTGTGGAAAGGAGGTGCGCGAAATGCTGGTACGACTGTATGCTGGCGAGATCATTCTCGGCAAGATCAGCGAGGAGACCGTCCCCGCTGGCCTGAAGGATCGCGTCCACGAGTACCTCGTCGAGATGGGCTTCTACGACGAGGCAAATGAGGAAGCCTAAACCAAAGGGGGGCCGCGTCAAGTCGCGGCCCCCAACTTTTGCGAGGTGCAAGATGATTGAATTAGACATCGCGCAGCTCGTGGCGTCATGGGGATCCCGGCTGCCTTCACTGGCTTGTGCTTCTGGATGATCCAGAGACGGCTCACCAAAAAAAAGGGACGAGGAGGCTCGACCGCCGCGACGCTGCCCGTGAGAGAAACCGAGGTGCTGCTCGTCCGCAGCGTGGGGGCCGCCATCGCACTCGGCGAAGCGACGGCCACGGCTATGAAGAACGCCGACGCCATGCCAACGGAGAGACGGAGGCGGCCCTCGAATATGCGCGGAAAATCAAACACGAGCAAAAGGATTTTTCACGGAGCAGGGCATCAAGGCCCTGTACTGAAGGAGGCGCAGCCGTGGAGAAATACGAGCCGAAGCGCCTTGTGCAGAAGCGGCGCCCGTGGGAGTTCTCGAAGAAGCTGGCCGCGTGGGCCGTGGCCGTCGCCACGCTCTCGGCCGTTGCGTCCTATGTGCTGGCCTTCAGAGACCAGCAAACTGCAAGCGACGTCACGACCACCATCTTCACGGCCTGCATCGGCTATCTCGTGAGCTACGCGGCCAAGTCTGCCACTGAGAAGATCAGCCGCAACCGGCACGGGCTCGACGCTGACGGAAACCCGTCGCGCAGCCTGCGGCCGGAACAGAAACAACCACACCAACATCGACCAATGAGGAGGCAAAGGGATGAACATGATCGACATCACCCCTATCATCAACGCCGTCATCGCTCTGGCGGCCGCCGGCGTGAGCGTTTTTCTGATCCCGTGGCTCAAGAGCCAGACCACCGAGGCACAGCGCAAGGAGCTGCTCGAGTGGGTAAAGATCGGCGTCGCCGCAGCCGAGCAGCTCTACGCTGGTCAGGGCCGCGGTGAGGAAAAAGAAGCAGTACGTCCTCGACTTCCTGAAGTCGAAGGGCTTCAAGGTCGACGAGGAGAGCCAGCAACGCGGCTATCGAGGCAGCAGTCAACCAGCTCAACGCGGCAACCTGCCGCTCGAATAACCGAGAAGGGCGGGCCACCGGCCCGCCCTAATCTTTTTGCAAAGGAGGAAAAACCCATGACCAAGGACATCGAAGGTATCGCCCTGAAGCCGGGCGAGAGCTGACCGAGGAAACCCTCGACGAGCTCAGCAACGGAAAGGGGACGACGACGATGAGTAACAGCTCCCTGATCTCCTACACCAAGCTCAGCCCCAACCACTCGGGCAAGCGCACCAAGAAGATCGACACCATCACGATCCACTGTATGGCCGGCCAGCTCTCGGTCGAGACCTGCGGTGCCCCTGTTCGCGCAGAGCAGCGCGGCAGGCGTCCAGCAACTACGGCATCGGCACTGACGGCCGCATCGCCCTGTACGTAGACGAGGCAAACCGCTCGTGGTGTACCTCGTCCAACGCCAACGACCAGCGGGCCGTCACCATCGAAGTCGCCAGCGACGCCACTCACCCCTATGCCGTCAAGGATAAGGCATACGCCGCGCTGCTGGATCTCGTGACCGACATCTGCAAGCGCAACGGCATCAAGAACCTCGTCTGGTCGACCAGCAAAAACGACCGCGTGAACCACCTGAACGGCTGTAACATGACCGTGCACAGGGACTACGCTGCGAAAAGCCTGCCCGGGCGACTACCTCTACAACCGCCACGGCCAGATCGCGGCCGAGGTCAACCGCCGGCTCGGATCCGGCAGCAGCACCCCGGGGGCCAGACCACCGGCGGCACGGCTGACATCAAGATCGGCGACGTGGTGGAGTTCACCGGCACCAAGCACTATGTCAGCTCCACGGCCAAGACCGCGTCGAGCTGCAAGCCCGGCAAGGCCACCATCACGGCCCTCGCCAAGGCCGGCAGGCGCACCCCTACCACCTGAAGGCGGTCAGCGGCGGCGGCTCCACCGTCTACGGATGGACGGACGCGGCCGACATCAAGACCGGCGCGGCCGCCACGGCCACCTCGTACCTCGTGAAGGTGACGACCGACGTGCTGAACATCCGCAAGGGCCCCGGCACCAACTACGGCACCAACGGGGACATCCGCGACAAGGGCGTCTACACCATCGTCGCCGAGAGCGACGGGCCCGGAGCCTCAAGTGGGGCAAGCTGAAATCCGGGGCCGGCTGGATCTCGCTGGACTACACCAAGAAGGTCTAATTGTGCAGTTTGCCACCGGCGTGGCGCGGATCGGTGCCGGCCGGAAGCCCTGAAACTGTCAGAACACACAAAAAGAGCCCGCTCGGGAGTGATCCCGGGCGGGCTCTTTCTGTTTATGCACTCATTCCTCTGTGGCGTCGTCCTCTGCTGGATCCTCGCCGCCATCGCTCTGCGCCGCCTCAGCAGCGGCCAGCTCGGCCTCAGTCGGGTGGAAGCGGACAACATAGCCGTTGACATCATAGAAGCCGCCGAGGGCGACCGTGAAGATGTCCACGATCCAACCGATCCCGAAGAAGCCAGCCGTCAGCGTCCAGATGACCCCGGTGCCAATCTTCCCCACATAGTAGCGGTGCACACCGAGCACCCCGAGGAAAATGCACAACGGCAGGACGACCGCTTTGCTTTTCGGTGAGGTGGGGCGCTGTGCTGCCGGCACGCTGGCCGGCCGGCCGCCACTGGTCGTGTACGACAGGCCCGTGCCGGGCACTCCGACGGTCGTGTGGCTTTTCCCCGTCGTGCTGACTGTGTGCTTCAGGCCCTTCGGGCCGAAGGTGACGCTCGCGCTCTTTTTATTCAAGTTCACACGGACGCCGGGAGCGATCTTAATACTGCGCCGGAAACGTAAACCCATTGAAAAAACCTCCTTTTCGTCTGTCCTATTGCGTTTTTAGTATTTAGTCATCTTTGGGATAATATTATCACGGGCGGCGTGTTATTGTCAACTTGCACTACCCATCTTTGGCATAAGTGGCAGAAAAGGAGGCGGCGCGTATTTGAAAATATACAGGCCAGAAGGCCGGTGCAATATCTCAGGCGAGCGCGTCCGCGCAGCCAGAGAGCGGGCCGACCTCTCGCAGGAGCGCCTCGCGTATAAGATCCAGATCGCGGGGCTTGACATCACGCAGAAGGCCATCAGCAGGATCGAGACCGGCGACCGCATTGTCGCCGACTATGAGCTCGAGCACCTCGCCGACGCCCTCGGCGTGACCATCTACTACCTGCTCGGAAAAGAATGAAAGCAGCGCAGCCAGAGCGGCCTCGCTGCTTTTCTCTTGTCTCCCTCTTGACTTTATACAACAAATGTTGTATAGTAAAGACACACGAAACAAAAAGAGGAGGCGCTCAACATGGAAACGATCACCACCGGGAAACGCCTGAAGGCGCTGCGAGAGGATCGCGGCCTGTCTCAGTCGCAGCTCGCCAAGAAGGCCGACATCAACAGCCGAGTGCTCCAGACCTACGAGCAAGACGACCGAGACATCGCGGGGCGAAGCTGAAAACGCTCCTCAAGGTCTGCGTCGCTCTGGAGTGCCGGCTCGAGGACATCGTCACAGACGACGAGACGCTGGCACTGATCGCGGCATACAACAGGCGATGACAACGAAGGGCGGCCAGCCGGCCGCCCTTTTTTCTATTTCACGGAGGGATCACCATGGGGAAACACTTCAGCCACCTGACACCAACGCAGCGCACGCAGATCGACGCCTTCAGGCGCGCCGGCATGAAGGTCGTGGACATCGCCAAGGAGCTCGGCGTCCATCATACGACCATCTACCGGGAGCTGAAGCGGTGCACCTATGAGCACCTCAACAGCGACTACACCACCGAGACCAGATACAACCCCGAAGGCGCACAGGCCCGCTATGAGGCCAACCTCCGCGCCAAGGGGCCGGAGCTGAAGATCGGCAACGACTACGAGCTGGCCGACTACCTGATCGCCAAGATCCGCGACGAGAAGTACAGCCCGGAGGCCGCGATCGGTGAGGCCGAGGTCAAGGGCTGGCCCTTCAAGACCCACATCTGCGCGAGCACCGCCTACAACTACATCCGCGGCGAGATCTTCGGCGACGATCTCACTGTGGAAATGTTACCGCAGCACGGGAAGCGCCGCAGGAAGCCTGAGCGGCCAGAGGGCGCCATCCCGCCGCAAGAAAGCCGGCAGGAAAGAGCATTGAAAAGCGGCCGGAGATCGTGAACACGCGCACGACCTTCGGCCACTGGGAAATGGACAGTCTCGAGAGCGGCAAGGGCTACAAGCGGACGTGGCTCATGCTGACCGAGCGAAAGACCCGCCGGGGAGATCATCGTCTCCATGAAGGACAAGACGAGCGAGAGCGTCGTCCGGGCCCTCAACGGCATCGAGCGGAAACTGGGCGCTCTATTCCCGCAGATCTTCCTCTCCATCACCTGCGACAACGGCACCGAGTTCTCGGACGCTGAAGGCATCGAAAACAAGCGCCGAGGGAAAGGAAAACGCACCACCGTCTACTACTGCCACCCATACACGCCGAGTGAGCGCGGCACCAACGAAAACCAAAACGGACTGATCCGGCGACTCGTCC
>VOFC01002225.1_pt1 | contig 35313 bp, 34 predicted proteins | sample 5384161 | NCBI WGS metagenome assembly VOFC01 (sample SAMN12384722, study PRJNA508395) | human gut metagenome | isolation source: healthy gut B | host: Homo sapiens | reverse complement strand
TGGCGTGTTTTCAAAAGTGCGCGTTTGCGCAGCAAGATGGAGGGGCCTCGCCCCCGACAAGTTCACGTTGACACGGCTCGATTTTTGTGGTAATCTATTCCAACAATTTAATATAACATATTTTACTTAGAGTTCCAGCTCGGCTCCCAAAGGAGCCGGAGCAAGTTTTTAACTTTCTATCGCTACATAACGAACCCGAACCAAGGTCATCCCAGAAGGGATGGTCAGGTTCAGGTTGTTGTGTGGCGATTTTTATTGCCAAATTCAGCGCCGTACCTTGACAACCGCATGACCGTCTGCATGGGATACCCGGCGATGGCCCTGAGAAGGAGAGCCGGAAAACGCCGCCGAGAGGGGGGGCAGGAAATCCATGCAGGGAGAACGGCAGGACGTTGATTCCCCAGTTGCGGAGAAAAAACGATGTACTCAAAATGAGCACCTCGTTTTCCGTAACGCCAACGAAAGGATGGAATGCCTATGAGTAATTTTAGCCGTTAAAGCAAAAAGACCAGAGTTGTAAAGCCTCTCGGCTAAACAACTCTGGTCTTTTGTTAGAACTTGTGCAACAGCCCCTTCTTTTTGTTTACTTATGCTTTTTTAAGTGTCACACCATACCGGCGTTGCTGCGCTGATCAGGGTCCGAGGGGTCTCGGTAGCTTGGTGTCCTGTCCTGCTCTCCTACTGCTTTCCATGGGTGGTAAGCTGGGATCTCCTCCGGAATGGGGCCGAAGGGGTTATCTTCCCGTTCTCCCAATCCAGCCTCCAGGGCAAAGCCGAAGCGACAAGGCCGATCGTCGATGCGATATGTCGGCAGAACATCTGGGCCGCAGCTGCTGTTGCCCAGACCTCGGTGGGCGTAGTCCAGATGCACATACAGGGCCTCCGGTGCAGGAAGCTCAAGGGGATGCCGGGCATTCCACAGCTGCAGATCACTGTAGGGCACTGCGCTCATGGCCATGGGGCAGGCGGCCTCAAACCGTACAAAATCCGCACGGTCCGGGTCTGTTAATCGCATACTACGAGATTCCGTATGAAGTCCGTATTCCTGAGGCCGTAGATAAAACGGCTGATTTCTCACATCTTCGCTGTAAACTCCCATGCGCCCGCCGCACTGGCGATCAGGATAGGTTTCTAACGGTCCCTTCCCATACCATTTCATAGCCGTAAACCGCACGGGAAGAATTGCCGTCATCCCGATTCGCCCCGGAGACAGCATATCTGCCGGAGATTGCACGTTGCAGTCAATAAATATACGATTTTGTCTGCCTGCCATAAACCAACGGTAACATAGAAACTGTCCTTCTCCGTCTGGTATGCGGTGGTGTAGGTCAAAGACGGCTCTTCTACCCCGTTCCCCTGCCGGACTTCCAAACAAGTACGTTTTGGATGATCATACTGCTTTGTAAACCAGTTCTGTTTACCCAGTACCAGTGGGCTGTGAGCATCGTTGTCTGTGGGGGCACGAAAAGGGGTGAAGAACAGATCGTGCAGTAGCACACCGGATACGTTGTCGACCTGAAGTGCTCCGGTTTCTGTATCCAGCCGAAGAGTCAAGTCACCCATCTCGCCCACCAGAAGAGTTCCCTGTTTTGAGAAATGAGCTGTGACCTTTTCTGTCACAAGAGCCGGGTGACATCCCTTTTTCCAAAGGAACTGCTTCCATCCGCTGAGGCCGCATCCCGCATGGGCCGGAGATTTCTCCATGAACAAGAACTCCAGAAGCTGTTCTCCCGAAGCCGGAGGAATATCCTGCAGGTCGGCCTTCCATACCACCGACTGTCCTGCAGGGCAATCCGGCAGAGAGAGCTCTCTGATTTCCCGACAGACACCATTTTCCAGCAGGCGCAGTTGAGCTGCAAAATCTCTCAGGTTCAGCTGCTCACAACGGTTTTCCAGAACAAAGATTCCATTCCGGAGGTCCTTCACCCGAAGGTCGATGGGCTGGTACACCGTCTGAACTTCCTGTAGCTTAGGCGTAAATCGACGATCGGGTGTTGTCAGTCCGTCGATGCAGAAATTGCTGTCATGGAATTCCTCGCCAAAATCGCCGCCATAGGCATACCAGGTCGTTCCATCCGGGTTCGTCTGGCGCAGACCGTGGTCGCACCACTCCCAGATAAAGCCGCCCATCAGATTCTGGTGTTCATAGATTTCTTTCCAGTAATCCCCCATGCTTCCGCATGCGTTTCCCATAGCGTGAAGGTATTCATTGGTCAGAAAGGCCCGATTGGGATTTGCTTCTGCCCGTTCCCTCATGTTCTGAGGAGAAGGATAGGTCTCGCTGTCCATATCTGCAATCTTGTTCATCTGGCGCTTGTGGATCAGACGGGTGGGGTCCGCAGTGCGGCAGTAGGATGCCGCCAGTGCCACAGTCTCTCCATAACCAATCTCATTGCCGAGGGACCAGCAGAAGATTGATGCATGGTTTTTATTGGTTTGAACCATGGCAGCCTGTCGGTCCAGCACACGGGGAAGCCACCGCATATCGTTGCCGGGCAAAAGATTCTTGCGGTAAGAAATGCCATGACTTTCCAGATTTGCCTCATCCATTATATAAAGGCCGTATTCATCACAGAGCTCATACCAGCGTGGAGTATCGGGATAATGCGCACAGCGAACCGCATTGATATTGCATCGCTTCATCAACTCAATATCTTGGCGCATGCTCTCTTCGGTGATGGCATAGCCGGTGACAGGGTCGAACTCGTGTCGGTTCACGCCTCGCAGCTTGACGGGTGCACCGTTGACTCGGAATACGCCTTCTCCATCGATCTCATAATGGCGGAAGCCGAAGGGCACGGTGGTTTCCTCCAGCTTTTCTTCTCCCAGAAAAGTAGACAGCCGCACCTGATACAAATAGGGTGTCTCCGCCGACCAGAGGTGCGGCGTTTCCAGCTCCAAATGCCCATACGCTGTTGCGGTGATGCCCGCCGGAATCTGCAATGCACCATCCAACCAGGCCGGATCAAAACCACGCTCTTTAAATACCGCTTCCAGGCTGACCTCCTCAAAACGATCACTGTCGTTGCCAGTCTTCCCATTGCAACTGCCCACTGGACACGCCTCGGCATCCAGCAACTCCACCTCTACCCGGATGCGTGGAGCACAGCGATGGCTCAAATTCAAAATTTTGCTTTCGGTATGCAGAACTGCCTTTTCCGGCGTTACCTCTGCCCAGAGATAGCTGTCCAGAAGGTGCAGCTCGTGGATTTCATACAATTTAACGCTGCGAAAGATTCCAGACAGCCTCCACATATCCTGACATTCGAGATAGGAACCTGGGCTGAACTCATCCACCCGAAGCAGCAGTAGGTTCTGCCCAGGCCGTACAGCATCGGTCAGGTCTACCTCACAGGCAGTGCGCCCGTTTTCCGCATAGCAAAGAACCTGCCCATTCAAAAAAACAGTTACAGCAGAGGAAAAACCGCCGATGGATAGGATCATCCGGTGGTGCGCGGTAGGAACTTCCAGAGTCAAATCTTTCCGGTAGATGCCAACCATCCCCTGTCCTTCCGGAATAAAAAGGCGGCTCCAGCTTGTTCGCATCTGCCCCGAAGGCATAGCGTGTGTTGATGTATTTGGGCTTATCGAAACCCTGCAGCTGCCAGCATCCGGGCACAGAGATTGCTTTGGGCTTTGGCAACGCCCCAAGCTGTTCCGGGGTCTGTGTATCGGCATCAGCACGGGAAATCAGCGCAAAATCCCAGACTCCATTCAGACAGTGTTCTTTCGTTCGGGGAAATTGGTCAAACCGATAGGGCATTCTTCCGACTGCGTGCGTCCAGACATCCATAGTAGTTCTCCTTCCTGTAGGGCCTTCCGGGGCCATTTCATCCCGGCATTCGGGCATGTTGCTTACGGTAATCGCTGGGTGTGACTCCTTCAATGGATTTGAACAATTTGGTGAAATGCGAAAAGCTGGAATATCCCAGTGCGACAGCCAGATCGCCCACGGGCATATCGGTGCCCGCCAACAACTGTCTTGCTAGATTGATGCGTTTATTCTGGATATAGTCGTTCAAACTCTGGCCGGTCTTGCGCTTGAATAGCCGGGCTGTGTAGTCCGGATTCAGGTAGACGGCCGCTGCAATATTTTCTCGCGTCAATTCTTGATGAATATTCAGTTCGATGTATTCCTTGATTCGGCGGATTACCTGTTCCTCGCCGGGCGAGTGCCGCAGCAGTCTTTCGGTCCGAGCAAGGTTGCCCTGCACCCACGAAAGAAACTGCGGCAGCGATTCAAACACCGGTTTCGCTTCCACAAGTTCTGTTGCCTCCGGGCAGCCTCGCTCTTGTAGCGTGCCGTGGAGTGCCTGTATCAAGGTCTGTGCAATCCACTGCATCCGTTCCTGTGCTGCCTTGAGGGACAGCTGGTTGAGTTCGGTGGTAATCTCTGCCTGCACAGTCTGAGCATCTTCCTGCAAAAGCAGGGTCTTCCAATGTCGGATCCGGGCCTCCTCCGGGCTCTGCGACTCCTTGTGAAGGCTCGTTTCCCACTGTTCCAGCGCATCCGCAGTGGAACAAAGTCCCAGAATGCTGCTGGACACGGCAGGCGAGACCTTTACTGACTGCTTCAGCATCGTCTTGCAGGCCAGACCCAATTCTTCCCCGAAATGCGCAGCCGCAGCAGGTTCCATTCCAGCGCTGATGAGCAGAAAACTCTGTCCACTTCGGCGCTGCAAAGAGGTCCAGCCGGTACCGGTTTTATCCCAAAGCTCCTTGGCAATATTGCACACGCCGTATCCGAGCAGCTCCTGCTCGCTCTGCGGCAATGCAGCAGGCATCTGCACCAATACCCGTACCACCTGCAGCGGCGCACTGACATCCAGCTCCAGATCATACTTCTGTGCACAGTTGAAAAGAGATTCCGCCGTGGATAGGATGTTTTTTTCTAAAACGTCCTGCAAATACTGGTCTCGGCGCAGACTGCGTCCGTTTTCATAGGCGCGGCGGGTCCCGCGCATACTTTCCTGCGTCTTCCAAAGGTTGAGCGCATGTCGGATGGATGCTGTAAGCTCTGCCGGTGCAATTGGCTTGAGCACATACTCCACACACCCCAGCTCCATCACTTTCTGCGCCATGGGAAAGGATTCGTGGCAGGTCAGGATCACAGCCTCGGTATCGGGACAGGAGGTCTTCATCCATTCCAGCAGCTCAATGCCGGACATCCGAGGCATTTCCAGATCACAGACCAGAACCTGTACCGGTTCCTGGCGAAGAATCTTCTGCGCTTCCACGCCGTTTGCGGCATCCAGCACCCGGTCCACATCAAGATTTTTCCAGTTGATCGAGCGTCGGATGGCTTGGATTGCAAGCGCCTCATCATCTACAATCAGAACGGTCGTCACAGTGTTTCCTCCTTTTCCGGCTGTTCTGTGCCGTAGTTCAACGGCAGGATCACGCTCACATGTGCGCCGCCGTCGGGCCGATTTTCCAAGTGAACTTCTGCTGTGCCTGCATACAGCAGTTCCAGCCGCTGTCGGACATTGGCGATCCCGATGTGGACCCGCCCATCAAAAAACGGTTGTGCCTTTTGCTGCAGAACCTGCAGCACCTCATCCGAAAAGCCAGGGCCATTGTCCAGCACTTCCAGCCATAAGTAGGTTTCCCCCCGGTTCTGCATCGAGGCGCGGATGTCGATTTTGGCTTCCCTGCTCATATTGCGCGCATATTTCACCGCATTCTCTGCAAAAGACTTGATGACCGAAGGAGGGATGCGTGCCTGCCGCAGAAAGGCCGGGACGGAGATAGTGTGTAAAAAAGGCATCGCCGAATCGGAGTTTTTGGATGGAGAGAAAGTCATCTGTGAAGCGAAGCTCCTCTTCCAGCAGAACAAAATCATTTTCTACCTGTGCCATAAACCGGAAATATCGGTTCAGGTAAGTGGTCAGAGCCAACACCTGCTCAAAATCGCCGGTAAGGGAGGCATTGTAAACCGCATTAAAGCAGTTGCCCAGAAAATGCGGGTTGATCTGCATCTGTAGATTTCGCAGCTGGCTCATCTGCTTTTCCCGTAAGATCTGTGTCTGACGCTCCTGCAGCTCAGAGATCTCCTCCAGCGTGAGGTTGAAGGTCGTACCAATGGTGGAAAACTCTTGCAGCATTCCGCTTGTATCCACCCGGACGCTCAAATCTCCCTGTCCGGCTTGGTGCATGATCTGTGAAATCCGATCAATGGGTTCCACAATTTGCAATCGAGCAAAACGGTACAGCAAAAAGAGTGCAGCCAGCAGCAAGAGCGGAATCACCATCATCAACAAGCTGAGCCAGACGATGCCATTTGTAAGACCGGTGCGCACCAGCCTGACCCGGAGTTCAAAGCCGGTGCGCCCGATTTTAGCCGAAAAGCAGTTTTCCGGGCCGGCCTCCACTCCTGCAATCCGTTTGTTGTTCAGGTAGAGGCTGGTCTCCGCATACTGGCTGCTATCCTCTGCAAAAGGAACCGTCATCAGTTTCCCTGGATCCAGCAAAAAGCCGAAGTAGGCATCGTTCATCTGATAGCTGTACAGAAGATACTGAGCCGCCTCATCTGTGTAATACTGCCATGTGCCGGTGGGGTAGTCGTCCAGATCTTGGCAGATCGTCTCAATAGCATGATTCACCTGTTGACGTTCCATAAGACTTTGGCCCTCTCCGCGAACCATTAGGACCGCCCCATGTGCAAGAGGACACAGAAATTCTGCACTCATGCTAGGATACTCGATCACGTCCACTGCCATCCGCCGAAAGACCCTTGTTGTGGCAAACACACGCTCTGCCTCGGATGTCAGATACTGCATATAAATGGTATCGTTATCCACTGTCGTAAAGGTCTGCACATTCATTTCGATGGCGTTCAGATTTGTTTCCAACTGATCCGCATAGTTCTGCAGCGCCGCCTGATCCAGCTGGGTCACCTGGCGGTTCAGATTGTATATACTCAGCCCGCAGCAGATGAGCATCAGGAACATCAGAACCAGAACCGGGATACTGTAGAACCAGAAAAGCTTTTGATGGACGGATGGTCGTTTCATAGGCACAACTTCCTCTGAAAGCACCACAAAGGCCCGGCAATCTTGTTTGCCAGACCTTCGCGGTACCACATTGATTATTCTTTCACGCCGCCGATCACAATTCCTTTGACAAAATAGCGTTCAAAGCAGGGGAACACCGCCAAAACCGGGATGGCAACTGCCGATGCAATGGCCATACGGACACCCGATGTGGGCAGATTGCTGACCGCAGCCATCATCTCACCAGCCGCTTCACTGTTGTTTTTCAGGAACTGGATGTTTGCAAGCATATCGTTCAGGACATTCTGAATATTATAATACCGCGTATCAGTCAGATAGTACAGACCATTGTTCCAGTCGTTCCAGTATGCCATGAAGATGAACATGCCCAGCGTTGCGATGATGGGCAGTGAGATTGGAATTACGATCCGCCGAAAAACTTGAAACTCCGTAGCACCATCAATGAGGGCCGCCTCGATCAGTGGTTTGGGGATGCTGTTGCTGAAGAAGTTCCGTGCCAGCATGACGTTGAAGGCATTCATCAACAGGCCGGGAATCAGGAGGGCCCAATAGGTATTCTTGATGTGGAACACCTCGGTGTAGACCAGATAGGTAGCCACTAGGCCGCCGTTGAACAGCATGGTGAACAACACCAGGAAGTTTAGAATCTTCCGGCCCGGCAGATTCTCGCGGGAGAGGGTATAGGCCAGCATCAAGGTAATTGCCAAGCTGATGGCCGTTCCCATTACTGCGATGATAATGGTAGTCAGATAGGCGCGTCCGATGATGGCACGGTTTCCCCACAGATATTCATAAGCGGCCAGGCTGAACTCCGAAGGAATGAAAGAATAGCCGTTCCGGGTAATAGATTCCTCGCTGGAAATGGACGAAGTGAACATCAGCACAAAGGGCAGAATGGCCGAAAGTGACAACAGCGCCAGCACAACGTAGGAGACGACCGTCACCCCGGAAACATGTTTTTTCTTTTTTGTTGTAGTATCCATACTCAGAACAGGCTCCCTTCCATATTTCTCTTTTTTCACCAGCCAGTTGGAGAACATCACCAAAATAAAACCAACAATAGACTGATAGAAGCTTGCAGCCGAAGACATGCCCACGTCGCCCAGTTTCATCAGGCCGTTGTAGACATATGTATCAATGGTGGATGTAACGCTGCTCAAAATACCAGACTGCATCGGAATCTGATAGAACAGACCAAAGTCCGAATGGAAGATACGTCCCACGCTCAGCAGTGACATCATAACGATGGTAGGAGAAATCAGAGGGATGGTGATTGAGAATATTTGCTTTAGTTTCCCGGCACCGTCCAGCTCGGCTGCTTCATAGAGAGAAGAATCGATACCCACCATAGTGGCATAGTAGACGATGGCGGTGTAGCCCGAGCGCTTCCATAATTCCACAAAGGTCAGGATAAAAGGCCAGAATTTGCTTTCCATATACCAGGAAACCGGGTCTTTTCCCATTACTGTGAGAATATGATTGAACATACCCGTAGTGGGGCTCAGGAATGCATATACAAGGTAGCTGGCGATGACGTAGGAAAACAGGTAAGGCAAAAGCACCGAGGTCTGAAAAAAACGGTTCCAGAATTTGGACTTTACCTCATTCAAGAACAATGCAATAGCAATGGCCATTACAGTTTGCAGCACGATAAAGAGTAGATTATAACCGATGGTATTACGGGTGATAACCCAAGCATCCTTGGTGGCAAACAGATACTTGAAGTTTGCCAAACCGCACCAATCACTTTTCCAGATTCCCTTGGTATAGTTGACATTGCGGAACGCAATGCTCAAGCCAGCCATAGGGAGATAATTGTTGATGAGCAGATACAGCAATCCGGGCAGCGCCATCAGATACAGCGGGAGGAACTGCTTGATCTTCACTTTTTTTCTTCGGGACGGTAACGGTCTTTTCCATAAATACCACCTGTTCTCAAAAAATCCCCTGCCGGATCAGGGCAGGGGATCGTGTATCACGTGCTGGTTCCCTGTATTTCGCGGTTAGGAAACGCCATTCTCTTTCTTCCAGTCAGCGAACTGGGCAGCCTTTTCATCGATGATCTTCTGCAGACCGGCGCTCTCCAGCTCCTTGAGGAACTTGGGCAGATTGTCGTCGATGTCGATACAACCATAAGCAAGTGCATTCAGATACTGATCGCAGACATTCGTTACTGCCGTATACTCGGTCTTTACCGGTGTCACATCGTAAGCGAAGCCCATTGCCTTACTCAGCATGGCGCTCTCATTCATGGCGCGCACCTGTTCCGGGAAGTCCTCTTCTGTGCCGTCCCAGAAGTAAGCGCTCAACTGGTCACCGAAAGCGAAGCTCCAGTTGTGGAAATAGCCACTGGTAGAAGCGTCCACTCCATCAGCAAAGGTGATGATACGGTCAGAGCCCTCCTTCAGCTTATAGTGGACACCTTCCAGACCCCAGTCCAGCATATTCAGGAAGGTGGGATCCGAGTACATCATATCCAGCACCTGCATGGCAGCCTCAGGATTCTTGCTGTTGTTCAGCAGACCCCAGCCAAAAGTGTTAACCTTAGTGGTGTAGGAGAATACCGTGTTCAGTGGGATCACAGTCATGTCACGGCCGCACTGATTGGTCTTGTCCTGTGCAGTGCCAGGACCAACAGTACCGTAGAAGCCCAGAAGCTTTCCAGCCTTGATCTGCTCTGCAGCAGTGTCAGATGTTGTCAAGATGTCAGATGCAATCCAGCCCTTCTTGAACCACTCGCGATGTTTTTCACACTCGATGCGGAATTCGTCGCTGGCAAACAGATCACGGATCTCGTTATCCTGGCCGTAATTCATCAGAACGCCAAAGTTGTCACCCAGCGAATCAAAATCCGCATAAACGAAGGTTCCGGTGCTCTCCAGACGCATCATGGCCATATCCGGCTCGCCCGCATGAATGGTCTCGAACATCCCATCTAAATCATCGGTAGATTTGATCGTAGCAGGATCGATTCCGTACTTTTCCAGAATATCAGTACGCACCACAATACCGCCCTGATAGAACAGTGAGCGATTGACCGGCACCTGATAAGTCACACCGGACACCTTACCGGCCTGCAGATAATCTCCCAGACATTCCTGAATATCCGTACCGTATTCATCCAGCAGGTCATCCAACGGAAGCAGTGCACCCTTGGCCACAAAACTGGAAACGTTGCGGCCCCAGATCAGAGCCAAATCAATCTGCTCACTGCCAGCCATCACAAGGTTCAGCTGATTGTCATAGGAACTATTGGGTACTACCTCCAACTGTAAGTCAATGCCCTTTTTATCGGCCACATAATCGTGAATGGCTTTAGACACCTTTTCCTGATCGGGTTGGACCGAGGACAGAGGGTAGTACATAACGACCTTGGGCATTTCGCCGCTGGCAGCTGCCGAACCGGATGCCGTCGAACTGCTGGTGGAGCTGGACGAACCACCGCAGGCAGTCAGACCCGCTGCCACAGCAGAGATACCCGCTGCCTTCAGAAAATTCCGGCGAGAGATCCATTTCTTCATGATTGTTCTCCTTCTCATGTATCTTCCCACCCCCTTCCGAGCGTGGGAAATAAGACATTTTGCAGGAGCGGCCCATTTCCTCATCGACGCTCGCTTCTGCGTTTCCTGACACTAGTATACCCCTTCTTTGCTCTTTCCCGCTAACGCAATCTGCAGGTAGATTAGCGAAAAACGGACTTTTGAAATTGCTGGCAGTCTATAATCGTTCCAGCAGGGGGCGAATCCTTTATGGCCCATTAGAAAGCACGAGATTTCTGATATGCACCCTAGCTCTTGAACGGCAAAGCGAAAAATCCGAACCCTTCTCCTACCGAAAAAAGGTTCGGATCTTGTTTTGATGCCGTTACAAAGAGCCATTTTAGCGGTACAGCAGATAAGTCTGCTCCCGCTGGGTCAGCCGTTTCAGACCATCGTACAGTTCCCGGCGCGATTCCTGCTCCTCCATAATGGTCTGCGGCTGCATGGCGTAGGGGTCGGCTGTGGCTTCGATGCGCCGCAGCTGCTCCAGTGCTTCCGGCGTGGCTCCTTCCATGCCCGAAACACTGACTATTCCCGGACAAGCTAGAGCGCAGCACTACTTCCCTCATCCTGAAAAGTACCAAAACGACGTCTTCCTGCCGCACCATCTTCATGACCTCCGCACTGAAAGAGGAATTGAAGAAGTGGCTGAATCAGCTGGCGGCAGACGAGAGGAAAGACCCGGCACGTTACCGTGACAGCGGAATGCTGTTCCGTCTGCCCAACGGTCTGGCGGCGGAACCGGTGCTCATCCGCAAGAAATTCCTCAAATGGCAGGATGCCCACCCGGAGTTCCCTCGTATTGTGTTCCACGGTCTGCGGCATTCCAGTGCCACCTATCAGCTGATGATCTCCGGCGGCGATGTGAAGGCTGTGCAAGGCACAACGGGTCACGCTACGGCAGATATGCTGGTAAACACCTACGCCCATATCCAGCAGTCCTCCCGTGTGGAGTTGGGTAGGAAGTTTGAGGAAGGGTTCTATGCCAAACAGGAAAGCCCCAGCCCGCAGGTTGTACCCACCGAAGGCGAACCGACCATCTCTATGACTGCCCTGCTGGAACTGCTGAAGAATGCAGACCCCGAAGTAAAGGCGCAGCTCCGTCTGGCTCTGCTGACCTGATGCAAAATTTACCACGCATTTCAAAGCAATTCCAGCCCATGCAGAGGATTCCTATGAAAAAGCCGACCGTGCAAAAACCGTGCATCGACCGTGCAGACCCCGATTTTTCGGGGTTACATAACAAAAAAGAACGCCAAATCTTACGATTTGACGTTCAATATCTGGTGCACCTCGCGCACTCATATCCGAACTTTTCTCTGCTTTCACGGCTTCCCCGAAAGCGACCGTTTCCGTACCTTCCTTATAATTAAAGGTGATGAGGACCTTATCATCGTAGAGATAGATGGCATTGATGAAGGTATCCACCAGTGCCTGCCGCTGCTCCGGCTGGGTCATGTCCAGCTTGCGGAAGCGAAGCAGCCAAAACCGGACGAACTCTTCTTTCATCTTCGGCTTGGCCAGCCGTTCCTCTGCAATGCGGGCTTGCAGTTCCTTCCTCTGCTCTTCCAGAGCTTCCAGCCGCTCCTTGGTAGAGCTGGTCAGAATGCCCATCTGGATAGCGTTCAGCATATTGGTGATGCCGACTTCCGTTTCCTTCAACTGCTTTTCGTAGATAGGCATGTCTGTGCTTTCCTGATTTTGCAGCTCCATGACCTTGGCAATGATGGCATTCATAGAAGCGTCATCTTCCACCAGTTTCATGGTTTCGTTGACAACCAGATCTTCCAGCCACTGTTTCCGCACTGCCTTTTTATCGCAGGTCTTTTTCTTCTTGGCAGCAGCACATTGATAGTAGGTATACATTTTCCCGGTGTGGCTGACACCGCTTTCGCCGAACATCAGCGCACCGCATTTACCGCAGTACAACTTGGTGGTCAGCAGATAGGTATCTTCTGCCTTATGACGGGCAGGGACCTTTTTATTTTTCGCCAGCTTTTCCTGTACCTTGTTGAACAAGTCCTCTGACACAGAGCCGGGATCGCATTGGGCTGTACCACATCCCGCAAGCGCAATTCGCCGATGTACCGTCGATTGCTCAGCATCCGCTGAATCGTGTTATAGGACATCTCCCCGCCCATCGAGTTCTTAATGTTGTGCGCCTTTAACCAATCCCTCAGGTCAGTCATGGTCGCACCGTCCGCATACTTCTGGAACGTCTGCTCCACATACGGAGCCAACAACGGGTCGGGCTGGTAATGCCGGTCCTCATCGATCATGTAGCCGAACGGAATCGTGCCGCCATTATAAATACCCTTGAGAGCATTCTCGGTCATGCCGCGCACGACCTTTTCAGACAGGTCAGCCGAGTAGTATTCGGCGTAGCCTTCCAGCACCGACTCCAGAATAATACCCTCCGGGCCAGCCGAAATGACTTCCGTTGCCGACACCAGTTTCACGCCGTTCCTCTTCAGTTGGGTCTTGTACCGGGCACTGTCATAGCGGTTCCGGGCAAAGCGATCCAGTTTCCAGACAATGATGACATCAAAGATGCCGCGCTCGCTGTCTTTGATCATCTGCTGAAACTGTGGGCGGTTGTCCGTTTTTGCAGAGACAGCACGGTCAATGTAGTGTTTGACCACCGTAAAGCCATTCTTTTCCGCATAGGCGGTGCATTCCCGAATCTGACCTTCAATGGATTCCTCGCGCTGGCTGTCAGTTGAATAACGAGCATAGATCACGGCGGTCATGGCAAGCACCTCACTTTTACACATCATTGAACGGTGGAGTGTTCTTTTAAAGCAATGTTTCGTATAATGGATATACCATATTTTACAGATGATTGCAAGCATTTTTTACGTTTCTCATAAGATTCATCAAAAAACGAACGCTCTTTAAAGGCAAAACATTCACATTCCATGGTTCTATGAAAGCACCCGGAGGAATTGTGTCATTTTGACACAATTCCTCCGCTCACCATGCCCCCTCCAGCGGCTTCAGCGCACTTTTGCGGTATTGCAGAGGGCTTTGCCCGGTGGCTTTTGCAAAGCGGGTGGAAAAATTGCTGGCATCCCCAAAGCCTACCTTCTGTGCAATTTCGCTGACGCTGTGGTCGGTAAGGACAAGCAGTTCCTTTGCCTGTGTGATGCGAAAGTTGACCAGATAATTATACGGTGTTGTGCCCATATACCGCCGGAACAGCCGCAGAAAATAGCTTTTGCTCATGTGCGCCTCTGCCAGCAGGTCGGCAAGGCAAAGTTCCTGCTGGTAATTTTTGCGCAGGGTCTCCGCTGCCTGCAAAATGACCTGCCGTGCGCTGGTGGTTTCAGCTTCTGCAAGAATGCTCTGTGCACATAAGGCAAGCATTTCGTGGAGAGCCAATCCGGTGTGCACCATGCTGTCCACGGTGCTGCGCTCCATCTGCCCCAAAAAGCATTTCAAAATATTCCTGCATCTTGACCCCGGTGAGCTGCACCGGGGTCAGTTTTTTGCCCGGCAGCAGCAGCGGCTCCATGGCGGCGACCCCCTGCGCCGTCCAGATGCACCCAATAATGATGCCAGCAGCTTTGCCCCGGAGCGGTGCAGTAGCTCTGGGGGGTGCGGCAGTTCAGCAGCAGCGCCTGCCCGGTGCTGAGCTCCACATGGCTTTCCCCCTGCTCAATCAGCCCTGCACCCCGGAGGGTATAAAACAGGATGTAACTTTCCTTATCTGTCCGGGCGGTGGAAAAATGCTGCTGGGCGTAAAACACTCCCGCCTCGGTGCAGTAGTAGGGCTGTGCCAGCTCTGCTTCGCTGGGGGTAGTGCGTTTCCATACACTCTCCGGGGTCACATCCATGTTATAAGTCAACATTTTCCGGTTCCTCACTTTCTGTGCCCAGTATAGCGCACCTGCCTTTGCAGCGCAAGAGTAGACTTTTCACAAAGAATGTGTCACCTTTGCGGATGGAATTGCGAGCATCATGCCGCTATACTGGTAGCAGACAAGGTCACACAGGAGGCGCATTATGCACAAAAATTATCTTGCCATCGACATTGGTGCGTCCAGCGGGCGGCACATTGTGGGATGGGTGGAGAACGGTGTTCTCCTCACCGAGGAAGTGTACCGTTTTCCCAATAGCGTCCAGCGGGTGGACGGTCATCTGGAATGGGACATCGACAGCCTGTTTGCCAACGTGAAGCAGGGCATCCGGGAGGCCTTTGCAAAGTACCCGGTCATTGAGAGCCTTTCCATCGACACCTGGGCGGTGGACTATGTGCTGCTGAAAAACGGCCAGCCCCTCTCCCCGGTCTACGCCTACCGGGACGACCGGACGCAGGCAGTGATCCCCGAAGTCCACAGCATTCTGCCCTTTGCGCAACTCTATGCACGCACCGGCATCCAGTTCCAGCCCTTCAACAGCATTTATCAGCTGTATGCCGACAAAAAAGCCGGGCGGCTGGCAGAGGCCGAAGACTTTTTGATGATCCCGGAATATCTGCTGTGGAAGCTCTGCGGCGTAAAGGCGCGAGAGTACACCAACGCCACCTCCACCGGCCTTGTGAATGCACAGACCGGGGAATACGACCCGGAGATTCTCAAGGCTCTGGGCCTACCGGAAACGATGTTTCCCAAGCTGACCGCACCCGGCACGGTGCTGGGTGCGCTGAAAGCGGACATTGCCACCGAAGTAGGCGGACAGACCAAGGTGGTGCTGTGCGCTACCCACGACACCGCCAGCACCGTGGAGGGCATTCCCCATGGAGCAGGGCGACGCGCCGTTTTTGTCCTCCGGCACATGGAGTCTGCTGGGGGTCAAGCTGGCAAAGCCCATCACCAGCCCGGATAGCTGCAAGGCAAACTTCACCAACGAGGGCGGCGTGGGGGTACATCCGCTACCTGAAAAACATCATGGGGCTGTGGATCATCCAGTGCGTGCAAAAACAACTGGGCATCTCCTTTGCCGAGATGGTGGAGCTGGCCAAGACCAGCACCTACACCCGCATTTTTGATGTAAACGCCGCCCGCTTCTCTGCCCCGCAGGATATGCGCGCAGAGATCAAGGCGGCTCTTGCCGAGACCGGCGAAGCCCCTGCCACGGATGCCGACCTCATCAACAGTGTCTATCATTCGCTGGCGTACTGCTATGGGGAAGCTTTCCGGGAGCTGGAATCTCTCACCGGGCAGCACTGGGACAAGCTCTACATCGCAGGCGGTGGCGCAAAGAACGCTACCCTGAACGAGCTGACTGCCCACTACACCGGAAAACAGGTGGTGGCGCTGCCCATCGAGGCCACCGCCATCGGCAATTTGAAAATTCAGATGCAGATTTAAGAAGGAGGAACCCTATGAGTTACGCAGAAGCAAAAGCCCGCTACGCCGCCATTGGCGTGGACACCGAAGCTGCCATTGCCCGGTTAAAGACCGTGCCCATCTCCCTGCACTGCTGGCAGGGAGATGATGTCCGGGGCTTTGACACCGACCCCACCAAGTCCCTGACCGGCGGCATCCAGACCACTGGCAACTACCCCGGCCGTGCCCGCACCCCGGAGGAACTGATGGCAGATATGGACAAGGTGCTGTCCCTCTGCCCCGGCACCAAAAAGATCAACCTCCATGCCTCCTATGCCATTTTTGACGAAGAAAACCCGTGGGTGGACCGGGACAGGCTGGAGCCGAAGCACTTCAAAAAATGGGTGGATTTCTGCAAGGCAAGAGGGCTGGGCGCAGACTTTAACCCCACCTTTTTCTCCCACCCCAAGTGCGACCCACTGACCCTTGCCAGCCCTAATGAGGAGACCCGGAAATTCTGGGTGGAACACGGCAAGGCCTGCATCCGCATCAGCCAGTATCTGGCCGAGGAGCTGGGGCAGCCCTGCACCATGAACATCTGGACGGGCGACGGCTTCAAGGACGTACCGGCGGATCGCAAAAGGTCCCCGCGACCGCTACAAAGCCAGCATCGACGAGATTTTGAGCGAGCCTTACGACTTCAAGCTGGTGAAGCCCTGCATCGAGAGCAAGGTGTTCGGCATCGGTGTGGAGGCTTACACCGTGGGCAGTGCCGAGTTTGCCCTGAGCTACGCCGCCTTCAACCGGAAAAAGTGCATTCCGCTGATGGATAACGGCCACTACCATCCCACCGAGGTGGTCAGCGATAAGATTCCCGCCCTGTTGGCCTTCTTCCCGGAGATCGCGCTCCACATCACCCGCCCCATCCGCGGGACTCCGACCATGTGGTGCTGTTTGACGATGAAACGAAGGAGATCTGCAAGGAGATCGTGCGCTGCGGCGGTCTGGACGGCCGGGTGAACATTGCGCTGGATTACTTTGATGCCTCCATCAACCGCATCTCCGCATGGACGGTAGGCTTCCGCAACGTGGAAAAGGCGCTGCTGTCTGCCCTGTGCACCCCGCACACGGTGCTGAAGGAGCTGCAGGACACCAACCAGTTCACCGAGCTGATGGTTCGACAGGAGGAGCTGAAGACCCTGCCCTTTGGCGAGGTCTGGGACGAATACTGCCGCCGAACAGTGTGCCGGTGGACGGTGCATGGTTTGAGGAAGTAAAGAAATACGAGCAGAACGTGCTGAGCAAGCGCATTTGAATGAGAGAGGTTTTTGAAGATGGGTATTCTGGATATTGAGATCGTAAAAGGCTTTATGCGGATGTGCAATGATGGCTGGCTGCAGGGCTGGCACGAGCGCAACGGCGGCAACCTGACCTACCGCATGAAGGAAGAGGAAGTGGCGCAGTGCCGCCCCTTCTTTGACGAGCAGCCCCGCGAATGGGTAAACATGGGCGTGCAGGCGGACAATCTGGCCGGGGAGTATTTCATCACCACTGGCTCCGGCAAGTTCTTCCGCAACGTAGAGCCGGACCCTGTCCACAGCATCGGCATTGTGGAGATCAACGGCAAGGGCGACAGCTGGCGCATCGTCTGGGGTCTGGAAGATGGCGCAAAGCCCACCAGTGAGTTCCCCAGCCACTTTATGAACCACAGTGTCCGCAAAGCAGCTACCAACGGCGCGAACCGCGTTATTTATCACTGCCACGCCACCAACGTCATCGCCCTGACCTACATTCTGCCCCTGACCGACCGGGACTTCACCCGTGCGCTGTGGCAGAGTGCTACCGAGTGCCCGGTGGTGTTCCCGGAGGGCGTGGGCGTCTGCCCGTGGATGGTGCCCGGCGGGGCAGATATCGCCATGGCCACCAGCGAGCTGATGAAGACTTATCAGGCCGCCATCTGGGCACAGCACGGTCTGTTTGCCTCCGGCCCGGACTTTGACATCACCTTTGGTCTGGCCCACACCATCGAAAAGAGTGCCGAAATTTACGTCAAGGTGCTCTCCATGGGCGGCGGCATCATCCGTCAGACCATCACCGACGACGACCTGCGCGCCATTGCCCGCGACTTTGGCGTGACCCTGAACGAGAAGTTCCTCAACTGAGCCATTCTCCTCCATTTTTTTCTTCATCATAGCAGAACAGGCATCCTGCCCGATACCGCCAAACGGTATCGCAGGATGCCTGTTCTGCTTTATGTTTCCCGGAATTCCATGGGCGTTTTTCCGGTGACCTGCTGAAAGACTGCGCTGAAATAATTGCGGGTGGCAAAGCCAAGCTGCTCGGAAATTTCCCGGACGCTGAACGGTGTACTTTTCAGCAGAACTTTCGCACGTTCGACCTTTGCAAACTTTACATAGTTCGTGACACTCAGACCCGTTTCTTCCTTGAATTTGTGGGTGAGGTAATATTCTGTGTAGCCCACCAGGGCGGCAAGATCTTCCGCTACGATCTTTTTGTCCAGATTCATCTCGATATAATCCACACACTTCTGGATCTGTCTACTGAGGTTCGGGTTTGTCCGGTGTTTGTGGACACGTCGGATGAAATCATCGTACATCATCATTGCAAGGGGGCTCAGCTCATCCAGCGATTTTGCCGATTCTGCCGCCTGAATGTAGCTGTCCCCCAGCGAGTACGCCTCCTCCGGGGAAAGACCACCCTCAATGGCAGCACGGCACACCAGCGAGGTGAACACGATGATGGAGGTCTTGCTCTGGCGTAGCACATCGCTGCTCTGCACCGGTACACCTGCACTTATGCTCATACTGTTGGAAAGCGCCTGCTTGTAATTCATATCTCCGGTGCGGACCATCTGCAGCATTCCCTGCTCTGCCATCCAGATCTTATGCCGGTCGTGGGGAATTGTGGCGCTTTTCAGCCGCTCCTCCTGCGCTGTGCTGCTGTTGACACAGCTCAGTTCCAGCCGCTGTCCGGTCAGGCAGTAGTGCATCATCAGCAGGTAGCGGTTCATAATGGTGTTTTGCAGGGTGGGGACTTTTTCAAGGGCTTTGTAAAGCTGGATCGTCCATGCTACACTGATCTCCAACTTGCTGTAGTATTTCAGCCCGTCCTCGATCCCGCGCAGGGTCACGTCCTGATAGAACACCGGTCCAATGACCCAGATGCGCTTCAGCGCTCCTTCTTCCTTTTCAAAGGCTGCTCCCCACAAAGGCCCAAAGCCGTCCCCAAGGTAACGGGCACATCATCCCGGTTCCCATGCTCCAGCATCCGCTGTTTGCAGCCGAACAGCTCAAATGCGCTGGCAAGAAAGGCCTCGTCCGGACAGTTGCTCCGTAGTAGCTTTCCCTGTGCATCATAGCACCATGTATAAACATTGCCGCCGCACTGGACAAGTTCGGAAAGCAGCATCATATTCTGGAGAACATCCATGTGTAACCCCTCCGGCTCATTGATAGAAACAGTATATCATACTTCCGCCGTTTTTTCTACCAATGCCCGGAGCCAGTGCAGCAGGATGCCCGCAGAGATAGCCGCAGAGCTTACGTCTGCCATCAGGTGCGCCGCCGCAATGCCCTGCACGCCGTAAAGCGCATTCATCAGGTACAGCAGCGGGATCAGCAGCAGCCCCTGCCGCAAAAGAGAGAGCACCACCGCACCGCTTGCCTTGCCCACGGATTGCAGCAGATTGGTTGCCAGATAGGTCAGACCGATCACCGGGCTGCCCAGAACGAGATAAGTCACCAGCTGCGTTCCCAGACGGAAAGCGCCTTCTTCCTTGATGAACATCCCGATCAGCGCATTGCGTCCGGCAAAGCTGGCAGCTCCGGCAAGGACGCCAAAGACAACGGTCAGCAGGATCAGATTCTTCAAAAGCTGCTTCAGGCGTTTCGCGTCGCCTGCGCCGTAGCTGTACGCCAGAAGCGGCTGGCAGCCCATACAGATCGCCATGGCGATCATGCTGATGACCATGGTCGTCTTGCCTGCCGCCGCCATGGCTGCGACCGCCGCTGTGCCGTGGGTCACCAGCAGCCGGTTGCTGAAGGAGGACGCAAACCCGGCCAGCAGGCTGCTGATGCCGTTGGGCAGACCGATGGCCAGCAGCTCGCCCAGCATCTGCGGCTTTTTCAGAGCCGGGCGGAAGTCAACGGTCAGCACCGTGCCGTGCTTAACGATGTAGCGCAGGTAGCAGGCAGTCGCCACAAGGTTGCCCAGCACACTGGCGGCAGCCGCACCGCTGACACCGAAGTTCAGCACCAGAATGAACAGCGGGTCAAAAATGCAGTTGACCAGCGTGCCCAGAAGATTACCGATCATGCCCTCTTTTTACTGCGCCCTCTGCACGCACCAGCATCGCCATGCTGTTGGACAGGATAAAACACGGCGCACCCAGTGCCAGGACCTGAAGATACCGCTCCGCATAGGGAAAAATTTCTGCATTGGAGCCCAGCATCCCCAAAAGCGGCACTCTGCCCACCAGCAGACCGATGCTGACCAGAACGCCCAGAAAAAAGCTGGTCCAGAAGCAGAGCGAGGAGCAGATCTTGCCCTGCTCGATCTCACCCGCGCCAAAGCAGCGCGCGATGATGGCACTGCTGCCTGCGCCAAGCATCGTGGCCACCGCCGCAAGAATCGAGAACACCGGCCCGACGACGGAGACCGCCGCCACCTGTGCGGTGTCGCCCAGACAGCCCACAAAAACATATCTGCCATGTTGTACAGCACCATGACAAGGATAATGATGATGGAGGGCACTGCCATGGAAAAAATGGACTTCCAGACAGAGCCGGTACGGAAAAGTGCTTCGTTTTTCATGATCTCCTCCAAAAATCAACCGCACGCAGGCAGAACGGAAGCCCCTGTCAAGGGGCTTTCAGAGCGGCATCTATCACAGGTTATCCAGCGCATCCAGCAGTGCTTTCAGCGCTGCTTCCGGCAGCCCCAGCATGGAGCCGATCTTGCCAAAGGTCATGCCGTAGGCGGCTTTTGCCTGCTGATTGTCAGCAAAGCCGGGCAGGTACTGCTCCACAACGGCTTTTGCGGACTCGTTTTCCATCAGGGCTGCAATGGTGCTCTGGCTGTTCAGCTTGCCGTCGGTCAAAATTTCCGGGTGCTTCCAGCTGCTGACGCTCTGGTGCCCGGCAGACAGTGCACCGTCCACAGGGATGGCTGCGCCGGTGATGTACCGTGCCAGACCGCTGGCAAGGAAGAGTGCCAGTGCGGCGCACTCCTCCGGGTCGCCCATCCGCTTTGCCGGGCAGTCGGATGCGAAAAAAGTCCATGGCCGCAGCCGGTGCATCACCGAAGATGCTGGTCTTGGTGTAACCGGGGCAGATGGCGTTGACGGTGATACCGTATTCCGCATAATCCAGTGCCGCTGCGCGGGTCATGCCCACCACGCGCCGAACTTGGTGGCGCTGTACAGTGCCTGTCCGCGCTGAGGTACAAGGCCCGCAATGGATGCGACGTTGATGAGGAAGCCGCCCTTGCTGTGGCTCTTGAGGATGGCTTCTGCGCCGTACTTCATGCCGGCAAAAACGCCCTCGCAGTTCAGGGAGAAGATCTTCTCGTAATCCTCTACCTCATACTCATGCAGCGGTGTGCCGCCCATGCCGATGCCTGCGTTGCTGACAACGCCATCCAGCTTGCCGTAGTGCGTCACCGTCTTATCCACCAGTTCCTTGATGGCAGAAGCCTTGCTGCAATCGGTCTGGAGAAAATGGCGTCGCCGCCCTTGACGCAGATGCCGTCTGCCACAGCCTGCCCCTGCTGGGCACTGCGGGCTGCACAGACTACCTTCATGCCGTTTTCGCCGAAGCACTCGGCAATGGCGCGGCCGATGCCGCGGCTTGCGCCGGTGACGATAGCAACTTTATCTCTGACACTGTTGAAATCCATCATTTCATAAAGCATCCTCCATTTTTTATTTTTCGTATTCACGAACTAGATTTGCAACTCTTAGTTGCTTATCCATCTCTATGGTGTTATAATAGCACTATGCCGCAGGGGCTGCAATCAGCAGTTTCCGGCGTGTCCGGTGTTTAAGCAACGGATCACGTTCCAAGCGTTGGTTAAGCATCCTTTACAAATACATTGACGGAGGAATTGTATGGATATCCGGGTCAAAAAAAACGAAGCGTGCCATTCAGAAAACGTTTATCGACTTGCTGCGGGAGAAGCCCATTGAAAAGATCACGGTCAAGGAAATTGCCGAACGCGCCGAGATCAACAAAACGACCTTTTATTCCCACTATGAAACGCTGGATGCACTCACCGCCGAAATGGAGCGGCAGACAGTCCAGCTCGTCTGCGACAATATGCGCGGCGCACAGCAGCTGCTGGATGAACCGGAGGCCTTTGTGCAGGAAATGTTTGCTGCTCTCCAGCAGGCAACGGATTACCTCGGTGTGGTTCCGGTATCCGCGATGAACCGCTTTACGCAGCATTTGCGGGATGCCATTCTGGAAAAAATCAAAGGTGACAATATCGAGCCGTCCCAATATGAAAATGTCGGTGCCATCCTGATTTTTGTAATGAACGGTCTTTCCGGGCTTTTGAACACCGACGCCAAACTGGCGCAAAAGCACATCAACGTAATTGCCGCCGTGGTTGCAAATGGTGTCCATGGTCTGCATCTTTCCCACTGAACCAAAACAGGCTGCGAGAAGCATCTTCCGCAGCCTGTTTTTTGCTATTGCAGCTTATTTTTCTGCGTAACTGCCCAGCACCCCAAGGCTAGGCTTTGCGGTCCGCTCCATGGTTTCACGGTTCACGGCGATCAGGCCGAACTGCATGGCGTAGCCCTTCTGCCACTCAAAGTTGTCCATCAGGCTCCAGTAGAAGTAGCCCTTCACCGGGATGCCGTCGGCGATGCAGTGCTGCACGCCGTCCAGTGCCTGCCGGATAAACGCCACACGACGGGCATCCTCGGCGGTGGCAATGCCGTTTTCGGTGACGATGAGATCGCCCTTGAATGCTTCTGCCACTTTACGGATGACGTGCTCCAGTGCCTGCGGGTAGACCTCGTAATCCATCTGGGTCAGCTCTGCGCCCTCCGGTGCCGGAAGCTGCCCCTGCGGGCCATAAAGAGTGCGGGTGTAGTTCTGCACCCCAAGGAAATCGTCCTCTTTAATGTAGGGCAGGTAGTGGGTAAACTCCTCCTGCCATGCGGCCTCGGCAAAGGCTTCGCCGCCGGGCTGTGCCTGCAAGTCGTGGAGCGAGAGGGTCAGGCCCACCTTGACTTCCGGGCAGATGGCCTTGATGGCATCCCGTGCGGCGGCATGGGCGCGCAGCACCAGCAGGTCACCCTCCGGGGTGCGCTCGCTGACAAAGATCTGGGGCTGGGGTGTGCCGAACACCTGTGCGTTTTCCATGGCGGCAAACTTCATGTTTTCCATCATCTTCTGGAAGTTCATGCCCACCTGCACCGTGCCCTCCGCAGACTTTCCGGCTGCTGCGGCATTTTTCGCAGCCTGTTCTGCCATCAGGCGGAACCGCTTGGAGATGGCGGCCAGCTGCAGGCCCATATTGGCTTCGTTGATGGTGCAGACATAGCGCAGCTCGCTGCCCAGCTGCTCCATCACATAGGTCACATATTTTTTGAAGTCCTCGACCGTGGATTCTGCTTCCCAGCCGCCCTTGCAGATGAGCCATTTCGGGCTGGTAAAGTGCAGCAGGGTGGCGATGGGCTCTACGCCCTGCGCCTTGCAGCAGGCGATGACCTTGCGGTAATGTTCGATGGCTTCCGGATCAAATTTGCCTTCCTCCGGCTCCACCCGTGCCCACTCGATGGAAAAGCGGTAGGCGTTCAGCCCGGCATCGGCCAGGAGTTTGATGTCCTCTTCGTACCGATGATAATGGTCGCAGGCAATGCCGCTGGGCTCTGTAAAGCTGGAATGGGGCAGCTGCTCCTGTGCCCAGTAGTCGCTGTTGGTATTGTTACCCTCTACCTGATGGGCTGCTGTTGCAGCACCGATGAAAAAAAGCCTTTTTCAAATTTCTGCATGATGGTTCTCCTTTTATCCAGAAGCAGTGTTTTCTCTTGTGCCTATTGTAACAGGTCTGTGCGGCGCAAAAAGGATAATTTTTCACGTTATTGGTAGATTTTTCGTTGAGCGAGTAGAACTGCACGAATTTTTATCCTCAATCCAAGTTTTTCATCCTGCAGTATCTGTTGCATTCTGTTATTCTGGTGTCAGGAAAAGCGGAAACCGGTTCACACAAAAAGGAGGAAAATCATTATGTTCCAAAAAGAAACCCAGCGCCAGTGAGGTAGACGGTGTCCAGTACCGCCGTGCAAAGCTCTGGCAGATCATCTGTTATGCCTGCAACGCCTTTGTGGGTATGAGCGTCTACTCTCTGATCGGTATGGCCAGTTATTCGGCCAGCATCGGCTACGGCATCACCACCGCAACCGTCGGCATCATCCTGATGCTGGCCCGCATTCTGGACGCCTTCACCGATCCGATGCTGGCATTCGTCTACGACCGCGTCAACACCCGTTTCGGCAAGCTGCGCGTTCTGCTGATCAGCGGCTACCTGATCGAAGCAGTCGGCCTGCTGTGCATGTTCAACCTGTGCTCCAGCAAGGGCTTCGGCCTGCCGGTGTTCGTTTTGACCTACATTATTTATATTATCGGCTATACCGTCACCAACATGACCGCCCAGACCCTGCCTGCCATCATGACCAACGATCCCCGGCAGCGTCCCACCATCGGGGTCTGGTCCACTGCCCTGAACTACGCCGTGCCCATGGGCATGAGCATGCTGATCTACACCGTCATCCTGCCCAAGTGCGGCGGCACCTTCAATCAGGACTTCCTCAGCACCGTCTGCACCATCGTCCTGATCATTGCCGGCATCGGCACCCTGATCGTCTGCGCCGGTATCTCTGCCTACGATAAGCCCGAAAACTTTGAGGGCACCAACAAAAAACACGAGCCGCTGAAAACTGCGGATATTCTTGAGGTGCTCAAGCACAACAAGCCCCTGCAGTGCTACATCGCCTCCAACGCTTCCGACAAGCTGGCACAGCAGGTGGGCAGCCAGGCCATCATCAACACCATGCTGAACGGCATCCTGATCGGCAACATGGGTCTTGCCACCACCCTTGGCGTGATCAGCATGGTGCCTTCTATCTTCTTTGCAGCCTTCGGCGCAAAAATATGTGGGCAAAAAGGGCAGCAAGAAGGGCATCGTGACCTGGACCTGCATCAGCATGGCCATCACCTCTGTGCTGATCCTGTTCTTCATCTTCACAGATACCCGTCAGATCGGCGTGATGGGCAGTTGGAACATGATCGTTTACGTGCTGCTGACCCTGCTGCAAAACGGCTCCAATATGTGCATCACCACCTCCAACACCTCTTATATGGCTGACACCATCGACTACGAGCTGGACCGCAGCGGCCGTTACATCCCGGCTGTGGTCTCCGGCACTTACAGCCTGATCGACAAACTCATCACCTCGGTGGCTGCTGTCATCGCCACCGGTGCCGTGGCTATTCTGGGCTACACCACCACGATGCCCCAGCCCACGGATGCCTACACCTCCGGCATCTTCTGGATGACCCTTGCCATCAAGTACGGTCTGCCGATGCTGGGCTGGCTCATTACCCTGATGGCCATGCTGGGCTGTCCCCTGACCAAGGAGGAAATGGTCAACGTCCAGAAGCGCATCGCAGATAAGAAAGACGCCCTTCGTCATGAAGTGATTGCAGAACACATGCAGTAACACCCGCAAAAACCGAAAGGGCTCATACGCTCTTTCGGTTTTTGCTGATTCTATCCATTTTTCATAAAGGAGTTTTTACCATGAGCAAGACCATCCTGCTGAATCATAGCAATTGGCATTTTACCAAGGAGAACCCCGGCATCCCCACCGCCATTATGGGTGAGGCCATCACCCTGCCCCACACATGGAACGCCGTGGACGGTCAGGACGGCGGCAACGATTACTACCGCGGCACCTGCTGGTATACGCTGGCTCTGGCAAAGCCCGCCATCCCGGCAGGCGGCAAAGCAATTTTGCAGTTGGACGGTGCCGCTATGACCGCTGTAGTCTACCTGAACGGTGAAAAGCTGGCCGAGCACAAGGGCGGCTATTCTACCTTTCGGGTTGACCTGACCGAACATCTCAAAGAGGAAAATCTGCTGGCGATCAGCGTGGACAACAGCGACAACGACACCGTGTACCCCCAGAAGGCAGACTTCACCTTCTACGGCGGCATTTACCGCGATGTAACTCTGCACATCGTTCCGGCAGAGCATTTCGCTTTGCCCGCAAACGGCGCACCGGCTCTGAAGGTGACCCCTATCGTCACCGACCTTGCCGCTAAGACCGTCGAGGTCACCGTGGAAGCTGCCGTGGTCGGCGCACAGAGCGTAGCCTTTGCGCTGGAAGGCCAGAGCATCACCGCCCCGGTGGAAAACGGCACTGCAAAGGCTGTTTTCACCCTGGACAATGCCCGCCTGTGGGATGGCGTGGACGATCCCTTCCTTTACACCGTCTCTGCCAAGCTGGACAACGGTGAAGAGACTTCTGCCCGCTTCGGCTGCCGGAAGTTTGAGTTTGACCCCCAGAAGGGCTTCATCCTGAACGGCCGCAGCTATCCGCTGCGCGGTGTTTCCCGCCATCAGGACCGCAAGGGGGCCGGCATTGCCCTGACAAACGAAATGATGGAGGAGGACATTTCCATCATTCTGGAAATGGGTGCCAACACCATCCGGCTGGCGCACTACCAGCACGCACAGTATTTCTACGACCTGTGCGATGAAAAGGGCCTTGTCATCTGGGCAGAGATTCCCTACATCACCATGCACATGACCAACGGCCGTGCCAACACCCTGACCCAGATGGAAGAGCTGATCGTCCAGAACTACAACCACCCCTGCATTGCCGTTTGGGGCCTGTCCAACGAGATTACCGCCGCATCCGCTGTCAACGAGGATCTGCTGGAAAACCATCGTCTGCTGAACGAGCTGGCGCACAAGCTGGACCCCACCCGCAAGACCACCATGGCAAACGTGTTCATGCTGGAGACCACCAGCCCCATTCTGGAGATCCCGGACGTGAACAGCTACAACCTCTACTTCGGCTGGTATCTGGGTGAACTGGAGCAGAACGACGAGTTCTTTGACAAATACCATGCCGATTTCCCGGACCGCTGCATCGGCTTTTCGGAGTATGGTGCAGATGCTAACCCCCAGTATCAGAGCAGCCACCCGGAAAAGGGCGACTACACCGAAAGCTATCAGTGCGTTTACCACGAGCATATTGCAAAGATGATCGCCGACCGTCCTTGGCTGTGGGCGACCCATGTGTGGAATATGTTCGACTTTGCCGCCGATGGCCGAGATGAGGGCGGCAAGCACGGCGAGAAACCAGAAGGGCCTTGTCACCTTTGACCGCAAGCTCAAAAAAGACCCCTTCTATCTCTACAAGGCCTATTGGAGCAAGGAGCCCTTTGTACACCTGTGCGGCAGCCGCTATGTGGACCGCGCCGAGGATGTGACCGAGATCAAGGTCTACTCCAATCTGCCGGAAGTCTCGCTGTACAAGGACGGCCAGCTGGTGGAGACCCGGAAGGGCGACAAGGTGTTCACCTTCCAACTGCCCATCACCGGCAAGCACAGCATTGAGGCACGCTCCGGCGAGCACAGCAGCGTGATCCTTGTGAACAAGGTGGACGCCCCCAACCCGGATTACGCCATGGACAACCGCAAAAACGTGACCAACTGGTTTGACGGCGAGCTGGACGAAAGCTGCTGGTCGGTGAAGGACAACATGGCTGCCGCCATGGCAGACCCGAAAGCCGGTCCCATCCTGAAGCAGATTTCTGATAAAGCCGCCGCTGCCCGCGGAGATGTTGCCGCTGCCGTGAAAGACAACCCGGCTCTGGTGGCCATGATGGAGCGTGCCATGCAGCGGATGACCATTGAATCCATGCTGATGCAGGCGGGTGCTTCGGAGGAGGACATCAAGCAACTGAACCGTGTATTGCAGGGCATTTCTAAGGAGTGATCTTTGATGAAAACAACCTATTGTAATCCTCTTGATCTGGGCTACCGTTACCAGCACATGAAGGAAGGCCCGCGCACAGCGGGTTTCCGGGAGGGCGCAGACCCGACACTGGTCTATTTCAAGGGCAAATATTATCTGTTCGTTTCCATGTCGGCAGGTTTCTGGTATTCGGACGACCTGCTGAACTGGGAGTTCCATGCAGACCCCGACCTGCTGATCTATGACTACGCACCGGATGTGCGGCAGGTGGGCAATTACCTCTACTTCTGCGCCAGCCGCAAGGGGCGCAACTGCCCCATCCTGCGCACCGCTGACCCCCTGACCGAGCCGTTTACCGAGGTTTCCGCGCCTTTTGCTTTCTGGGACCCGGATCTGTTCTGCGATGACGATGGCCGAGTGTACTTCTACTGGGGCTGTTCCAATATTGCCCCCATCTACGGCGTGGAGCTGGACCCGGACACCATGACCCCCATCGGTGAAAAGCAGGAGCTGATCTTCGGCAATGAAACTACCCTTGGCTACGAACGCCCCGGCAACAACGGCATTGTGGACCGGGAAGCCAGCGTGCTGTACCAGTCTATGAAGCAGTTCTATGACCCCAAAACCGGCAAGCTGAATCTGCCGCCGCAGATGGCAAACATCCCCGGCCTGAGTGCCGAAAGTCTGACTGCCATGTTCAACGCCATCGGCAAACCCTACATTGAGGGTGCCTTTATGACAAAGCATAACGGCCTCTATTACCTACAATACGCCTGCCCCCCGGCACCCAATACAACACTTACGCCGATGGTGTATACACCTCCCATTCTCCGCTGGGCCCCTTTGTGCGGCAGGCATCCAACCCGTTCTCTGCAAAGCCCGGCGGATTCATCACTGGCGCAGGCCACGGCAGCACCATTGCCGACAAATACGGCAACTACTGGCACGCGTCCACGATGCGCATTTCGGTCAACCACGACTTTGAGCGCCGGGTGGGGCTGTTCCCTGCCGGGTTCGACAAGGACGGGGTTCTCTACTGCAACCAGAACTTTGCCGATTACCCACACTGCATCCCGTCTGGAAAATTCGATGCCGCCAGCCAGCAGCCGGAATGGATGCTGCTGAGCTACAAAAAGCCGGTCACGGCTTCCAGCACCGCAGAAAACAGCAGTCCGGAGTTGGCAGTCAACGAGGACTGCCGCAGCTGGTGGAGCGCCGCCGGTGCAGAGCCGGGCGAATGGCTCTGCGTGGACCTTGGCAAAGAGAGTGATGTCCGTGCCATTCAGGTAAACATGGCGGACGAGAAGCTGGTAGTGGATTTCCCGGCGGACAGCTACGGCGACGACCGCAAGACCCGCCACATCGAGACCCGCCCGCAGATCTCTCATTACACGGTGGAGACCAGTGTGAACGGCGCAGACTGGACGACCCGCGAAACGGTTGCCCGGGAATGCTCCAACGGCTACTACGAATATGCCGACGGCATCCGCGCCCGGTACGTCCGGGTCACCGGCGGCGAACTGCCCTACGGACAGGCGCTGCGCATCAGCGGCCTGCGGGTGTTCGGCAACGGCGAGGGCCCGAAGCCCGCACAGGCCGAAGCCGCCGGGGCTCGCGTAGATGCACTGGATGCAAAGATCACTTGGCAGCACATCGAAAACGCGCAGGGCTGCAATGTCCGCTACGGCGTTGCGCCCGATAAGCTCTATCTGAGCTGGCTGGTGTACGATGCAGACGAAGTGACCCTTTCCACCCTGACCGCCGGGCAGGAATACTACGTCTGCGTGGACAGCTTTAACGAAAACGGCATCATGCCGGGTAAGACTTTCAAACTGGAGGGGTAAACCATGCCCATCAAAGCCGTTCAGCAATTTATGCTGGGCACTGTACTGAGCAACGAGCAGCAGGCCAAAGAGACCCTTGCTGCCATGAAAGCCGCCGGGTACGACGGCATTGAACTGTGTGGATTTATGATCCACCCCATTGGCTTTGTGGTAAAGCTGCTGACCAAGGCCGCCGGTATGCCGGTGGGCAAGGGCGGTAATCTGGACTGGCACAAGCTGGTGCAGGAGGCAGGCCTTCAGGTGGTCAGCCTGCACACCGACCTTGGCTCTCTGGAGCGGGATGCTCACGCTGTGGCCGAGGAAGCAAAGAGCTTCGGCACACAGTATGTGGTCATCACCGGGATGTACCGCTTTGATTACGGCGATGAAGCCGCCATGCACGAACTTGCACAGCGGCTGAACAAAGCCGGGGAAGCTCTGGCAGCCGAGGGCATCCATCTGCTCTACCACAACCACAACTGCGAGCTGCGGCATGTGAATGCGGAAAAGCGCGCCTACGATATTTTTATCGAGGAAACGAATCCCGAATTTGTCAACTTTGAGTTTGACAGCTACTGGTTCACTGAGGGCGGTGCAAACGCCTTGGCATGGATGCAGCGGCTCGGCTCCCGCATGAAGTTATGGCACATCAACGACCGGGGCACCCGCATCACTGGCAGTGCCATCACCCCCATTCTGAAAACCGACAGCATGGAACTGGGCACCGGCAATATGGACTTGGACAGCCTGATGGCGCAGGCCCTCGCCATGGATGTGGATGCCGTCATTCTGGAAAGCCACCGCAACTGGGTGGATAACTCCCCCGTCAAGAGCTTCCAGCTCAGTGCAAAATATCTTGCACAAAAATTCTGATCTGCCATTTCCTCATCATTTTTCTTCTTCATTATCCCCATAAAAGCAACGCCCCGCACCGGTTACTCCTTCCGGTGCGGGGCGTTGTGTTTTGTGGGGAATCTTTTTGCGTTACAGGGTGTGGGTGCCCGGCTGCAAGGTCAGGCTTCTGCCATCCGGGAGGGTGACTTCTGCGGTTCTGTTGCAGGGCACGGTAATCGTATACTGTCGGTGTCCCCCCTCATACTGCCAGCCGCTTTCTATGCGCCCCACCGGGGAATCGTACACTGCTTTTGCCCAGCCCAGAGCAGGATTTGGGGTGGGGGCGATGGTCAGGGTCTCCACCTGCCAGATGGACGCCGCACACGCCGCCGAACAGCCAGCCGCAGATGGCGCCGTAGGAATAATGGTTCAGGGATTCGCTCGGGTGGCCGTTTGCATCAATGCCCGTCCATGTTTCCCATACGGTGGTAGCGCCCTGTTTGACCTCATAGAGCCAGCTGGGTGCGGTGTCCTGTAACAGCAGCTTGTAAGCGGTGTCGGCATAGCCGTACCTTTGCCAGCACCTCGCAGAGGAAGGGCGTGGACAGGAAGCCGGTGTTCAGGTGGTAGCCGTTTTCCACCACCATCCGGTTCAGGGTATCCGCAGCAGTTTGGCTCTCCTCCTCGCCCAGCAGCGCAAAGGCAATGGCGCGGACGTATTCACACTGGCGGTCAGAAGTAATTTTCCCGTTATCCGTAAAGGCGGCGCGGTATGCCTTGACCGCCTTTTCTGCGGTGTCGCGGTACTGCGCTGCGTCCTCTGCCTTGCCCAGCGCCTGCGCAATTTCTGCCAGAAGCCGCCCGGAATAAGCCAGATACGCCGTACCCACGCTCTTGCGCGGGTTCATCATGGCCTGCATGGGGGTAATGCCCGGCTCGCACCACTCGCCGTAGTCCAAGCCGTTCAGCACCGTGTACTTGGCGTATGCCCCGGTCTGCTGCTCCTGGGTGGTCTGCTGGGCACGACCCAGCAGAAACGCATACCACTTTTGCATCATCTCGTAGTTATCTGCAAGGATTTTGCGGTCGCCAGTGCGCTTATAAAGGGCGTAGGGCACCAGAATGGCAGCATCGCCCCAGCCCGCCGACATACAGAGCATGGGGGTCATGTAGCCGGGGCGGCTGGTGGGCGGCGCAATGTTTGCCATGCGTCCATCCGGGTACTGGTTCAGGCGGCATTCTGCCAGCCATTTTTCCACCACCGGGTAGCAATCCATCAAAGTCAGACCGGTCTCGATGAACACGCCCATATCGCCGGTCCAACCGGCGCGCTCGCGGGTGGGGCAGTCGGTGGGGATATCGCAGAAGTTGCCTTTCTGGCTCCACACACTGTTTTGCACCAGCTGGTTCACATCGGCATTGCCGCATCCAAAGCTGCCGGTGACCGGCATTTCCGAATAGACGGCGTGGGCGGTAAACTCCGCCTCGGTCAGGTCGATGTCCGTTTCCACCTTTGCATACCGGAAGCCCATAATGGTAAAGCTGGGCTTGTAGTGGTTCTCGCCCTCTTTGCAGACGAGTTCCAGCAGCTGTGCCGTGCCGCCCTCCTTGTGGCGGTTGCGGTCCTGAAAGTTCTCCTGCGTAAAGTTGCCGTTCTCGTCCAGTGCTTCGCCGCACAGCAGCTTGATTTTCTGCCCGGCGTGGGCGGTCAGCTTCATCTCCACATAGCCAGCCATGTTCTGGCCAAAGTCCAGCACGGTCTCGCCGCCGGGGGTGCGCAGCAGCCTGCCCGCAAAGGCTTCCTGCTCCCGGATGGGCACGGTGTTCATACCGGTGATGGGCAGGGAGTTCGGCTCGGTCTTTACGCCATGCCAGCCGGAAAGCTCCTCTTCCAGCCGGGCATCGTGCACTTCGCCCTGCTGCAGATCGTTCTGGCAGATGGGACCCTGCTGGGTGGCCTCCATACTGCTGTCCGAAACACAGACCGCCTTGCCGTCCACTTCCAGCTGGAACAGGACAGCCAGTTCGCTGCCGAACAGGTCACGGTCACCATCCACACCGGAGGTGCTGCGGTACCAGCCGTCGCCCAATGCGATAAGCAGTTCATTTTCACCGTCACGGACAAGCGCGGTCACATCGTAGGTCTGTGCCCCAAGGTGCTTATCCGCAGTAAAGCTGCCGGGGGCAAGCACCATGTCGCCGACCCGCTTGCCGTTCAGCCATGCCGCATACAGCCCCCTGGCAGTAATGTACAGCCGCTTGCCTTCTCCCGCCGGGGCGGTGAACGTTTTGCGCAGATAGCTTGCCGGGCGGTGGGGCTGATAAGGCTGCGCCTGCCCCTTGCCGGAGGCTTCCAGCGCCGCCTGCTTCTGCTCCCAGTTGGGCTTTGCAAAGGCGTTGATGGCATCGGTGCAGTCGATGTCCGGCTCTTCTGTTTCCGGGCAGACCCACACGCCCTGCCAATCCGACTGCGCAAGACCCGTTTCAAACTCAGCTTCGCTCCATGCGCCGGGCTGATCGTTTTCATCCCACAGGCGGATGCGCCACTGTCCCTGCGTCTTGGGCGGTACAGCGGCGGGCGTTTCGGTGTGCATCCCACTGCCCAAAACCTTTCCGCTCGTCCACAGCGTTCCGGCTCCGGCGGTCACTTCAATTTCGTAGGCAGTCTGGCGCACACCTCCGGCGCACTGCCACGACAAAAACAGCGTCCCGGCATCCATGCCGAGCGGCGCAGAAAGATGGTTCGTTTTCAGATTTGTTGCTTGCATCATCTACATCTCCTTTTTCCGGTTGATCTCTGCTCTTATTATAAAGGGAATCCCACGGAGTATGGGTGCGAAAATTTGTGTTGTCGGTCAAAAAGTCGTGTCATTTATTATAATCCAAAAATTTCATCTTACTTCACGACTTTTCATCCGTACTGTCTCCGGTTTTCCTGTTATACTTTGGGCAAGAAAATCAGAGGGCTGCGGACTGCCCTCAAACGAAAGGAAGGCATTACAGAATGGACATTGAAAAGATCCTCCAGCAGATGACACTGGAGGAAAAAAGCAGACTTCTGCTCCGGTTCGGATTTCTGGCATACACAGCCGGTGGAGCGGCTCGGTGTGCCTGCCGTGATGATGAGCGACGGCCCCAGCGGTCTGCGCAAACAGGACGAGCAGGGCGACCATCTGGGCATCAACGAAAGCATCCCTGCGGTCTGTTTCCCGTCCAGTGCGGCGGTGGCTTCCAGCTTTGACACCGCTCTGGCAGAAAAGCTGGGCGAAACGCTGGGCAACGAGTGCCGCGCCGAGAATCTGGCCCTGCTGCTTGGCCCCGGTCTGAACATCAAGCGCAGCCCGCTGTGCGGACGTAACTTTGAGTATTTCAGCGAAGACCCCTATCTCAGCGGTGAGATGGGCGCGGCACTGGTCAACGGCATCCAGAGCAATGGTGTGGGCAGCTGCATCAAGCATTTTGCCGCCAACAATCAGGAGACCGACCGGATGGTCAGCGACAGCGTGATGGACGAGCGCACCCTGCACGAGATCTATCTTCCCGCCTTTGAAACGGTGGTCAAAAAGGCAAAGCCGCTGGGCGTGATGGCCGCCTACAACAAGCTCAACGGCACCCACTGCTCGGAGAACAAGGAACTGCTGACCGACATCCTGCGCAAACGCTGGGGCTATGAGGGCATGGTGGTGACCGACTGGGGCGCAGTAAAAGACCGCGCCAAGGGCATCGCCGCCGGACAGGATCTGGAAATGCCCGGCGGAAGCGGCCGCGGCACAAACTCGATCCTTTCTGCCATCAAGGCAGGAACGCTCTCGGAGGAGGAGTTGAACGCTGCCGTCCGCAACCTGCTGCGGTTCGTGGATTCTGTGACCAAAACTGAAAACGCGAGCGCCGTATTTGACCGGGACGCAGACTACCGGATGGCAGTTTCTGTTGCAGAGAACTCTGCGGTTCTGCTGAAGAACGAAAAGGGCGTACTTCCTCTGGCAAAGGGCTGCAAGGCGGTGTTCCTTGGCGAATTTGCGCAGCACCCCCGGTATCAGGGCGGCGGCAGCAGCCATGTCAACAGTGCGAAGGTCAGCTGTGCGCTGGAGCACGCTCCCGGTGTAGCCTATGCACAGGGCTACCGCACCGATGAGGATACCGTTGATCCTGCGCTGGAACAGGCCGCCGTGGCTGCTGCTGCAGACGCAGAGGTCGCCGTGATCTTTGCCGGACTCCCGGAGCGGTACGAGAGCGAAGGCTACGACCGCACCACCCTTGCCATGCCGGAAAATCAGAATCATCTGATCGCCGCAGTCGCTGCGGTACAGCCGAATACCGTGGTCGTCCTGCACAACGGCTCTGCCATCGAAATGCCGTGGGTCAACGATGTCCCGGCTGTTCTGGAACTGTACCTTGCCGGTGACGGTGCCGGAGAAGCCGCCGTGAATCTGTTGTACGGCGCTGTCAACCCCAGCGGCAAGCTGGCAGAGACCTTCCCCGGAGGCTGAGCGACACCCCGGCTTATCTTTCCTTCCCCGGCGAGCGGGAGACCAGCGTTTACTCTGAGGGCGTGTTCGTCGGCTACCGCTACTACGACACCACGGAAGCAGATGTTCTGTTCCCCTTCGGTCATGGCCTTTCCTACACGACCTTTGAATACAGCGTACTCCGGCTGAGCCGCAGCACCGTCCGTGAGGGTGAAGAAGTGCAGGTCACCGTCACGGTAAAAAATACCGGCGCAGTCGCCGGCAAGGAAACGGTGCAGCTCTAATGGGCGGTATTTTTCTTTTTTACAAATAAAATCTTATGTAGTTGTTCAATCTTCCAAAATTT
>VOFC01006175.1_pt1 | contig 35314 bp, 61 predicted proteins | sample 5384161 | NCBI WGS metagenome assembly VOFC01 (sample SAMN12384722, study PRJNA508395) | human gut metagenome | isolation source: healthy gut B | host: Homo sapiens | reverse complement strand
GTTTCTTTGTGAATTCTATATGTGCTTTTTTACATATGTACGAAAAAAGAGAAAATCAAAATTTTTCACCTTTTTATCCACATGAATGTAAATATCATTTCTTGAATCATCAAGCATCTCCAACTGTAATTTTAAAATTTCAAAATTTCCATGTGTCATTATCAAATATGCATGTCTGTCCTTCATATACCAATTTCTCCATGTCGCTTATTTTCTTTTTCAAAACTTTTTCAAAAATCTTGTTCTTTTGTTCTTTATTAAACATAATAAGAAGTGTAATTATACTTCCAATCCCAACATCAATAATCCCATTTAACACTAATAACATCCATGATTCCGAACAATAATATGTTTTACTATACTATTAATAACCATTAACAAGCAAATATTAAGCAAATTTTTTAATATAACAGGATAAAATGTCCAAATATTAAAATTCAAGCTCTTCGCTGCGTATATTGGCGTAAATGTTAAATTACGAATAATACCGAATATAGAACTGACTCCTACTATTGCATATACACCCAAATTGGTGAATTTCAAACAGAAAATGTCGTTGCAGTGCTTAAAACTCCTGTTACCAATAATGCAATTGAGTTAATTCTCACTTTGTTTGTCAAACTGAAAATTGAAAATAGTGAATATATACAACTACTTACCATTACAGTTCCGGATCCTAAAAATAGTTAAATTTCTCAACATATCTGCATTATTATCTGGCAACCACAATAAATAAAAATCTTTTGCATAGATAAGCAATAATGATAAGCAAATTCCTGAAATCATCGACAGAATGTTAATAGACTGCTTTATATTAATTAACAATTCTTCCTTTCTGTTTTTGGAATAATTTTCCAAGAATTCTGGATAAAATGAGTCTGATAGTAATGCAATAAATGATGTAAATAACCCCGGAATCGTCTTTGCAATGGATACATTTCCTGTCATTAATCCACTAACAAAAATATTGCTCAAAAGTAAATCCAGACCATCTAATAATATCTGACTCAGTTTAGTAATTGAATTCCATATTCCAGCTGCAACTAACTCTTTTGATAGCATTAAAGGAAAAATACTGTTTTTTAATTTTAAGTTCCGGTAAATACCTTTTTTGTATAATAAAAATTAAATGCAAGAACATATATTCCCGCTATAACTGTAGCAAGCACAACAAAATATATCCTTTTCCCTACTACAGAGAAAAATATAATAATAATAAAAATACGAATTATATTTGACTCAAGTGTTCTAAATGCTCCTTTCCACAATATATTTTTTTTGCATATAAAACAATCCCCCAAAATGCTCCTATTAAACTTATTGCAAAATTTATAAATATAATGGAAAACGTCATACGTGCATCAAATAATAACTCAGAACTAACATTCAAAATACTAATATTAACAATCAGCCATATTGCTGAATCAATAAAACTATAGCAAAAAAATGTATTTGCCATAAGCACAGAGCTAAAATATTTATTTGCTTCTTCTGATTTTTTTTTATGTAATTCAATAATTATAAATCGACTTGCCATAGAATTTAGTGCAGCCGTAATGACTTGTATATAATTTACGAAACTATTCGCTAACCCTACTAGACCATATGCTTCTGTTCCAACACTACTTGTTATATAAGGCGTCAAAAAAAAACTTATTACAAGACTCACTACAAACGAAAGCACATTGGCAAACATATTTAAAAAACACCTTATTTCTTTCAGACACTTTCTTTGTTTTATATTTCTGCACTAACTATGCTCCTTCCATATTACATATTTCTAATTCCCTTGTATTAATTCATTCACTTTCTATACAATCCTTCATATTTTTCACCTTTGAATTTTGCCTTTAATCAATTTTCAATTGATTATAAATTTTAAAAAATCACATCTGGGTCCTTATTTATATCAAATTTTCGAGCAAAGAATTTTTTTGATTCATTGAGTTTTTCCCAATCTTGAATTGTATAAATATGTGGATTTTTCACACAATTAGTCCAATCAATCTCTCTTAAATCATTTGTTTTTCCGTTTTCATCAATATAAATCCGCTCTCTAAAAATACTCTTGATTATAGAGCAAACATTGTTTATAACACTCATCCGCACAACATGTTAATTTACACATTTTAAAAATTACTTTTTTATTTTTCAAAAGATATGTAACTGCTTCATTTGTTAGAGAACACCAATTTCCACCTTTTTTAAATACCATATTGTATTTTTTGAAACGATTTATTTTTAATTTCGATTGCATAATCCAAAATAAACTATCAATTTGTTTTCCTAACAACCAATGATGTGGAAAATTATAAAAAAGACATCCGCTGAATATCCCATACATTTGTTTTGTCAGAAATATGAATAAACTCTTTATTCATATGCATATTACAAAAATCAAATATTTCTTTTTGTGATTTCAAAGGTAAATCAACTCCAGATATTAAATGATATCGTGAATAATTATATTTTGAAGCCACTCAAATAAAAAGCATTTCAGTATAGATTTGTTGTGCCCCTCCCCATTTAATATTTATTCTTTTCTTTGTAAAAATCACCTTAGAAAATTTACAACTATTTTTCAGTTTTTTTTTGTCGAATGTTTTTACTTTTTATCGACATGAATAAAAATATCATTCCTAATATCATCTAATAATTCAAGCAAAATGGCTAGTTGCTCAAAATTCTGATGTGCCATAATTAAATATGCGTGTTTATTATTTACTTCCATTTTATTTTATCCCCCGGTAAATACCATATATTTTAACAAAACTATAGTTCAAGCTCATCAGTTTAAAAATTATATTAAATTTCATCGATAGATTTGCATATTTATGTATTTGTTTTTTATTTTTCATAAACTGTTTCTTTTTATTCTCTCCAAAGCTTTTTATCATTGACCTCTACTGCTTCACAATATAACCCAACAATAGATTTAAACATTCTTTCGTACTCAATATGTATCAAGTAATCCAATTTCAATCTTTCAAGTGTATGAATTCGTTCTTCAATAACTCTAAAAACATCTAATTTGTTTTCACTAAAACTACTGTGAATAATACTGTTCTGTCGCATTACATAAAAGTATAAAATATCCGGAATATAAGTTACTGTCAATGGTTTTTGGAATGCTTAGTGTACACCACATTTCATCTTCATGTCGTATTGATACAAACGGCACTTCCAACATCAACTCTCGCCGTACAAATTTTGTTGCACCTGACGCAGCTACTCCACCTAAATAATATAAATTTTCAAATAATTCTTTCGATGATTGTCCTTGATAAATATGTGAATCTCTTACTTTCTCATCATTTTTTTACTTCCCGTTACTTCTTCATATCGGAACTGAACAAAGTCACATGGATATTTTTTCATAATATACAAAAAGACGTTCTACTGAATTTTCTGCTAAATAATCATCACCATCCAAATACATGACATATTCACTTTTTGCTAATCGAGTTCCTGCATTCCTTGATGAAGATAAGCCTCCATTTTCTTTATGTATAACTTTTATTCTACTATCACAAGCTGCGTACTCATCACAAATTCTACCACTAGAATCCCTTTTGATCCATCATCCACCAGAATAATTTCTATATCCTTTTCTGTTTGATTAACTGCTGATTCAATGGTTTTTCTAACATATTTTTCCACATTATAAATCGATAATAATTGCTACTTTTGACATTGATACTACCTTTCCTGCCATTTCAATATTACTCGTTTAAAATAGTTATTTCATCAAAATATCTATTAACTATCTCCATTTCATCGCCAACAAAATTTTTTAATTCTGGCACTAAGATCGAGCCTGAACATTATCATATGAAAACACACTTTATGCTTTAAAGGCAGCTTTACAAAAAATCTTCAATATCTTTTTACTACATTCTTCTCTTTTGCGATAACTTAAATATCATATGATCTGATTGATTCTTTTTATTCTCCGATACCATTTCTCTGCAGCTTCTTCTTCTGAATGATAATGCATGAAATAAACTTCTATATCACCTAACTTTTGCTACTGGATATGGAGTTGCCTCAACTAACGCATAATGGTAACTTGCCTGTTCCCACGGAATAAATACCAATACACTTTTAAAATAGTTTTCCCAATCTGCACATAATTTGACAAAATCGTGACCTAATATAAATAATCCTACTGTTGGTGATTTATACTCAATACCATATTTTTGATAAGTAAAACTTCCCCAACAGTTATTTGATATTATCGTAAAATCCGTTAAATTTAATCTTTTTCCTTAATCTTCTTTTTTCTAGGTTGTCTCGTATTTTAATAATCGCATTTTTTATTTTTTTCAAATACTCACTCTTTTCCTTAATCAGTACATTCTATGATATTTTACTTTTTATTCGCGTACACCACGTAAACATACCTGCTTTTACTGCATATTGATATATGCTTTTTTCTCGCATCTTTTTTTAACACCGAATTATTTAAAGCATAGATAATCGCCAATTCAAATATTTTCACCAATTTTTTTGATTAAAATATGTATTCTTCTCATTAAATTTTCTAATATGATCGAGACAATCAACAAATGTTTTCAATCCGTCTTCCGAATATGACTCATATTCACCCAAACAATACTTCATGAACATTTCTTTTTTTCTTCTTTTGTTCCAATATAACCTATATCCTTGAAACGGATTTCCATTAAACTATCCATCATATTATAATATTGGACATCTTTCTTTTTAGTAATTTGTGACTCATGTATTCTGTAATCTAGTAAAATATCTGGTAATGTTGCTATCTTACTTACCTTAGCTATATTCCACCACAAACAATAATCTTCTGCTCCCAAGTGAATTCTGTATTATACTTTAAATTATACTTTTGAAGAACTGATTTTCGAATCATTACTGTCGGATGTGCTATACACGAATTAAAAAGTAATTCTGCTTTTAATTGTTCCGCATTAGTTGTAAAAAACACGTTTCTGTTCTTTAATTTTTTTTTCACCAAAAGTACATATCCCTGTTCCCAAAACACCGATATCCTTATGTTCATCTAAATACTCTACTTGTCTCTCAAAACGATTCTTTAATGCAATATCATCCGCATCCATTCTGGCGATATACTTCCCAGTTGCCGCATCCAATCCTTTATTCAAAGACAACACAATACCTCTGTTTTTATCATTCTCCAGCAAAACAATTCTCGGATCATTATACTCTCGAATAATTTCCTTAGTGTGATCCACTGAACCATCATTAATGATGATGAATTCAAAAAGTCTTTAAAGGTCTGATTTAGAATACTCTCAATAGCTTCTCCAATATACTTTTCGGCATTATATGCCGGCATCCCTAACACTTATTTTTGGCATCTTACTGCCTCCTTTTTCTAATTTTTATCCATTATTTCTATCTCCCATGTTTCCAGTTTGCTAATATTGCATATGCAATCAATAAACTATACTTTCTATCCAAAATCCACTGACTCTTTCTATTTGCACCATAAGTTTCAATTGCATTTCTAAGTTGACTATCTTCACATAATCCTTTTTACCATTTTTTTTTTTCTGCTGCCCTCAAAGTAGAAGTCTTATAATAATAGTTACAGATAGCTCCTATCGCTCCAGTAATGAACTGACTCAAATACACTTTTTGCAGTTCATTATTATCTTCCCAAGCATACCGAATAGCCTGTTCAATGCCATCCATAGATTTTTTACATGCTTCAAAATAATCCTGATGGAAACGATGAACCGTGCTTTTTTCATTCATATACCGATTATAGAATGCTTTTTTTATATAACAAATCTTATTTGCTTGTCCAAAAGGCATATAAATTAAAAATTCGATCTTCAGAGAATTTTACGCCAAGCGGAAACAGAATCGTTTTTTGCTTCTGCAGCTTGTCGTTGTATCTATGGTTTTTATAGATACAACGACAAGCTGAACTTTCCCATCTCTAATAATAGAGATGGCGTAAATTCAGATTTTTGCAAATCTGATTCCCCGATAACTGTGTTATCGTATCAGCTTAGTTTTTCCATCCTCGTACACAGTTCTTGCATCACATATAACTATATCTGCTGACGCTTGATTAGCCTCTCTTAAAAAGGCATTCATACATATTCGGCTCTATCCAATCATCAGAATCAATAAACCCAATGTACTCTCCACACGCCCTGTTCAATCCCTCTATTTCTTGCAGCACTAACCCCTGAATTCTCTTGATGAATCAATTGAACCCGTTTATCTTGATTTAAATAATTTTTTACATATTTCTATACTATTATCTTTTGATCCATCATCCACAAGAATAATTTCAATATTCTTTTTCCGTCTGATTTAATACTGAATCAACACATCTTTGCAAATGATCTTCGGCGTTATAAATTGGTATAACAATACTTATTTTTTACCATAATTACAATCCCATATTTTCTTGAATACTATTTTCTCTTAAATACTTTATTCTCCCTAGCATTACGCCTAAAACTATATATGGAAGAAGATTAGGTGCCTCACAAATCAATCCTAATTCTACAGATTGTTGAATATACATCATAAGGAATGTAATTATGCATCCAACAACAATCGAATCCCTCAACCACAATCTTCCTCTTGAAAGAATTCTTTTGAAATGCCATAACCCACAATGTACTCCCTATAATTCCATACGCTGTTAGTACCGTTATAATACAATTATGCCAATTTCCCTCCAAATTTCCCCTACCAAACAACAGATTGTTAAATAAAACATTTAACCCATTTTCCCATATCTCATCTCTTCCGTTAAAAATAGGTTTTTTAAATTTCTGTAAACTCCATAAATCCAACTGTTGCATATATGTTCCCTGAGATATAATTACTACAACTAAAGCAACAAGTAGCGGGAATTAAAAAGCCATAGATATAATCTACTATCTGTCTTTAAAAATAATATTCCTTGGGAATATTGATAATGCAAACAGAACAGCAATAATAGCAAACCATGTACATGATCTAGAATCTGTTGGTATTATTAAGTAAATATATATCAATGTTAAAGCCACAACGATAACTTTGCTTCGAATAGAATTAACATCATGAAAAGAGATCAAAAAAAACAAAAAGCTATATAAGCCTGTCATTCCAATTGTATTTCCATTCCATCCAGAAAGAATTGATCCATAATCATATATGTATAAAACTCCTAATCCCATCGCCGCATACACTAATCCTGTAAGTTTAACAGTCTTTTCATATACATTTAATTTGCTCAAACAATATATTAACAGAAATGCAGTCAGATAGTGCAATCCCATTGCCCCGTTTCCTTTAAACATAGAAACGGCAATAAATATGAATGCCATTCCCCCAAATATAATAAAATCTTGTTTATCTACCCATAAATGATGTTCCCTACACTTCATTATAATTATGAATATAGCTGCTATATAAATTAAACTTCTGGTTTTCTCTGTAGTTTGATAAACCATTCCTAATCCTGTACCGTTAAATAAATTCAATATCCATAAAATAGTCATAAGCAGGGTATACATAATTGACTTCATTTCATATCCATCCCTTCCAAACTATACGATTTTATAATTTACGTACAAGTTTGTAATAAATCCAAAAATAATTCCTATTGGATAACAACATATCACCAAACTAGTATATTTTCCTTTATATACAGTTTTTCTTTTTTTCCTGACAACAAACAAAAGCTCAAATATTTACCAATCATTTCAATTCGTTTTTCAAATTATTCTGCATATCAATTTTTTGCATAAAAATACAGACAATATCCTGCTGGATTCTTTTTCATTATTTTATTCAAATTATTTGAAAGACCTTCTTCTTGATACTCACACACTTCCATTATTTCTGGAAATAACTTCATTCTTAACTCCAGCCTATCATATAAAACACTTTCTGTGATAAATTTCTCTCCCGAATATACTGGAAATTTATTATTTCTTAAAATATGAGTAGGAAAAACAAATGTAAACTCTCCTCGACATTCATATTTCTTTTCAAGCATGTATATGTTGTCAATTCGATCCACTAATGGAAATTCATCACTCAGTAATTTTCCCGATTGGTCACATTTATAAGCAATGATGCCCTCATTATTCTCACATGTATTTATAAACTTTAATAATTTGATAATTGCCTGATCCTGTAAAAAATCGTCAGAATCCAAACACATAAAGTAATCTCCTTTTTGCAATATCAACCGCCAAATTATGTGCAGTATGTTTTCCTCCATTCTCTTTCTTTATATATCGAATATTGCAAACACTTTCATTACAGAATTGTAAAATAACCTTTTCTGTAGCATCAGTAGAACCATCATCTACAATTATCCACTCACATTCATCATCTATTTGATTTTTCAAACTTCTATATAATTGTTCTAATTTGTTTCTTCTATTGTACGTCGGAGTAAAGATTGATAATAACATTTTTGTCTCCATATTCCTTATTTTCTTAGTTTTTCTCATAATGTCCACACCAAATATTCTATGTAAAGGCTTACTTATTATGGAACGTATTTTCTGATACTTTGACAGGCAACTTCCCATATACCAGTGTATTGACACTGTATTATTTGTTATACACAAACTTCCTGTCGTACTTTCATAAGGATTAAAATAATCTTTTGGATAAACTGTACCCCATGAAAATTTTTGATAAGAACCATCTCTTTTTTAGTCCAATTTTTTCCAGTGCCTGTGTATTTAATTGAGGACACATAACTGTCCCATGCTTTCCATCTAATAATGGCTCATACTCGTCAAGCATTCTCTTTAAGGCGAGACCGCTCGCAACCGAACCGTAGGCCAAGCCGCTATTTATATCCGCATTTTTGGATTTGAAACCTCCGTACCGTCGGTTTCAAATCCAAAAATGCTTGATCATTTAACAAAAAATCAGTATTTCTAATCAATTCAACATCCGTATCAAAGTACAATCCACCATTCTTATATATATAGCCAGAAGCCTAACATAGTCACTCAAAAATGCATATTTTTTATTTTCATAACACCATTTTGTATAACCATTCATATTCACATCGAAATTATTTTCATTCCACTCAATAATTTCATAATCTGGACAATATTTTTTTTCCAACTAGCAATACACTTTTTGAGCTAACTTCGGTTTTTCTCCTCTGCCAAACCAACAATAATGAATCTTTTTAGGTATCATTTCTTTACAGACTCCTTCGTATTATTTCTTCTCTTATGCAAGTAATTGTAAAGTGCTGACGGTAAAAGCCCTACCAGCAACGGTCTCAATGTGTATATATAATTTACTTTCGACAATTTTAAGGTTTGAATTGCGAAATGACCAACATAACTTTCGTTCACTCTATACTTAAATTTTCTTCTCGATACCGCATTTCTATCATCTCTCATAAGATATAAAGGTTCTTCAAGTGTATATCCTTTATATCCTTTAGCGTACATTTTTATCCACAAATGCCAGTCTTCTACTCTCAATAGTTTATCACTCACACTATATCCATTAACTGCCTCAAAGGCCTCTCTACGTACCATACACGGTGCATGACAAAATGGTGTCCTCTTTACAATAGAATCTAAACTTGGTTCTCCTTTGCCTTTCCAGTCATAAATATGCCTTGTGCGTCAAAATATTGCATATTGCAACTAACGATTGCATACTCCGGATGCTTTATAAGAAAATCTAATTCTTTTTCAAAACCTTTCTGGCAACGAAATATCATCGCCATCCATTCTCGCAACAAATTGTCCTGTTATATATTTTAAACAATGGTTTAGTGTATAATTTAACCCCATATTTTTTTTCGTTTCGATACACCTTAATATTATCATATTTTTGTGCATACATCTGTGCAATCTCTAAGGTTCTATCCAAAGAACCATCATCACACATAATAACTTCCCAATCCTTAAAAGTTTGATTTATAATTGACTCAATAGCTTCCGATAAAGTATCTGCACAATTATATATTCCCATTATTACCGATACTTTTGGCATCTTAACAACTTCCTTTCTTATTCTCCCAACAATCTCTTTCGATCTAACAGGATTTTCCCAAATAATTTTTTTTGCTCAAAATTATTTATTGCAAAGTCATACGCATTACTACTATACTCTTTTCGTATGTGTTTATCTTCATATAATTTTTTCATAGCTCTTAAAAGCTCTTTTATACTTCCTTTTTTACAACAATTCCAGTCTCATTTTCTTTCATTGCATCCACGGGACCTGGAATAGATGTAACTATCACTGGAACTCCCATAGCCTCTGCTTCTACTACTCCCATACCAAAACCTTCTCTGTAACTTGGTAAAATATACGTATCCATTGCGGACAGATATTGTTCTACGATATCTGTAAATCCTGTATATATCACGTGTTCACATTTTTTTGACCACAAAAATAACGATTCATCAACTGTATCATCCTTCTCTGTTGTGCCTACCATCATTAAATACACATTAGAATTAGATTCATATATCTGCTTAAAAGCAGCAAGCAATTCATTAATACCCTTATCTTTTGTAATTCTTCCTACAAAGCCATAGACAAAACTATCTTCTGGGAAATTATACTTCTCGCGAATATCCTTCCGATATTTAATTTTTTGAGAAATATCAAATTTTTCTAGATTGATACCACATGCACTTCCATTCCATATAACTGATCCCTTTGTTTGTGGATATAAATTTTCTTCATGTGCAAAATTTAAATTACTTACACTGTCTGGTTCAATCCATGTTGACAGTTTACATACTATCTTTTCAATAGCTTTAAACACCTGTCGTTTTATTCCTTCAAATCCAACATAAACCATTCCCCATTGGCAATACAGCCTAACTGGTATTCCAGCTAACTTTCCTGCAAGTGCCGCATAAAGAGAAGCATTCGGGGTTGAGTACTGTATCAAATCAAATTTTTCTTTTACAAAAATTTTTTTCATTTGCATCATTGATTTTATTCCGGAGATACTAATTCCTCTTTCCATTGGAACCGGAAAATAATGTATAAATTCGGGTAACTCTGAAGCAAATTCTTCATCTTCACTACAAATAAAACTAATATCCCAATCTGTATTCTCATGTAGATATATCGCCGTCTTTAACACAAATGTTCTAAGTGTTGATGGTATCGTGCTTATAAAACAAATTTTTTCATCGAAACGCCCTCTTTAACTTTTAAATAATACAGTTACTTTTTTATGTCTCATTGCTTCTCTCCACTATATAAACCATCTGGATTCCTAAACCAGATCCACTCCATTCCCAACATCTCCGGTGCGATAAAATCCTTATGAATATTATCTCCGATGTAACACATCCGGTTATATTCCTCTCTAAACCTTTCTGCTAAAATCTGAAATGCTCTGGGATTCGGTTTGCGGAAATCAATCCCACCCAGTTCATCCGTAATAATGATTTCATCGAAATATTTATCTAATCCCAATGCCTTAATTTTGGCTTTCTGACCTTCTGGTCGTCCATCGGTAATTAGACCTAATTTATAATTATGTTTCAGCCTTTCTAATAACTCATTTACGCCATCATATAAACAAATATCCGGTTTTTGGAAGCGATATGCTTCTAAACATTCCGCTTTTTTATCCTTGCAATTCATTTCGTTCAAAAGCTCATCAATGGCTGGCTTTCCTTTTTTCAAAATATCTCCAAAGTTTATCTGCAAGAGCTTTGTTACCCATTCGTTTTGCCACAGCCTTGTATCCACTTCTAACATATTGCTTTTCAGAATATAAGGTATCATCCAAATCAAAAATCACACTGGTTATCCCGTCAAGATGTTGTTCAATTTCCAAAATATTCGTTATTATTACCATCTACATTTTCTCTTTCTAAAATACATATAACCTTCTTCAGCTTTTTTAGTTTTTCTTTAAAATCAGCACATATTCTAAATGTTTCTATCATTGTCAGATATATTGGTTTCACTTGAAAAAGCCTGTTCAATACCTTATATCGAAATTCATTGTAAGCATCCCACTTATATGGATAAAGATTTTCTTTTTTTAATGTTTGAAGCACCAATCGTGCTTCCTTAATTTGAAAAATTCCTAACATCCTGACTTGCAGAAAAAAAAATGTAGGAAAAAACTCGTTGCCGTAAAACATTCAAAAAAAACCTGCGAACTATTTTCTTCATTTTCCTTATATAATTTATCCAAATACTGTATCGCGTATAAAAAATCTTCGCACACCTTCCTTCGGTGCAGAATATTGGTGCTTGTTGTTGTGCTATTAGGATTTCTATAATAACGATATACATCCAAATTGGTAAATACAGTCTCTTGGGCTAAGGAAAAATAATTTCATCGTAAACATACCGTCTTCACAGTACCGACCATTGACAAATTTCAAATGTTCTTGTATTATCAATTCTTTTTTAATACCATACCACCACGGGCCATTATTACAGGATTCATTTGAAAAACATTCTTTGCCTGAAGTATAATGTTTTATCAAGTTATTTTTCTCACTTTGACAGCAATCTGATTTGGTAACTTCTTTAATACCAAAAGTAAGCACATCAGGAACTGACGATGTATATTGCAGTAATTGCTCTATCGTATTATCTGCTATGTAGTCATCTGAATCGACAAACCAAAGATAACAACCTCTGGCTTTATCTATTCCGTAATTACGTGCAGAACTTTGTCCGCCATTGTCCTTATAATAATATTTTATAAAAGGATACTTTTCTACATATGTTTTTATTATTTTTGCGGTAAAATCAGTTGATCCATCATCAATACATAATATTTCTATCCCCCCTACGTTTTGACGCAACAATGAATCAAGACAATTCTTTATGTATTTTTCCGCATTATAAACAGGAATTATTATTGATAATCTCATGTTTTCTTTCATTTATAGCCCCTTCTTAATATTTTTGGCTTCACTTTACCCTTACGCTTTGGTCATAACGACTATAAATAGCTCCATCTATAGCAGCTCTTTCTATATAAGAAAGTTTATCCCCTCTCAACATCCTAAGAATTGCACTTGCACTGTCTGCTCCAGCTTTCATACTAAGCGGTGCTCCACCTCCGAAACGAGGATTAATTTCAATATAATAATCATCGCCTGTGACATCCTCACGAATTAATTGAACTGTAATTTGACCACAAGGTCTATAATCTGCAATCAATCTCCGCATTTCCGCAATCATTGTATCATCCTGCGTAATTCTTGATTTTAATACCTCTCCGGAGCGAACTGCCAGACGTTCTCTCGGCGTAATGTAAACAGGATTTCCTTCATAATCACAGAAAATATCTATTGTGTATTCCCTGCCACTAATAAATGGCTGAATAATATAATCTTCAATTTTTTCTGCATAAAGTCTCAAATCTTCAAGATTTTCCACCTTATAGGCATTGATACTTGAACTACCATCTTTCGGTTTAATAAATGCCGGAAAACTGACTTTTCCACGTTTCAATGCTTCTTCATATTTTTCTACACTGTTGACAGGCAGAGGGATTTCAACCCAAGAGAAACAAAGTAATCTGCAGTATAGTTTTTATCCCTGCACAATTTTATTTTATCCACTGCTGAAATCAGTACCTTTGTCCCGATTGTTTCAAACTTTTCCTTGTTCTCCGCAAGTAACAAGAGGTCTGTATCAATAGTAGGAATCAGACAATCCACTTTTTTCTTTTTCACAGATAGAAAGAAGCTGTGGAATATATTCTTTTTCTTGTATTTTGCACATAAGTCGCCTTTCATCACAGAAAAAAAGTGCCGGAGCACTTTTCGTAATATCTGCTCCCATAACCGTCAGTGCAATGTCCAATTTTTCTGCTGCTGCCCGAAAAGCCTGCAACAACTCTACACGCCTTCCCACACTGGTAAATAATATCTTCATGCTGCCATCCTCCTAGCCATCACAACGATTCCTTTTCCAATCTCCAACTGTTCCTGTATCTTTTGTCTGATTTCGATTTCCGATTGCTACAATAAACTTTGCACCCGGATATTCTTTGCACCTTTTTTACTTTTTCCGATAACCGGATATCCCATACATTCTCTTATATTGGGGTTATCATCCAAAAATGCAATATCGGTATATCCACATCGGGCAGCTATGTCTGCAATTACTTTTACCATGACCACTAGCACCAATAATAATCAATCTACTCATACACTTTTACCTATTACTTTTCTTTTTTGATGAATCTACATTCTCGGCAGTTCCAGTGAACATTTCCATGGTTGCCGCCGTTTCTGAACTGATACCGTCACGCTTTAACACCGTCATTACTGTCTGGAAAATAATCTTCCAGTCCATCAAAAACTTATATGATCCACATAAACATCCATATCAAACTTTTCTTCCCATGTCACACTGTTTCTTCCATGTACCTGTGCATAACCGGTAAGTCCCGGTCTTACCTCATGTCTCCTGCTCTGCTGTTCATTGTAAAGTGGTAAATACGAAACAAGGAGGGGTCTGGGCCCGCAAATTGCAAGCTCGCCCTTAGCTATACAGAACAGTTCCGGCAATTCATCCAAACTGGTACTTCTCAGCTTTTTACCAAAATTTGTAAGGCGTTCTTCATCCGGCAATAAATTACCTGCTTCATCCCGCTTATCTGTCATTGTACGAAACTTATACATATTAAATATTTTGCCATTTAATCCCGGACGCTGTTGTTTAAAAAGGACCGGAGAGCCTAGCTTGATTCTTACCAGCACAGCTATCAAAACTAAGACAGGAGATAAGACAATGATCGCTATGACCGAAAGAATAAAGTCCTGCGGACGTTTTATGTATTTTTCATAAATTCCCGGCTTATGTGGAATCAACTCTCTTTTCTTTTGTCCACTATTCCACCTCTTTCTTACTGAAAACAACTTTTAACAATTTCAATAATTATATTCTGCTGTTCCGCAGTCATTTTATTATCACTTGGCAAGCATAATCCTCTGTCAAAAATATCCATTCCCTTGTCAAAAGGACATCCATCGCAATCTTTTTCACTACCCGCTATATAAGCATTTGTTCTTGCTCTGCCGATTCCGTCTCTGGTAACAAAACCATTCATCCGGTAAATCGGCTGCATATGCATCGGCTTCCAGATTGGTCTGCCCTCCGCATTATATTCGGCAAGTTTTTCCAGAATCTCCGTCGGACAACTCTTTTCCATGTTCAGGTACATAGAGTGCATCTTTTTCTCCTCTAACCTGTTTACACATTGCCTCCTCGTTAACCAGAATAATACAACTCAGCCAAAAATTAGGTTCTGACTTCTCACTGTCATACGGATTCATTTGTACCGGCAAATCTTTAAAGCCTTCCTTATATCTGTCATAAATTGCTTTTTCTGTGCAATATGCTCCTCAAGATGTGGAATCTGACCACGTACAACACCTGCGATTACATTACTCATTCGATAATTGTAGCCTAATTCTTCATGCTGATACCACGGTGCATTTTCTCTCGATTGTAGACCATTTTCTTACTTTTTCTGCTGCTTCTTTATCATCTGTCAGCAGCATGCCACCCGAAGATCCGGTAATGATTTTGTTTCCGTTAAATGAAATTGCATTATACTTTCCAAAAGTCCCTGTCTGCAGACCTTTATAGGTTGCTCCCATGGACTCTGCTGCATCCTCTATAATAACCGCTCCATGCTTTTCGCAAATATCTCTCTCAGTTCGTCTACTTTTCCCGGTGTTCCATAAAGATGTGCAATAACTACTACTTTTACATCTGGATATAATTCAAATGCCTTTTCTAATGCCTCCGGATCCATATTCCAGGTATCATATTCCGTATCAATAAAGACCGGAACACCACCTTCGTATACGATTGGATTTACTGTTGCACTGAATGTCATATCAGAACAGAAAACTTTCTCTCCGGGTTTTACTCCTGCCAGCTTTACTGCCATATGAAGAGCTGCCGTTCCTGCAGACAATCCGACTGCATACTTGCATCCAATCTTTTTGCATACCAGTCGTTCTACTTCATTGATATTCGCCCCAACCGTAGACATCCAGTTTGTCTCATATGCCTCCTGGACATATTTTATTTCTTCTCCATGCATCGTCGGACTGCTCAGCCACACCTTTGGTTCAAATTTTTCTATCTGCTCACTTTCTTTGAACATATGCTTCTCCTCTTCATTTCAGCTTCTGTATATTGCCTAAAAAGCGTGCAAAAAATGCACGCTTCCTCCAGACCAGACCGCCTGGCCTGATCTCAACTATTCTTGCCTTTTCTTATTTTCTTCTCCTGTCGGATGTTCTCCTACCGGATGAAATGTTGTCACAATCTGCTCTACAAGCTCTACAATATGATCAGAATTGTTATAGCATGTATCAGCAAGTTCTTTTAATTGTTCAAAGAATACCTCTGTATCGAACGGAATCGGCTTTCCAATATGAATCAGTTCATTATCTGTCCGCATGATTCCTTCTTCTGCCATCAGCTTTTCTTCAAATAATTTTTCTCCTGGCCGAAGACCTGAATACTCGATCTTGATATCTACATCCGGTTCATATCCTGACAACTTGATCAGGTTTCTTGCCAGAGTATCGATCTTCACCGGCTCGCCCATATCCAGCACAAAGATCTCTCCCCCCCCAGGCAAATGTTCCCGCCTGGAAGCACCAGACTCACCGCCTCGGGGATCGTCATAAAATAGCGGATGATATCCGGGTGCGTAACTGTAACCGGTCCACCTGCCTCGATCTGCTTCTTAAATAGTGGAATCACCGATCCATTACTTCCCAGTACATTTCCAAATCGTACCGCAACGAACTGAGTTCCTGTTCTCTCACGATTCTTGATACTTTCAATTTTCAGTCTGGCAGTATTTCCCATAGTTTCTGAGTCTTTGCCGTCCGTCTGCTCTTTTTCTGCCTTTTTCAGACAGATTTCTGCCTGCTTTGCCAGCTCTTCTGCATTGTCTCTGTGGCCATGCAGTAATGGAAGTAAATCCATTCTGCCACTTTTGCTGACTGCATCCATGCTCTGGATTACCATCTCACACAGTCGCTTGCTTGCACCCATGATATTCGTTGGATTTACAGCTTTATCTGTACTGATCAGAACAAACCGCTTTACTCCATTCTGCATTGCCGCATAGGCAGTTTTGTATGTTCCGATTACATTATTTTTAATCGCTTCGTTCGGGCTTACCTCCATCAGAGGAACATGCTTGTGTGCTGCAGCATGATATACGATATCCGGCTTATATTTTTTTAAAAACCTGATTCAGCCTTCTGCTGTCACGTACGGAACCAATCAGAGTCACCAGATTCAGTTCCGAATGATTTCTGCGAAGCTCCTGTTCGATGGCATATGCATTATTCTCATAAATATCAAATAGGATCAACTGCTTTGGCTCATGGGACGCAATCTGACGGCACAGTTCGCTTCCGATTGAGCCTCCGCCTCCCGTCACCAGAATCGTCTTTCCCTTTATGTACTGAAAAATCTGTTCCATATCCACTTGAATCGTATCCCTTCCAAGCAGATCCTCTACCGTAACATCTTTAATCTGTGCCAGCGATACTTCTCCCTGCACAAACTGATACGCTCCCGGAAGTATCTTCAGTTCACACTTTGTCTCTTTACACAGGTTCAGGATCTCTCTTTTTGCCTCTGCACTTGCTGTCGGAATTGCAAAAAGGATCGTACTGATCTGATACTTTTCAACTGCTGAAAAGATAGATGCTCTTCCCCCCTACGATCGGTACATCTTCAATATTTCTGCCCCATTTATTTCTGTTGTCATCAATAATGCATTGCGGCGTACCATTGATCCGTCTGGAAGTCTTCAATTCACGTACAAGGTTCTTTCCCGCATCACCAGCTCCGATCACCATAATATTCCGGCCATTTGTATGGTTCTGCTCTTTTCTCACCTGTGCCATCCTTGTTCTCTCAAGAGTAATATAGCGATATCCGAACCGAATCCCTGTAATCAGGCAAAACTGCATGACTGCTCCTACTATATAATAAGAAGCCGGCATTCTCTTACAAAGCATCGTAATTCCTACATTAAAAAGGGTTGTAATAATGCTTGCAAGTAAAATATGGTTCAGCTCTGTATAACTGGCAAATGCCCACAAACTATTATATAATTTAAGTACCCAAAATACAGCCAGACAGAACACCGTATAAATCGGTGCAAATCTGAGCATTGCATGGATATATTCTGTTGGAATCTTTGTGAAACTGAAATCAAATCTTAGAAGTAACCCCAGAAAATAAGAAAAATTCACTGCGAATATGTCATATATGACCAGATAGGCGGCTATAATCTGCCAATGTTCGAATCTTTTTTCCTTCCCCTTTACGTCATTCTCTCCTCGTTCCGCTCTCTTTTTTAATTCTTTTTTTTCCTCATTGTATAACTATACCTTTAAAACTCCATCTTATGCCTCTGCACCTTTCGATGCACCCTCTGTTTGTCATGCACAATGATAGCATTTTCCCCCTTTATTTTCAACATAATTCAGTATATTTCACTACCCCCCCCTTTTTAATATTTTTTAATATTCCCTTAATTTTTTACATATTTTTCCAGCAAAATCTGTCATTATTATTACACATTTACAAGATTTATCTGCTCCTTTATTTTCTTTTCTTTTTTTCAAGAACTTTGTAGATTTTCATATTCCATTCAAACAATCATCACACAATTTTCACAAATTATTTCTATACTATAATTGTTCTTAACAAAGAACACTTTTTCATAAACTTTTTCCCCTTGAGTCACAGAAATGTGGCTCTTCCTTTTTGCCCTTTTTTACTCAGAAAAAAAGCCGGTTTCTTATCTTTCCCCAGATCTGCAACTGTACATAGTCATATGCCTTATCATAAAGTGCAAAAATCACCTGTCCTGTCAGAACAGAACTGTAACGAAGCCACTCCGATATTTCTCCTCCGAAAAATAATTCTCCATATCCCAAAATCAATGGCAGATAGAGTCCGTTAAAAGGATCACTTTTGCCAGCCGATACCACTGCATTTTCCGCTTTACTCCGGCAGAACGCTCCAGGATTTTCCAGATAAATTCTCTTCCCCAAATATAAAATCCCATTCCGGCAAAAAGTAATAACATAGAGTTTATTCGGTGCCAGAAGAAACCCAAAGCAACACTGCTGAAAGATAAAAAGCAAGTCCAGTCATCTGACCGAACTCTCTGAATACGACACCCACAAAAAAGGACGCTGCCGCCAATAAAAATAATGTATTTGTCTCTATCACACTTCCTAAAAACATAAAGATGACAGTCATCGCAAGCAGCAATCCACCAAACGCTGCCCTTTTTCGCTTTTAAATGCGTAAAAAAAGATCTCCTCCCATACATTCACAGAGTGAATCCGCAATCCACAGGTCACAGCAGAGATTTCCTGTACCACAGGAATTACTGCTCCCGGTGCATACCTTCCACCATATGGACTGTTGCTATAGCGGTTACTTCCAAATTCCAACTGATTCAGTAACTGCCGGTACTGCGGATTTCCAGGCTCCATGTTTACAGCCTGTGCTGCATGATCTCTCGCCAGAATATTATTTCCACAGCCTGCATTGGCACAACTGCTGAGATAATACCACATTCCACTCCTCTCATTTACCTGATCCAATGTATTTAACGCTTCTCTGTACCTGCGGCTGTTGATATAATTGGCCGCTGCCTGGAGCCTTGGATCAATCTGTCCGCCTGTATAACCATTTCCGTAGCTGTTCCCGTAACCACTACCATAACCATAACTATAACCTGATCCACTTGTCCGCTCTCTCATAATCGTATCATAAGCTTCCTGAACTTCTTTAAATTTTTCCGCTGCAAGATCTGCCAGTGGATTATTTATATTCGCATCCGGGTGATATTTCCTGCTCAATTCCCTGTATGCTTTTTTTATCTCATCATCCGATGCACTCGGAGACACCCCAAAAGTACCTCATACGGATTTTTCCTCATCTATTTCTTTTCCTCACTTTTCTTACTTTTTTCATTTGTGCCTGATTCTGCTCCTGAATCCGACTCTGAATCTGATTATACCGATTCCAGACTCCATCATACAGGATATTCCTTAAAATGTCCACATCTACCAGACACGGGAGCTGCTCAAACCGTGCCGTACTTTCTGCGATCATCATTCGCAGGATCTGAACCATCCGTTCTTCATAATCTTCCTTTTCCGAGATCTGCTTTAACGGATTATAGCGATTTTTCTTTTATCTTCAGAAAGATCCTCATAAGCATCCATGATATAAATAAACTTTCCTAAATAGAATCCATCTTCCGGAGCGTCTTTTCCCAGATATCTTCCTTATAAAGCAGAAGTTCTGCCATCAGACGTCCGAAACACCACGCTGCCCGGTCAATATCCTGACAATTCTCCTTTTCACACTCTGAAAGTTCTTTTAAAGAGTCTCTGATCACTCTGCTCTGTCTTGGATACGCTTCAATGATCTTCTTCACTTTTCCCTTCCATCATACTTTTTTGCCAAAAGGCTTGTCACCTTCCGCTCATCCTGCCAGTCATCTTCCATATGATAATAAGCCAGCAAAACATTCATTGCTGCTGCATATGATGTGATCTCGTTCCGCAGCATCATCTGCTTCTTTACTGGATGGATCTTGCAGCGGTGCTTCTCCAGTTCTGGAATCCTCTCATACAATGAGGACAGCAGGATCACTGCAAACGTCATATCATATGTCAGCGTCATCTGCCCCATAAATCCATAATCTTCTTTTAAAAGTACGACACAGCCCACAATAATATGCTCTGTATTTTTTTCAGATCTTTTACCTTCAGTTCCGGTTCACACACCGTCACATAACCAAACATATCCTTCCTCTTTTCATTAAAATCTTAGTTTTTATTATAGCATGGCTGTATCTTTTATAGGAATAGCTGCAATTATTAAATTAGCATTAAATCACCTGAAACTGGTACTGTCGGTTTACAGTTTCACCTTTCTCTCACCTTTCTCGCATTCACATTGTTAACCTCGAAGCAGCTCGATTGTCAACCTTAATTCAGAATTGGTTGACAAATATTTTTTGTGCTTTATACTTGCGTAGGACATATAAGAAATTTAATCAAGATATTTGAAAGGAGTCACTCATGACTAATCAACAACCAAACGGACAGACAACCTCTCTTACTCAAAATTCAAGAACCAGACAGATTACTCTGATTGGACTGATGACTGCGATCACCTGCATTCTTGCACCGCTGTCAATTCCGCTTCCATTCAGTCCGGTACCGATTTCTCTCACAAATCTGGTTATCTTTATTTCCGTATTTATTTTGGGAATGAAAGATGCTACGATCAGCTTTTTAATTTATCTGCTTCTCGGTGCAGTAGGACTTCCGGTTTTTGCCTCCTTCCATGCGGGTCTCAGTGTACTTGCAGGACCGACAGGCGGTTATCTGATCGGCTTTATTTTTTCTTGCACTGATCCAGGGCTTTGCAATGAAATATTTTGACCGTAAGCTGATCCTGTATGCAGCAACGAAAAAAAGTAAGATAAATAGAATTAAATTTGTATTTGTTGGAATGATACGCTTGTAAAGAAAAAGACTTCTTTGTGACGAATCGGACGCGGAAATCAGGGATATTCCTTCGCAGTGCAGGCCCGCTTTACCTCAGCCCGTTGACCGTTTGTAACTCGAAAGTGGAAATCTTCGTGCAATGGCACTCGATTTACTTTCTCTAACAAACGCTGCAAAGTGTCTTCGGAACGCTCCTGCTAATGCACCTGCTCAGGAACATCCTGCTTTCCGCTGACCATCTCGATAAGAAGTTTTTAGCTCCACAGCGTATTCACTCAACAATGCAAATTTAAAAGAATAGAAAAAAAAAGCCGGATGGCTATCGACTAAGATATTGTATTTACTATTTGATGGAGCGTTTATCTTAGTTGATAGCCATCCGGCTTTTTATTTCTTATTGAATTTCGTCTTTGTTGGGAGAAAATGTTCTGGCATGAGGGAAAGTTTTCTCCCCGACAAATTTATCCAACTACAGCCAGTATCTTGCTGATTCCATCAACCGATTCTCTTAGTACTGCTGCAATTGCATCCAAAAGAATAACCAAGCTTTTGCATTTGCCGGGCTACATCTTTTTTGTGGGAAGCTTTACCTTCAGCAATGCCAAGTTCTTTTCCATGAGCTTCTCCTCGGCAATCCCCGATTGTCTGCCCTGTTCAATTCCAGCCTGAACGCCGTCATTATAAATATCTTCCAGTGCTTTACACATATCCAGTTCCTCCCTTTTTCTTCCTGTTCTACGTTTATCTCCATAAGCTGCCGGGAATTTAAGAATGCTCCAAGTGCATGATAAGTCTCCAGATCCAGCTTTTGGAAATAGTCTTTATGATTTGCCGCATATGTACGCAATGCGTATTTGTCCTGACTACATTGTAGCATACCGAAGATGATTTGTAAATCACTTTGAAAAGATTCTAAATTTTTCAGTCTTCTGACATCGACGAGGTTAATGTGATAATTGGGAAGATACTTTTTCATCAGTTCCGCATGGTTCTTTTCTGTACCAAGATCGAACATCTGATGCAGTTCCAAAGGTCCATCCCATTCCTCTGTCCCATAATAGAAGATCAAAGTAATCACCGGGATGAGCTTATCATTTTTTTTGAAACCGGGAAAGAAATTCCGCCGAAGAAAGACGGGGCGGACGTTCTTTCCATTTGACCCGCACCTGTTCCGCATATTCCATGCTGTCATAGAGCATTACTTTCAACGGTGCAGCGTAATGAATGGCAGTCTGTGATTCCACCGCCAGCAGCATCAGCACAGCCTGATCCTGCCAGTTCATGATGATATCACGGTATAGCTTTTTTTACAACATTTTTCCCCTGAGCGTCCTGAAGACTGACTGCGGTTGTCTCCGGGCTGGGGTGAAGGTTCTCCGGCAGGATCACGGTTTCTCCATGAAATAAAATGGCGTTGAACAGGTCTGCGAACCGTTTCGTATCCTTAAGCCAAAGATTAACATTTACATCTGCTTGTCCCATAGGCAAGTCCTCCTAAAAATAAAATGATGTCGGGGTCAAAAGCCCCGACATCTTTCTTATTGAATTTCGTGCTTGTTGGGAGAAAATGTTCTGGCATGAGGGAAAATTTTCTGATTTGAAAAGCCTAATATCCGCCCTTGCTGTTGCGTGAGCAGTGCATTGACAGGGAGCGTTCCGAAGACACTTTGCCCAACTTGTTAAGGAACGTAAACAGGAGTGCCTCCGCACGAGTGTTTCCACATTCCTGTTACAAGTTGTCAACGGGCTGAGGTAAAGCGGGTTCTGCACTGCGATGCAACAGCAAGGGCGGATATGGATGCTCTTCTATTAAAATCTTTCTGACTGCCGAAACATTTTCTCCCCAACAACTACAAATTTATATCGCTCCCACCATACTTTTCACGTATTCTTCCACTTTCTCCACGCAGTCTTTTCCATACTCCGCACAGATTTTTTTACAATCGCACTGCCTACGATTGCCCCATCTGCACTTTCGCACATTTTAGCTGCCTGCTCTGGTGTGGAAATTCCAAATCCAACCGCACACGGAACATCTGTCACTTCTTTTACCAGTCCGACCATTGCTCCGATATCTGTTGTAATGGCACTTCTAGTACCTGTAACTCCCAATGATGATACACAGTAAATGAAACCGGAAGCTTCTTTTGCGATCATACGGATGCGGTCGTGAGAAGTCGGTGCGATCAATGAGATCAGATCTAACCCATACTCTCTGCATACACTGTCAAACTCTTCTTTTTCCTCAAATGGCACATCTGGCAGAATCAAACCATCCATTCCGATTTCCGCTGCTCTCTTAATGAACCGCTCTGTTCCATATGAAAAGACTACATTTGCATATGTCATAAATACCAGTGGAATTGCTGTATTTTTTCTTATTTTTACAACCAGGTCAAAAATCTTGTCTGTAGTCACACCACCGGAAAGTGCTCTCACATTTGCTCTCTGGATCACCGGTCCCTCTGCGGTGGGGTCAGAAAACGGGATGCCAAGTTCAATCAGCGATGCACCTGCCCGTTCCATCGCATAGACAAGCTGCTCCGTTGTCTCTAAATTTGGATCACCGCATGTAATAAATGGTATAAATGCTTTTTCCTTCCAATGCTTTCTTTATATTACTCATGGGTATCCTCCCCTCTGTAACGGGCGATTGCTGCGCAGTCCTTTATCTCCACGACCGGAAATATTGATAACAATAATCTGATCTTTTTTCATTGTCGGTGCCAGTTTCCTTTGCATATGCCACTGCATGGGCACTCTCGATGGCTGGAATGATTCCTTCCGTTCTTGAAAGATATTCAAAAGCATTGACAGCCTCATCATCTGTGATTGGCTACATATTCTGCTCTGCCTTTATCATACAGATCTGCATGTTCTGGTCCGATTCCCGGATAATCAAGTCCCTGCTGAAATTGAATAAACAGGTGCAATCTGACCATATTCATCCTGACAGAAATAGGATTTCATTCCGTGGAAGATTCCTAATTTTCCGGTAGCGATCGTTGCGGCTGTTTCCGCAGTATTAATTCCTCTTCCTGCTGCCTCACAGCCGATCAGTCTTACACTCTCATCTTCGATAAAATTGTAAAATGCACCGATTGCATTGGATCCGCCTCCCACGCAGGCAAGCACTGCATCCGGGAGTTTTCCTTCTTTTTCCATCAACTGTTCCTTGATCTCTTTTTGAAATCACAGCCTGAAAATCACGCACAATCTGTGGGAATGGATGTGGTCCCATGCAAGAACCGAGTACATAATGTGTATCTTCTATTCTCTTCGTCCACTCTCTCATCGTCTCCGATACAGCATCTTTTAAAGTTGCTGTTCCGGTTGTGACTGCATGTACTTTTTGCACCTAAAAGTCTCATTCTGTAAACATTCAATGCCTGACGTTCTGTATCTTCTTTTCCCATAAAAGATTTCACATTCCATATCCATCAGTGCTGCTGCTGTCGCTGTTGCCACTCCATGCTGACCTGCACCGGTTTCTGCAATAACCCTGGTCTTTCCCATTTTCTTTGCAAGAAGAACCTGACCAAGTACATTATTGATCTTATGTGCTCCGGTATGATTCAAGTCTTCTCTTTTCAAATAAATCTTTGCACCGCCCAGATCTTCCGTCATTCTTTTGGCATAATACAGCCGGGATGGTCTTCCCGCATATTCATTTAAAAGTGTATTCAGCTCATCGTTAAATTCTTTGTCGTTTTTATAATGGTTATAAGCTTCTTCAAGCTCGATCACTGCATTCATCAGCGTTTCAGGAATATATCCGCCATGAATCCCATATCTTCCTTTTGTCATTTTTTAACTCCTTCTTTTTTATTTTCTTTTGTTCTCTTGTTTCTATATTGTTTTCCCGGTATCCCGCACTGCTTTTTACTGCTGCCAGTATTTTTTTCCGATCTTTTTTCCATCGGTTTCTACAGAACTGCTCAGATCGATCACTGCAGGATGATAGATCTGGATCGCTTCTTTATATTTTCTGTTCCGAGTCCTCCTGCCAGGAAATATCGATGATCCGGCACTGCTTTTTAAAATGCTCCAGTCAAATGTTTTTCCTGTTCCTTTTCCATGATCTAACAGCACTTCATCTGCAACCGTATCAAAAGCTTTTTTTTACCTCTTTCTTCCGTACTGACCTTCACCGCTTTGATCAACGGTTTCGCTGTCAGTTTTTTCAGATTTGCTATATAAGTTTCATCTTCATTTCCATGAAGCTGAGCAAGATCGATCAGATTTTCATTTAGCAGCTTCGCAACCGATTCAGCAGGTGCATCTACAAAAACTCCGACTGCTTTCATCTCTTTTCTAAGTATTTTCTTCAGTTCTGCAAGCTGGTCCACAGAAATATTTCTTTTGCTCGGCGGGTAATTAATAATAAATCCACAATAATCCGGGCATGCCTCGTTGACCGCCTCAATATCTTCCATTCTGCTCAGCCCACAGATTTTAATTTTTGTTTTTGGAATCTTTGATCCTGGGGGCTGTGATTTCTGAGTCTGCGATTTCAAAATCCGGGCTTTTGGGATTCCGGATCTTTATTTTCTTCTGACATTTTCAACATCCTTTCCGGGTTTCCATCCGCAGTTCTGCGAGCTTCTTTTTTCCGGTCTTCCGCCCACATCAGCAACTCCCCGATCAGCACTGCATCTGTTCCATTTTTATAAAGGGCTTTCATATCTTCTACCCCTTTAATTCCGCTTTCTGACACGAAAACGGTCTTTGAATCTACCAGTTCCCCGCAACCGGATACTGTTGTTGATATCTACCGTGAAATCTTTCAGATTCCGATTATTGACTCCTATGATTTTTGCTCCGATCCTGTCTGCCGTCAAAATCTCCTCTTCACTGTGAGTTTCCACTAATGCAGAAATTCCAAGCTCTTCCGCCAGTTGATGATATGCTTTTAACTGCCCTTCATCCAGACAGGAACAGATCAGAAGCACTGCGGCAGCTCCCATCGCTTTTGCCTGATAGATCATATATTCATCACAGGTAAAATCTTTTCGAGTACCGGAATGGATACTTTCTGTACGATCTCTTCCAGATAGCGGTCACTTCCCTGAAACCAGAATGGCTCTGTCAGACATGAAATTGCTGCCGCACCGCCAGCTTCATAATCCTGTGCTATCTGCACATACGGAAAATCCGATGCAATCAGTCCTTTAGAAGGAGATGCCTTTTTTGCCTCGCAGATAAAGGAAAGTCCTTCTGCACGAAGTGCCTGCTCAAATGCAAATTTTGTTGTATCGGAACTGGCTTTTTTCTTCTGCCTTTTTTCTTATTTCATTTATGGAATTTGCTTTTTTTCTCCTCTGATCCGTTCTTTTGTTCTTTCCGTGATCGTCTCAAGAATGTTCATACCTGCTGTTTCCTTCCTGTTTTTGTTGTTCTCTTACATTTATTACTTCTGGCTTTCTTCTCTGAACTGTTCCAGCTTCTTCAAAGCAAGACCTTCATCAATGATCTGCTCTGCTTTTCTTATTCCTGCTTCAATCGTATCTGCCTTGCCTGCAATATAGATCGCGGCTCCGGCATTCAGGCACACTGCCTGACGTTTCGGTCCTTTGTCTGCCCCTGACAGAATCTCCATCGTGATCTTTGCATTTTCTTCCGGTGTTCCTCCGGTCAACGCACCTTTTTCACAGCGTTCATATCCAAATTGTTCCGGTGTGATCTCGTATGAAATGAATTTTCCATCTTTAATCTCACATACAGATGTTGCCGCACACATGGAAATTTCATCCAGCTTATCCTGTCCGTAAACGACCATTCCACGGACAACTCCCAGATTCGCCATTACCTGTGCCAGTGGTTCAACAAGACTCTGATCATATACACCCATCAATTCCATATTTGCACCGGCCGGATTGGAGAGTGGTCCGAGAATATTGAATACTGTACGGATTCCAAGTTCTTTACGGATCGGTGCCACATACTTCATTGCGATATGATAATTCTGTGCGAACAAGAAACAAATCTGTATCTTATTCAATAATTCTGTGCTTTTCTCCGGTGGAACATCAATTTTAACGCCCAATGCTTCAAGTACATCGGCAGCACCGCTTTTTGAGGATGCTGCACGGTTTCCATGCTTCGCTACTGGGATTCCTGCTGCCGCAATAACCATGGAAGAGGTCGTTGAAATGTTAAAGGAATTGGATCCGTCTCCACCTGTTCCTACAATTTCAAGTACATCCATATCATGAAGCAGTTTGATGCAGTGTGCCCGCATACCGGATGCTGATGCTGTAATCTCATCGATCGTTTCACCTTTCATGGAAAGAGCTGTCAGATATGCGGATTTCTGTACATCTGTCGCTTTCCCCCCTCCATGATCTCATTCATGACCTGCTCTGCTTCTGCATATGTCAGATCTTCTTTTTTGGCCAGTTTGATAATTGCTTCTTTAATCATTTTCTGCTCCTCCTGTGTCTGCATAATTTTACTGCTTTTCTATAAAGTTTTTTATCATCGTAAATCCTTTCGGTGTCATAACTGACTCCGGGTGAAACTGTACACCATAGATTGATATTTTTCATGCTCCATTGCCATCACTTCTCCGTCTTTGCTTCTTGCAGTCACCTTAAGTTCTTTCGGAAGTGTATCTTCTTCCACTGCAAGGGAGTGATAGCGTGCCACCTGCACCGGCTTTTCAAGTCCTCGGAATAAAAAGACTGTCTGTATCCACATCCTCAAGGAGTGACGTTTTTCCATGCATCAGATGCTTTGCATATCCTACGGTTGCTCCAAATGCTTCTGCGATTGCCTGATGTCCCAGGCACACTCCGAGAATCGGGATCTTTCCTTTTAATTCCCGGATCACATGGATACATTCTCCGCCTCAGACGGTTTTTCCCGGACCTGGCGAGATTACAATCTTATCCGGATTCATTTTCAGGATTTCTTCTGAAGTGATCTCATCATTTCGCACAACCTTTACATCCGGTTCAATTTCTGTAATAAACTGATACAGGTTATATACAAAACTGTCATAATTATCAATTAAAAGTATCATTCCAGACCTCCTTCTGCAATCTTAATTGCCTGCAATACTGCTCCTGCCTTGTTCAGACATTCCTGAAATTCATTTTCCGGAACACTGTCCGCTACGATTCCTGCTCCGGACTGTACCCGGACACTTCCATTTTTCTTATATGCCAGACGGATGGAAATACAGGTATCTACATTTCCGGCAAAATCAAGATATCCGACTGCTCCTCCATAAATTCCTCTTTTTTTTTCCTTTTCCAGTTCTGCGATAATCTCGCATGCCCGGATTTTTGGTGCTCCTGAAAGAGTTCCGGCAGGAAGAATCGCATCCACTACATCAAGAGCATCTTTTTCCTCACTGATCGTTCCGGTTACAGTAGAACCTATATGCATAACATGGGAAAATCTCTGGATTTCCATATATTTATCTACTTTAACACTTCCCGGCCGGCTGATCTTTTCCGACATCATTTCTTCCCAGATCTACAAGCATGTTATGTTCTGCCAGTTCTTTTTTCATCTGCCAGCAGTTCTCGTTCCAGCCTCTGATCTTCCTCCTCCGTCTTTCCACGGGGTCTTGTTCCTGCCAGCGGGAAGGTGCAGACCGTTCCATTTTCAAGCTTCGCAAGCGTTTCCGGCGAAGCTCCTGCCACTTCGATATCGTCACTTGAGAAGTAGAACATATAAGGTGACGGATTCGATGTCCGCAGTACCCGGTAAGTATCAAAAGACTTCCTTTTGCCTTTGCCGTAAGTGGATTAGAAAGAACCACCTGGAAAATATCACCTTCCCGGATATATTCTTTTTGCTTTTTCCACCATTCTGCAATACTCTGCTTTTTCTGCTCCCGGCTGAAATTCTTCTTCCAGTTTCAACGGTTTAAATACTGCCTTTGCACCACTGCGGATCAGTCGCTCCATTTCTTCCAGTTCTCTTTGTGCATTTTCGTAATTTTCTTCCAGGTCTCCATCCAGCCGGACTCCGGTGATCAGGATCAGCTTCTGTCTGTAGTTATCAAAGACGATAACCCTGTCAAATAACATCAGATCCGCATCCCGGAAATCATTTTCTGACGCTCCATTTAAAATCGGTTTCAGTGATGGTTCCCCATATTTGATGTAATCATATGAAAAATATCCCACCAGACCACCTGTATATGGCGGTAATCCGGGAACAACCGGGCTTTTATAGTCTTTTAAAATCTCCCGGAGAATTTTCCCCGGATGATCCGTCTGGACTTCTCTTTTTATCTTCTCATCCTCTTCATTTCCTTCAAGGATGACTACTTTTCCATCCATACATGTAATTTCCATTGTCGGTGCATAGCCCAGGAAGGAATACCTTCCCCACTGTTGTCGGTCCTCCGCACTTTCCAGCAGATAGCAGTGTCTGCTGGCCGCCCGAAGGGTTCTCATAACGCTGATCGGTGTAAATGCATCAGCATAGAGTTCTCTGCTGACCGGAACTCTTTTTATATTTTCCTGATGCAGCATAATTTTGAATCATTTCAAGTGTCTCATTCATCTGTAGTCCTCCTTTTATGTCGAAATTTTTTATTCCGGCAGAGACAAAATAAAAAGTCCCTGACAGAATATTTCTACTCTGTCAAGGACGGTAAATCTAATTTATTTCCGCGGTGCCACCTTGATTCATGGAATTTTCCATGCACTTTGCGAGATACAATCATATCTCCGGCAACTGACGTATGCCTCCACGTCACAGAATACTCAGAATTATAAAGCAATATCCAATCTGAAATTTTGCAGACTGCTTTTATAAATTCCTTTGACTGTACCCTCAGCGGTCCATTTGGCAGACTGCGTTTCAATCCGGCTCTCAGCCTCCCGGACTCTCTGTATGTGCACGACTACTTTGATCTCCGCTTCAACGGTTTATTTTTCTTAAATTTGGTGATATTCTACTACTTTAGTGCGGTGATGTCAAGATATATTTTCAATTACTTACGAAATAACCTACGAAATCAGTTCCTTTTGTACTGAAACTCTATTTTCCTATATCTCCTGAAGTTATCTTGAATTACATCAGCTTTCTGAACAGATCTTTCAGATCTTCAACGCTCGCATCTTTCAGGGTTACCCGGTGCACATGCATCTGCGTGAGCTGACTCTGCAAGGAACTGCAGATCTTCTTCTTTTAATGCTTCAAGCTTTGTCGGGATTCCAACATCTACAGAAAGTTTCCGAACTGCATCTACTGCGGCTTTTCTGTATTCTTCCACAGACATTTCATCAACACCCTTTACTCCCATGGCTCTTGCGATCTCACGATACTTTTCACCGGTGCAGTCAGCATTGTATTCCATAACGATAGGAAGCATCATTGCGCAGGCAACACCATGAGGGGTATCATAAACTGCTCTAATGTATGGGCCATAGAATGTGCGATTCCAAGACCTACGTTTGAGAAGCCCATTCCGGCGATGTACTGTCCAAGAGCCATTCCCTCACGACCTTCTTTTCATTGGCAACAGCACTTCTTAAAGACCTGAAATGATCTCGATGGCTTTCAGATGGAACATATCTGTCATCTCCCATGCTGCCTTGGTGGTGTAACCCTCGATTGCATGAGTCAGTGCATCCATACCGGTTGAAGCGGTCAGTCCTTTTGGCATAGAAGACATCATTTCCGGGTCTACAACAGCGATGATTGGCATATCATGTGAATCTACACATACAAATTTTCTTTTTTCTCTACGTCTGTAATAACGTAATTGATCGTTACTTCTGCTGCTGTACCGGCTGTTGTTGGAACTGCAATGATCGGTACACAAGGTTTCTTAGTTGGCGCAACACCTTCCAGACTTCTTACATCCTCGAACTCCGGATTAGCAATAATAATTCCGATTGCTTTTGAAGTATCCATGGAAGATCCTCCGCCAATTGCGATAAGATAATCTGCTTCTGCATCTTTAAATGCCTGAACGCCATGCTGTACATTCTCGATGGTCGGATTTGCTTTAATATCAGAATAAATTTCATAAGCAAGTCCTGAATTATCAAGGACATCTGTCACTTTCTTTGTCACACCAAATTTGATCAGATCTGGATCGGAACATACAAAAGCTTTTTGAATGCTCTTGCCTTTGCTTCATTTGCGATCTCTTCAATCGCACCTGCTCCGTGATAAGATGTCTCATTTAACATAATTCTGTTAGCCATTGTAATCATTCTCCTTTTTTCAACAGATTCTTCCGGCAGACTATCCTGTCCGGTTTTTATGTCTTTATTTTAACAATCTGTTTTCAAAATGGAAGTTACAATTTAGTATATCTGTAACATTTTTCACATTTTTTTACACTTTTCACCTTTTCTTTATACTATATGAATGATAAATTTGTATTTGTTGGGGTGATACGCTTGTAAATCAGAAAGCTTCTTTATGGCGAAGCGGACGCGGAAATCAGGATATTCCTTCGCGGTGCAGGCCCGCTTTACCTCAGCCCGTTGACCGTTTGTAACTCGAAAGTGGAAATCTTCGTGCAATGGCACTCGATTTACTTTCTCTAACAAACGTTGCAAAGTGTCTTCGGAACGCTCCTGCTAATGCACCTGCTCAGGAACACCCTGCTTTCCGCTGACCATCTCGATAAGAAGTTTTTTAGCTCCACAGCGTATTCACTCAACAATGCAAGATTTAAAAAAGATAAAAAAGCCGGAAGGTTATTGACTAAGATATTCGATAGTAAATATTAGATGACAGATACTATATTTACTATTTGAGGGATCATTTATCTTAGTCGATAACCTTCCGGCTTTCTACTTATCGAAATTTCGTATTGTTGAGAGAAAATGTCCGGGTGTGAGGAAAGCTTTCTGACTTGAAACGCCCAATATCCACACTTGCTGTTGCGTGAGCAGTGCATTGACAGGGAGCGTTCCGAAGACACTTTGCCCAACTTGTTAAGGAACGTAAACAGGAGTGCCTCTGCACGAGTGTTTCCACATTCCTGTTACAAGTTGTCAACGGGCTGAGGTAAAGCGGGTCCTGCACTGCGATGCAACAACAAGTGGATATGGACGCTCTTCTGTCAGAATCACTTCCTGCTGTCGCGATATTTTCACCCCAACAACTACAAATTTCACAACATCTCCAACTCCCGAAATACTTTTGCCAATTCTTCCGGCATGGACTGTGCCAGTGCATGTGCAAGATTTTCCGGACTTGCTTTCATCTCTCCAAAACCCATTGTACCGTCATATAAATTGACCCCTGACAATACATTTCTAATTGAAATTGCAGATGCTCCGACATGGTTTTTCCTGATTTTTCTTCAATCTGATTTTTATAAAATTCCCTGATCAGTTCAAAATCATGATCCCTCAGACAGTTCTGAGTATCATTTTTAAATGCAGCCTTGAAAAACAGCTTTTCTTCCTGTATGTAATGGAATTTATTTACCAGTGCCTCATACACGGTCTTTCCTTCTCCCATGTGGGCAAATGATTCTATCAAAATCTTATCAAAATACCAGTTGATCAGATCATATTTATCCTGAAAATTTCTGTAAAATGTCTGCCGTGTCACACCACACTCTTCCGTGATCTCCTTAACTGTGATTTTCTCCACCGGTGCTTTTTTTTCATACAGGATTTCATGGCATCTGCAAGTCTGTACTTTACTTTTTTTCGCCCGATTTATGCCATTCTTCCGAATGCCGCACTTCTTTCAATTCATTTTTAGCCACTTCATTTTTTAAGCATTTTTTCCCATGACCTCACCTCCTGTTGTCCACTGGTCTGCATCCAAGCAATTCTTTCAGCTCTGTATGCGGATTTTTTGTATTTTTTCTGATAAATATCCACGCAGTTTAATGCTGCTCCCCCATCCAAAAATGCAGGAAAAAGGAATCCACATTCTGGCTCTCAGGTTCATATTCATTTTCTAACGGACAAATCACACAGATCAGATATTCATACACATTTTCTGATTCTCCCAGCCTTTCATGATCTTTTCCCTTTGCAGGAATATCATATCTGTCATGAAATACATAGATTGCATAAGAACTGTCCGTCTGATATTTTCTCCAATCACTTCATAAAAAGTATCCATCAATGCATCATTTTTTGAGGCCACAGTTTCTCATCCCTATCAGAAGCTGCCGCATGAGGATTCACTGTCGCTTTTCCATTCTGATCTTTTTCAGATTCAAAACAGTATTCTTTCAGATTTTTTATTGGTTTCAGAAAAAAAGGAACTGCTTTTTGCCAGTGCAAGATTCTTCTCCCCTTTCTGCCGGACTCAGATTCTGAAAATGAGTATTAAATGTTCCTTCACTAAATCCTTCTTCATCCATATAACTTCCTGCAATTCTGGTAATGGATGTTCTTTTTACTGTCATTCGCCTTGTCAATGCCAGCATATCTTCTCTGTTGATCATATTCTACAATTCCTTATTTTCTAAATGATATTTTTTCTTCTCAGTATACATGATATTATCTGCCTCTTTTTAACATGGTAACTATGTCATTTTCATTCTCTCTCCATAAAACACCAATAGAAAAGTTCTCTTTTCTTTTTTTCCATTCCCTGCAAAGCTCATCTAATTTTGAAAAAAACTGTGCCTTAACAATCCCCGTCTCAATAATTACAAATTCGTCTCCACCAACCCGGAATGCATTTCCCGGGAAAATATTCTCCATTGCAGTTGCTGCCTTTCTTTTCTTTCTATACTATTAATAATAAAAAAGATGTCAGGGCAAAAGGTCTAAGCCCACATGAGCTTGCACACTGGTGGTAGAATGACCTTGAGCCCCTCCCTGATATGAGCATAAAAGTGGGGCGTAAGCACCATGATATGCGAATAGCGGGTAGGATTGTGGGAGTGCGTAGCACGAAACAATCCGTTGGCATCATTGTTGGGGGCTTTTGACCCCAACATCTTTTTATTATAGCATGTATTTTACTGAGTTGTCATGATGTTACTAATAGATCTATATCTTTTTCCGCTTCTTTCTCATCATGTATTTTTACTCCATATTATAACTGTATCGCAATGCAATTCATTCTTTTTAATGTGTAATGCAAACTACTGTGGAGGTGAATTACAATGCAGGACATAAAACAAAATCTTGCCGATGCAGTGCGAGAAGCTCGCACAAAACTCGGACTATCACAGGAACAATGTCCCTTGTAATCTGCTAGGTGGTCTATATTGAATTTTTTCATAAACCGCTTCCAGCGTTTCCCCTGTGTCTGTCCCTGCAACTCGGATAATTCTCCCACATAGTTATGATTTCCTTTCTTCTAAACGCAAAAATACCGCTCTGTAAATTCACAAGACGGTATCTGAAAACTAAAAAAGGTGTATGGATTTTAATATTTTTCCATACACCTGTCTCTATGTTACTTTAAAATTTTTAATAACTGAATCAACTCATGTGGTTCATGACTGGCTGATTCCGATAATCTGCTGTCAAACTGCTGTAACTGCTAATTGCCAGTCCAAGCAATTCCTCCCCGGTAATTCGGTCATTTGCACCATTGTTATAGTTTTTGCCAAGCTGTGCTATCAAGTAAGCTGCCATATTATATGTATGATTCTGCTCATTCAGCTCACTTACTCTGGCTAGTTTTTTTCTTTATTGTATTACTAAATGACTCTGCATTTACCGTTATTGGCTTTATGGTAATTGCAAAATATCCCACAAGTTCCGCATCTTCTGTTGAAAACACCAGATAGGTGACGGATTGCTGCTTTTTGGCAAATTCTATTGACTGTTCTTTTTGCAAATCTTTTCAACATCCGGATTTTT
>VOFC01002122.1_pt1 | contig 35327 bp, 59 predicted proteins | sample 5384161 | NCBI WGS metagenome assembly VOFC01 (sample SAMN12384722, study PRJNA508395) | human gut metagenome | isolation source: healthy gut B | host: Homo sapiens | reverse complement strand
ACCATACATCTGCGAGGGAGCCGGCGCTCACCGGGGCGCTGTATAAACGGTCAAGGGGAAAGAGGACCTGTTTCCGCCGTGGTGGAACAGACCGTAGCGGATCTATACGAGGGCCCATGCCCGGGGATAAGGACCCCCCGGCCATGTCCAACCAGGAACTGATCAAGGCGTGGGACATGGATGGGCGGACATGATATGGTGGTTCCGTTTCCTCTACGACCGGCGGGACGACTTCTATCTGCTGCTCTCCTGCTCCCAGGGGACCCGGTACGCCAACTTCCCCCACGACTGGGTGGAACTTCTGACGAAGGCCACCAGCGCCTATCTGGCGGAGGCCCAGCGGCGTGGTCTGTGCCGGAACGATGTGGAGCCGGCAGAGCTGCACATCCTGCTGTCCGCCTTCTGGACCACGATCTACGAACCCTTCATCCACCACTTTACCTGGGAGCAGATCGAGGCCCACTGCCGGATCGTCTGCGGCCTGTTCAACTGGCATGGAGCGCTGCAGTTTCAGAAATAGGGAAAGCCTCTCCCGCGGAGAGGTTTTTCACCGGCTATAAGTTAGCAATAACTAATCATCAAAAAAAAAAAAAGGAGGTTCAGCTGTGTTTCAAAAAGTCTTGAGTATGCGGGCGAGTACCGAAAGACCACCTATCTCTATGGTGGTGATGCTGATCGGCATTGTGATGAACGTGCTCCCCTTCCTGTTCATCTACCAACTGATCCGGCCCCTGCTACTGGGGGAATCGCTGGAGCTTGGGATACGCGGCGTGGCGGGTGGCGGCCATCGCCGTCTGCGGGGTCCCATACGCTGTCCTATATGTGAAGGGCCTGTCCCTCTCCCACCGGGCGGCCTACAACACGCTTAAAAACTGCGGATCTCCTCCAGGGAAAGCTGGAGCGGCAGCCCGAAGAAGATGTTCATTGACGACATCGACTCCATTGAACTGCTGCTGGCCCACGCCCTGCCGGAGGGGCTGGCCAATCTGGCGGTGCCCGCCTTCGTCTTTCTCGCCATGTTCTTCGTGGACTGGAAGTTGGCGCTGCTCTCTCTGTGCTCTGCCGTTGGGTCTGGTGGCTATGATGGCCATGATGTACCGCGCCGGCACCAGCAAGATGGGTGCTTACTACGCCTCCGCGCCAGAAGATGAACAACACCATCGTGGAGTACATCAACGGCATGGAGGTGGTGAAGGTCTTCAACCGGGATGGTGAGTCCTACCAGCGTTTCGAGCAGGATGTGCGGGGCTACCGGGATTTCACCCTGGACTGGTATAAGGTGTGCTGGCCATGGATGGCCCTCTACAACAGCATCCTGCCCTGCGTGGCCCTGTTCACCCTGCCCATCGGGGGCGTACCTGGTTTTACAAGGGTATTCCACCCTGCCGGATTTCGCCCTGGTGCTGTGCATGTCCTTCGGCGTGGGTGCGCCCCTGCTGCGGGCGCTGGGGTTCATGTCCACCCTGCCACAGATCAACTACAAGATCACCGCGCTGGAGCAGCTGATGGGCGCACCGGCCCTGGAGCAGACAGAGGCAGGCTTTTTCAACGGTGAGGATCACTTGCGTTTCCTTTGAGGATGTCCGCTTTGCCTATCAGGAGGACGAGGTGCTCCACGGCGTCTCCCTCACCGCGCCGGAGGGAGCCTCACCGCCCTGGTGGGGGAGTCGGGCAGCGGCAAGTCCACCCTGGCCAAGCTCCTGGTCCACTACTACGATGTGACCGGCGGGAGCATCCGCGTGGGTGGCCAGGACATCCGGGAGATGAGCGTGGAGGCCCTCAACGACCAGATTTCCTATGTGGCCCAGGAGCAGTTCCTGTTCAACATGAGCCTGCTGGAGAACATCCGCCTGGGCAGGCCGGAGGCCACGGATCAGGAGGTTCTGGCCGCGGCGGAGAAGGCCCAGTGCGGGAGTTCCTGCCCGGCTTGAGAATGGCATCCACACCATGGCCGGGGACGGGGGCAAAATGCTCTCCGGCGGGGAGCGGCAGCGCATTTCCATCGCCCGGGCTTCTGAAAAACGCCCCCATCGTGGTGCTGGACGAGGCCACGGCATTCATGGACCCGGAGAATGAAGAAAAAATGAACGAGGCCATCGCCGAGATCATCAGAGGGAAAACAGTCATCGTCATCGCCCACCGGCTCCACTCCATCGTGAATGCGGATCAAATCTGCGTGCTGGAGCAGGGCACTGTGGCCGATGTGGGCACCCACGAGGAGCTGCTGGGCCGCTGCCCGGCGTATCAAAAGCTCTGGCAGGCGGCGGAGGACAGCGCCCAGTGGGGCGTGAATCAGAGAGAGGCGCGGCACAATGATCCAGCTGATGAAACGGATTCTGGCGGTATCCGGCCGGTATAAGGGCGGATCCAAATCGCCTTTGTCTTTTCGTTCCTGAAATCCCTGCTGGCCAAGGCGCCGATCATGCTGGCGTTCCTGGTCCTCTCCAGCTTTTTACGAGGGGACCATCACCGCCGGCGACTGCCTCCGGTACGGGATCGCCATGGTGGTATGCGTCTTGCTTCAGGTCCTCTTTCACCACATCGCCGACCGTCTCCAGTCCGCGGCAGGCTTCCTGGTGTTCTCGGACATGCGGATGGATCTGGGTGCCCACCTGCGGCGGATGCCCATGGGCTACTTCACCGAGGGCAACATCGGCAAGATCAGCCCCGTCCTTTCCTCCGACATGGTGTTCATTGAGGAAAACTGCATGACCGTGCTGGCGGACATGATGAGCTATATTTTCGCTCAAGCCATCCTGGTGGTATTCCTGCTCTGCTTTGACCTCTGGATCGGTCTGGCAGCCCTTGCGATCATCGGCATCGTGCTGCTCATTGCCCGGGGCATGAAGCGTGAGGCCCTCCAGGACTCCGTGGCGCGGCAGGAGCAGAACGAGAATCTTACCGAGGCGGTGCTGGACTTCGTGGAGGGCATCGGGATCATCAAGACCTATAATCTGCTGGGAGAAAAGATCCCGGGAGCTGACGGACAAACTTCCAGCGGAGCTGCGACACCAATCTCCAGTTTGAGGAGGACCACTCCCCTGGCAGCTGCGGCTGAACCTTGCCTACGGCCTGGGGGCGGCGGCCATCGCGGCCATCGCCCTGGCGCTGGAGAGCGCCGGGCTTCATGAGCGTCCCCTATTTGGTGGGCATCATGCTTTTTGTCTTTGACCTGTTCGGCCCCATCAAGGCCCTGTATACCCAGGCCACCCGGCTGACCGTCATGAACAGCTGCATGGACCGGATCGAGGAGGTCTTTCACGAGCCGGAGCTGCCGGACGACGGCCGGGACTCCATCCCGAGACCAATGAGGCTCCAGAGGTGGAGTTCCAGCACGTGCGCTTTTGCCTACGGGGAGAAAGATGTATTGCACGACATCTACTTCTCCCTGCCTCGGAACCAAATGCTGGCCCTGGTGGGGCCTTCCGGCGGCGGAAATCCACCATCGCCAACCTGCTCACCCGTTTCTGGGACGTGAAAGACGGCCGGGTGCTGGTCCGGGGAAGGACGTGCGGGAGGTGAAACTGGCCGACCTGATGGACCACATCAGTATGGTGTTCCAGCGGGTTTACCTCTTCCAAGATACCATCTACAACAACATCGCCATGGGCCGACCAGACGCCACTCGGGAGGAAGGTGCTGGAGGCGGCCCGCAAGGCCCGGTGCTACGACTTTGTGATGGCCCTGCCCGATGGGTTTGACACGGTGATCGGCGAAGGCGGCGCAGAGCCTCTCCGGCGGGGAGCGGCAGCGGATCTCCATCGCCCGCTGCATCCTGAAGGACGCCCCATCGTTATCTTGGACGAGGCAACTGCCAGCGTGGACGCGGACAACGAGAGCTACATCCAGCAGGCCATCTCGGAATTGGTGCAGGGCAAGACCCTGCTGGTTATCGCCCACCGGCTGAACACCATCCGGGGCGCGGATCAGATCCTGGTCATCTCGGACGGGGAGATCGCCCAGCGGGGCACCCACCAGTCGCTGATGGAGGAGGATGGCATTTACCGGAACTTCGTCACCGTGCGACAGCAGAGCCGGGGTGGAACCGCAAAGCGGTGCATAGCAGAAAATCCATCATAGGTTTGGGACGCAGTGCCGAAAGGCACTGCGTCCCTTTTCACAGGACTTGACAATGAGAATACAGTGTGCTATATTCAAAACATCGTTATAAAACAGCGTTTTGAATATGTTTGCAAAGAAGGTGACCGTATGGCGAAGCAGAAGCCCGGCGTCTATGATCGTGTTCTGGAGTGCGCCAAGGAGGAGTTTTTGTCCAAAGGCTTTCTGGACGCCTCCCTGCGGGCTATCGCCCAGGAGGCGGGCACCAGCACTTGCTCCATCTACACCCGTTTCGGGGACAAGGAGGGCCTGTTTCGGGCGATTGTAGAACCGGTGGTGGATCAAGTTCAAGGCCATGTTCCGGAGATCCAGGAAGCTTCCACCAGCTGGACGACGAGACTCAAGAAGGCGGAAATGGGCCGGTACACCGCCCGCCATCAGCTGGACCTGCTGGACTACATCTACAACCACTTCGACGTGTTCCGCCTCCTGCTGGATAGGCGCACACGGCACCCGATTTGCCTGTTTCCTGGACGAGTTTGTGGACATTGAGGTGGAATACACCTACCAGTACATGGAGGTCATTGGCTGCGAGCGTGAAGTCCGGCCAAGTGACGGAGGAGTTCATCCACATCATCGTTACCGCCTATTTTAACGGGATGTTTGAGGTAGTACGCCACAACATGGACCGCGCCGCCGCTCATCGCTATGTGAAGATGCTCAACGACTACCACATGGCGGGCTTTGCACGGTGTTCGATCCCCAGCCTTGAATCAATGCAGGCTGTCCCCTGTCTGGGTACAGCCCTTTTTGATTTCACAGAAAGTTAGCAATACTAACCATATAAGGAGGAATTCACGATGAAGCAACAAAGTCCCATGCTCCGGCTTGTGGGAACTGGGCGAGGCACAGCACGGCAGCCTGATCCGGGCCATCCTGTCCCGCCGTGGTGGGGGTGCTGTGCGGCATGGCCCCCCTATTTTGCCGCCGCTCAGATCATTCTCGGCCTGCTGTCCGGAAACCAGGAATTTTCGTTCTACCTGACCTTGGTGCGCCGTGGCCCTGGCGGGGTTTCTGCTGCGGGCCAGCCTTTACTCCCTGGCCCTGTCCATTTCCCACAAGGCCACCTTCTCTATCTTGAAATCCATCCGGGAGAAGATTTTGGAGAAACTCCCCAGGATGCCTTTGGGCACCATTCTGGACACCTCCAGCGGCCAGATGAAGCAGGTGATCGTGGATCAAGTGGAGAGTATGGAGCGCCCCTTGGCGCATCTGCTGCCGGAGATGACCGCCAACGTGCTGGGGCCGGTGTGCATCCTTATCTACCTGTTCACGCTGGACTGGCGGATGGCCCTGCTGAGTTTGGTGTCCATCCCGGTGGGCATGGCCTTCATGATGGCGGTGATGGCGGGCTACGGGGCGCAGTACGAGGGCTCCGTCAAGACCACCCAGGCCATGAACAGCGCCATCGTGGAGTACATCGGCGGCATCAAGGTCATCAAGGCCTTCAACCAGGGGAAACACTCCTATGCCAAGTTTACCGACCGGGTAAAGGCCAACGCCTCCTACTTCTACCACTGGATGAAGAGCTGCCAGCTGCCCATCTCCCTGTCCAAGGCCATCTCCCCCACCACCATGATCACCATTCTGCCGGTGGGCTGGCTCCTGTATGCCGGCGGAAGTCTGCCGGTGGAGACTTTCATTACTACCATCGTGCTGTCCCTGGGCATCGCCGGACCGCTGCTCTCCGCCATGGACTTTGTGGATAGCCTGGCTAAGGTAGGCACCATCGTGGGCTCGGTGGACGAGATTTTGAACGGCCAGGAGCAAGACCACGGGAATGCCCCGGTGCAGTTCCAGGGGCGGACATTTGGCTCTCCCATGTATCCTTCGGCTACCACGCGGACAAGGAAGTCCTCCACGACGTGAACCTCACCATCCCCGCCGGGACCATGACTGCCTTTGTGGGCCCCTCCGGTTCCGGCAAGAGCACCATTGCCAAACTCATCGCCGGGTTCTGGGATGTGACGCCGGTCCATCACCCTGGGCGGGCAGGATCTGAAGAATCCCCCTGCCCCAGCTCTACGACCAGGTGGCCTTTGTCTCCCAGGACAACTACCTCTTTGACGAGAGCGTCCGGGAGAACATCCGCATGGGCCGTCCCACTGCCGCCGATCAGGAGGTGGAGGCTGTGGCGAAGGCCGCCGGGTGCGACGAGTTCATCCGGGCCCTGGAACAGGGCTATGACACCATCGTGGGCGGAGGCGGCGCCCACCTCTCCGGCGGGGAGCGGCAGCGCATAGCCATCGCCCGAGCCATGCTGAAGGATGCCCCCATCGTGAGTGCTGGATGAGGCCACAGCCTACATTGATCCGGAGAATGAAGCGTTGGTCCAGCGGGCAGTAGCAAAACTAGTGGAGGGCAGGACTGTCATCGTCATTGCCCACCGCCTGAGCACCATCACCGGCGCGGACCAGATCGTAGTGGTGAACGGCGGCCGCATCGAGGCCACTGGCAAGCACGAGAATCTTTGGACACCTGCCCCTCTATCGGGAGATGTGGCAGGCTCACATGGGTGTAAAGGAGGGAGTGAGCGGCATGATCGAGGTTTTGAGAAAGATCTGGTGCTTTGCCGGCGAGGAGCAAAGAAACATCCGCAAGTCCGTATGGTGCTGGGGGTTCTTTTACGCCATCTTCCACATGTTCCAGATCGCGGCCATCTATGTGGTGGTCCTGGCTCTGGTGGACGGTTCCACTTCTGCCGCCCCGGCCTGGGAGGCCCCTGGTTTTGCTGCTGGTCAGTATTCTGGGCCGGGCGATCATGAATCGGTTCAGCCAGCTGCAGCAGACCACGCCGGGTATTTCATGGTGGCCAAACAAGCGCCTCGCACATGGGTGATAAGCTCAAGCGCATTCCCATGGGTTACTTTCAACGACCAGAGCTTAGGGGAACTCACCGGCATCGCCACTACCATCCTGGACGAGGTGGAGAGCGCCGGGGCCATGGTGTTGGTCACGATCCTGGGCGGGCTCATCAATTCCGCCGTCATGCTGCTGTGTGTCCTGTTCTGGGACTGGCGCATTGGCCTGCTGGCCTTGGCTGGAATGGCGCTGTACCTGCTGCTCCTCTCCCGCATGGAGAAACAGTCCGCCAACAATCCCGCCAAGCGGCCAGCGGGACGAGGCCCGGCTGGTAGAGGCGGTTCTGGAGCAGCTCCAGGGCATGAGCGTCATCAAGTCCTTCAACCTCACCGGCAAGGGAGACAAACGGGTTCCGTCCAGGCCCTGGAGGACAGCCGGGAGAACAATCTGGCGGTGGAAAAGCTGTTCACTCCCCTACATCTGGGCTCAGGAAATGGCCCTCCACCTGTTCAGCGTGGTGATCCTGGTGGCCGCTGTGTGGCTGTATCTGCGGCAGCCTGACTCTGGCCAACGCCCTGATGGCGGTGATCATCTCCTTCCTAATCTTCTCCCAGATCCAGTCCGCCGGCAGCGGCGTGTCCGCCCTGCGGCTGGTGGGCAGTTCCATTGACCACGCCAATCAGGTGGACCAAATCCCGGAGATGGATCAGGATGGCGCGCAACTTCACCCGGAAGCCCACGACATTGTATTCGACCATGTGGATTTCTCTTACGGCAGCCGGCCGATCCTGAAGGACGTATCCCTCACCATCCCGGATAAGACTACCACCGCCATCGTAGGGCCATCTGGCTCCGGCAAGACCACGCTCTGCAATCTGATCGCCCGGTTTTGGGATGTGGAGGGCGGCCGTGTGGCCATCGGCGGCCGGGATGTGCGGGAATACACCCTGGAGTCCCTGATGGACCAGGTAAGCATGGTGTTCCAGCGGGTGTACCTCTTCCACGACACCATCGAAAACAACATCAAGTTCGGATGCCCCAATGCCACCCATGCCCAAGTGATGGAAGCGGCCAAGGAAGCCTGCTGCCATGACTTCATCTCCGCCCTGCCAGATATAACACAGTGATCGGTGAGAGCGGGGCCACCCTCTCTGGTGGGGAGAAGCAGCGCATCTCCATCGCCCGGTGTCATGCTGAAGGATTCTCCCATCGTCATCTTCGACGAGGCCACCGCCAATGTGGACCCGGAGAACGAAGACCAGCTCCAACGGCCATGGAGGCTTTGACCCGGGAGAAGACCGTGCTGATGATCGCTCACCGGCTGAAAAAACCGTCCGCAACGCCGACCAGATCCTGGTGCTGGATCAAGGCCGCATCGTCCAGCAGGGCACAAAGGGCCGAGGCCGGCAAGTGGTCGCTGTAAATCTTTATGAAAAATCAGCGCCAGGCTGCAACAATCTTGCGCAGCCTGGCGTTGATCCAGTAATTGTGACGCGAGCCGCTGTTTTCACATAAGCCGGATGACCGGAACATCCTTCAGCCTCTGCATCAGCCATCTGCTATATTCCATTTTTAATTTCCTGCTCTTCGCCATCAATGTCTATTTTATAGTCCATCCCCACCACCGTCTTGATGTGGTATGTCGGATGCCTGGGTTCCTTCTCCAACTTTTTTCTCAGCCGCCAGATGGTATTCTCCACAGAGTTCGTCCAGATCTACAGATATTCCTCGCCCCAAGCGGCCTCATAGAGCTTCGCAGCCGCCAGGTTGGGTGTACTTCCTGCCCGCCATGAACACGCGCCGGTGCTTTTTTGTGATAGATCTCCAGCTCTCTGATACGCAGCACGGGGCGGCCGGGGCAGCGATGCTGACCACCTCCGCCCTTTTGCCATTCAGCACGTCCATGACGGCCTTGAACACGATGCCGTCCAGGTCGGCGGCCCGATAATGATGATTTCATCCACGATTTCACCCCCAATGGCAAAGGGAGGCGGCCGCCTGCACGGCCTCCTCCCCTTTGCTGTGCTTACGATTCTGGTTTCGCGGCAGCTTTCAGCCTCGAAACTTTCATCACTGATGACGTGCTCGATCCGGCAGGCATCCCGTTCCGCTGTTTCCGGGTCTACGCCGGCTGCGATCAGCCGGTCAGTAAAGAAGCAGTGTTTTTCGTAGATCTGCTCCGCCACTTCTCGCCCTACATCGGTGAGATGCAGAAAAATAGCCCTCGTCCATCGTAAGAAAGCCTCCGTCCCGCAGTGTCGCCACCGCATTGCAGACACTTGGCTTTGTGACCTCCAGATGCCGGGCCACATCTACAGAGCGCACCATGCCTTTCTGCTTTTGGAGTACCAGAATGGCCTCCAGGTAATCCTCTCTCAGATGCGTGGAGTTTCATGGCGTCCTCCCCTCAGGCGGATATTTTTTGCTCTGCCTGCCACATGGCCGCGTACTTCCCGTTCTTGGCCAGCAGCTCCTCATGGGTACCGGCCTCTGCGATCTTCCCGTCTGCTACCACCAGGATCTGGTCCGCATTCTTGACAATAGACAGGGTGTGGGCGATCATCACCACGGTCTTTTTCTCCTTGAGCAGGTTGGCGATGGCCTGTTTCACCGCCAGCTCGTTCTCGATGTCCAGGGACGCCGTGGCCTCGTCCAGCAGCAGAATGGGACTGTTCTTCAAAATGGCCCGGGCAATGGAGATGCGCTGGCGCTCACCGCCGGAGAGCAGGTTACCATTCTCCCCGGTGGGGGGATCATAGCCCTTCTCCAACTTGCGGATAAATCCGTCACAGTTGGCCTCCCGGCAGGCTGCCTCGATCTCCCCATCGGTGGCACCGGGGCGGGCGTGCCGAATATTGTCTCGGATTGTGTCGTCAAAGAGGAACACCTGCTGATCCACCATGGAGATCTGCTCCAGCACCCGTTCTGCCGCTACATGGTCCGTTGGCCTGCCGCCGATAGCAATGGTGCCGCCGGTGGGTTCATAGTATTTGGCAATCAGGTTCAGGATGGTGGACTGCCGGAACCGGAGTCCCCACGATGGCGGTGAGCTTCTGGTCTGGCACCGTAAAGGTGGCCTGTTTCAGCACGGGCTCTCCGGGGACATACGCAAAATCCACATGGTCAAAGGTGATCTCATGGGTATCCGTCTGGAACGGCTCCATGCTGCCGCTCTCCTCCGGCCCCTCCATAACGCCCAGGATTTTGCTTTTGGAGATCATCAGGTTTTTGTAGCTGGTGAGGTCCACAAAGATGGTGTTGGCCAGTTTCGCGCAGAACAGGGGCAGCATGCAGATCAGCAGGAGGACACGGTATCCAGTGTCCCGTGCCGCCCATGGCGCATACGCTGCCCAGATCACCAGCGGGCAGGCCAGCCAGGTCAGGATGCTCAGTCCCGCCCCCACCGGGAGCACCTTGGCCTCATACACATAGCTGATGCGGCAGAATTCCCGCATGGCGTCGATGACAGTTTTGTTCTTCAAGCCGCCCACGCCGTAGGCCCGGAAGGTCTGGATGCCGGATACATACTCCACAATGCTGCTGACGTTCTCCGCACAGATGTCGTTCTTCTCCCGGCCGTATTTCCGCACCATGCGGAAGGATAGCCACAGGCCGGGAATCAGCAGCAGATCCGCCGCCAGCAGGATCAGTCCCGGCAGGGGACGTAGACGGTCATGACAAACACGATCAGCATGATGGACAGGGCGAAACTCTTTGCCAGGTCCCCGATCTTGTGGGTTAGGATCTTTTCATAATTGTTGACATCACTGGTAATGGTGTTGATGTAGTCGCCGGTCTGCCCCTGGGTAAAGCGGGACAACGGGATGCGTTTGAGATGGTCCCCATGAAGAGGCGGATGTTTTTGCTGACCTCCGCGCCGCCGATCTGGGCCTTGGTGTAGCCATAACTGTGAATCAGGATACGGAGCAGGAAGATCCCGGCAATCACCCCGGTCAGCACCAGGGGCCCTGATCCATGTCGAACTGACCAGACCACAAGAACTTGCATCACCGCATAGAGCAGCATGAAAGAGGCTGCCGGAGAGCATGCCCTCCAACACGGTCCCCGCAACGCCGATATAGAAATTCCGATTCTTCTTCAATACCTCGTGACCCAGGCCACTCTCTCGGCTCCTATGGAGCCATTCACCTTGTACTCACGCATTGCCTCGCCCCCCTTCCAGCTGATAGGTGATGTTCCGGGCCTTTTCATAGTCCTCCCAGGCCTTTCGATAGTAGGCATTTTTCTTTCCGGACTTCCTCATGGGTTCCGATACAGGTAATCGTGTGGTTTTCCACCACGGCCACCCGGTCGCACAGTTTCAGGGCACTGAGACGGTGGGCCACCACGATGACGGTCTTGCCCTTTGCAGAGATTCTGGATGGCTTTGTCGATCTCCATTTGATTTTTCCGGGTCGGAGGCGCTGGTGGCCTCGTCCAAAATCAGGATCGGGGCATTTTTCAGGATGGCCCGGGCGATGGCGATGCGCTGCTTTTCGCCACCAGAGAAGCGGGAGCCGAAGCTGCCCACCTTGGTGTCGTAGCCATCCGGCAGGGACATGATAAAGTCGTCGATCTGTGCCTCTTTCGCGGCCGCCCTCACCTCCTCCAGACTGGCGCTGCTCCCCATGCGGATGTTTTCCAAAACGCTGTCCCGGGTCAGGAAGGTCTTCTGGAACACGATGGCCACGTTTTTTTCAGAATGGTGTCGTAGTCCAGCTCCTTCACATTTTTCCCGCCGATCAGCACCTCGCCCTCCTGTACATCATAGAACCGGGAAACCAGTTCAATGATGGTGCTCTTGCCGGCGCCGGACCGCCCCACCAGGGCCATACGCTCCCCGTCCTGATTTTCAGGTTGACGCCCTGCAGCACGTCGGTCTTGCCGTCATAGGAAAACCGCACGTTCCGCAGTTCAATGTCGTGGCTTTCGGGGAAGCTGCTCCCACCCTGATAGACAGGGATGTCCAGGATCTCCTTTGCCTTGGTGACGGCGCCCAGCACATTGGCGAAGTTTGTCCCCAGTTCCTGAAGGGGCCGGGATCTCTGTCAGGTACAGGGAACCCACATAGAGGAACAGCAGAAAGGCGCTGGCCGTCAGGGAGCCTCTCAGGAAAAACATCCCGCCCAGGGGCACGATCAGCAGCATGCCGCACTCGATAATGACCACAAAGGACGCATAGGGCGGCCCCATCCGCCGGGACGTCTCATTCCACATGGCGTTTTCCTCGTGGATGGCGGAGGAAAACTTTTGAAAAGGACTTGCTCCCCATGTTATAGGCTTTGATCAGCTTCATGCCGTTGATATACTCGATCATGACGGAGTTCAGAGTGCTGATGGAGCGGTTGGCCCGGTCCATCAGGTCATCCGTATTGCGGAACATGACCCCCATCACAGCGACGGCCAGGACCAGCGGCACCAGAGAAACCAGCGCCAGGGGGATATTGACGGTCATCAGATAGGCGAAAACCACCACCGGCCCCACCAGAGAGCACACCAGATCCGGCAGGTTGTGGGCCAGGAACAGTTCCCAGTTTCTCAATATCCTCGTTCAGCACCGTCTTGATGTCCCCGGTGCGCCGCTCATTCAACGCCCCCAGGGGCGCCCGGGCCATGTGCTCCGCCACCATGCAGCGCACCTTGAACAGCGCCCCCGTAGGCGCCCTTTGTGGGCCGCCACCCCGGAGCCGCCGAACAGCACAAAGCGCAGAGTCACCGCCGCCGCGATCATTGCCACGATCCGCACCACCAGTTCCCTGGTGCAGGTTCCGCTGAAGGCGGCGTCCATCAGCTGATAGATCCCCATATAGGGGACAACAATGCACAGCCCGCCGGCCGCTGACAAAAAACTGCCAGAAACAGCCAGACCTTCTGCTCCCCCGCCCAGTGGAGCAGCAGGGCCACACGGTTGACTTTTTTCTGTTTCATCGGTCACCTCTCCTTTCTATCTGATACAGAGAACAGCTCTCTCAATTTCGGGAGGGCTTCCATGATAACGGGTACATCATCGGGCATCTCGCCCTCGTCAAAGTGCAGGACACGGGAGCAAGTACGGCAGACAAATTCAAAATCATGGGTAACGATGAAAATGACCTTTCCCATGTCGGACAAGCGGCGGATCAGCCCCGCTACCTGCGTCATGCTGTCAAAGTCCAGGCCGCTGGTAGGTTCATCAAATACCAGCAGATCCTTCCCACAGATCATGCTGACTGCTACAGCCACACGTTGCTTTTGTCCTCCGGAAAGCGTATTGGGGTGGCGCTCCCGGTATGGGGCCAGCCCCAGTTCCTCCAGGGTAGCGTCTACCAAGGCTCTGTCCGGGTTCCGATGCCGAAAGAGCACTCCGCCTCCACGCTCTCGGCGAATAACTCGTAGTTCACATCCTGCATCACCATGTAGGATTGCTTGAGCCGGTCCCTGCGCTCCATCGGCCCGCCATCCCACTGGAACTGCCCCTCGCAGTCCTTGTGGAGCCCGCACAGGGCGCGGGAAAAGGTCGTTTTCCCGGCCCCGTTGTGGCCCACCACGCCGATGACCTCTCCCCTTCCGGCGGAAAGGCCGATCCCGTGAAGGATGGTGCGCCTCTTTATAGCGCAGGGAGACATCGTTCAACGACAACACCGATCCCCGGACCGGAGCATGGCCGGGCGGCGGGAGGACGTCCATCAGATCCGTTGCCCCGCAGCCCCATCTGTTCCCGCTGTGCCTGGGACAGCCGACGGAGCTCTTCCGGTGTGAAGATCCCTTTGATTTCTCCCCGGTCCAGATACACGATCCGGTCCGCAATGTCCATCAGGTAATAGAGCCGGTGCTCTGCGATCAGGATGGTCTTGCCCTGGCCCTTGACCAGCAGCAGATGCTCCCGCAATTCTTGGATGGAGGTCATGTCCAGGTTAGAAGATGGTTCATCCAGCAGATAGATCTCTGGGTTCATGGCATAGACAGAGGCAAATGCGATCTTCTGCTTTTCCCCCGGACAACTCAGAAGATATTGCGGCCGCGGAGGCTCCGGATGTGCAGGTCTTCCGTCGTCTGCTCAACCCGCCCGCCAGTTCCCGGGCGGCCGGGCCTCATTCTCGATGCCGAAGGCGATCTCGCTGTCCGTGTCCACGTTAAAAAACTGCGTTCTGGGATTCTGGAACACTGACCCCACCTTGGCGGCGATCTGGTACATGGGGAGGCTGCTGATCTCCTGCCCATCTACCAGCACACGGCCCTGAAGTTCTCCCTGGTAAAATTGAGGGATCAGTCCGTTCACCAGCCTTGTGATGGTGGTCTTGCCGCATCCGCTGCGCCCGCAGAGCAGGACGCACTCCCCATCCGCGATGGTCAGGTCAATGTCCCGGAGGCCGTCATGCTCTTGCCCCTGATAGGTAAAGGATACCTGTTTCAGTTCGATCATCCAAACATCCCCTTCCCATAGAGGCCCGCCGCGAAAAAAAGGCGCCAAAACAGAGAAGTGCCAGCACATCCGCCGGCCCCATGCGGATCTGCACCAGGCAGGTCCTGGGTTTTGGGTTCTCAATTCCCCGGGTGATGGAGGCGATGGACAGTTCATCCGCCGCCTTGACGCCGCCATCATCAGTGGAACATAGATACACCCACGGTCATGCTGGGATGGGTCAGCAGCCCTTTCAGGGACGGCGACACATCCCGCAGCCGCATGGCATCCTTGATGAACCGCCAGTCCTCCTGAATGGTGGGGATATAGGGAGCATGACCGCCAGCGGGATCACCAGCTTTTTCGGCGCATGCGCGCGGTTCATAGCAGACAAAAAACTCGCTGACCCTGGTGGTGGAGATGACAATACCTGACAGCATCCCGCAGGGATACACCTTATGGAACAGGCCGAGGAATGCGATGAACATGGTGCGCCAGGTTCCGGTCATGGCATCCATGATCCAGAAGGTGAGCAGACGATCAGCCCGTAGAATGCCGCGCCCCCTTCCAGGCGTACTTCCATTTCCCGCAGCAGACACCAAACAGCCCGATCAGCACCACAAGCCCCCAGCTCATAGTACAGGGACGGGGCTATCATGGCGGAGAGGATGCAGAGCAGGAGCAGCAGGATTTTCGTCCTTGGTCCAGCCAGAGTCTGCGCGTGGGGATGTTCCGCCGTTCATGCGGTGATCCCAGCCTTCTCGAACTGTTTCTTCAGCATCTTGCCGCCGATCCACCCGCTGAAGAAGCCGCGATGACCAGCGTGCCGACGACGATGACCGCCAGCAGCCAGGAGGGGGCGGAGGCGCTCATGGTGTCAATGTAGGACTGCTCCAGCCGTTCTCCAGCATGGTGCTGGCCCAGCCCTCCGGGTCAATGAAGAACACCACATAGGTGTAGATGCCGCCCAGGGAGATCAGCATGTAGGACAGCAGGTTGATGGCCTTGTTGCGGTAATGTCCGGCGCCGGCCACAAGGTCCGCAATGATCCCCATGCCGATGTAGCCCAGGGAGAAGGCCCAGTGCATACCCGTGGCAAACCAGATGATTCCCATAATAATGCCGAGGATGGTGACGCTCCAGCGTTTCTGCACCTTGGCGACCATCAGCAGATAAATGGGGCCGCACAGCAGGGCCGCACCCATGGGCATGTAGAAAGTCAAAACTGGGTTCGGAGCGAATGGAAGTCCACCGACCAAGGTGAACACAAAAAAGATTGCACTGAATATGCCCGTAGTCACCAGATCCTGACCGTCAGACCTTTCTTCAGTGAATCGACTTGATTGCTCATTGTTTCTCCTCCTGTTTCATGATGTGTTGACTTTTCGTAGGCAATATGCTACCATTCGGTTAGATGTTGCTAACCATCGCCTATACACTACACGCGGTTCGGCATGCCTTGCAAGGGTTTGAGACGATATTCGTCTTTCATTGCAAAAAGTTCGTCCAATCGTTGTAAAAAGGAGGCGAGTCTTTTGTCATGCCTGAAATCATAGAGCCATACTATGTATCCATGCTGAAGGGCCACGGTTTTACCCCCCTGATCCTGACGATCACCAATATGGGGCCTTGGGGCTCTGCTGGAAGTTCTCCCAGGAAATCGGGGAGGGTTCCTACTGGACCTATGGACAGAAGGACCTCTACGACATTAAGATCCACAACTTTTCCTTCCATAAGGACTCCCTGCTGGAGTTCTCCCTGCCGGAGTGCCTGAGCATCACCCGCTATGATTCCATCTCTGGGGAGGAACTGGCGCCTTACCGCCGGCTGTCCGCCGGGTGCATCAAGACCTATATCGGCGGGTATGAACCGTATCAGGTTCTGATCCACAAGAACATCCCCATCCGCTCCATCGGCATCGAGATCATGCCGGCCTACTATGAGGACTACCTCAAAAGCAATACCCGGAAGAATACCGAAACCCAGTGGAGGCGTTCCGCAAAATCGACCAGACCACTGATTTCCTCGGAGATGTCCTGCTCCTTTCGGAACTCCAGAACTACGCGGAGATGGGATCGCCGCCAAGTTGTTCTATGAGAGCAAGGTGACGGAGGCCCTGTCCCTGGTGGTGGAGTACCAGAAGAAGCGTCCGGCAGCCCCCAGCAAGTTATCTCAGTCGGATCTGGAGCGCATCCAGACCGTAGCCGCCTATCTGAGCGACCACTATGCCGCAGAGATCCCCATGGAGCGGCTGACGCAGATTGCCTGCATGGGAACCACGAAACTCAAGAGCAGTTTCAAAAAGGTTTACGACTGCACCATCACAGAGTACATCCAACAGCGCCGCATGAGCCAAGCGGAGTACCTGCTGACCAGCACCGACTTATCTATCGGCCAGATCGCTCAGACCGTGGGCTACTCCACCTCCAGCCGCTTTTGCGGAGCTGTTCCGAAAGAGTACAGGGCTATTGCCGGGGGAGTTCCGGAAAGTGGGAAGCCGGTAATGGATCATCAAAAAAGGAACTGGAGACAGCTGCCCATCAAGGGGCCGGCAGTCTCCAGTTCCTTTCGTTTTTCAATCTTCCTTTCCTGATTTCCCGCAGGAAATCTCTATTTTATACCCGCTCCCACCACCGTTTTTATGTACGCCGGATGTCTGGATCCTCCTCCAGTTTCTTTTCTTTCAGCCGCCAGATGATATTCTCCACGGAGTTCGTCCCAGGCAGATACTCTTCTTCCCAGGCCGCCCTGTAGAGCTGCGCCTTTGAAAGACCTGCCCAGGGGCACTGGCCATGCAGTAAAGCATGGCGTATTCCCTGTATGGTTGAGCCGCACTACCCTGCCTGCCACGAACACCTGACGGTGCTCGTGATGGATCTCCAGCTCTCCGATGTGCAGCACGGGGAGGCCGGGGCGGCGGCGTGGATCACTTCCGCCCGCTTGTCTTTCAGCGCATCTATAATGGCCCGAAACAAGCTGCCGTCCGGGTCGGTGGCTCGGATGACAATGATTTCTTCCATGCTGTGCCCCTTTACTGTGTCCCATTACAAATAAGTATCAGTGTTACCAAGAATTATGTCCAACAGAACTTATTAAGAGGTCGTGTCATTGATATGCTTTTGATTGAGAAAGTTCGTCGTAAAGCTGCAACACTGGCCACCACATGACTGACCAGTACTGCAAACCAAATTCCATTTAGGCCAAAAGCCCAAATAGGAGAGCAGATATGCCAGGGGCATCCGAACTACAATGTAATAAAAGATCATCAGGAACATACTCTTTTGAAGGTTTTCCCATACCGTTAAGGGCACCAAGATAGCAGTTTGTAACCGTATTCAGAATGTACCCAACACTGACAATCAGAAAATAAGTTCCGACAATAGCCGCCACAGAATCGCTCTTAACGAATAGGCCGGAAAGCTGTTTTGAAAACCCAACCACCAAAACAGAAAGAATTACAAGCAGACCACAGCCGTACCCCAATGCACACTTCAAATAATCTTTGGCCCGGTCATAACGTGCGCCGCCGACACATTGTCCGATAATAGTAGTTAAGACCATGTTCAATGCCATCGCCGGATAAAAACAGGATGGTTTCCAGTTTTCCCGTTACCCCATAAGCTGCGTGATTGCGGTAACGCTATAGGTGCTGACAAGTGCGGTGAGGAACGTCGTACTGATGGCCGAATACTCTGCTGAATAACAGAGGAATCGCCTTCTGAATCAATGGCAGCACTTCGCTCTTATCAAATGCAGAGATTTTTGAACGAAAACAGCTTTTTCTTTTTCAGATAAATCAGCATAAACAGCAGACAGATCACCTGAGAAAGCAGGGTGGCAATCGCCGCACCGTGAAATCCGATGAAGTGAATAAAAATAGGATCGAGGATCGCGTTCAAAAATTGTTGACACCAGCATGGCTACTGCTTGAAACATGGAATTGCCAAAGCTGCGCAAAACGGCGGTAAAATAAAAGATAGAGATAGACCGCCAAATACCCAAAAAGGACGTAGATTGCCAGATAGCTATATGCCATGTCATAAGTTTCAGCCGGAGTATTCAAAGCCCTCAAAATTACAGGAAGAAACACCTCAAGCAGAATCGTCACAAGGAGGGAGAAAACTACAGCAACGCAGAAAGATGTAACGAATGGGGTGTTGTTTTATGCCAAAAAGGGATACCAAATAAAAAGATACACAGGCGAGTTCAAACAAAAAGAAGTTGTAGAGACGATGATGCGAGAAAAACTAAGCTACCGGGAAGCAGCTCGTCAGTTTGAGATCAATGATCATAACCGTGTACGGTATTGGGAGCGCATATATTTGGAAGAAGGCCCACAGGGGCTGTACATAGAGCGAAGAGGTCGCGGCAGCAAGAGGTGTCCTCCGAAGAAGCTCAAGGCGGAGGTTGAAGAAGACTTGCTGGCAGAAGTACAGCGTGAGCGGAGAATGCATACTTAAAAAAATTGAATGCCTTGGTTGCCAAGCGGGTACGGCAAGAGAAAAAGCACAAGTGATATGGGAACTGAGGCATGAACACAAGTTGTCGCTGTTGCTGGACGTTGCCGGTCTCCCTCGCAGCACATATTATTACTGTATCAAAAAAAGCAGAAAGAGCCAGAGAAGTATGTAGAGTTGAAAGAAGAGATCTGCTCCATTGCAGCAGAGAACAAGGGAAGATACGGCTACCGTCGTGTGACACAGGAACTGCGAAACCGTGGATTTCATTACAACCACAAGCTCGTCATGAAACTGATGAAGCAGTTGGGCTTAAGCAGCAAAGTACGGGTGAAGAAGTATCGTTCTTACAAAGGCGAAGTCGGGAAAATCGCTCCAAATCTTCTGGAAAGGAACTTCTATGCGGAGAAGCCAAATCAGAAATGGGTTACCGATGTAACTGAGTTCTCCTTGTTCGGCGAGAAGCTGTACCTGTCTCCAATTCTCGATCTGTGCAGCGAGGATCTTGTAAGCTACACGATCTCGAATCGACCGGTGCTCGGAATGGTGATCTCTATGCTGGAGAAAGCCTTTGAAACGATCCCAGAAGGCACTGGACTTATTCTGCATTCTGATCAAGGCTGGCAGTACCAACACAAGCAGTATCAGAGGATGCTGGAATCAAAAGGCATACGTCAGAGCATGAGCCGAAAAGGGAATTGCTTAGATAATGCCGTGATGGAGAATTTCTTCGGATTACTCAAATCTGAGCTTCTATATCTTCAAAACTTTGACTCCTTAGAACACTTCAAGACTGAACTCATTGACTACCTTGATTACTACAACAATCGCAGAATCAATTTCTCCCTGTTAAAACTGAAGGGCCTGACACCTGCTCAACACAGATACCAGACCCTTCAGGTCGCTTAATTCAATCCTCTGTTGAAATCTGCAGTCGATACCCTGCTCCGATTACCGTTTTTTATGTACGCCGGATGCTTAGGATCATTCTCGGGTTTCTTTCTCAAGCGCCAGATGATATTCTCCACGGAGTTCGTCCCATGTAGATGTTCTCTCCCAAGCCGCCGCATGAGCTGCGCGAAGACTTGCCCCGTTGAGCTGGCCATGCAGTAAAAGCATGGCATACTCTCATGGTTGAGCTGCACTTCTCGGCCAGCCATTATCCTCGTTTCTGCTCGTGGTAGATCTCTAACTCTCCGATGCGCAGCATGGAGGAGACCGGGGCAGCGACGCTGACCACTTCCCGCTCTCTTGCCTCTAAAGCGCATCCCGACGGCCTTGAATACGCTGCCGTCTGGATCTGCGGCGGATGACGATGATCTCCTCCATGCTGTTCACCTCCTGGGAGAATTTGATAAGGAAACAAACAGAATGTGCGTTGGCACTCTTCCCCGTAGCGCGCATTCGTAATCTGTTGTGTCTGCAGGTTCTTTTCTAAATAAAGTATTTTCTCCTGTTATAGACAACACTCATTATCATCCCTTACAGATAATCTTTCCGTTTTGACACTAAATTTTGAACACACGATGTTGTTTGTGACCTCCACAGTTTCCCATCCCGTCCAGCGGAACACTTTATAGAGCCGTCCATGCAGATAAGAATGTAATTCCATCTACGACAAAGGATGTAACAGAGCCCACATCGGCCAGCAGTTCGTCTACCGTCGGTTCATGGTCAAACAGCCCCCAAAAGGTTGCCATGTTATCAGAGCCGGTGCTGAAGTAAAGAACCGTGTGGAAAAAAATCCTTTAAATCGATTCGGTAAATCTGAAAGCCATCCCCACCTCGCCGCTGGAGGCATAATAACAGGCATCCTCGTCAACATAGATGCTGGAGATAGCCCCGGATTGTCCAAAGGGATCACGGGTCAGCAGGATAGCCTCGCCTGTGGCCTTGCTGGTCGCAGTGATTGTGTTCTCCACCATATCAAAGCTCTACCGTGTAGGCCCTGTTTTCTCCCTTGGACGCATCGGCCAGAAAATCATGCGTAATCTCAGCAGAATTGCTTTGCCCAGCCACTCAATGAAACGGTCATACAGAGTATCAATACCGCTGTCAGGAGAGGGCGAGTAGAAATGGCCTTCCCTACCGACATAAAATCTGAGACAAAAGCCACACCAGCAGACATACGATAGCCAAGAACAGGACTATCAAAAAGCCGAACTGCTCCGGTGTGATGCCTGGAAAGGTTACTATATCAATCAAGTTCCAGTCCTCGTCATATCAACCTCTGTCAGTGTCCCCCACACATAGCCGGTTCCGGCCAGCAGACCCGCCGGGGTGGAAGGACATATTTTAGGAAGCTGCCGCCGATCAAGTGTGGCAGGATAGAGACCGCGATGCCGGAAAACGTAGTCAGCACCGTCTGCCGGAACAGAATGGAGAGCAGGGCAATCAGGATCGAAAACCAAGCAGCGCCCAAGCATCTGGATAAGACTACGATCCCATACGCCTGCCCAACGGAAATAAGGTAGGGCGAATGTTCAAAAAGGACAGGCTTTGCAGCGATAGGAGGCTCCATCCAGGCCGACCGACAAGGCGACAACAACAAACTGCACCAACTGAAACAGCAAGCCGTCGCCAGAACCGCCAGAGCCGCCATTGACGCAAATTTGATCCCAGCCAACCGCCCTCGGCCATTTCTGCAAGAGCGGAGGATCTGCGCCATCCGCACTGGTACTCCCCGCAGAACACCGGAACACAGAGCGCCAGCAGAAATAGTAACAGGATTACATTCACGCCATCGTGGGTCAGCAATGTCCCATCCCCTCTCATCCATGAGAAAACGATGGGCGGGGTCCTCTTTTGCGTAGTAATACTGGTTGTAGATGGTTAAAAAGGCGGCCTTCCTGCCATCATCGGAGCGGGTGGCTTCTGCGTACTCGCCTCCATCTCCTGCGCCTTTTCCTCTGTTATCTCACCTTGCCAGCGTTCCATGTAGGCCAGGTAGGTATCTTCGTTCCGATCAATCACATAACTGCTGTCGTAGCCGCTGCCGACGCAAAAGACTGCATAAGCCACCAGAGCAATCAGAAGAAGTAAAAGCCCCCTTATGATGAAATAATATCTTCTTTAATTCTACTTGCAGCATGATTTCCTCCTGATTGCTATGACCAGCAGACACGCGATTACAGCTCTGAACGATCAGAACCACAAAAAGCCGGAGCAAATATACCCCGCCGATGCTCACCCGGACAGGCTTTCAGCAGTTTACTGCCGCTGGTCAAGGTGAATGGGCTGATGCAGGAGAGGGCCTGTTTCCACCACACGGGGAGAGCGCCCAACCAGCAGTAGTTTAATACCACGCCAAGCCCCAATCCCATCAGGCAGGGATAGAGTGATTTTTGGAAACAGGCGGACAGGAGAATCAGCAAGAGTGCTGTCACACTGAAACCGATGGCCTTCAACCCGCAAATCAATCCATAGAACAGCAAAATCGAGCCGGAGAATGGAGTATATTGATAGCTTTCGATGGCATAGAGCGGGCTGCCCCAGCCCTCAAAGCCGCACAAAGCCCAAATACCAGCAGGTTTAACAGGGCGAACAGGATTGTCAGTATCCATGCAAATATCATCCAGCGCCGCATTTGGAAATAAGCAGAGGCCATCTGCCTCGTTTGCAGGAGGACAGAATCAAAGGTCATCCTGTTTTCCTTCTCCCGGGTGAATGCGGGGCGCTACCGCCAAAATGAGTAAAGCAGGATCAGCAGATCGGAAAAGTCATAGGACAGCAGAGCTTCCCAGCCGTCATACAGATAAAACTGCAGGAATCGTTCGGCCTGCATAGTGATGGAGAATGTAGGCATTTTCTGCCGCTCCCGCTGTGTTACCGCTCTCTTGATAGAAAGTCATATTTTCTTTCGCCTGGGCCAGAATCTCCTCCATATCAGAGGAATATTTGACACTGTACTCCATGTGGGGATAGAAGTAACTGTGGAGCAGATAGTAGTCGCCGAAGATATAGCCGCTGTAAGTCCCCTCCTGCGGCTCCCGGCTGTATGTTCCATCCGCCGTCAAAAGCGTCCAACCGCTGGTACTCTGACGTGAGGAAGCGTACGGTTTCACTCTGTAATGGGGCCTTTGATCTGCTCATATATTTTGTCGTAGCCTGTTTTCATTCCGCTCGTATTGGCCGCAACGGGCCGTATCTCTCCGGCGTGATAGTCTGCAATGATTTTGACCGTATTCAGACACAGGAACAGCGCCAGCGCAATCAGTGTATAGCGCCGCAGGATGCCTTTTTCTGGCCTCCAAATAGAAAAACTCATATCTGTCCCTCACTTGGCTGGAAAAAGGTGTGCAGAAACAGGTCGTCCAGATTTGGGGATACCGGCTTTGCGTCTCGGAGCGGTTTTCCGTCATCCACAACGCGTAGCAGATAGGAGCCGTCCTGCTGCTTGATATTGCTCACACAGTAAGTATCCACCATCAGAGCCATATCCGCCTCATTGACCGACACCTCCCACACCTTTCCCTGGATGCTCTGCTCCAGTTCCTGGGCGTACCCTGCATGACCAATGTCCCCCCGAAGCAGGAGGATTTCTTTGGCGATATATTCCACATCGGAAACAATATGGGCGCTAAAAGGATGATGCGCCCTTTTGCCAGACGGGAAATGAGATTGCGGAAACGGATTCGCTCTCCAGGGTCAAGGCCCGCCGTCGGCTCGTCCAGCACCAGCAGTTTGGGGTCGTTCAGAATGGCCTGGGCGATCCCAACCGCTGCCGCATCCCACCGGACAGCGCCCCGATCCGCTTGCTGCGGTTTTCCTCCAGATTGACGAAAACCAGCGCCGCGTCGATGCTCTCTTTTGCGTTTGCTACCCCTTTACTTGGCACATATAATCCAAAAATTCGTACGGTAAAATTTGCATAGAACTGAGGGTACTGGGGCATATAACCAATCTGGTCGAAGTAGCGCCCGCCCATCTGGACGGTGTTTTTCACCGTCCAGATGGATCCACCTGCTGCTGGCAGGCAGTATTCCAATCAAAATGTTGATCAGTGTCGTTTTTCCAGCCCCATTTGGCCCCAGCAGGCCGTAAACCCTTCTGTCAGAGTAGCGGATACATTTTGGAGCGCGGGATATTTTCCATAAAATTTTGTGATGCTTTCAAGTTCCAGTTTCATCATGTGTTCCTCACGGGAGGTCAACCGCTTGTGAAAGGGTATAGCCGTCATCCGTGCCCAAAGGCTGCATAGGCGGAATGGCCGATGACCCAAATCTCATAGGGTTTGCAGTTTGTATCCATCGTATAGGTTTCATCCGCAACTTTCGTCCATCACGCTGACCTGATAGGCCCGCAGAGTGCCGCTTGGGCTGTCCCCACCCGCACAGGTCACAATGTACTGGCCGTCTGCGGATACGGCGGCAATCCCGCTTTCATCTCCGCTCTCCACGCTGATTACTTTTCCCTGCTGCTTGGCCAAGTCCAAAAAGAGGACGGAGCCGGTCTGCTTTGCGCCTCCCATGCTGGCGGGCAGGATTGTATCAGAAACAGCGGCATATTCTCCGTTCACAGAGAGCATGGAACCGGAAAAGCCCTCAGCAGTAAAAAAACAGAGGCGGCGTTGCTGCTCAGCTCAATCGAGCCGTAGGCCGTGGTATTTTCCCTGCCCGTCCAGGCTTCCGAAAAAGGCCAAATAGTCTCCGCTGCCGCTGTACCCGACCGCCTCAAAATAGACAGTTTCACTCATTGCCGGAGTGATTTCCGCCAGTTCCTGCGTGTCAAAGGTATATTGATAGAGGCTGGGACCTTCCGCATATACAAGAGATTTCCCATTCGGCGCAGCGGCACAGACAGAGCCCCAAAGCCATTTACCAATGTCTCGTTCGTCAATTCATAGCTATCCACCAGATCAAGATTCTGATCGAACAGCCAGTAATACAGTGTCTCCGCAGAGCTATCGCCGGAGATCACCGTGACCCCGCCGGTGTCTTGCACATCCGCCGCTGTCTGGCTGGACAGCATGACGATTGCCCCCGGCTGGTCTTGTCTGTCAGCAGGGGCGTTTGGGCGGCGTCAAAGCGTAGGTGGCTGTTACTTCGCCGGTAGATAAATCGGTCAGTTTCAGCTCATCGAGAATAATCGTACTCCGGTGAGAAAATTGACCGCACTGTCGGCTGCCTGTTCCGCTGATTCGTCAGGAGCCTGTTGGGTGTTCGCTGAAGGATCGGTAGATGAATTTTCGGTGTTTGCTTCTGATTCGTTGCTGCCGCAGGAGGAAAGCAGAGAAAAAGACTGAGCATAAGTGCAAGTAAAATACTGATTTTTTCATGTTCGTCAAACCTCCCCGTTGACCAAAAAGTACAGATGCTGTTTTAACTGGATTGTTGATCTCAAGCTCCCCATCTTCCGGGGTAACGGCAATGGCATAGACCGTGTTCAGCGCAAAGTGCTAGAGGGTATCAATCTGGAATTTAGCCTCTACCATCTGGTTTTTTACAGTCCGCACAGAAGATAGTCCGCTCCCATTGAGTTGGACAGGCTGATGGTTGATAAACAGAGTGATATTGAACTCCGCCTCCGGCCCGCCGTAGAGCTGTACAGTGATTGTCGCTGTTTTTCCCATCTGCCTGAATGTAATTTCCATCTTCTACACCCAGGGACAGGGTGGCCGTTGTGTCCAGGCTATCAGTGGCCCCCATGCGGCCAGGGTATCTAATATATGTCCTGCGGCAGATCCACCACATTGTAGTCCGTAGCGGCTGCGGCCAATGTCTGTGCGGGGGCGTCTGCTGCAAAAGAAATCTGGCGGGATGTGGTTGCAGATTCCTGGTGGTGGAAGCCATAACGCGGATTATCCGGCCCCTCTGCTACAAACTGGGTTCCAGAATGGTGACAGCCATAACAGGGACGGTTTCTCCCTTTGCCTGTCACGGGCTGGAATACCATGTTGAAATTCTCCTGCTGTTCATAGTCCAGGTTAAAGACCTGCATATAGCTTTCCTAGCTCTGTACCATCCTCATAGACTGCGGAATAGGGCTGGGCCACCCCATCCACAAACAGGAGGACGCCGATCTCCGTAGTCTTTCCAGAAGATGCTCCTGTTATGGAGAACGGAATTTCCAAAGGCTCACCATTGTAGGTATAAACCGTGTCCATCGGGTCTTGCAGGCCAAATTCCGCAGAACCCATCTCATTGTCTGCCGGTTCCTCCTCAAAATAGGCGTCCTAAGTTTTCTGATTCGTCCGGGGCCGGTTACTGTTTTGGGGTGCGCTGCACCCGGCAAGAAACATGGACAAGTAACAAAGATAATAAAAGAAATCTGTGCATAAAAATCTCTCCCTTATTTCTGTGATAAGGAGAGAATAAAAGGAAAAGGTCTACGATTGGTCAATCGGCATCAATTTTTTCTGCTTGTATCTGCATTTCCACGCACAGGCCCCGTTGCGATTGCTCAGAGAGAGCTGTTCCACCTTGTTTCTGGCAAAGGGTGTTGCAGATTAGAGGCCCAGGCCGAAGTGATCATTTTCCGTATTTTCTTTGTAAAAAGGGCTTGTAGCAGACAGAAGGGCTTCTTCGAAAAGCCTGCCCCATCATCATATACCTGGATGGTAAGTATTCCTTTCTTGCCACCCGGCCTTCAAAGCAAATCTCATGGCAGGCGAAACGCAGAGGCATTAGAAATCACATTGTCGATCATGCGATGTACCAAGGTCCCATCCAGCATGACCTGAAAATCCGGGACCCCACTAATATCCATAGAAATTGAAGCTGGTGCTGATGCGCCAAACGGTGTATTCGTCCTCCTGCTCCTCAAAAAATTCCCGCAGAGGGCAGGTTGTTGGCTTTACTGGTATGGCATCCATCGCGCCTGTATTTCGCGCACTTGGTTTGCGTACTGTTCCAGTCGATCTGTTGCCAAAGAAAGATTATGGATCGTGTCCATCAGTTTGTCCTCGCTGATGCGTCCAAGCGGGACATTATGCGAGAGATATTCTGTATATCCCTTCACCACGGTAATTGGAGTACGGAGATCGTGCGCAATGGAGGCGCTGAGTTTGCGCCGTTCCTCCATCATGGCCCAAGTCTCCTGATTATTTTTAGCAGGGCGGCCCGCATGGTGGTCCATCGCCCGACAGAGCTCGCCCATTTCATCCGAAGCCGGATAGTCCAAACAAAATCCAGGTCGCTTTGCGATATGCGGTCGGCACTCTGTAAAAGCAAATATAACGGCTGTTTCAGCTTGACAGAATAGAACATCCATGCACAGAAGATTGTGCCAAGTACAAAAAGCAGGGTCGGTACTAAATTACCGCTACCTTTGCCGTATAGTAGGCGACCCGCTGTGTATCGCTTAGATTGGCGATTTGGTACTCGGTGGATAAAATTACAAACTGTCCATTTTTCTCCCGGAACAATCTGTTCATCATCAGCAATCACCAGGTTATATTCATCCTCTGTTTCCGCAATTTGGCACACCTGATAGTCCGTTACACTTTCTAAAATCTGATTTTGCACTCTGACACAGGTAAAAATGGTCGCTGCCGAAATACCAGCTACAAGCACCGCCATAACAAGGACAAGTGAAATACAAAGCTCGGCGGAGAGGCATGGAGCGGAAGCCAGTGCTTTATTTTACCCATTTATAGCCGCACCCCCAGACTGTTTCAATATACTGCGCCAGCTTGTTTCGGATGCGGCGGATGTGTTCCTTCCCACCACAGCATTGTCAGCGGTGCCGTCAAAGCCCCGCACCTGTTCATAAATTGTTTCCCGGCTGAACACTTGTCCAGGGTGGAGGGAAGCAGTTCCACTATATCAAATTCTACCTTGGAAAGTTCTATGGGCCGACCATTTCGAGAACGGTCCTCGCGGTGTAGTCCACCACAATGTCTCCAAAGCCCCGGACGCTGATTTTTTGCTGGATACGGCTCTCTCTGCGCAGGTGAGCCTCCACCCGAGCAGTCAGTTCGGCCAGACTGAACGGCTTTCAAAATGTAATCATCACCACCTGCCCCGCAGACCAGCTACTCGATCCGCCTCCTCTATCCGGGCGGTTAAGAATAGGATGGGGCAAGGTCACATGGTCGCGGATTGCCCGGCACAATTCAAAGGCCATCCATCCCCGGCATATTGATGTCCAGCAGAATAATATCCGGCTGCTGGGTCAGCTTTTGCAGGGCCTCCTCGCCGCTTTTTGCGGTGATTACTTGATATTGTTCCATTTCAAATTGATCCCGGAGCATATCTAAAATCATCTGCTCATCATCTATAATCATAATCCCGCATAACTCATGGTTTCACCTCGCTTGCTGGCATCATAATAGGAAAAAAGTCTATAATTGGTCCAGTCCCTTTCCCGGAATCAGTATTTCTGCCTTTGTAAAGAGATGACGGAAATCCCTAAATTTTATTGCCTTTTTGCCAGAAAAAAAAAAGCGTCGAGCTTTTGACTTACACTTTGCGATTAATTCTTTCGCTGTCTATCCATCGATTTGCACCTGAATCACTCTGGTCAATAACTTGACAAAATACTTCTAATAGATCTTCTTCAAATTCATAACAGCCTTCATCCTTACTTGGTTGTTTTTAATTTCACTCTATTGTATAAGACGATTTACGAGCAGGATCTGATGTGGTATCTCTATAAATTAATTACAATTTTATGCTTTTTATTTGATGATGGAGTCGGTATCCGGGTGGATTACCGTCACCGGCAGTTTTTCTTCAGCACCGCATAGTTATAGGTCATTCCCGTGCCGCTCGGATGGACTTGTCCGTCGTACACGGCGATCCCGCACACTGAGCGATCCACCATGTAGTAGTCCCGACGCTTATAGGCATCCTGGCGATAAGACTTACACCACCACCACACTGTCCAGCGCATTCGTTTAGGATGCGTTGATAGCCGTTCTTTGTTGCCCGCAAAAGTATCCCCGAACTCCGTGAAAGGGATGGCAACATGGAGTTCAGGTCATGGTACTGCTTCTGCTGTTGCAGTTCAGCACGATCTCCGCAGCCCAGGTATCCCACGCCGGCCGCTCCACCAACCCAGAACGCCCGGATGCCATCTTGTTCATAGAGGCGGATGATTTCGCTGCGAATGGCCGATTTGATCTTATCACACCTTGGATAGTTCTCTGGGAACTTAAAAACGGTTGGCGGTGCCCAGTGATGAAACAGAACCGCATACAGCTGCCACCTTTCCTGTGTTGGTAGTGATAATATAAAATTGTCTCTCGTATTTTGATAATTATATCGTTAATTATCGCTGATGTGAAAGTCAAAATTGAAAGTATGATTACGAACTCTATCTGCTGGTTCATATTAGAATAAAACCAACAGAAGGAGGTGATCAGATGGACGACACTCAGCGGTATATCACACCCGCCTATGTGCGGGGCGAATCACAGATCTGCGGACACAAAGGATGTATCGGACACCGCATGAGCCTGGAACTGGGCAAAAGCGGCTCCTACATTCCGGGGCATCACCAAGTGGAGCGGCGTTGCCCTCCTTGCGGGAAGCTTCCATTCAGACAGTAACAGATACAAAATAACCACCGTTACTGGTGAAAAAAGCGTAAGCACAGCATGGCCGCCATATTAATGCCGGCCATGCTGTGCTTATAATAGGGGGGTTTTTTTGCAGATTTACTAAGTCTGTTGCGGCAACGGGGTTTACTGGGTTCACTCTATCGCATTGATAAGTATCACAAAGGCGAATAGAGAAAGTACCTTAAAAAAAAAGTTCACGCATTTTGTAAATATAAGTTGAGTTCTGGATGGGCTCCCCAGTTTTCTCCATTGTATAGCTGCAAAATCAGGTCAGCTGATGCGGTCATCAAATAGGCCCTTGCTTTTTGGGATAGTTCAAGAATTTCTCTCAGATGGGATATCTGTTGAAGCGCAAGTTCTTTGGAGCGGGTCCACTTCGCTATTTCGCGGCGCAAGATGCGTTGATCCCTTGCTATGACGAATTCTGGGTCCTTTTTCTTTCCTTGAGCCATAGCGCGTTTCTTTGCGCTGGCCTCTCTGTACTTTTTGGCCTTCTCCTCTGCCGCGCGGCGACGGGCGGCTATCAACGCCCTGGATTGGCATAAGTTCTGTCGCCTTGATGCCGTAGTAGTTGTCCACCGGGTAGATACCAGTGGTAACATGGGTGTAGTATTCAGATGGAGTTAGCCCCCACCAGCGCATATTGGTAATGTCGATGGTTATAGGCATCAATATAGCCGCTGATCATCCGGCTTACAGTTGACGCGTCTGGACATAGCGCCACGAGGTCAAAGCAATTCACATTTCAGCCGTCCGAAAAATGATTCCATGGGGGGCATTGTCCTGAGAATTGCCCTATCGGAAACAGACTGGAGAAAACCGTCATCTGACAGCAGCCTCTGGAATGGGTCGAGAGGTACTGAGAACCTTGGTCGCTATGGATCACACATGCAGCACCTCGCAGTTCGTGTCCATGGTTCTCCATCATAACGTCATAGGCGGACTTGACAAGCGAGACTGTCATGCGGGAGGACACGCAATGCCCCCAAGATCTCTTTTGTATAAGCATCCTTAAAAGCGCAAAGATAAATCGGTGTACGCACAGGGCCATAATACAAATAAGTGATATCTGTCAAAATAACTCTGCGGGGACCAACGGAGAAATTCTGTTTCACCGCGTTTTTTTTTCGGGGGGAGGAATATTCGTGATTGTGTGTGGCCTGATTCTTATAAGCGTCCTTCCTGGGTCTGTTGGCCACGAGATTCATTTCTTTCATAACCTTTCGACAGCGTTTTATACTGATACTGATATTGAACTCGCGCCATAGATGGGTCTGAAAGGTCCTTTTTCCCGGAACATATCCAAGTTTTCTCACGATTTTCCTAAACTTTTCTTTCAATTGCTCCTGTTGTTCTTTCTTTGCGGCACAGGAGCTGTCTATATCTTTTTTACGCCTGACCCACGAATAGTAGCCGGATCTGGACACTCCAAATATGTGAAGGCATTGCACGATAGACAGACCGTCCGCTCTATCCGCTTGTCTACGGATAAAGGAATCTACCATATAGAAACGGTCGGCGCTTACACCTTCGGATTCAATGATATAGTTGTGTCCTCCAATGCGGAACGGAGTTTTTTTGAGCTGCAACCAGCTCCTCCAAATAGGCATTTCTGGCTTTCAGATAGGCCAGTTCTTCCAGAGGGACATGGCCCCCATAGCCTCTCTGGGTACAGAGCCATCATAGCTGGAGGGATCTGCGGTGAACAAACGACCCTCCCGGCCCAACTGCATCGCCCGCTTTCCTGCGGAATTCGCGCGGTCCTCTCCGAGTACAGCGGTGGAAAACCCAAGGCTGTTATACGCTGCCACATAGGTCATATGCTCCTCGGAGATCTTCTTATACATGGCAACATAAAAGTCCTTCGTGTAAATAATATCCCGCCCACGAAAATCCTTTAGGAACGGATTATCCAGAAACGGCTGAATCTCCTCTGGCGGCTGCCTGGTCATTCTGTTTTGTTTCATATTCCCTCATCCGCCCACCTTTCTCATACTCCTAAATTTTTGCCCGTTCAATGGCTCGTTGGGCAGCTTTTTCTTTCATCTGCTGATACTTTTCTTCTTCCTTTGCGATGTAGAGCAGAATTCAGCTTCGTTCATGGCCAGAAGATACTGCTCGTACTCGACTGGCGTCATGCGGCCCTTATCCCACATGCGGCGTTCATAATTGTAATACTCTGCATATCGCGCGACAAGTTCCCTCAACTCCTCATATCTTTGCATTCGAATACGGACACTCATTCTCGTTTGGACATCGATTGTGTGTAACCTCTTTTTTTACTTTACTTCCTGCTGGGCCATGATGAACAGATAAACTGTCCCACAGTTCAGAATGATAAAAAGTCCACCGCTGACACATGGGTGAAGATCTGATTGACGCAGTGTAATGGCAAGCGCCAGTTCAAAGTCATTGTGTTCGCTGACTAAAAAGCAACTAACTTTGCTGGTGACGGGATCGAGCAGTGCTGAGCCATATGCCTTTGCATCCGTCGCCATAGAAGATATTGTAACGTCATCAGTCAGCCGTACTTCATTGGGCCGGTAAAGGCGGAATCTGCGCTGCAGCAAATTAGGTCTCACATTCTTTTTCAGTGCCGCTCCACCCATGCGCTTGGAAAGGCGCTGCCTTCCGATCGACGATGTGAGGTTGTACGTTTTCATAATACGGCGTATCTTTTCAGCCCCCATACGCTTTTCCGTCAGAGCTGGCATCATCATATAGATCTGCCTTGAGCCTTTGGCAAACCCCTTGTATTCCCATAACGGTTCGAATCAGTTCGGCATCCTGCTCGTCTTGTGCGTTTCTCTGTACTACCAAGACTGTCCATAGGTGCCATTCTTCAGTATGGCATAATATGACGTAATGAGAAATCTTCATGAGAGAGAGAGTATTTTCTAACGCTATACTTTCTTCCTGGGTCTGGCGGAAGATCCCTGGAGCCACAGGCAGAGCGATTTCTTCTGCAGAACATTCAGAGAAACAATATCTCAATTTGAAGAAACCCTTTTCTACAATACTGTCCAATGCCCGCATCCTATTTCTAAGGATTTTCCGTGTGGGAGAGGCGTTTATTGTCTCTCCGTCAGCCGGTGTAGCCCATGCAGCCAAAACTCGGCTCATGCGATATCGCTCCGTTACTGAAAATATCTCCGGGTCAATATCAAACACACGGAGGATGTCGTCGAATGCCAGTACTGCAATAGGTGCGGCAGCCTCAAAGAATGCCTTATTCAACTCTATTTTTTTTCACGGGTGGCTGTTTGGACATAAGGATGTTTACGATACTGCTCTACCGTGGCGGCAGGTATAATAAGCTGTACGGCCCCTTGTAGCACTGCGGTTTGTGTCCTGCCCAGATGAATGTTCAAATTTTCTTGCAGCCAGTATATTTTGTGGTAGCCCATGTCTGCTGGCGAAATCCCAGCGGACAGCAAACCATCTTCTATGGACTGTTGGGGATAGTTTCGGTATAGCTCCGCCTCAAAATCCGGATGTAAAATCAGTCTGTTGACATCCCAAACAAATTTTCCGCTTTCAACCAATTCCTCCGCAGTCATGGTTGGCATATATATTGTTTTGGCCCAGTTTGCCTGGGTTTCCGGCGATGCCTTTGAAAACTGGACGCCCACCCCGTTTAAAAACAGATTCCACTGACTTTGTGAAGTTTAGGCCAAGGCGCTGGGTATCAAATCCGTTTGCCTCCAGCATCCTTCTGACAGTTGACCGCTCTTGCCTCCGTATCCACGCCTCATAGACCTGCTGTCTGAACTCTATTGTCAGCAGCAAACGGTTTTCCGCACCTCCAGCACATTTGGATTCTTTTCAGGGCTTCTATTTCTTCAGGCGAATACCGTTTGGGAACAAATTTAACAGCCATTTTCCACCCATAGCCTCTGTCCTATTTTGCACGATGATCTTGACCTCTGTCAAGGCAGTGTCTACAGCGTTTACTCTTTTGTCAAACTACTGTCTATTTTCTGTGTACCACTGTCAATCTCTGGTCTGTCTTTCGTGCTTTTTTGTCAGAGTACTGTCCTTTCTATAGGTACCATTTTAGCTGACATAAATCGTCCAGTACCCGCTTTTCCGACGGTGGGCTGGAGAGTCCCAGCTCTCTCGCAATCGTCTTAATCGCTGGCCAACACTTCCCGTCCCGGTCTGCTCGGTCTTTCAGGTACATATAGACCGATCTGGCCCAGTGGCTCAGGTCGGAGGAGTAGATGTTACGGAAATTTGTCACAGATATCACCCCCTCAGCGCCGGATCCTGGGCCTGCGCCCATCTTTGGGCGAGTCATCCGCCTGCACGACCTGGACCTCACCGCCTGCCGCTGGCGGCTCCCCCTGGGGGATGTCCTCATCCACAATGGCAGGCGCCTGGTGTTTCCGAAGGATCGCCGCCTCCAGCTCCTGTTTGCTGGCGTAGGCCACCGGCCGCTGGGCGCGCTCCGGGTACCTCGTAGGACTTGTCGAACTTGATGCCCCAATCCAGGAACAGGCGAAGCCGCACCTGCATAGGGTGGACGCCGGTCTTGGCCACGATAAAGCTCCCCTTGGGCATGGACTTCAACTCGTCGGGAGTCGCGGGAGGCCGCTCGATCATCTACAGGCTCTGGGATGGTCGTTCTTTCCCCGGCTGATGGAGCCGCTCATCACGGTGCGGCTCCCCAAGGCTTTAGACAACTCCACCGCCGTCTGGCTGGCTGGGGCAAATCCTCGGAAATCAGCACCTGGCAGTTGTCCACAATGACCTCGAACCCTCCCTGCCGTAGTTCTTCTGGAGCTGGCCCGTGATGCTCTGCACGATAGGCACCAGCATCAGGCCACGGGAGCGGGAGGCGGAGAACATCAGCTCCAGTGACTGGATGGGCGGGCAGGTACCCAGCTCATCGGCAAAGAAACCACCCGGTTTTTTCAGCCGTCCGCCGTTCTCATCCGCCACGGTGAGAATCTCCCGGTACAAGTTTTGGAGGATCAGGCTGACCATGAAATACTTGGTCTGGTCTTCCTCCGGAAGTACGATAAAAATGGCGGACTTCTTATTGCAGAAGGTCTCCGCGTCGATAGCGGTGTCGAAACACAGGATCTGCTCCATCTCGCTGTCCAGAACGCGTTCAGCCGGGACAGAACTGTGGAGATCACCGACATCATGGCCTGCTCTGAGGTATTCAAAAGCAGCGCCGGCCAGCCACTTGGCCTTTATGGTCTGGCGGAAGTTTCGTCAGCAGGAGCTGGAACTGGTTCTTGCCCTTCACGCCGCTGGGTGCCAGGAGCTCCTGCACCAGCTTGAAGACCGAGACGATGTGGCGCTCCTCGATAGGTCTGCCTTCCGCATCCTCGGTGGGCAGGTATTCCGCCACCAGCAGGAGCATGGAGGCCAGCCCCCTCCGGCCGCGTCGTAGAAGTAGGCGTTCTGCCCGTATTGGGAGCTGTCCCCGGTGGTATTGATCAGGGTCTTGGAGAGGATCTTGGCATACTTCTCCAGCCTTGGCCTTGGCCGGCAATTTTTGGGGTCAGCCTTGTAGATATCCATGTACTTGTTGGGATCAGGTGGAGCAGATTATTGCCGTCTGAGCGGGTGGGTTGCGCAGATCCAGCACGGCGTGATTTGAAAGCCGTAGCACTCCTTTTGGCGATCCCAGCATAGTTGCGAAATAGGTCTCCCTTGGTGTCTGTGCAGAGAAAGGACATCCCAGTTGGCCAGAGCGTATTCGATATTGGGATAAAGAAAATAGGCCGTTTTGCCTGCGCCGCTGGCGGCGGTAACCATGGCGTGATGTCGTCGGTATCGACGATGGCGATGACATGGTCCTTGCGCCCCTCACACCCCAAGACCAGCCCCCCTGCTTTTTTGGGGAGGCGCTCACCTTTTCGCCACTCCTCCGGTCGGAAGGGGACGTGGGCATAGGTCTGCTGGATCTCTTTCTTGGTGGCCCATCGATGCGGTTCCATGCTGGCCGTCCCCTACAGTCTTGGACTTGATGTTGTTCAGGAGCCCTTGTCCGGAAAAAAGTGGGTCACCGCGGCAAGGAGAAGAAGGGCGCCTCCTGCCAGTGCCAGCA
>VOFC01007091.1_pt1 | contig 35332 bp, 59 predicted proteins | sample 5384161 | NCBI WGS metagenome assembly VOFC01 (sample SAMN12384722, study PRJNA508395) | human gut metagenome | isolation source: healthy gut B | host: Homo sapiens | reverse complement strand
AACTTGTGGTTTACTTTTCCGGGTATGCCTTATCTTATCATGGAACCGTTCCTGCATGTGGACACTCTTTTGGCCACTTTTCTGTTTCACAGGATTTTACTTTCACTGTTCCCGAATCTTCAGATACTGCTCTGCCATGCAGCTAAGACTCTCTTCATCGATAATTTCAAGAACGCATTTTGATTCCCGTACAGCGCTTTTCCAATCCGTTTAATCGCCTGAATTCCGACCACAAGCTTCTCATCTGGGTATTCACAATAATTGAGTAATCTGCGAAGCGTCTTAAGACTTGGAATCTCTTCTTCCTCCACATACTCTGATAATTCGATGTCTCTCATCATGCTTGAAACTGTAAAGTTGTATTCTTCCGCTGTCCGCAGAAATCTCTCCGCATTGAACCAGTAATTTTCCCATCCTCGCGGAGAATATTGGTGAATTTCTGAAGCAGATGCTTTTCCTGCAGGGTCACAGCACTTTCTCTCTTCACATCAGCTGGGATACGATAGACGGTTTCTTTTGTAATTTGATTTTTCATTTTGCTCCTCCTTCAGTATCTGGCGCAGAAAAAAACTTTTTGTCACTTTACAATATATTTCCTATCATTCTGCTGATTCCCTTTCTCATTTGAGTACTCCTGTTTCAAAACAGCTTCAGATAATCCCTAAACACGATTGCCTCCACCGCCGGGGTTTCCGATGCAAATTGTGCGTTTTCGATTCCATTGGTGAGCAGCAGATGTTCCCAGAGTTTTCGGTTCTTTTGAAAGTCAAATCTGCAGTCATCCAGAACTACATACTCTTCAATCTCCGGATGTGCTTTCAGGTATTTTAAAATCCCTTCTCCCCTTTTTGTACATCTGATCCTGTGTCTGCCCATCGCTCGACAGCCCGCACAAAGCAAGTTTAGAAACGAGATACACATAATCATCATCTGTCGGTTTCATCTCTTTCCAGTCGGAAGATAAAACAAGATCTGCTCCGCCAATTTTCTCAATTATCTTTGCTAGGACTTCCACTCGTGCATCATCAATCCCTGTATATCCATCCGGAGTTTTTCTGAACTGTAGTTGTGGTATTCAGCACTCCGTCAACATCCAGAAATATCACAAAACGTTTATGTCTTTTTACACATGTATCTTTCCTCCCTGACCTTTGATCTGAAACAGCTTTTTTTGTTATGTGCTTATTCTATCCGCAATAGGCGTTGTTTGTGTAACGCTTCTTGCGGAACAAAAAATAATTCATACTACAATTCCATTTTTCATTTCTGCAGATTTTCTTTTTGACTGGAGATGGTATTGCCATCTCCCCGTCGTTCCTCAAAGCTGTGAATCTGGATTTCTCCATGCATGGCAAGCCGCATAGCCCGTTCACCAAAGATTTCCAGATCTCTCGCCTTTTCTCTTTCCAGCGCAGCGTGTTCTCTCTCATATGCAGCAATTGCATTTTCCCAAGTGGAATAAATTCCAAGCCACTCATCCTCATCATGAAATTCCTCATAGCCACGCACCAGTAGATAATGAACCTTACCTTGTTCTGTCATCGTAACAAACGCCTCCTTACGCACCCTGCAAAAAATTTTTATATTTCCCTATTTTTACACACTTTCCAGAATTTTTCATTGAACTTCTGGTTTATTCATTGGTCTGATAAAGCCCTTCCAGTTCTTTCATTTTATTTCGGATCAGTTCCTGTACAGACGGCGTCTCCACGATGACATCCCTTGAATTCATCATCGCCCAGTTTGCCATAAAATACGCGGTTCGATATACCAGCACCCGATCATATTCCTCTGTTCCACCCTTTAGGAAATAAAACTCATCATCAAACGTATGATACATGATCGTATAAGCATTTGGCGTTTTCCGCACCCGTAAAATGATGGGTTCCACACTGCCATAGCTGCCACCCTGGTGTTCTGCTACATAACGATACTTATCCAGCTTCTTGTTCTCGTCTTCCAATTCAGACATCGGACGGTATCTTCCCTCTCCCGGCTCAAGCACCTGAATTTCGTCCATGCGTTCAATCGGATAATTGGACAAACCCTGATACGGCTCATGGTTTCCAACCAGCCACAGTTTCCCATTTGAACTGCTGATGAAATAAGGTGAAATGACATAGACCTTTCCACCATCGACATAAGCACGCTCCCCTGATTTCGTATACTGTATGAGTTTAAATGAGAGTTTTTCGAAAAAACTGTCCTGTCTGATTGCTCAGTGCTTCAAAGATTCTGCTCATATTCTCATGCAGATTTGTATAGTGGCACGGTTCTGCTCGGCGGACGACCTCTTCGCCTTCCATCTGCGGTATTTTCGGATATTTCCGTTCTTTTGAAACCTTCGCTTTTCCCACATCATCTAATAAATATTCCGGGGAAAACCTTTCCAGATAGCAATGATATTTCTTAATATTTCCTGCTCCGGCACAGGTGATCAGATCCCGAATAATTTCCTGCTTTTCCTCCATCGTTGCTGTCATGGTAAAAGTATGCTCAATCAGAAATGGCAGTTTTTCTGACTCAATGGATGATTGTAATAGATAATATTCTTTTTTATTATCTATCTTTCCATCCTCATCCATCTCGGTGATCGTAACGATGCCTTCCGCTTCCAGTTCAAAGACATCCTTTTTACAGTTCTGATCTGGTTATCGCGTTTGTTCTTTTTCTTCTCTTTGTCTCCCTCTACGGAAATTTCCCCATAAACAGCATCGCGCAGTTTCCAAATGGATATTGGTCTTTCTATATTTGTCTCTTGCATTAGCTCCTGTAAAATTTTAAATTTTATATCGTTCTTTAAGCCCATTGTTTGTATTCCTCCACTTAATCTGAGTATCCAGTTGCTGGATTTTTCCTTGATCCTATTTCATTTTCGGTCTTTTTTTCTTTTGTTGAGGCCATTCTAGCATTCGCAAGCGTTGTTTGTGTAACGCCTTATGAATTTTAAAAAATCATGCTGCCCATTCTCCGGGCAGCATGCATAACATCATCAAATTGCTTTTTTTTTTCTATTGTCCTTCTTTCGGGAGTTTCTGTCCATTACCAGATTCTTGTTTTTCAATCGCAGCAAGAAATGCGAGCATAGAAATTCTGCTATTGGTCAGCGTGCCTGATTCCGACAGAAAATCGTAAATCACGGTGCATTCCTTTCTTTTCATGACAGCTTCTGCCAAAGTATACAAAAGATTTCACAAATTCCTGTTCGGCGCGGTCATATTCTCCTAATGCTTCTTTATCCTCACGTCCGTTAACCGGATCAAAACATGCCCTCACATACGCTGCCCTGGCTGCTTTTCGCTGCATCTCAAGATATTCTGCCTGTACCTGATCCGCAATTCCATCCAGTTCCTTTTGCAGCGTGTTATAAATTTCATTCAGCTCTGTGCGTTCGTACTTCTCTTTCGTGTCGTAAGACGGTACCTTGGGTTTCCATTGGGATGCCAGTTTGAAACTTTTGTTTTTCAAATCGACAACATACGCATAGCGTAGACGCATGGTTCCGCTCCATAAACCTGTCCGCAAAAACGGATGATTGGAATAGAAAAACTCGTAGGAACAGGATGAAAAATCCGCTCCGGATTGATCATATTTTCCTGGTTGTATTTATGTTTGAACATGATAAGGACTTTATCTTCTACCGTGGCTTCATACAGAAATCCACCATATGGATCATCTAATCTTTCCTTACGCAACCAACGGACATCAAACGGGGCGCGTGTCAGGAATTTCATTCCTACATCGCCCCACCACATTATCTCGTTTGTGTTGTGGAAGAAATGACCGTAGGTGCGGATGTCGCGGTAGAAAGTTGTCAGTTTGTGGGGTGAGGATTGAAGAGACTTGCTTTGCAAGATCTTATTTACGTTCATTGTGAATATCGTTTCCTTTAAGTGATTTATTTATTCTCGTAAACTGTTTTGTGTCCATACATAATATACTGTTTTAATTTTGCACATTTAAATTTTAATACTTTTCAATGATAAGTCTTGGGTGTAAAAATTTTTTTGCTTTTTTCAATAAATGTTTGAAAACTTCTCGCTATTACTTTGGGATCATCCTTTATTGTTAGTTCACTATTATATACCACTTTTCCTTCACTCATACATAAATTTCCATCTCCTACTGGTGGATACATTGCCTCAAATTCACCATTTGAAAGATAAAAATTAGGTCCATTCAGATTAGCGCCCATAGCATAAAATTGTTTTTATCAAGATAACAATTCAATTTATCTCCTTCAAACGCTAATGTTTGGAATCTAATACAAATGAAAATATTCCTTGCTTTACTTCAATCCATTTATGTTGTTTTGTGCATTCAGCGTTGCCACTCCTCACATACCCAGCCCCATTAATCTGTTTTTAGCTCGTACGAATGTTGCCATATGCAATACTGTCTCTTTCTTCCTGAGGTACAATATGAAAATTAAGTGTTTTTTTCATCAAAACTTATCCAATATTTTTTGAATAACGTTTCCTGATAAATCAATACATTCTCCCATCTCAACCTTGCAAGCATTTTCAGACTCTGGTATCCATCCTCTTATTCTTCCATTCTCATCAACAAAATTTTCTTTTTCATTATAATCAATTAATCTCTTATACAAATTTTCTAATCTCCTTTTTTTATTGCTATACAAAAATAAGCTAATACCTAAAATACCGCTCACAGCTCCAACAAATCCCCCAATCATCACCCCTCTCCCCGAACTCAAGTAATCTAATATCTGCAACGCCGCCGCGACAATAGAAACAAATCCAAATACCGCGATTATCATACTCACACGTGATTCCCGCTTGCTGTCGATATGATCCTGTTCTTCGTTTAATAGTTCAATTTTTTCTTTGATCTCATCCAGTGCTTCATTCACGCCATTTTCTTTCTGCAGCGCTCGATATGTCTCACAGACATTATTCCATTTTGACACCTGGGATGGTGCCAGCGTTCCATATGCGATGAATTCCAATGCCTCTTTTTTTCAGTTCTCGAATACTCTGAGCTGAAATCCCCTGAAATCTCTCATGGATTTTTTTTTCATTCAACAGCATACAAGTATATTTTTTGATACATTACAATCATCGTTAGTGCCAGATCGTCTTCTGCTCGTTCTGGCAATGCTTCTGCTGTAATTGGAACTGTTTTCCCCGGTTTTGGACCATACGCATAGGCAATCTCCTGTGATGTAATTGCACATGCCCATCCATAATGGCTGTCATTTACATCCCTTGCCCCAGATGCATACCCAACGTCTTTCTCCGATAAATCGGAAAACTCCTTCGTTACATCAATCAGCCGATGTTCATTATAGGCAATTTTCTCCGCAATCTTCCGTTCTTCAAAACGTTTCGGAAGTGCCGCCACATTCAGTCGGTAAGCTTCTTTCATCATGTAGATTTTGTTTTTCGCTTTGGCCGAACCATTTTAACTGAACGTCATATTCCTTATGCCATGATTCAAATACTTCCTGTTCTAAAATTGCTAACAGGCTGTCCTGAATTTCCTGTTTTTTATCATCTATGTATCCCGGATTGATTAACTGATAAATTTCCTGGACGTCTTTATTTTTATATGCCAGATACACAATTAAAAAGGCAATTCCATTGTTGAAAGAAAATATCTGCAATTGCGTCAGATCATACGAAAAGGAGATCTTTACTGCTTCTTTCCATTTTTTCTGTACTATTGCAACCTTCTCCTCCAGCATACACCTTTTGACAAATTCGCCAGAACGGCATTTTATGGATAGAATTTCCAGAAAATCATCGGAATCAAATCCTGAACGATCCTTTTTCTTCATCGGATTGATCTTTCTGGTTTGTATTCATTTTTTTCGCACTAAACGGTATCTGCTGAAAATCCCCTTGATATCGAAGCGGAAGTATGATATACAGACCTCGATCTATTTCTTCCGTATTTTTAACGTCTTCCCAGTATTTTTCCATTGCTCCCCCACTTCATCAAAAGGATTACCGTAGTTCCTACTTCTATGTTTTTCAGCATCCACCCTACATTTTTCTGACTGATCCGAATGCAGCCTGTCGTGCCGGTTTCTCCGTTGCTGATTGGCTCTGCCTGCTCAAATGTTTCGGATGTCACGCTGTCCATATAAAGATCACTGTGAATAAAGTAGTCTTCGAAAATCACCAGATAGCCAAAAAATTTTATCCGCTCATACTTTTTATGATAACCGCTGATATATTCTTCTTTTTTACCTTTGATTTTTTTACAATATCAAACACACCGTAAGGAGTTGGTGAATCTTCACGGCCGAATAGACATGGCATTTCCTTGATTTTTTCATAAATCGTATATTCACACGGGTCAAAATCCTTTCGGATGCTGTAATTTTTCCGCAGAGCCTGCTCATCTGATTTTTATAAACTTCAAGCTGATGTGCCTGGCGATTCAATTTCAATAAAAAATTTTCTGTACTGATTTTCTTTTTGACGATATAAATGTCATTTTCCATTACTTTTCTGTCTTCTTTCAGACTCATTTCATTGTTTTTTCATTACACACTTTAATTATTTTTTATTATAACGCAGTCTGCTTTCTTTTTCCATTCTTTTTTTTCACTATTTTAATATAAATTTGTTTTTTTCGTTTATTCATATTTTATCTGACAATTTGCTCTATCCGCGACCATGCACTTTAAAAGCATGATTTATATTCTTGCTTTCCATCTTCCACCACAAGGAGTTTTCCCGTCACATCATAACAATCATGGATAAACTGTGCCAGTCCGCATTCTTTTGCTCTTTGCAGCATTTACCGCGCATAATATTCTTCCCCGGTATCCAGGCAAATTGCCGCCAGTCTTCCATTGCTTTTTCCCTGCTCCGCAGTCGATCGCAATGTGATGGTTTTCTTTAAAAATATACCCCCGGACGGCTGTTTCCAAGGATGTTCTGTGTCGGCGTATGCCCGCTGACTACAATGATATCATCGAAATACGGAATCTCATAATCAATCCGCGTCCATACCAGATCATCTACCGAATATTCTTCCAGATGTTTTGTTTCTGAAAAATGATCCAGTCCGGCATGCACCAGCCAATATTCCTGCCCATTAACAATTTCTTTTCCGTATGGGTGGAACGATTTCATATATTCTACTACCTGGTGCCGTTCTTCCTGCGGCAGTTTGCGAAAATCCTGGATTGTACTGGTACTGCCGTTCTGCGTCCAGTTGGCAAAATCCCGATACACCTTCGTCGGCAGTTTATCCAGAAAATTTCTCGAAATTTCCGGCACCAGAAGTTTCAAATTCGGCAGCGCCATGACTTCATGATTTCCTATGATCGGAATGATATTGGAATGTGCCATCATGTATTTCAGGATTTTCATTGGCTCTGGTCCACGATCGACTACATCGCCTAAGATATAAAGAGTATCTTCTTTCCGAATACCAATCTGCTCCAACAGCGTCAGAAACTGCTCATACTGTCCATGAATATCGCTCATCGCGTAAATCATCGATTCTTCTCCATTTCTCTTACCAGATCGCACAGCTCTTCTTCCCAATCACTGATTTCCGAATACCAGATACAACCATACACTCCGGGAAGCTTCATGATTTCTGGATGAGCATACGATAACCTTTGTCTGTTTGCCCTGCTCCTGCAGGAGCTGAACCAGCTTTTCTCCCGCCTCCGTATCACTAACAGCTCCATGCTTCATGGGATAATGCATATCTGTGATAATCAAATCGAACGGATCCCCAGTGTCTTCTGCATTCTTCAGCATCTGCAGACCATCCTCGACATTTGACACCAGTTCAATTTTAGCCACGCCACATTGGTTCAATACCTTGCGGATTGCATTTGCTTTGTAAACGCTGTCTTCAAAGTTCAGAACCTTCATTTATCCTCTTCCCCTCTCCTGTTTGTCATAGCCTATTCTACTTATTATAGGCGACATTTGTATAACGCTTTTTATTCTAAAAATTAATCTTGTCTGCCTTTCATGAAGTCATATTTTTGGTTCGCTTTTACGTTCTTTCAGAGCCCAGTTTATAGAAAAGCCCGAAAATAATGAAAAAAAAGACAATGCTACAAAATGCGAATCGCAAGGAACAAATTTTAAAGCGTACCAGGGTACGACGAAAATCTGTGACACAGTAATTCACACTCTGTGGTACTGAATTTTTTGCATTCTTTTCGGGGTTGCTATAAATTTTATTTTCTACCTCCAAGCGCCTGAATGAATGTATCATAATTTAACGTATCATTTCTGCCGCAGAACACCGCATATTCTATCGTTTCAAAATAGGATGCATATTTTTCCTGTACGCTCCGAAATACCCGTGCTACAATTCTTGGCGGGTTGCAGAAAGCACCGCAGCCAAACGCTCCTAAAATCAGAACTTCCGCTCCGTTCGATGCTGCCGCCTGAAAAACACGTTCCAGCCTTTGCATCTGAAGTTCGTACAGTGCTTTCTCACTAATCTTAACCGGCGCATTTCCTGCAGACGGGTTCATGGCATTGCTTGGTTTCTTTCGGAGATTCGGGGCTGCACAGGTAATGATGTCTACCTGATACCAGTCTTTTTCTTCCATTCGTTCCGGCGCAGAGGTATCGGTCTTAAATACGACAATTCCTGGTGTATACAGCAGATCATCATTATAGAGTGGATCACCTGCTTTCCGATGCGGTTGATAGAACTGATGCCACATCGTTTCTGTGTCCAGGCATGGATAAAGTGTGCTGCATCGGCAAAGACATTCTTCCTGTGCTGTGCTTCCCCGTGTTACACCGCCGCCTGGGGTTGGTTGCAGAGGCGAAATTCAGGACACAGACTCGTTTTCCGGCTTTTGCATATGCAGAGGCAGCTTCGAAGCTTCTTTTAGATGAATCAATCGTTTTGCAAGATGATTTTCCAGGTTCTGGAAGCGCAATTGCCTGCGATGGAACATACAGCTTTTGGTCCTGAATCGAAAACTGAACTGCCTGCTGGAGCTTCTGGTTTGCTTTTATCAAATCCATGGAGTCCTGAAAGATCGCGATATTATTACTTCTTCTGTCCATTGCAATTCTCCTCTCGTATCCCAGTCACACAATGCTGTTCTGCTGAAAATTATACACCTTATCCTCCAGCTTCGTCCAGGCTTTTACATAGTCCGCATCGATAAAGCAGCCCCTTGCCTGTCGGAATGCACCTGGCTGCTTGCCGCCTTCCGTGACATATAATCCTGTATCCCCGCAGCCTGCTGATAAGCTGTGTCTTTCAGGATCAGTAAGTATACCTCGAAGTCATTTGGATAATCATCATCCTTTATGTAGTGGAATCCAGTGAATGTAACGCGAATATTTTCTGCCATGTTTGCTGTCTTTTCTTCCATTTTTTTCTCCTCATGATAGGCTTTTCTCTTTTGAATATTGCCATTTTATCTCATGTCGAACGGAAAATGTTGACAGAAACTTGTCCGTATATAAAATTCAGGGCAATATCTCTGCCCTGAATTTTATAACAAATTGTAACGATTCAGAGCCCCATCTCGATTCCGCTTACGCTGCATCTCTTCTTCCATCACACAACACTGTTTCAAATGAAATGAAATCCCATACTGCACCATTTTTTATAGCCCTCCTGCCACAGTGTCTGCGTATAATCTTTATCTCGAATCTGCTTCAATGCCTTCCGGACAATCTCTCTCCAAATCTTTTTTTCATCTGTATACTTCACTTCTATCACAATTCCTGTTTCCGAATCGCCCGTTTCAATCACAATATCGCTGAATCCTTCTCCCGATTCTCGATTGGAAGATACACGCCATTCATTTTTATAGCTCAAGATTCCAAGCAGAATCCCATGATAGAAATTTTCTTTCAGCGATTTCCGCACAAAGGTATCGCGTACGCTGACCGTCTTCTGCAAATACAAATTCAAAAGGCTTTCCACCTCTGCTGCTTTTCCGTCAAAGAGTGCCTGGCAGAACTGTTCTGCCATTTTCCCGTCTTTTTTCACTTCCTGCTGAAACAGTGTAAGAATCCGTTCTGTTATGATATTTCGTATTTCCCGGTTTGGAATTGCAAGGCAATAGCGGCCATCGCTTTCTCTTCCGCGCTGTGTCAGGTATCCAGTCATGAAAAGTGTACTCCACAGATGATCCATGGTCGAATACAGGTCATTGTAGGTAACCATTTCATCGATTTGTTTGATCACTGTTTTTCCATTTACCAGCCATTCCAGTTCTGTTTTTGTGAGCATATCCGGTTCATTGATGCTGTCGATAAAATGATGAATCACACTGTTCCCGCTTGTATTCATCCAGTAATTTTCCGGCTCGGCCTCTGGATTATGGATATGATCATTGCAGTAATTCACAACATCCCATGGACAGTACACATCTGCTTTTCCGAATCGGTATCCGTCATACCATTCTTTTACCTCGTCATATCGGTCATCCATTTCATAGTCATGCAGCATGGTCTTTACTTCTTCATCTGTAAAGCCGAAGGTTTCAGCAAATTCTGTATTTGTAATCGAATATACTTTGAAATTGTTCAGTCCGGTAAAGATGCTTTCTTTTGCAATTCGCAGGCAGCCCGTCAAAACAGCAAAGGCAAGACTGCTGTTTGTCTTTAGAACATTTCCGAACATATTTCGAAGCAGCAATACTATTTCATCATAATATCCATTTTCATGGGCTTTTTGCCATCGGAACATCGTATTCGTCAATCAGGACAACCACTTGCTGTTCATAGTGAACTTCCAACAGTTCTGTCAGTTCCTGAAGACTGCTGGTAATGGTGTCTTCTTCCATATTTCTTGTCAGAAGTTCTGAAAAAAAGTGCTTTATCAACCTGGCTCAATTTGTCGCTTTCCAGAAGAAATTGAAATCTTCTTGCCTCACGATTGATTGTTTTTATGAGCTGCGCACGGGCTTTTTCATAGGAATCGGCATCAATTCCTTTTAAGCTGATGGAAATAACGGGATATTTTCCCATATATTGTTCACAAATCTCTGTATTCTTAGAAATCTTCAAGCCGTCAAAAAGTGCTGGATCCGTTCCAATTTCAAAGAAATGCTTTAGCATACTCATATTCAGGGTCTTTCCAAAACGGCGTGGGCGCGTAAAAAGCGTGACCTCACTTCCGTTATTTAAAATCTGTTCTACAAGGGAAGTTTTATCTACATAATAGTAATTTCCATTGCGAATCTTTTTAAAGTTGTCAATCCCGGTCGGGAGTTTTGGTTTTCTCATCTTGAAACCTTCCTTATGTTCTGATCTCTATTTTAACTTTGCTTTTTTCTAATCTATACAATTTTTTATGGGCTCCTGTCACTTTTTTCTCTATTTAAATAATTTAATTAAAAATTTATATTACACCAAAGCGGTCGAAGGATTATAAGAACCTTCAGTTCTATTTCCGTTACTATCTTCTTGCCAAAAAATTAATATTATCAGAACTTCACCAATAACTACCAGATGAACTCGATCCACCACTGTAATCATTTCCAGAACTAGAAGATCCAGAATCATAGCTAGAACCACCAGAATAATCAGAGCTTGAGCTTCCGCCACTGTAACTATAATCATTACTGTCGTCATAGTAACTAGAACCACTTTGAAGATGATCCGGAACTTTGTTCAGCAGTTTCTTCAGCAGCTTTTCTTTCTGCTTCTTCCTGAGCAGCTTTGGCAGCAGCCTCTTCTTCTGCTTTCTTCTTTGCTTCCTCTTCCGCTTTCTTTTTTAGCTTCTTCTTCAGCTTTCTTACGAGCTTCTTCTTCTGCTTTTTCGATCACAGTTATTCTGTCATTGTATTTCTTCACGTATTCATCAATCGTACTGTTATATTCGTCAAAGCTGTCCTGCCCGATGGTATTATAATTTTCGAAGTCATTTTTCAAGGTATCTTTGAATGTCGTAAATTCGCTGGTAGCGTTTTTGAGTGCTTCCTTATCGTCCACTTTTTTCAACATCATCGCCGATTTTATCCGCAATAGTTTTGATGGTATCGTCATATTCAGAAACAAAGGAATTCTTCATCTGCGCAATGATTTTTTTTCATAATGTGCGGAGCATTCCTTATAAGCGTCTTCTGTCTTTTTATATTTTTCCGCACTCTCCATCTCTTGTTTCAATGCTTCCAGTTTTTTTTATCTCTGTCTTCTCCTTTTTCCAATCTCTGATATTCCTGATCAATCTCACTGTTTTTTGTTTCAATCGCCTGTAAACGAAGCTCCTCCTGATGGCGGTCATACGCTTTCTTTGCAAAAACTCCGATGACACAAATGCAGACAATCGCAATACCAATTACAGCAAGCATGATGGCTTTCTTTTTTTTTTTTGTTCTTTGTTTCCATCTCGAAACACTCCTCCCTTTTTCTTTCTGTTTCCCGAAAAATCCATGTTTTCTATGTTCTTTTCCATATTTTTATTGATTCTTCGTTACTCATTTTTCATCACATTCATTATATCGCAGCTCGTTTCTCTTTACTATTTCTTTTTATGTAATTTCCAAAAAATCCTCACTCTTTGATCTCACAAGATTTTAAAATAGTACTTTCCTTCCATCTTATCTTACGTGATGTTGAAATACCCCGGAACACAGTTCATCTCTTCTTGCCCTCCGGGGTACCTCTTAATCCAATTCAGCCACTTTAAAGCTCTTCAAAATACGAATCACCTGTTCTTCTTCTTTTTTTCTGTAAATGTACCGTCTGGTGCTTCTGCGATAAATGCAACTGGTGTCGGATAGTCAAAAGAAAATTCGTCTACGTCCCCAGCCTGGCCTGCAAATTCAATCTCGCCAAGACGGGATGTCGGTATCACTGCGAACAACGTGCTGTCTACAGGAACATAATCATCATCAATACCAGCCATCATCTCGCCTGTGATATGTACTCGTGCTACCATAAATTCGCCAAGATCTGAACAGTCACGATCGGTTCCCCATGGATATCCAGGCACAAAATTAGAAGTGTCTGCCTGTGAAACCTGTGCCTTCAGTATATCACGCGAATAGCCGCCAAGCGCGCCTTGGCAGTACCAAAACGAAACGGTAACACCTCTATCGTTTGTCAGAACAACGTTTTCTCTGACCGCATCCATGGGACCGCCAACTTCCTCCGTCTGAATTTCCCAGCCTTTTGGGATTTCAAACTGGAATGCCGTGCTGTCACACTGATTTACTTCTCCATACCGTGTAACATAGATATCTCCCTGCTCCCCAGTTTCCGTCCATTCCATATCCTTCTGCCAGTCTGCACTTGACTCCCAGTGTTTTGACCAGATTGGATCAAAGGTCCGGTCAAAAAGATCTGTTTCCTGCATTTTTTTTATCAATGACCGGGATATCAACCACTGCTTTTTCCTTTGATTCTCGGGCTGATGGAAAGCTCCAGTGAGCCCGCATATCCACCCAGGTCGTCCTTCATGGATACCTTTGCCTGGCCTTCTGCTTTTCCAACTACTCCGCCGGAAAGATTCAGGCCAGCGCTGTCATATAATTTTGCGCTCAGCCGGATGTCGATGTATGCTTCCAGACTTCCGTTCACCTCAACCGTACTCCACTCAAGTCCGTCTGAATTCAGATTTCCTTCTTTGACTTCTTCTACTTTGCCGGTTCTGCTGTCATACTGGAATCCCAGGGTGCTGTCGGCTGTTGCACCGTAAGAGCTGTGAATGCCGCCTTCCAGACTTCCCGCTGCCCCGACGACGGCTTCCAGATAATTGGTAATGACAATCGGTACAATACCGGCGTTGAACTCGATATTCGGCAGTTTTCGTTCGTAAACGGTTTTTTCCTTTTCAAATTCTTTTTCGCTGTTTGCGCCGCATTCCAGGGAAATACCTGCTTTGCTCCTTACCGCAATTCCACACTGGACTTCACCGTCTTCGATATCAATCTGAAGTTCCAGCCAGCATCCCCATCCTGCCTCTCCGGAAAACTGAACGGGTTCTTCTTCAACATTGATTGAGACACTGTAATCGTAATCACTGTTTTCTTCCTCTGTCTCTTCTTCCGATTCATCTTCGGACAGTCTTTTAATGGTATAAGCGCTGTTATTTCCTGTTTCACTTGCACCATCCTCCGTCAGCCGGAACTGTTTGATAATATGTGCCTTTTCGAATACATCCAGCAGGGTCGCCGGCTCTGTTTCTACCCGGTAACCCTGATTCGTTTTTTCTTTCTGCACTACTTTTCGAATAAATCCAGAAGGCGCTGCACTGATTTCTCCCGCAACAAGAACATCTCCAGTCTGGTAACCAGGATCTTTTTCAAAGGTGAGACTGTTGTCAGAAACTTCCGTTGGCTGATCTTCTGATTTCATCTCATTGGTAATCACCTTTACATTGTCTTTTACAATGATGTCAGGATCATCCGTACTGTTTTCTGCTGTACTCTCATTCGATGTACTGTTTTCCGATACACTCGTATTCTGTTCTTCTGGATTCTGTTTCGGTTTTGTGTCTTTTGTGTATTTTGAGGACAAAAATTCCGAACAGAATCACAGCCAAAATAACAACGCTGCCACTAATGCGCGGATCCATTTTTTCATCTGTACCTGCTCCTTATTCTGCCTGTCAAAGCGGATATTCGCAATCCGCTTCGCCACTTATTTTCTGATTCGTTTAAAATGTGGTGCATCAGATTTACTGATTCACCACATTTTAAACTTCTTTGTATTACGGAGTTACCGTTTCATCTTGTACCACGTTTTCATCATCTGGCTCTGATTCTGATTTGATACTGCTTCACCAGGTTTTTCTGCTTCCGACTCTGAAATCACGCTTCTGCAGTTGTTTCCGGTAATGGAGTTTCCTCAACAACCACTTTCTGCTCTGGCTGTTTTTTGTTTCGTACCTTTCCAGCGTACATTTCAATTTCTTCTGTGTCATCCACATCATCCATTTCCTGATCAATTCCGCCGATGGTGTATGGGTCATTCTGATATTCAAGCGTGTTTACAGATTTAATGGTTTTGGTCGCTCCATCGAAATCGAAAACATGCCATAAGGTTCCTGGCTGATTTGTCGGAATCGTTCAATGTTTTTGCCTTGTCTGTCCGAACCAGATATGATACGGTTTGTCCGACGAGTAGCATGCAAGATGAGAATCCAGATCCCACGGCTCTTCGCCCCAGGTTAATACGATGCGGAGTTCTCCTGCGGTTTCACCCATCCCCATCTCCCGGTACAAGAACAATATTTGCTGTTTCAATCTGGTCTCCCCGCTACTGTGATATTTTTGTAATTCGTCACATAGCCTTCTTTTGCTGATTTCAAGCGTATAATTTCCATTTTCCATTGAAGGAGTATAGTCTGCATTTTCAAATACTCCTTCTGTCACAGCATCACCCGTTTGATTGTTCCAGCCTTTGCGTACAATGTAGGCTGTTTCTGTAATACCATCTCCCGTGACTGCATCGGTTATCGTTCCCTCTACAGAACCTGTATTAAAATCATCATGGCGCTCCACCATATAGATATCTTCTACATATCTGATTTCACTGTTCTGAACCAGAACTTCCGCAACCTTGTACGTCTGATAAGACGTTGCGGATACTGTAATTTCATAAGTTCCATCCTGCAGATTTTTTGGTGCTGTATTTGCCAAACACATCGGTATAGAGAATTCTTTCTGTTTCTGTTCCTTCCTCTCTCCAGGCTCCAGCTCCTCCTGAAAAAACAGCAATTTCATTTTCTTCTGTTTCAAGGCTCCAGGCTCCATGGCTTCCGCCTCCACTGCCGCCTCCGGCTACGCTGTTTCCACCATTGCCGCTGCCTGCTCTGACTTTTCTGGAAATTCTGACTCTCGCGTTTTCTATCGGCAAACGTGTTTTGCTCGAGTAAACATATCCTGTGATACCGCCGCTGGCGTACGTACATTTTTCAACGCGGACTCCATTTTCCTTATGCATTTTTATTCTCAAGTTGTTGTTTTCATCATTTTGAAGCGGTTTGAATTCCAGATCAAAATCGAAATATTTCTTCAGTACATCTCAAGCAGGGAATCTGTATCGAGTCCATTTGTTGAGTATGGATATACCTTGATATCCTCGCATGCGAGACTTCCATTTTCTAAATCATGGTATGCAAATTCTGCCTCAACGCCTAAGCCTAAATCTGCATAATAGCCTGCTAAATCAAAAAACACTGTACAAAGTCAACAGACCTTTTATGTTGCCAATACCGCCTTCCATATTTCCCTTTACCTCAAGGGTATCAACACCATGATGAAAATCGAAAATGCCTCTCCATGTTCCATCTTTATATTCAAATCCCTGTGTTGATTCAACGCTATATGAAATATGTAAGGATCCATCTGCTTTGTATGAACAGAAAAGTACAACATCAAAGGTAAAACCGGTAGCCCCTATTGTAATTGAAAACGCATTAATTCTACCTGACCACTGTCAGCAAATTCTTTTTTCCGCCGTAATATCTTCATTTGCATTTTCCGTGACAGCAAGTTTAAGTTCATTTACCGAAACACCATTTACTCCAACGTCAACATTTACAACGCACAGAATTTCAGGAATTTCAAAATCAATTTTTCCTTTTCCTTCATCATTCGAACCAATATTAAATTCAAAATTCTTTTTTCGTAGCCAACATCAATAACACCACCTGCTCCTTCTATTTAGCCTGTGTTGCAATTCCGTATTCATCCGTGTCGGCAGCTCCTCCGATAAGTGCTGTACCGCCTCCGACAAAATCAATTTTGCTGACCACTTCCCATAATTCTGGCTTTATGCATGTCAGAATCAGTTTCTCGCCATCCTCTGTTACCGTAGTTGCTTTGAGCGCGATACCTGAAATATAAACTTCATTCGCAGGAAGGATCATAACACTTCCTTCTCCGATTTTTTTGTGTCTCGGTTGTTTTCGGAAGTGTAACTGTATAGGTTCCATCCGCATTCTCTACAACTGTATAATCTGTGATATTTTCCAGTTCTTTTTCAATACACCATCTACGTACTGTGTATTATCATGCGGCTCTTCACCAATTGTTGTGTCTTCCTGTCTGATTTCATCAATTTCACAGAAAATCGATTTAACATCTTTCTTGAGAGCAACGCATGCGGCTGGAACTGGTTTTCTGTATTTAATTCCAAAAAATCCTTTCCCTACTGCAATTGCTGCTTCATTTTGATATGTAATACTATCCCAATCCGTCCAACTGTTCGTATCATACGAATGTATTCCATTGAATCCCATTGCATGTACTGCCGTATAAGCCGCAAATTCGCGTGTTGCCGGTTCATCTGGATAGAAAAACGGGATATCCTGCTCCAGATCTTCGATATCCGGTGGCGGCAGGATTCCATATTTCTCTGCGATTTCGATTGCTGCTTCATACGCATTTCCTGCCGTATCCGCATAATAATGGTTTAAGGAATCCGGATCTGTATCCAGGTTCATTTCAACCTTTTCAGCGAGCATCTGCACCCACTCACCGCGTGTATATGTTTTGGTATCGTCCGATGGATCATCTGACTTCACGTAGGTATATTCAACTTTTGCTTTCAGCTCCACGGTAGTCTGATCCACAAGAATATTCTTGGAAAGCTCCATGACCTTTCCTATGTTTACACTTTGTGCTTCTGCTCTTGCCCGTTCCGGAAATACGCCTGCAACAGTACTTCCCGTCATAATCAGGCACAGAAACCACGCCAACATTTTTATTTCTTCTGTTTTTTTTCTTCAGTGCAACAACAATGGCTGCTCCTGCCAGCACCACCAGCAGTACAACCCAAACAATAATTTTGGTGTTGTCACCCATTTTCGGTGCAGATTTCAGTTTCTCAGCCTTTAAGGACTGGACTTTGCGTTTCCAGTTCCATTTTGTTAATGTCTTTGCGTTTCCCAGTTCCCGTGTCATTTGATTTCTTTTCCTGTTAATCTGTCGTTCCATCTCCAGAAGAATTTTCCATCCTTCTTGTCATCTGATGCTTTTACCGTTGTCGTACCAGGATTCCATCTTTTTCGTTTTCCGGCAAAATATTTTCCACAGATTCGTTACTGCTTCCATTTCTTCACCCTGGCTTTTCGTATCTGTCAGGATTCTTTTTTTCCGTCATAAAAGCAGTGCCAGAAGGTAATTTCTTCCACACTTTTCATATTTCTCCCTTCTAAATGGTATCCCTTTTTCTCTGAATATCTGCCGCTTATGCTGTCTTCAGGAACCGTTATTGCCTTCCGTCAATGGAAAGGCGGCTTTTCCAGCCTGATTTGCAATATATTTTGTCATGCGTCATCATTATTATGCAATACAATAAAACAGACTGGGCTTCCAGTACTCTTTAAAATCAGAATACAGCCAGAAAAAAGCGCACTGAAATAAGCTGTCCCCAAAAAACAGCTTTTTCTTCATTTTTCGATTTCGCAGATTCGAAAAATTTATTTTTTTGTCGAACCTTTTTTGAAACACCTTTGTTATGTTTTTTATGCTGCCAGTAGTTTCCACATAAGATCCGGAAGCATGCTCCGTTCTTATATTCTCCGGCAGCAGAATGGAGTTTGATATGGCATTTCAATTAAAAGGCAATCGCAAGGAAACGGAAAATAAGACCATCCGTTTCCCCATTCACCTGATCGATCAGATCGAACAGGCAATTTCCGATTCTGACCAGGACATTACCTTTTCCAGTTTTGTAATTCAGGCGTGTGAGTATGCGCTGGATCACATGGACGCCCCGTCAGAAGAACACAATTAACTTTTATTTTTTAAAGCAGATTTTATGGTTCGACGTACATTTTCTGGCTGTTCTCTGCTTCTATTTTATCTTACCATGCTTCTTATTTTTTTCAGGACAAGATCCTGTCCTAACTCACCTCCACAACCTCATCATACAGACACACAAACACCTCTTCCACTTCCGCATCTTCATGAAAGTGTCCAAAATACCATTTCTGAAATTCTGTCTCATCCGCCACGCGCTGCAGGTACTGGCGAAGTTCCACCTCATCGTCAGACAGCTCTCCATACCCCATTGCCGCGGCCACATCTCTTGGGGCTGTGTGGGTCAGTATGTAGTCCACCTGGAAATCTTCTTTTTCCAGATTTGCCCATCCTTCTTCGTACTCTTCCCGTGACGGAATTTCTTCCGGGAACCACGAAATTCCCTCCGCGCGGGACATTTTGTCGATGCTGTAAGCACCTCCGAAGGTAAAGAATTTCAGCCCGTCAATCGTAAAGATCTGGGCGCGCATCAGATGGATCATGTTGTCCTCAATGATATGCACCTTTCCGCCGTTCCACTGCTCCACGGCGTAGGAATTCAGCTGTTCGAAGTTCTCATGATTTCCGTCGATAAACAGTGTCGTCACCGGCAGACTTCGGAAAACGGCTCTCGTATTCGCTTCGTATGCTGCAGAAAAGTCACAGATGCCGACATCTCCGCAGATGATCAGATAGTCATCCCGGGTGTACTCGTCTTCGTGCTCGTTAAAATAGCGTACAACTTTTTCAATATCAAAGGTGCCATGGGTATCTCCTGTAATGACAATGCTCATTCTCAGCGTCTCCTCTCGTGTTCTCTGTTTCTGTTCTCTAAAGTATCGCAAAAAAACATCATCCGCAAATTCTGTCCGCTTTCTCTGCCGCTGCTATCGCTTCTTGCAGAGACACAGACTACGCCGCACTATTCCCGAAAATAAAACACTTCTCCCCGTGCCCGGAACGGCAGCCGGTTTCCTCTCGGAAGCAGAAATGCATGCTCTCGTCTTACCTTCAGGTCATTCTCAATCTCCCCGTCCGTAATAATCAGAATCGGCCCGTCCTTTGGAAAATCGTTCGCCTGTTCCAGACAATCCACGCCCGGCTGCAGTATGGTTCCTCCTCGTCCCGTGACTTTTACCCGTCCGGCAATATCTTCCGGTGCCAGATATCCCGCATCCGTCGCTTTGGCATCACAGAAAATGATTCTCACGAACGGAACATCTTTCGCCGCGGCATAGCTGGCGATGGAGCCAAGTGCCATACCGATCTGTTTTGCACTCATGGAACCGGACGTGTCCACGACCACACCGAAGGTCCGGCTCTCCAGATCCTGCTCGTAATACGCATATCCTGGTCTTGGAATGTCCGGCGTGGCACCCTGCCGTCTGCTCGGTCGCGCATAGGTACGGTGTTTTTCCAGCGGTGGAAACTGTACGTCAAACCACTTCGTCAGCGCGGCATCCCAGGGAATGACCGGCATCGCAAGCGCCCTGATTTCCTGCACCAGCCCGGCCGGCAGGAAACCACGATTGTGCTCCTGATGGTAATCCATCCCTCCCGCAGTGCATTTTTCAGCAGTTCATCCAGGCTGACCCCGTTTTCTCTTCCAGTAAAATGCGGTCTGTTTCCGTTAAACATATCACCTCTGCCAAAGCCCCGGAAGGTGTTTAGCTTTTTGTACTTTCGGATCTCTTTCACGATCAGATCATAGATACTTTCTGCCGATTTGTTGTGAAGTGTTTCATCATACAACAGCCCATCCGTCGGCATTCTGCCGATCTCCATTTCGTGCAGCCAGTCGTTGATGACGTAGTCGCAGGCGATGTTCCACAGAAAGAAGTCACGCCCATTGCACCGTTTCTGGTGCTGCAGTCCGGCATGGAGATATTCATGCGCGAGAACAAAAATCCACTCCTCCTCCGAAAATCCGCACGACGGATTGGCATAAATGATTCCCTGCTCTGCGTCAACCGCGGCAATGTGGATTTCATACCGATGGCACAGTTCAATGTCCTCCACAATTTTAAATGCAGCCGCAAGACCTCCGAGCAGCGGATAATGGGACAGGAACCATTCTGCTGCTCTGGAAATGACGGTATTCTTTTTTCGTTTTAAGATCGTATCCTCCCGCATCACAGAGTGCAGATTTGATGGAATGAGTGACTGCATAGGAAAAATTTTTCAGCATATGCATTTCTTTCTCCCTTTTTTATAAACGATCGGCCGTTCTACCCCGATCATATCCTTTAATTTTTCAGAGTTTGTCCCGCAGATCTGCGCACCATTATCCTGGTGCTTCAACAGATATTCATAAATTTTCTGCTCGCTGTTCAGTTTGATCGGATATGCTTCCGCCGGATCTGCGCAGATCGGCTCGCCGAGACGGATGTCGTAAAGGAATCTGGTAATGTAGATATCACAGGCTTTGTTCCAGAGTGCCGGGACAAATTCGCAGTCGGAAGGGATGCTCGCTTTGTCAAAGTGGCCGAACGCCAGGTGCAGAAGGTTGTGTGCCATCACATAGCACCATTGTTCCGGCGACAGGTTCGCCCGCATGTTGACGTAGATATCTCCATCTTTCGTAATACAGGCCAGACTTCCTTTTGCATTCAGATGTGAGGGCTTTGCAGTGATGTACCCATCCAGTTGATGGAACAGTGTATTTTTTCCAGCAAACCAAAGCCGGCCTCCACTCTGCGGTACCCGGCCGGCTTTTCTTCTTCGCGGTAATACCTGCTTCGAACGTATGGCATCCTTTTCTCCTTCCTTTTTTTCAGCCGACGAGCCGCGGCAGATCACGGATGATTTCCATCATAAACCAGTCCGGCAGTGCCTCCGCTCCATCAGCTGCGACGGTCATCTGGGCGATTTCGAAATTGATGACTGCGAGTTCTTTTGATCATGCCCTTGGCGCGGTACGCAAAGGAAAGCATGCCGCCGGAAATTCCCTGCTTGCTTTTCGGCAGTTCTGCAAGCAGTCTGGCGCGGAAGGACTGTGCGAGAAAATACAGCACATCCGGTTTTCCGGCTTGTCCGGCCATTTTGCTTTCTGCGCGATAATGTCATCCAGGAGATGTGTGTTGCGCAGTGTTTTTTGTGTAAGCAAGAAACATCCCCGCATGCTGTTCCAAGAGGCAGGCGTACGCCATCATTTTTAATGTTTCCTGCGAAATATCCTGCTCCCCGGCCCGGTATTCCTTCAACGCATCGCTCAGCATATGCCAGGAACGCGGGGTGGAAAACGGTTCTTCGGTTTTCGGCGGTTCAGAAAAGAGGTGATCCGGCCGCTGGGTGATATAGTCAATGACCCACGGATGGAGTCCTTCTGCCTGCGCCCACTTGATCCACTGTCCTGCATCCGCTTTCAGCTGCACGTGGAACATACGGTTTAAAAGGGCGGACGACATCGTTTTACGATCGCGCTGTCCTCGGCACGGTTTCCTGCTCCGATCACAATGCTTCCCTCCGGAAGATGGTATTCTCCGATCCGCCGCTCATGGATCAGGGAATAGAAGGCTTTCTGCACTTCCTGCGTACAGGCGTTGAGTTCGTCCAGAAACAGGACATACGGCTCTTTTCTGGCGATCATTTTCGGCGGAAGGAATTCCGATGTCTCGCCCCGGATCTGCGGAATGCCGATGATATCCTCCGGCGCGAGCTGGCTTCCAAGGAGCGACACGCACGGCAGGCCGACTTCATCTGCGAATTTTTCCACTAACGCGGATTTTCCGATGCCGGGCGCACCCCAGATAAAAACCGGCCGCACCGGCGCAACCTGAAGCAAAACTTCTAATAATTCATCCTGTGTTACACTAACTGGTAAATGCATCTGATGTACTCCCTTCTGTTCGGATCCTGTTTCTTTGTCAAAGCGGATATCCGCAATCCACTTTACCACTTGCTTGATTTGACTAAATCACTTTTTCTGCCCCTGCCGTGATCTTACTGTGCTGCATTACAATATTTCTCACTATATTTCTCTATATTTTCCCGTTTCACTGTCATATTCCAGCACTGGAATTTTTCCGCTCCGCCAAGTGGTTCCATCGAGATAATAGTGGCTCTGACCGTCGTGCCAGATACCGTCATATATTCTGTTTCCACTGATTTTTGCCGTGGAGATGTGACCTGCAATCACATCCTTATAGAATGCTCCGCGACTTACCGTTCTTTTTCCCCACCATCAGCTCCTCGCTGGTCACGCACAGCCAGTCTTTACCGCCCCATTCGGCAATTCCGGCGTGCACCAGAATCTGGCGTTCTGTTTCATAAAAGTAAGGAAAATGGCGCATCCAGGTGATCAGATCCCCCGCATCTTCGAACATCAGCCGTACTGCTTCTGCATTTCTGGAATCCTCTGAGAGGTGTGCTTCTTTTTCCAGAAACTCTTGAAAATGTTCTTCTTTCAGAAAGCTGTGCAGCGTTTCATAGTCTCCATCTGCATCCGATGTCAGCCATTCCCGGCTGCGATATTGCTCCACACTGCCGATATGCCGGTTGACATCTGCATATTCCCAGCCAGTCCAGCAGTGCTTTTTCATGGTTTCCCATCAGGGCAATGACTTTTTCCGAACCATATTTTTTCCTGCAATGCCCTGACTTTTTCCAGCACCGCCTGGCCATCTGGCCCATAATCTATGTAATCGCCCAACAGAATCAGCTGATTTTTCCCCGAAAGGTCTGTTTTTTTCAGAGCTGCCTCGAATGCCTCCAGAAATCCGTGAATATCTGACATCATATATCGCTTCATTGCTTTTCCTCTGTTTGTTTATACATAGAAAGTTTCTTTCGTTTCCAGGCAAAGACATCCCAGTCTTCCATTCTCGAAGCCGCAGCCGCAGTCACACAGATAAACGTTTCCTTTTTATTCTTCCAGATGGATCCATTTCCCATGTTCTGATGGCCGCAGACGGAAATATATCCATGCACTCCCTCATGAAGAAAAAAAACCTTGTACCACAAATCCCCCATCAGATAATAGTTGTCCAGTTTCCATTTTCCCGGTTCTGCCGTACAGGCATGGGCAAGCAGATACGGCTGACCGTCCACCTCGATTTCCACCTGTACCGGCCAGGAAAGGATGCGCTCTGCGAGCTGCTTTAAATCAACTTCCGTCAGGCGTTCCTGTAAAAGATGGAAGGAATTGTACGGATACGGCTGCAGGAGGGCGCGGTCTCTCTCATCCATTCCGTAATAGCGGAAAATGTAATTGGCAAGCCAATGATCGTGGTTGCCGCGGATCACAGTACATTTTTTCCCCAGCTTCAATACCTGAAAATACACGCCCGCCGGGTCTGGATGATCCATGCAGCGATCAAACAAATCACCAAGCAGGTACAGGTGATCGTCCTCTTTGAGATCAATTTTTTCCAGCAATTTCATGAACCGCCAGCTGTCGTTATGTATATCGGTAATAATATAGTGCATCCAAAATCTCCTTTTCTTTCGCAGCTTTCATGTCTGCTCCTGCAATCTTCAAAGCTTTTGTTATCCGCTCATTTTTTCCAAAACGGCTTTCCTGCTTGTGTTTTGGCATGTCCTGTTTCAAAAATCTTCCCGCTTGTTCTGCTGGTTCCGGATCCCGGTCTTCTGATGCTGGCATCATGGAACGTCTAAAATCTTTCACCCATTGTTGTCCGAACTGTAAAACTCTTCCCCCGTTTCCAGACAGATTGCCGCCAGCCGCCCTCCCGGGAAGCATGCGCCGCAGTCGATCGCAATGTGGTGATATTTTTTATAAATATACCCGGGATTATCATTTTCCGGAATCGTCTGCGTCGGCGTATGCCCCGTTACCAGATTTGTATCCGCAAAGTATTCCTTCTGATAATCTGGTCTGGCCCATACAAGATCGTGCAGGGAATATTCCTCGATCCTCTTTTCCGGTGTGAATCCACCCAGCCCTCCATGCACCAGCAGATACTGTTTTTCTCCCACTGTAAGCTCCTCATACAGACTGAAATCCTCCAGAAAATTCAGTACTTCCTCCCGCATCTCGGGATCCAGCGCCCGCCGGTCTTGAGGACGTTCTTCACTATAGAAGCGTATGTAATTATGGATAGCATTTCTTAAGGATTCCTCATCGGTGATTTCGTACATTTGATACATTTCTGATTTTATTATTCCCCAGAATCCTTCTATTGGACCGTTATCTATACAGTGTCCAACTCTAGACATTGATTGTTCTATTTCATGTTCCGTGAGTTTCCTTTGAAACACTTTGCTAGTATATTGAAATCCTCTATCACTATGAAAAAGTGGTTTTGCCTTGGGGTTAGCAGCCAATGCCTTATCGAAAGTTCTAAATACAAGCTTATTATTATTTCTAGTGCTGATGATATACGCAACTGGATATCTATCGTATAAATCAAGAATTGCACTTAAATACAGTTTCTTATTTTCACCAGGAACTTTGAATTCCGTTACATCCGTTACCCATTTCTCATTAGGTGTAGTTGCATAGAAATCTCTACCTAACCTGTTTTCAGCTACTGTCTCTGGTGCTGAAGATGCGTATTTTTTCTTTTTCTTTTCTAATTACAGAATGTATCCCCAGTTTCTTCATAATTCGATGAACTCGTTTTTTGCTGTAATTAGTATGATTAAAGTGATTAATCCATGATGTCATACGTCGATAGCCCAATATGTGTTTAAAACGTTCATCATATTCTTTTTATGAGCTCAGCTAAATTAATATTTTCCAGTTCTTCTCCCGGTACTTCCCGGTGTAACCATTTATAGTAAGCAGATCTTGATATTTCAAGTTGTTTGCACATCCAGTTTATACTCCAATGTTTTGTTTCAGCGAAAAACTTTATTGCCATAAACTTTGATTCATAACGAAGTTTTCCAAGCCTCACATCCTTTCGAATTCTTGCACTTTTTTTAACAGTTCCGCCAACATATCCTTTTCTTCAAGTTGTTTTTTTTTAAGCGGATATTTTCTCGACGAAGACGTTCTAATTCATCAACTTCGTCCTCTTTTTTATGACGGCCACGTTTATCTGTTAAGCCATCTACACCGTTATAATTATACTTTTTAACCCACGAATAAACTTGGCTATAGGATACATCATAAATACTTGCAGTTCCTTTATAATCAAGTCCATGTTCGATACAGTATTCTACGATTTCTTTACGTTCTTCGATAGTAGTTTTTCTTCTTGCTTCTGCCATATAGACCTCCCGCTTTGGAGCGTAATCCTTAAGTTTTCTATTGGCATTATACATCCTAATCCACGATTCTAAAACACTTGGATGAATGTTGTTTTGAGCAGCAACTTCAACAGAACTGCCTATACCAGAAAGTACCATTTCTACACAAGTTATCTTAAATTCTTTTTTTATTTCCTTCTTGTGTAATAAAAGCCTTTATACCTTGCTCTCGAAATAATGCTACCCATTTTTTGAAGTGTTGCTCTCCCTACATGATATTTTTCAGCTAATTCATATGAGGAACCAGCACCATCTATATATTCTACTGATTGCATTCACATATTCCTGAGAAACTTCCTTATTCGGAATCGAAACCGTCTTATCCATCCAGTGATAGCTCAGATATCCAAGATGCACCAGCAGCGTCAGCACATCATCCTTTCCCTGAAATGTCGTCATATCGTTGGAAAATGTGCCTATATTAATCCGAATCCGCCTCCCGCCAGCATTCTCACAATATCATCCTTCAGCCCTTCAAAATTCATACGAATATAAGCTTTCAACGCTTCATACGTTTCCGTCTGATTCCAGTAATTATCAAAAATCCCGCTCAGCATAGCATCCACGACCGATTTCGGGCTGTACATCGCATACGTTTTCAGTTCGTTTCCGCACATCGCCGCCAACTCATATCCATCATACCAGGCCTGCGTTTCTTCAAAGCTTCTTCCGTATTTCTCGCAAAGCGCCTGCACTTCCTCCTCTGTGAATCCGAAAAACTCCGCCATTTCTCGCGGATTCGTCATGGAATATTCCGAAAACATATTGAGTGCTGAGTGAGAACCATATTTTTTAATCGGCAGAATTCCCGTCATATAGGCAAGCGCCACATATTCCTTATCTTTCAGCCACGCCCGGAGAAAATCCAGATACTTTTTCTGTGCTTCCTTATCACTTTGATATTCCCGGAACAGGCAATCCCACTCATCAATCAAAATCACAAATGAATGTCCCGTCGTACCATAGATATCCTTCATCACCTGAACCAGATTCTTCTCATCCCGCAGCCGAACCTCACCAAACGTTTCCTTCAAATCAAAAATCAGATAGCTGCGCAGCATCTGCAGCATCTCTTCCACGCTCTCCGTCTCACTCAAAAATTCCTGCATATTAAGCTTGATCACATCATACTGATTCCGATGTGCAGAATAAGAAGCACAATCCGCAATTTTCAGCTCCCGAAACAGCGGATCCGAATCCATCCCTCGCTGATAATACGCTGCCAGCATATCCGCCGCCATCGACTTACCAAACCTTCTCGGACGGCTCACGCAACAGCCTTTTTCCATCCGGCATATTTTTTCTCCCGGATTTCATCGTCCATCTTCGGTTCATACACACTTCGTTTCATATTTCCCGCGAGCTTCTCCAGATCATACACACCTTGGCCGAAATACCCGCCATATAAGCCGCTCCAATCCCGGAAAGCTCCTCCGCGTCCGGAATATTTACGCGTTTATTCGTAATATCGCTCTGGAACTGCATCAGATATCCGTTTCGTGTCGGGCCGCCGTCTACACGGAGTTCCTCGATCCGCATGCCGGTATCCTGCTCCATCGCACGGACAAGGTCGGTGATCTGGTACGCGATGCAATCGAGTGCCGCTTTTTATCACCTCCGCTTTTCCTGTGGTGCGGGTAATTCCGCTGATTGATGCCGTTGCTTTCTCATCCCAGTACGGCGCGCCAAGCCCGGTAAACGCCGGAACCAGATAGGTGCGGTCCGCCGGATTTGCCTCCCTTGCCAGTCCTTCCGTCTCTTTTGCCGAAGAAATCAGCTTCAGATCATCCTTCAGCCAGGTAATCACCGCTCCGGTGTAGTTCAGGTTGCCTTCCAGCACATAGTCCACCTTGCCGCCTCTTCCCCCACGCAAGCGAAGTCACAACGCCGTGACTGCTTTTAATCGGCTTGTCTCCAATGTTCATCATCAGCGAAGAACCCGTTCCGTACGTTGCCTTGATCATACCCGGTTTTAAGCAGCCCTGTCCGAACAGAGCCGCATGAGAGTCGCCTAATACACCACAGATCGGAACCGGTCGGAAAACAATCCTTCCATCGTCGTGGTTCCATACACCGCATCGGAATCGCACACCCTGGCCAGCGCACAGACCGGAATCCTGAACATCTCACAGATCTTCTCATCCCATGCCAGTGTTTTCAAATTAAACAACTGCGTTCTCGACGCATTTGAAAAATCTGTTTTAAATGCATGATCCCCCGTCAGCTTGTAAACCAGCCAGCTGTCAATCGTACCCAGGCAGAGTTTCCCGTCTGCAGCACGTTTCTGTCTTTCTTCTCCGCCGTTTCGAAGCAGCCACGCCATCTTTGCAGCAGGAAAATAAGCCGAAAGCTGCAGACCCGTCGCCTCGCGTATCTCCTCTGCGTGCCCCTGCTCCGCAATCTCCTGCGCAATCCCGCTTGCGCGGCCGCATTGCCATACAATGGCCTCTTCCAGTGGTTCCCCGGTCGCCTTATCCCAGATCGCCGTCGTCTCACGCTGATTGCTGATGCCGATTCCGGCGATTGTTTCCGGTGCAACACCGGACTCTGTCACCAGCGTTTTTACCGTCTGTACTGTATTTCGGTAAATCTCATTCAGATCATGGGACACCCATCCCTTTTCATTGACGATCTGCCGATGCGGCAGGTCGGTACGGCGGAGTAAATGTCCCTCCCCATCAAAGAGCAGCGCTTTCGTTCCCTGCGTGCTCTGGTCAATTCCGATGATATACCTTTTCTCCATTTTTCCAGCTCCGTTCCTAAAATTTTATAAATATCCAGATCCCCATCTCGAATAACGCTGAATACACCCTGTTTTTTCAACACACCATGCGTCATTTTTCTATTGTCGCAGCATTCACCCTGCCCCTACAGGCAAGATCTTTGGCGATTACCACACATTCCAACATCTTCCGCAGAACGATTTATTCCTGATTATATAGAAAAACGTTCCTGCGTTCCCGGATTTTCTTCCGCCCGGGCACGCAGGAACATGGCATACGCAGACCTGCGCCAGTTTACAGTTCCCTGCGGGCTATCACATTCACCGCTGATTCCATTTCTGGTTAAGCCAGTAATTCTTTCGCTTTTTTTGCAATGCCCTCGGCATTCAGTCCATAATAGTCAAAGACTTCTTTGGAAGTTCCGTGATCACCGGCGCATCCGGCAGAGACATATGAGCGACTTTGCGCGGGCATTCCGCACCGACCACCTGGCTTACCATCGAACCAAGGCCGCCAAATGGAGCGTGCTCTTCGATCGAAATGACAACTTTTGCCTTCTTTGCAGCCTCTACTAGGCCCTCTTTGTCCAGCGGTTTCACACAGTACATATCGAGCAGTCCTGCGCTGATTCCCTCTTCTTTCAGCATAGCAGCTGCATCGAGCGCCGGGCGGACCATCTCACCGCAGGCTACCAGTAAAACATCGGTGCCTTCCGACAGAACCGTTGCCTTATCCATCTCAAACGGTGTATTTTTCTTCGCTGTAAATATCCTCAACGGCATTTCTTCCCACACGGATATAAGCCGGTTTCTCATCGGTAAGAAGTGCCTCAACCAGTTTTGCTGTCTGGAAACGGTCGCTCGGCAGATAAACGCGCATGTTCGGAATAGCTGCCATTGCTGCGATGTCCTGTGCAGAATGATGGCTCATGCCGAGTGCGCCGTAGCTCACACCGCCGCTGATGCCGATCAGCTTTACATTGGTGTTGGAGTATGCACAGTCAATTTTCGCCTGCTCATAGCTTCTTGTAGAAAGGAAGCACGCCGGAGATGCCGCAAATGCTTTCTTGCCGCATTTTGCAAGACCGGCAGAAACGCTGACCAGATCCTGCTCCGCAATACCCATCTCCACAAACTGCTCCGGATATGCATTTGCAAACGGTGTCAGGGAAGCACTTCCCCTGGAATCGCTGCAGAGCACTACGATATCTTTATCCGTCTCGGCATGTTTCATTAAAACCTCGCAAATGGCCTGTCTGTTTGGAATCTTATTCATGACAGTGCCTCCTTTCTTTCCTCCAGATCCTTCATGATCTGTTCTACTTCCTCCGGTGTCGGCACTTTATGATGCCACTCCACCTTATTTTCCATCACGGAAGAACCACAGCCCTTCGTTGTGTTTGCAATAATAACCGTCGGTTTTCCCTTGCAGTGTTTCGCCAGCTCAAATGCATGAACGAGCGCGTCCATATCGTTGCCCGGTACGGAAAGAACATTCCATCCGAACGCTGCCCATCTCTCCTCCTGGCTGTCCTGTTTCATGACATCCTCGGTATTTCCGGAGATCTGCAGACGGTTGCGGTCTACGATCGCACAGAGGTTGTCCAGCTTGTAGTTTCCTGCGGACATTGCGCCCTCCCAGACAGAGCCTTCTGCCAGTTCGCCGTCACCCATAACGGTGTAAACACGATAATCTTTTTTATCCATTTTTCCTGCAAGCGCCATTCCCACGCAGACCGGAAGTCCGTGGCCGAGAGAACCGGAGTTCATCTCGATGCCTGGCAGTTTATTGTTCGGATGGCCGATGTACGGCTGCCGAATTTGGAGAATTTTTCGATGACCTCTTCCATCGGGAAGAATCCCTTTGCTGCAAGTACTGCATAATATGCCTCAACGGAATGACCTTTACTCATCACAAAGCGGTCGCGGTCCGGGTCGTCCATGTTCTTAGGGCTGATGTTCATCTCTTTAAAATACAGCGCTACAAGCACATCAATGACACTCATGTCACCGCCGATGTGGCCGCCCTTGCCGGAAACTACCATTTCCACTACTTTCTTCCGCAGATCATACGCCAGACAACTTAATTCCTTGTATTCACTCATGATTTTCATTCTCCTCTTAAATATGCTTTGACGTCTTCCTCGATCGGATCGTATAAATCCGGGGCAATGCCGATGTATTTGCATGCCTCATACAGAACCGGCACAACGTTCTCGTGGATACCGACGCAGTGGTGGATGTACGGTCCCTCCACGATTTTTGTGCCTCCAGGCGTTTCAGATTCTGTACCTCAACCCATACGTAAGTACCCTTCGTGTAAGGTCCCTCGACACCTTTGGCATTTCCAAGCAGCAGAGAATACTCTCCGTTGTCGCCGTCGAAACGTGCCAGTGTCATCTCGCCTAATTTTGCCTGTGCCTCTACAGCGCCCGGGTGGCTGAATGCCAGAGGATAACCGATCGTCGGTTTTTCCTGTGCAACGGAGATCGGCCACGGTCCGCAGTGCTGCAGCAGCTCGCCGTTCTCGTTGTCCGGGTGACGTACCGTCCAGTCAGCAAAGAAGCTTCTCTTGTCGTTTCTGCCGGCAGCCTCTACCATCAGAGAGCGGTGATGGCACCGTGGATATCGGTCTCACAGACAACCGGAATTCCCTCTTCGTTCAGCAGGGAGTTTGCCGCACACGGCATGATGCCGATCTCACCCTGCAGTGCGTTCCAGCACTGGATCGCAATGGCATTGCAGGAATATTTGACAGCCAGGTTCTTCATTGCAACCTTCAGAGCTGCTACATTTTCCAGCTCTTCCGGTTTTATTTTTACACACATATTGGTATTGCAGTAAGCAACGACTTTCTCTACCTCGGTGCCCTCTGCTTTTTACTTTCTTCATCTCTTCGGTCAGCTCCGGAAGCGGAATCGGGGAAAGCTGAATATTGAATTTTTCCAGCAGCTCGCCCTCGTTGCACATCGTGGACCAGAAGTCGAACGGACGCGGTCCGATCTGAAGGATTCTGGTGTGGCGGAAGGTATCTACCACATTACATACAGCAAGGAAATCCTGATGCCACGCTCAAATTCCGGATCGGTCAGGCGGCAGTTTGTCATGTAGGTGAACGGAACGCCAAAACGGCGCAGCACTTTTCCGGTTGCAAACAGGCCACACTGGCTATCGCGGAGACGCACACCGTTCTCATCCGGTCTCTCATCGCGCGGTCCCCAGAGGAGTACCGGAAGCCCCATTTCCTTTGCCAGTCTTGCACAGACATATTCCGTGCCGAAGTTTCCGTGCGGGAAGAAAATTCCCTTTACGTTCTCACGGCGGAATTTCTCCTGGATTTTCTCACGATCCGCCTCATCGTAAAACAGCCCCTCCTCGTTGATATCTGTGATATCAACAAATTCAACGCCGAGCTCTTTTAAACGCTCTCTCGTCAGGTTGGCATATTTTACCGCATCCGGAGCGCTGAAAATACTTCTTCTCGTAGGTGCAAATCCGATCTTAACTGATTTCATATTCATTTCCTCCATTTAATTGTTTTTAAATTTCGTTAAACTTTATTCTAAATTTGCCTGCTTTCTATGGCTCTTATATTACTAAATTCTTTTGAATTTGTCAACATCTATTCAACTTTATTAAATCTTTTTTAGTAATTTACACAAAAAAAGAATGGCTGTTTTATGCATTTCTTCATATTTCATTTTTTACAGCTCAGAAGTTGACTTCTTTTTTAATTCATATTAAAATCAATGTATAAGTTTAATATTTTTCAAATAAATACTGAAATAAATTTCAACACCCCGCATGCGAAAACGCCTGAAAGCACCGTGCGGGCTGATTTTATCGAACAGGAGCTGAACTCTTATGAATATTTCTGCGAAAGAACTGGCAAAGCTGATCAACGTATCGCCTGCCACGGTTTCTATGGTTTTCAATAACAAACCCGGCATCAGTGATGCCACAAGAGAGCTGGTTTTAAAAACTGCAGCCGAGTATGGCTATGCGCCGAAAAAAATGAAGCCTCCGGCGCTTCCTCCCGCATTATTCAGCTGGTCAATTATAAGAAGCACGGAAAGGTCGCTGCCGACACGCCGTTCTTCTCCCAGCTGACCGAAGGAATCTCCACCGAATGCACCCCGCCAGGGCTGTGCGCTTCATATCTCCTATTTTTATGAGACCATGGATATTGACAGCCAGCTCGATGCACTCCGCGCTGTGGACTGTGAGGGCATTCTGCTTCTTGCAACCGAAATGGCTCCGTCCGATTTCCGCAAGTTCCGCGATTTTTCTGTTCCGATCGTTGTCGTGGACTGCTATTACGATGAGCTCGATTACGACTGCGTTCTGATCAACAACATTCAGGGGGCGTTCAACGCCACAAATTATCTGATCCAGTGCGGACACAAAAACGTGGGCTACTTTCACTCGAACCTCGACATCAGCAACTTCTCCGAACGCGCCGACGGCTACTACAAAGCGCTCCGTGCAAACGGTATCAGCACCTCGCATCCATATGTCCACCCGGTTTCCCCGCTACCTCGGACGAAGGCTACCGCGACATGCTGCGCCTTCTCGAGTCGAAAGCGCCGATCGCGGATGCTTACTTTGCCGATAATGACATTATTGCTGCGGCTGCCATGCGTGCATTGCGTGAAAATGGCTACCGCATTCCGGAGGATGTCTCCATCATCGGCTTTGATGACGTTCCGATGTGCGATATGATGGTTCCGCCGCTTTCCACTATGAAAGGTCAGAAAACGGGAGCTTGGCGCCACCGCCGTCCAGCGCCTGCTTGACCGCGTGGCCGATCCGAAACGCGAATGTCTGAAAATGTGCATGGCAACCAAGCTTGTGAAACGCCAGAGTGTTTCCAAACGTTGATTCTGCTTTTTATGCTCCCCGTATTCGGCGCCAATCTGCTCCAGGCACTGTATGGAACCGTCGATCTGATGGTCGTCGGCATCAACTTCTCCATGATGGGATACCTGAATGGAAATGGAAAAAACATTTTTGTGGCACTGCAGGGTATTTTGAGCACACGCGGCGCGCAAAACAGGCAGCGTAACGTCTGGCAGCCGCTATGCAAAAAGAGCGAAAACGTCTCCTTTTCTGTGGGGAAGGCTTTTCGCTCTTTTTCTTTGCATTTTTCCGCGCTGCTGTGCTATAGTTATCACAAAATGATTACTATGTATAAACATTCGTTTTGAAAGGAGTTTTTTTCATGCAATCTGCAAATGACCTGAAACAGCTTTTATTCAGTATCAATCACAAAAGCTATCCCGCCTATAAATCCACCCGTGGCGCCTATCAGTTTCCGCGCTACACACTCCATCGACCACGTCCAGGGCGATCCGTTCGCTGCTCCGTCGCGTGTCAGTGTCCATATCACTGGAAAAACCGCCGCATTTCCAACATCGCTCTACGACACATATGAAAGCGCGTCGCCCTCCAGGATTACCTGCTGCGCCAGTTTGCGCGCGCCATCGCACCGTATTCGTTCCGCGCAAAGGGTTCCGGCAAAAGTGGTCTGCTGGGGATAAGCCGCTGCGGACAGGAAATTCTTGAGCGTACTGCCTGTGTTCTGAAATCCTTCCGACGGCAGTCTTATCGTCAACATGGAAATCGGCTTTCCCGCCAATGGCCGCACCATCGCCTCGCAGGAACTGATCCGCATTCTCTTCGACTTCCTGCCGGGCTGCGTGGAAAAATCGCTTCTGTACCGCAGTCTGGATCCGAAAGCATGCGCCGGTGTCGCCCGTCTCTGTGAAGATCAGCAGGCGATCCGTTCCGCATTAAAAGAAAAAAAGGGCTTACTGCCTTCATCGCCGACGGCTCCATTCTCCCGCGAGACCGGTGTTTCCGATCTGCCGATGAATCACGCCGTTCCGTTTACCTCACCGGAATCGCTTACGCATTACCCTTGATCTTCCGAACCGCGGACCTGTTTCCGGCATGGGAATTCCACTCGGCGTCACACTGATCGTAGGCGGAGGCTTCCACGGAAAGTCTACCCTGCTGCAGGCGCTGGAGCGCGGCGTGTACAACCATATCGCCGGGGATGGACGCGAATATGTCATCACTGATGCGAGTGCCGTAAAACTCCGCTCAGAGGACTCCCGCAGCATCAGCAATGTCGATATCTCCCTCTTCATCCATGATCTGCCTGGAAAGAGCGACACCACTTCCTTCTCGACCGCAGACGCCAGCGGCAGCACCTCGCAGGCTGCCAATGTCATTGAAGGCATTGAGGCCGGTACAAGCCTCTTTCTGATCGACGAGGACACGTCCGCCACCAACTTTATGGTGCGCGATGAGCTGATGCAGCGCGTCGTTGCCGACAGTGAAGAACCGATCACGCCGTTTATCAGCCGTGTGCGGGATCTGTATGAGAAGCTTGGGATCTCGTCGATTCTCGTCGCCGGAAGCTCTGGATCTTACTTCCATGTGGCGGATACGGTCATTCAGATGAAAGAATACGTTCCTTATGACATTACGGATCGCGAAAACCACAGCCGCAGAATTTCCGCCGTTTACTGCCTCCGTGCGCCCTTTTTTCCGTTCCATCCTTCCATCGCCGCCCGCAGCCGGGTAAAGGTCTGACGGGAGTGACCGCACGAAAGTCAAAGTAATGGGACGGGAATCCATCCTCATCAACAAGTCTCTGACGGATCTGCGCGCCGTGGAACAGCTCACGGACAGTGAACAGCTGAACGGAC
>VOFC01002997.1_pt1 | contig 35362 bp, 26 predicted proteins | sample 5384161 | NCBI WGS metagenome assembly VOFC01 (sample SAMN12384722, study PRJNA508395) | human gut metagenome | isolation source: healthy gut B | host: Homo sapiens | reverse complement strand
TGTCACAAACGGATTACTTTCAAATACTCCACGCACCTGTTCAAAATCCTGCTCCATTTCTTCACGTGATCCATCTGCACCGAACCCCGTCATAGCAGACAAAGAAAATTCCTTTTTCGCATCGGCATAGACCATTTTATCCAATCCGACAACAGCCTCCTGCCACTTCTTCACGATAGCAATAACATCCTTTGCCGTTATTTCATCGGAACACAGATTATAAAACTCAAGCATCTTCCCATACGCCCATGTCCACTCGTATGTATAATAATTACGATGCATCTCAACAAAACGGTCATGAATCTGATCCACATTAGTCAGGATTCCAGATTCTATATCTGCCATCAACTTCTCTATTTCACTTTTAGGAGCGATCAATCCGGAAATATCCACCCATTCTCCTGTCCCTATCTCTGTATCAGGAATCAACCGGGCACGGATTTCCTCATCACTGCTAAAACGAACCTCCTCCAAACGCTTGATTAATGAATTACCCAAAAATTTATGAATAGCCGTTTCATAAAAACGAATGCCATTATTTAAAGAAGAATTCTTAATTTTCGCACTTTGGTAAGAGTAAGTTTCTGAAGTTTCTCCGGATACTTTACGTAATTCTTTCAGAATACTACGCCCTTTCATCATTTTCTGAATAGTATAAGGACTCAACAGGTTATAATTAATTTGATCCAAACGGTTCGGATCTTTACGTTTGTCACGTTTAGGCCACTTTTGAGCATCCCGAATCGTACCTACACTCCGCAAATTCACCCCTGGCACCAGATAAGTGGTATTTTGCTGCTCTATCAGATAAGAAAAAGGCAGATTAGAAGTATCGGCATGATTCACATGACGCCCCATAACCAACGAAAACGCACCTACACGTGCGGGCCATAAAATATAAGAATCGGAAGTAGTCTTCGCCCCACGCTCCATAGCCCCCCTGATGAATGGGGCCCAACTTATACATATGGTTGCTTTGATTAGAGCCGGAACCCGCATTCATAAAAAGAGAACATTCCGGCAATCAGCAAAGTAGACTTATGATGAGTCACCGTAAAGGGTCCGGCAAAAATGGCACATGCCTCACCGTTCTCTTCTTGACAATTACTGAAAAACAAAGAATCAGATGCAGAATAGTTATGTCCCAAATGACATGCCTGGCTGATAAAGCAACGGGTCAACATAGTTCCATCTTCCACATTAGAGCCGCTTGATATAATAAAATCATCGCATACCACTCCATAGCCGATATGAATAGGCGCTTGCTCATTACTGTTCAAGCTACCGTTTTTCAATCGTCCCGCCCCTTCTATCTTACAATAATCACCTATTCGTACATTCTTTATATATCCCGCATCAACAATGGTAACATGGTGGCCAATAGTACCTGTATCCGAAGCATTCTCTTCAGCATACCGGTCAATAATGGCTTTCATCCGGCAAATCAATTCAGGACGATGACGGTACAATGCCAGAATATAGGCCTGATGCGCTGACAAACGATCATGAATAGGCACTTCACGTCCACCCGTTTCATTCAATACAGCTACTTCAACGCCATTTCCAAACTTGCTCCGGCCATCTACCAGAATGATATCTACATTCTCTATAAATACATAATCCCCAATGATATAGTTGGCTATATAGTTCTTTATATTCTCAATACAACAATTATCGCCCACCGTTACATTATGCAAAGTCGCATGATACAATCCGGAATGTTTACGCATGCCACCTGCCAACGTAAACTCATCTTCAAAGACCCCCAATCTGACCTTTCCGGAAAAACGGGTATGATAAATATAGTCCGTCTTAAAGTTCTCTACTACTTCAATTTCATCCCAATCAACCGCAGTGCATGATCTCTCTTTTAATTGTTGTATTTCTTCTTGTGTAAGTGAACGATAAGTTTTCATCTTCTATATGTATTTATTCTTCATCATAGGTTTGATAAAGAAAATCGTTATAAGGATACTTCTGTACGTGTAGCTCGCGCACCTTATTATATATAATAGTCTTCAATTCATCCATATTTATTTTCTCTCTGGCAGAAATGAAGATACAATTATCATTCAATTTTGCCATCCATGTCTTCATCAGTTCTTCCAATGTAATATTCTCCCTGGTTTTAGGAGTCAAATCATCCTCTGCTTTCTCTATATAGGTATAAGCATCTATCTTGTTAAAAACAATCATGGTAGGCTTTCCACCTGCCTCCAAATCAGCAATCGTTTTATCAACCACAGAAATTTGTTCCTCAAAATCCGGATGAGAAATATCCACCACATGAATCAGTAGATCAGCTTCACGCACTTCGTCCAAGGTTGATTTAAAGGAATCAACCAAATCCGTTGGTAATTTACGGATAAATCCTACGGTATCTGTAAGCAGAAATGGCAGATTCTCAATAATCACTTTGCGTACTGTGGTGTCCAATGTTGCAAAAAGTTTATTTTCAGCAAAGACCTCGCTTTTTGAAAGCAAATTCATTAAAGTAGATTTTCCCACATTGGTATACCCTACCAAAGCTACACGTATCATACGCCCACGGTTTTTACGTTGAGTGGACTTCTGTTTATCAATTTCAGCCAACCGTTCTTTCAACAATGACATACGATTCAAAATGATACGACGGTCCATTTCCAACTGAGTTTCACCCGGCCCACGTAATCCCACAGAGCCTTTACCTCCACCGGCACCAGATCCACCTCCCTGACGCTCCAAGTGAGTCCATAAACGTTGCAGACGAGGCAGCATATACTTATATTGGGCCAGCTCCACTTGTGTTTTAGCATTTGCAGTTTGAGCCCGCATGGCAAAAATATCCAGAATCAGCGAAGTACGGTCCAAAATCTTCACTTTCAGTTCAGCTTCTATATTACGTATCTGCTTGGCAGAAAGTTCATCATCAAAAATCACCATTCCGACTTCACGCTCATTTTCCTCTTCCTGATGAATATATTCCTTGATTTCTTCCAGCTTTCCTTTACCGACATAGGTCACGGAATTGGCAGCAGGCAGTTTCTGAGTAAACCTTTTCACCACTGTTGCTCCGGCCGTTTCGGCCAAGAACTCCAACTCATCCAAATACTCCTTGGTCTTACGCTCATCTTGTGTCTGAGTAATCAAACCAACTAAGATGGCAGTTTCAACCTGTGCTTCAGAAATTACAAATTCTTTCATTTATCTATCAATCTAAATAAGTTCGCGACAAATATAACAAAAAAAGAGGATGAACGTTGAACGTCATCCTCTTTTTTTTATTACAGTTATTCCCTATAGTTGTGGTTGTGGAGCAGCCGGATTGTTATCAGTGTCACTGATTCCGGAATTGGTTTCCATTTCACATTGCGGAATCCGATAGATCAGGATCTGCGCTTCTGCTGCTGAATTATATTGTACAGACGGGTCATAATTCGTATTCTTACGAACCACCGGCTTTTTCAAGCGTAGGATATCGAACAGTGAGAAACCTTCTCCCCAAAGTTCCATACGACGCTGCAACCAAACCTCATCCTGAAAATCCTGTGCCGAATTAGCTTTACTTGTAAAGGAAGGATCCCGATATGTCCGTACAAAATTTTCCAATGTACTCTTTCCGCCACTCAGATTACCACCCATGGCTTCTGCCTCAGCCTTTATCAGATACATTTCTTCAACACGCATCAAAGGCCAGTCTGACGCATTGGTTGTGTTACCAAATATACTTTGATAAGCTCCGAACTTTGTATTTACATACGGAGTCAAACCAAAATATTCAACGATGGAAGTACCCTCAATCTGCTCATTATCAATCAATGAAGATTTATTATCCGGAGACAAGAACCATTGTTTACGGATATCTGTTTCGGGTATTAAATCATATAATGCAGAATTCACCTTTCTATATCCATCAGGCACTCCTGAAGTATAACCGTTCCCGGTAAAAGAGCACAAGTGCGAAGGCCAGTTGATAATACCTGTCTGGACAACATCATTATCAGGCGTAATCATCACTCCCCATAACCATGAACTTGCCGATGCTGAATTAAAGGTAGGAGTAGATACCTGGGCTAAAGTCTGAGGTGTACCGCCAGCAATGGCACGTTCTGCATCTTTAGCTGCATCCGCCCATTTTTGCATTAACAGATTAGCACGAGCACGCAATCCGTAAACTACTGCCTCATCAATCTGATCTTTGTTTGAGCCATTATCATACCCGGTCAATAAATCAGCAGCCGTATTCAGGTCACTCATAATTTGGTCATACACCTGCTGTACAGTTGCACGCGGATTATTCTGCATATCTTCATCAGTCATTGTTTCTGTAACAATAGGTACTGCCAGACTATTTTCATGACCTGCATAAGTAAACTGATAAATTTGAACCAAGTTCAGATAGTCATAAGCACGAGCAGCTAAAGCTTGGCCACGATAAACCTTCAAAGAAGAATCTTCCGTATCTGCCGCTATCAATTTCAGTACATTGTTTGCAGCTTTCAAGTGATTATAGAACGTTTTCCAAATCAATTCATCGCTTGAACTATCGTATACTCTGTCACTATAATTCTGAGATGTATTAAACCAGTTATATCCATTAACCAATGCAACCAAATCCTGCCCTCCTGATTCCAATATCATAGATACCGCAGGAATACCATAGTCATTATGATAAGTAGTGGCATCATCTGAAATCGTACCAAAAGTATTTAATTTGGCTGCCATAGCATTCACTTCAGCAGTTATCAAATTAGGTCTGCCATTGATTATATCTTCTTTCTGTTCTTCAGATATGTAATCTCCTTCAGGAAATTTATCCAAATCGCAAGATGCCATTAATAAAGCGACACTTGCAAATGCTATATATTTATTTGACAATTTCATATTCTTACAAAATAGGTTGCTAAATTAGAAATTTAAAGATATACCTCCGGAAATTGTGCGGATAGGTGAATATACATTGTCAGCAGCCACATAACCTTGACGTGGGTCCAACCCTTTGCGAGCTGTCAGCAAAGCCACATTATCTGCAACAAAGAATACACGGACACCGTCAATCTGCATTTTACGTGTCAGACTCTTCGTCAAAGTATAACCCAATGTAATATTCTGCAAGCTTAAATAGTCCGAACTAGTCAAGAAACGATCTTTTAATCTGTTCGTATATTGGTCATTAATATTCATACGAGGAACATCCGTATTTTTATTTTCAGGAGTCCATGCTTTTAACATATCTTTATGCAAAGCACTACCCGTGGCTGCCACATCCATTAATCCTTGGTAAGTATAGTCCAAAATACGTCCACCAAGCTGATATGCAAACGAAACAGAGAGATCAAAGCCATAGGCTGTGACACTTGTTCCAAAACCACCATAAACTTTAGGTAAAATGTCACCTGATGCGAATCTGTTTTCAGAAGCGACAGAATAAGATTTCGTAACTGTATTACCATTCTCATCCGGAGTCACCAGCGCCCACAGACTCTCTCCTGTCTCAGAATCCACACCTACATATTTAGGTAAATAAAGCTGGTACATAGACTCGTCTTCACGATAAATCCGACCACCATCAATCAATTGTCCATTCAGTTCAGGAGATAATTCCAAGACTTTATTCTTAAAATGTGTAAGATTAAAGTTTACATTCCAGGAAAAATTCTTGTTTTCAATTATATTGGAATACAAATCCAATTCAACCCCACGGTTTACCATTGAACCGACATTCTCCGGAAAACGGGAATAACCCATTGAAGCTGCTACCGGTTTGAAATAAAGCATATCGGTTGTTTTACGTGAGAAGTACTCAACAGAACCACCTAACTTACCACCCCAAAAAGCGAAATCAAATCCAGTATTAAAGCTGTGTGAAGTTTCCCAAGTAATTTCCTTATTACCTTTATAATATAGAGAAGTTGAAAAATCGCCATTACTGTTTGCCAATGTATACTGGTCTTGATACGGATAGTAGTTACGGTACAAACCACCTTGGAACATCAAGTTATCATTACCTTGCAAACCATAGCTGATTTTAAATTTCAACATATCAATCCAAGACTGGTTTTCCAAGAATTTCTCTTTGCTTAATAACCATCCAGCTCCTACAGACCAGAAGTTACCCCAACGATTATCCGGGTGAAAACAAGAAGAAGCATCACGACGGAAAGAAGCTGAAACAAAATACCGTCCATCATAGTCATATTGTGCACGGAACAGCCATCCTTCTGTTGCATAATTACGAGAATATGAATTATTGCTCTGGTTCATAATACCATTGCCTAATTCAGGAACATTCGGATCATACAATTTCTCACGTTGTCCGTACAAATATTGATATTTATAGTCATAACTTTCATGTCCGGCCAAAATATCCACATTATGAACATCATTAAATGTTTTGTTGTATGTCAATAAATACTGCTGATTTACACTAAATGTACGCTCACTAGATACACTGATCAAACCTCCGACTCCGCTAGTTTCAGAATACTGTCCGTAGAAGGGGTTAACCATCTCTGTAGCACGCACATTATTTACATCAACACCTATATTCACTTTTGCCTTGATTCCATTCCAAATATCAATATCAGCAGACCATTTTCCACTAACCACATCACCCGAATATTTCATTTTATCCAGCATATAACTTGCCAACGGATTTGCATTAGGAATCGTATTACGGCTACCATTTGAATCTTGTCCTGGCTTTCCATAATCATAACGAAGGAAACCTCGATTATCTACCATAATATTACCCTGTGCATCACGAACATACATAGGATAAATGGCTCCCATAATATTTGATGCATAAAAGATGTTTGCATTTGATGTACCACCCTCAGTATCCTGTTCACGGCTATCATAATGAGTAAATGATACATTTCCTTCCATCTTCAACCAAGGCTTCACTTGATAGTCAGCTTTCAAACGTGCAGAATAACGTTGGAAACCAGAGTTAGGAACAATTCCCTTATCATCCAAATAGCCGGCCGACATATAATAATTCATTTTTTCAGTCGCACCGCTGATACTTAAATTATACTCTTGACGCAGGTTATTTTCGAAAATTTCATCCGACCAATTATCCGGAATATAATAATAGGTACCATCAGAATAACCTAATGTCGCATTAGGATTCAATTTGCCATCCATACCGATCAGTTGCTGTCCTTGAGGAATGGAATACACCTGATATCCCAAATATGTAGAAGAAAGCATCGCTTGATTAGCGTACGCATTAGCTTTAGCCAAATCTCCGGCTGCCGCATATCCTTTCAAATCGGCATTATAAATAGAAGAATAGTTTAATTCATAGAATGTAGCCGGATCCGTAATTGTTTCATAATTAGGTACTCCACGTTTATTTACACCCCATTTAGCGTCAAAAGTAACACGGGCTTCCCCACTCTTACCACGCTTGGTAGTAATCAAGATTACACCATTGGCACCACGTGCACCATACAGAGCGTTAGAAGCAGCATCTTTCAACACTGTCATTGATTCTATATCAGAAGTACTGATAGCAGAAATTTCACCATCATACGGAACTCCATCTACCACATACAAAGGCTTGTTACTAGCCGATATAGATCCAATACCACGAATACGCACTTCAGCATCTTTGCCCGGCTGACCATTATTACTCGTAGTTTGTACTCCGGCTACTTGACCCGCCAAAGCATTTGTCACATTTGAAGTTTGTCTCGTCGCTATTTTTTCATTTTTTATAGTAGCAGCCGAACCTGTAAATGCAGATTTTTTCGCTGTACCATAAGCCACCACCATTACCTCTTCAAGCTGCTCTGTATCAGACTTTAACACAACATTCAAGTTTGCTTTAACTGGCAATTCCGATAAAGGAAACTACCAAAGTCTTTGCGGAACTAACAAAATATATAAAGTGTTTATAATCAAAAGATTAAAATTTGTCAATTCTATTTATTTACTCTGCGGGAATTACTTTAAACAAAGTTATGATAACCTTTTTTCTACTTTTGTTCTACTACCTCAGAATTACTTTATACGATAAAAAGTCTAATTGCGATAAATCTCATTATGATAATTGTATTGTAATAAGATTATAATCTTTTTGAAAAAAAAATGCATGAAATAATGAAAGAGGAGATCCAAATTGGAATTTAGAAATGGGAGAGAGAGCAAAAACGTCTGTTACTTTGGACGAAATACTTAGCTATCTAGGAAAAGCAGACAAAATCTGCCTAGTAGCGATTGACTAATTTCAAGTTATTGCTCAAGATCCGATTCGAGAAAGAACGTTAAAGCCATTTTGAGCATCGATATATAACATTGTACAATGCCAATTTTATATATTTATGTTCACAATGTCATATGACGGGAGAAATTTTTATAAGTCTTCCGGCTTTTTATCAAAGTACTATGATTTTGGATTTACAATCTATCAGACTGAAAGAATATACAAAATTTGTTACACACCATTTCCAGAAAAGCGGGAAGTACATTAATAAAAATGTTATATCTGAAATATATCAACTGTTTGACGGCATAATATGCTATATCCGGTCTATGATCGTTTTTTTGAGTTTTGGCTGGGAAGAACATTAAAAAACTGATGAAAGATTCCGTGTGTAATCAGAATTTGACTTCCCGTCAGGAATTACAATCAGTTCATAAGGATTGATGGTGGTTTGTTGTGTTCCTTCCAAATATGTAACTAAATATTTAACATATATGTCTTTACAAGCACATTTATATAGTAATCGAATTCGAGTTAACAGATGTTTATCGATAATTTCCAAAGACCGATTTACTATATAGATTTACCCAAGTATACATTATTTTTGTATACTTGGGTAATAATCTATTGGATAATTAAGGAGAAAGCTTCATCTTTTCCTCATATCTTAAATCTAAATTATTTAGCAGGTAGGTAAAGTATTTCTTTAAATTCACCAAAACCACCAACATTGGGTACATCATGCGACAGCTTCACAGTAATAACTCCGTCTTCCAAAGCACCTTTGCCTGAAACAAAAACTTCTCCATAGGATGCGTGCTTCCATGCCGGCTGAGATTCTACAGTGACCTCATTGGCTTCATTAACTTTGAAGACAATGTTATATCCTTTTTCATATAAGTTCATAGCTTTATACCATGATATCTGGTCTGCTTTTTGAACTTCTACTTCCCAAGTTGTAAAATCTTCCCCTTCCTCTGCCATAGCCGCAGATTTAAATGTTCCAGTTCCTAATGAAGAAAAAGTATAATCCCTATAAACAGTTATGACTTTATCCGAAGTCTGGTCTATCGTAACCATTTCCTCCGGCAAAGATATCTTGACTTTATAATTCTGTCCAGGAGTTATATCTCCAACTGTAACATGAATATTGGTCTTAAATTCCCCTGCTGCGAATGAAACCGAGGAAGGTACGGTAATGGAGGCAGGGAGTTCCTGCTCTTTATCACCGACAACTAATGTTGCTGATAAATTAATTGTAGTAGCTTCCGAAGATTTCGCGCGTAAGACTTCCACATCAAAACCCTCATATCCTGTGGAAGGAAAGGAAACCGATTGTGTACCTGTGGCGAATGTCACCCCCATTGTTGTGCCATTGTATATATCTCCTTCATTGTCGGTGTTGCACGATACAAAAAAGAGTTGCAGTGGCAACAAACATGCCGATTATATATTTATTTACTTTCATAATTTACTTGCTTACAGATTAATACTATTTATGATCACCTATCGGATTCTGATCTTTGCTAGGATCCATGTTCGGATTACCATCAAATTCCGTTTGAGGAATAGTTAATACCCATGCATACGACTCAGGATCTTCCGTATCTGTACCAGCAATTAAAGCACTGGATGGCCAGCCCATGTCTGCAGTACGTCTGAACCCTTGTTTCAGACGACGTATATCATAGATACGTCCAAATTCTCCCCAAAGTTCAATACGGCGTTGAATTATAATTTCTTCAAGTAAAGAACCGGTTTCATCCGAGGTGAGCTTACCTAATGCCGTTCCTGTTTTTTTTGCAAGTGTAATCCTCATCACGTTCTTGCATTAAACTGTTCAACATCAGTCGTGCGCCTTTGTCATCATTTAAACGACAAGATGCTTCTGCTGCGGTTAAGAACATTTCCTCAATACGCATAAAAATATAGTCACCTGTCCATTTCGCATAATCTTTAAACTTGAATTTTTCTTGTTGGTAACCATTCTTTTCATTATTCTCGTCTTGTGGATTCCACCATTTTTTGCGGACATCATTTGTGCCTAGCTTTGCATAAAGCAGTTTGTTTATCTGTTTTCGAGCACTAGCTCCATATTTCCCTTGATCCGCATCCATGTGTGTAAAGAAACCTGCATACATTCCGGACTGGTCGGCTATGATTTCGGCCGCCCACATCACATTATTGGCAGTAGCATCATTCATTCCACCGGTTACCGCAGTTCCAGTGCCGATACTACACCCGCTTTTGCTTATTGCGGCATTCGCGGCATCCAAAGCGGTCTGCCAGTCTTCCATCACTAAAGCGACACGAGCCTTTATACCTGAGGCAACAGCCTCATTGATATGGCTGATATGTTTTCTTTTACCTGAGTTGCCTAGCATGGTAATTGCTTTGTCAAGATCCGAAGTGATTTGTTGATATACTTCTTCAACCTTTGCGCGCCCTTTACCTTCTGTTGCAATATCAGTCGGTTCTGTATAGAGTGGTACACAAGGTTCGCTTTCATGTCCTTTATAAGTGCGAGAAAACATTTGCGCCAGCATAAAATAACTGTAAGCACGTACAGCGTAGGCTTGTCCAAGCACATAATTCTTTTCGGTTTCACTTCCAGACATGGTTTCCTCTTCTGCCAAAATGTAATTGACATTAGAAATCCAAGTGTAATAGCCATTCCACATATCATAAGAACGCCATCCGGTAGAGGTATATCTTGATTTTACGTTGTAAACGCAATCATACCAAAACCAGCCGCTACCTTGTCCGTTCATAATGCAATCTTCACCCATAACATCTGCCACCAGATTATAAGCTGTGATACCGAAGCATTGATGAGTGTTAGAGCTGTTTGAAACCCCTGCTGTATACATTGCTCGATATACACCATTCAATGATACTAATGCATTAGTTGCTGTTCCTAATAATTCGTTGCCAGAAACAGAAGATGAAGGACTGGTTTCCAAAGCATCCTCACTGCAAGCTACCACAGACATTGCAGCCATCCCGGCAAATATGTATTTAAATATTTTTTTCATACTTTCCTGTATTCTTTTAAATTGTTAGAAATTAATTTCAAAACCTACTGAATAAGTCTTGTTGGGAGCATAAGAATAGTCTGTTTCGCCCTTGAAGTTATACTGTGGGTCCATACCGTCCAAATGAGAAAATAAAGCGAGATTATCTACCGATCCGAATATGCGGACAGACTCTAGCCCGGCCTTCTTTAGCCATTGTTTGGGAATAGTGTAGCCCAAAGTGATATTTTTGATAGCAAAGTATGAAGCATCAACTAAAAAACGGTCTGAAGCTGTGTAGGAACCTCCAATTTGAATACGAGGTACATCTGTGATGTCACCAGGTTGTTGCCAACGTCTCAAAGCATGTTTGTTCCATGTATTGCCTGCATACATAACTTCCATAGAACCAGCGTATAATGAATCATAAACTTTACCTCCTATAGAATATGTACCCAATATTGACAAATCGAAATTTTGTAAGAGAAATCGGTATTGATACTACCATATAAATCAGGTATACGGCTGCCGGAATAATATTTGCTGTTCGCAGCTTTTTGATAGTCACTGCTGATATATTCGTTAGTGATGTTGCCATTATCATCCTTATCATATACCCAATAGAGCTGCGCTCCTGTTGCAGGATCCACACCGGCAGATTTAGCCATATAATATGTATTAATAGGCATTCCCTCTTTAATACTGAAAACTCCCTTGATAATTTCAGGAGATTCCCCAGTTAGTTTCAGCACTTTATTGGTTACAGTAGAGCCCATCCAAGTTAAGTTCCATATAAAATCAGTGGTTTTGATAAGGGAACCACCTAAGCTAAATTCAAACCCGGTATTACGCATAGAACCGATATTCGCATTGTATTCAGAGAATCCACTAGAAGTAGCCTTAGGGTATCCCAGCAACATATCCGTTGTTTTGCGGTTATAATATTCAGCACTGACATTCAAGCGTCCGTCAAACATACTTGCCTCAATACCGACATTTAAATTACCGCTTTTTTCCCATGAAAGTTTTTTGTTTTCCAAAGCACCGATCAGGCCTCCTACTTGATTCGCATTCGGATATTCCAATGGATAGAGTCCTTGCCAAGGATAATAATCCGGTACATATCCTCCTTCAAGCCTATCATATCTTAACAGATTATCATTACCTTGTTCACCATAACTGATTTTAGCTGATAAATTAGAAATCCAAGTCAAATTCTGCATAAACTTTTCTTGTGAAATTCTCCAGTTGGCACCGACAGACCAGAAAGTACCCCAACGGTTATCTTTTTTGGAAGCGTGAAGAACCGTCCGTACGGATAGAGGCTGAAAAATAATATTTTTCATTAAAGTTATAATTGAATCTCCCAAAGAAGGATTCCACACGATAATCTTCCGAATACGAGTCTGCATTGTATAGATTTGTACCCGGACGCAATTCAAGAATACCATCTACTAAATTGGTTTTTCCGGCAGACAGAAATTCATATTTGTATGCATAAAATTCATGACCAACCAAAAGATCGATGTTATGAAAGTTAAAAGAACGCCCCCATGTCAGTAACTGGTTAAAAGTATAAGATTGGGTTCTTCTGTTATATTTCATCAACAAACCGCCGGCAGCTGCCTGATTACCATGGTGCATATTCATATATGATTTTTGAGATTTGTTCCGGTAGTCCAGACCAAAGTTCAAAGTCAGCTTAATACCTTTAGCCCATCCGGCATCTTCCGAATCTGAGCCGAATGCCAAAAATGTGCGCAAACCAGCTACATCTGTTTTTATATCAGCCTTGTCATCTACCAAACCGCCTACGGGATTGAAATCACTATACTGTGGGCGTTGTACACTACCGTCACCGTAGTCCAGTTGGCGATTTCCATCGGCATCTAATACATCTTTACCATCTTCTCCCTTTATATACACCGGGTAAATCGGAGCCATAAATTGTGCAGAGTACCATACATTTGAATTAGATGAACCTTCGTAATCACTAAAATTTTGTGTGGAATTGGAAAGTGACACATTCAATCCAGTCTTCATCCATTTATTCACTTCAGTGTTTATGTTTGCACGGGCATTATAACGTTGGAAACCGGTATTAATCAAGATGCCATCTTCATTTAAATATCCCAAAGAGAACATATATTTGGTCTTTTCTGTACCTCCATTAACAGACAACTGGTGTTCATGACGAAATGCATTGTCTCTTTGTATTGCATCCATCCAAGATTCATTCCATGCGGATGTAGCATCACCCTGCACTCTACCTGTTGCAGGATCTATAATTGTTCCCCATGTGTAATTTTTAAATGGATTATATTGTTCTCCACCTAAAACGCCACCTAAATCTGCTGATGCTTGTCTACCGGCAGCTTCCCAGTTATATCCATTGTCAAAGATATATCCGTTGCGTAAACCTTCATACGTTAACTGTACAAATTCTTTTTTGGTCAACCATGTCATAGGCTTTCAAGGAACGTGAAGACCAACCTGCCGTAGAACGCCAAGATACCTTAGTCTTGCCTTCTTTTCCTTGTTTGGTAGTAATCATAATTACACCATTTGCACCACGGGCTCCATAAAGGGCTCCGGCTGAAGCATCTTTTAAAACTGTCATGCTTTCAATATCGGCAGGATTGATAGAATTCATATCTCCACTAAAAGGTATTCCGTCAACTACATACAAAGGATCTTGTGAGGCATTGATGGAACCGTAACCGCGAATCACGATCTTGGCAGCTTCGCCAGGTTGACCTGAGCCTGAAGTTGTTAACAGACCTGTAGTCTGTCCTTCCAATCCTTTAGTAACATTACTTATAGGACGTAATTCCAGTTTCTTATTATTAATAACGGATGCTGATCCTGTAAAAGATTCCTTTTTGCAGTGCCATATGCAACAACCATCACTTCTCCAAGCACTTTAGTATCAGATTTTAAAATGATGCTAACATTCTGTTTGATAGAAACCTCTTGACTAGCCATTCCGATAAAGGAAACTACCAAAGTCTTTGCGGAACTAATTATTTATGTAAATAACTGACAATCAGCACAAAAGTATTTCTTCGCTTTACCTGCTTTTCTGCTATATAAATTGTTTGAGAAGTATAAAAGAAATAATTTTCTACCTTTATTCTACTGAAATAAAGTGTTTACTTCATTTTTGTTTTAAATATATTTTGACTATATATTATAAAAGAACTGATATTCTCAATTTAAATGAAAATATCAGTTCTTTCCTTAGTACCGAATAACAATATTTGCTGTATATTAGTTATTTATATGCAGGATTCTGGTCTGCTATTGTTAACGCACCGTTCGCATCAATTTCATTTTGAGGTATGGGCATTTCTAATTTGTCTGAACCGGCAGGAATCAATCCGACTCTGCTCCAATCCAATGTTAAATTTGAACGGTCCATTGGTAAATCTCTGCGCTTAAGATCAAATAAACGGTGACCTTCAGCAAAAAGTTCACGACGACGTTCATTCTGTATCTCTGTTTTTAAAACATCACCTGTGCCTGAATATGCACTTATACCGCGTGCTTCCCTCACTTTATTCAAAGCAGCTAAGGCTTCATCTTCATGATTATTATCAGCGGCTAGTTCAGCTATAATTAAATACATTTCAGAACCACGCATCATATTATAATCACCTTCAGCAAAAGCTACTGTACCAGATCCTTTTGTTCCATCGCTATCGTCATTCTTCCGGCTGTTAATTTTGCATGTGACATAGCTGCCATTGCGTTTGTAATATTTGCCATCTATCTTTACAAATAAAGTTTTACGGATATCTGTATCATCAAAAATATCAATCAACTCTTTTGCAACACCTAGAGAACTGTACCCGTCTTTTACATAAGTAGAATCTTGGTCACAATAGTACCAAAATGCTGGCAACGATAAGAATGATTGCTTGTCAGTAGAGGTACATGTAAAATACCATATTGTTTCAGTGTTATTTTCACAGAACTTGTTTTTATAATCAGCTTTTGACATCAATGTAATTTCTGATAAAGCTTTGTTTGCATGTGACGTTCCATTAGTGTAATCGCCTAAGTCTAAATAAATTCTAGCAGCAATTCCATGAGCTGCCTGTTCTGTTATGTAACATTTTGAAGAAGAGGATGTACCTGTCAATAAAGTACAAGCCTTTTCAATATCATTCACCATTTGAACATAGCAATCTTTTACCGTAGAGCGAGGTATGTCTGTAGTTGAAGATGTTAAACGAAGAATAACTCCTGGATTATCAGGATATTTATTAACAGGTTTTGCATACATTCTAATCAAATAGTGATATGCATAGGTACGCAATGCCAAAGACTCTCCTTCAATACGATTACGTTCACTACTTTCCGGTAATGTTTCTAAATTATCTAAAATAGCATTACAGTTATCAATTAAGCTATAGCAACCAATCCAAGGATCCACAGAATAAGTACTGCTTGGAGTAATAGAGTATTGATAAGGTGAAACAAAACGATTATAGTTACCTGTACTGTTTACCATTGCATCATCAGCCATCACATCAGGCATAAAGAAAATATATTGATTGGTATAATGAGCGTAATGGCCATTAGTAAACCAGTCATAAGCACCAATTAACACCTGCTGTGCTCCTTCAGTACTAGTGAAAACACTTGCATCTGAATACTGGTCAGAAGGAGTTACATCCAAAAAATCATTGCAGCCGCTTAATGAAGCAGTCAACAGTATAGAAGCAAAAATATAGGATATTTTTTTCATATATATCTGGTTTATAAGTTAGAAAGTTAGATTAATTCCCGCAGTAAATGTTCTCGCCAATGGAACTGTACCGCCTCCATCAAGCAAACCATCAACACCACCTAATTCTACATCATAACTTTTGAATTTTTTATCCAAATTCCAAGTTATCAAGTTGTCTGCACTGACATAGATACGTACATTCTGTAATAGAATTTTTTTGATCAGTGATTTGGGTAGTGAATAACCTAAACTGATATTCTTTAACTTAATGAAATCTGCATTATGTAGATAACGACTTGATCTTCCATTAGAAGTATTGGAATTATTTGGAATAAATTTTGGATTGGAAGCATTTGTGTTTTCCGGTGTCCAACTATCTGCTTGTTCTGTTATCAACTGATATCCAGTCTTATTTCCATCATTTAATAATTTTTCCTCATATACATCATATATCTTACCTCCAAATCCGTAAGTAAACATGAATGAGAAATCTACACCTTTCCATGAAACAGTATTAGTCAAACCTCCGGTTGCTGAAGGAAGTGCAGACCCTAATTTATATTTTGTAGCTTTAGAGTATGTATTGGTTGTGGTACGTTCTCCTGTAGGGTTGCCTTTATCATCAGTTACATCCATATACCACAGTGGGTCTCCATTAACGGGGTCTACACCAGCCCATTCTTGCATATAGAATTCATAGATACTATAGCCTACAGTCCGAATTTTGGTGCCAACCACTTCTTCTTTTTGAGGATAAGATGTTATTTTATTATTGTTAAAAGCAATATTAAAGTCCGTTGTCCAAGTGAAATCTTTCGTATTGATATTTGTTGAATGCAAATCAATTTCTATACCTTGATTACGCATACCACCTAGGTTTGATATAGCATTTTCAAATCCGGTTGAGGGCGCCAATGGTTTTTCAAGTAATAAGGCATCTGAAGTTTTATTGTAATATTCAATACTACCATTCAAACATCCAAATATTCCAAAATCAATACCTACATTAAAATTTTTAGACTTTTCCCATGATAATTCATCATTAGGAATTTGCAAGTGTGTAATGCCATTTTGACCATTGTAATTGTTTCCTGTATCATATAAGCCTTGGAAGCCATACAAATAATCAGATTGTTTGTTACCTGAAGTTCCATAACTGGCACGTAATTTTAAATCATCAACCCATTCAATACCTTTAAAAAAATTCTCTTCACTGATACGCCAGTTGCCACCGATAGACCAGAACGTCCCCCAACGATGTCCAGGTGCAAACCGTGAGGAGCCATCGGTACGAATACTGAATGAAAGAAAGTATTTGTTTAAATAATCATAGTTTATGCGCCCGAAAAATGATTGCATACGCTCGTGATCTTTCTTTGATTTAGTTTCATAAGGAGTAGAGGCCATACTTAATTCAATCATTTCACTATTAGAAAAGCCTGTAGCATGGGCATGAAGCATGGAATAAGTGTTCTTATATGCTTCATAACCGGCCAGCAAACCAATATGATGATCATTAAACAAAGAAAAAGCATAATTCAACGTACTGGTAAATGTGGATGTGATGTCACTAATAGCATATTTGCTTAATCGTCCATCTACTGCCGCACCATTACCATGTTCTGGATTATACCAACGCATTTCATCCATATTGGTATAGTCATAAGAGAAACTGTTACGCCAATGTACACCGAAAATATTCAAATCAATAAATGGACTAATTAATGCCCGATGCGTTTTAGTATTGTAGATATCCATTTTCGAAAAAGCCAGTGTGTTCATGTCATTGAACACAGGGTTCACATAGTTATAAACAGGATTGCCTTTTTCATCATAGATTTTATTAAAATCATTATCCAATTTATAGAGCGAGATAGCATTAGGGACAAAAAAAGCATTGGTTAAAGGTGATGAACCACCTCCACCGCCCGGAGGGGTGTTTTGCTCATTGACTGACATTGTGGATGTTACACCGATTTCTGCCCAAGGCTTAATTTTACTGCTGACATTAATGCGGGCAGAATAACGTGATAAATCCGAACCAACGGCCAAACCATCTTGGTCCATATATCCCAAAGATATAAAATATTTAGATTTGTCACTACCACCACTGATGCTTAAATCATATTGCTGGGTAGTTGCTGTCTTAAACAGTTCGTCTAAATAGTCTGTATTTATCATAGCTTTTGCACCACTTGCCAAAATACCCTCTCCAGTAAAAGGATTAGCCATATTAAAAGGATTGGCTTTATACATATCTTGTACAGATGCATTAGCTGCAATACTAGCTGCTTCGGAAGTCATTCCGTCGCTTATGTTTTGAGTATAGAATCCTTTGTAATAAGTCTTATAATGTTCTGTAGAACTCATTAAATCATAGCCATTGGAAGGTAAATGTGAAGAACTTACTTGAGCTTTAAATTCGATCTTTGCTTGTCCGGAAGCACCTTGCTTTGTAGTTATCATGACAACCCCGTTAGCAGCACGCGAACCATATAATGAAGCGGCAGACGCATCTTTCAGAACCGATATGGATTCTATGTCATTAGGATTCAAATTGGATAATGGATTTACAGAAGTTCCATAACTATCTTCATCTGCGACTTTTGATATATTCTTTGATGAAACAGGAACGCCATCAATAACATACAAAGGCTGGCTGGATGCGGACATAGACCCAATACCGCGGATACGTACTTGGCTTACTGAACCAGGTTGACCTGATTGACTTTCTACTTGTACGCCTGCGGATAATCCTTGTAACGCTTTCTCAAAAGAAGCAGTTGGGACTTTCTCTAAAGCATCCGATTTCACAGTAGCTACCGAACCTGTTAATGAATTTTTCTTAGCAGCACCATACGCAACCACCACAACTTCATCAAGAGTTTCAGTATCGGGTTTCAAACTAATATGTAAATTAGACTTGACATCCAATTCTTGACTCTTCATTCCGATAAAGGAAACCACCAAAGTCTTTGCGGAACTAATTATTTATGTAAATAATTGATAACCAGTATATTTATTACTAAATCTCTTATTCGCTTTCCTTGATTTAAGCCGTTTAAAGAGTATGATAATAATAATTTTCTACCTTTCTTCTACTGAAAAAAGAATTGACTTGCAGCATTCCTGTTCGTTGTTACTCTGTTCATAAAATACCTGAAGTACTAAGATTGATATTTCTCAACTTTTTAAATATTTCAAAACTTCCAAAGATTGTTTGCACTTTAGATTACAAAAAGAAGATAGTAGGACATGAAGTAAATTAGCAAACTATTATTATCATTTTCTGATATAGAATTTTATATGCGCATATTATATGATATACATATATGAATTTTGCAGAAATTCAATAACCTTGATACCTATTTTCTACCCGGTTAGGCTGAGATGGAAATTGTCACATTTTATTTCTTTTAGTTTATCGTATTGCAACCACAACAAAAAATTATCATGTTCACAAAACGATAAACTTTATTAAGAAGATAAGGCTATATTCACTTTTGAAAATGACCCTTCCTCGTCTTTATAAGAAATATTGTATAGACAATAGAGTTAATTATCTTTTTTGACATTTTTTCAAGTCTCGTATAATTGTACTTCCCATAACTTCTCCATAAATTTGTGTTGTAGCAAGGTTTTTATGTCCTAATAATTTTTGCACGGTTGTTATATTAGCACCTTTATATATCAATAAAGTAGCATTAGTATGCCTTGCAGAATGGAATGAAAAGTGTTTGCTTATTTTTGCTAATTTGCCAATTCGTATCAGCTCTTTATTTACACTTGAGTTATTTTTAATTGAAAAAAACGAACTCCATTTTCCCTGGTATTTTTGTAACAAAGTTAAAGCTTTACCTTCAAACAATAAACTTAAAGGCAATTTCACTTCTGTACCTGTTTTGACAGAGTCAAAGATTAGCCATAATTTTCCATCCATTTTTACGATATTTTTCTCATTCAAATTCACAAAATCAGAATACCGCAATCCCGTATAGCAGCAAAATAAAAATGCATCAAGAGTATGTTCCAGACAACTATTTCTTCCTGTCAAAGACACTTCTTCCAATTTTTTCATTTCTTCCGGTAATAAAAAAACATGTTTTCCTTCCTTAATTTTAATTTTATATCTCCTGAAGGCATAGTTATTGGGATCAATGTATCCTTTATTAATTGCAGCATTAACAAAAGATTTCAAATGCTTCATATGCTTGGCTACTGTATTTGTTTGATATCCAGATTCATAAAGAAATTTTTCAAAATCCGTAACGAAATTATAGGTTAAGTCTTCAAACTCAATTGTCGGTTTGAACGATTGTAAAAGGGATATTGTTGTTAAATGGTTGCGCTTTGTGCTGTCTTTTAGCTGAGAAGACATTATTTCTTTACGTGCAAACCCTAAAAATGAAGCATCTGTGTTCGATTTGAACTCTTCTTTTATGAGGCTTAAGGTTATTGTCTTTCCTTGCCTCCACAAACTTAATTCTTTTTTCTCTAATTCAATAATAAATTCATTAAGCATGCCATTCAGCGCATCTTGGTTAGGATGATCTTTGATGATTTTCCTTTTTACATCCCATTGTTCTGGCCGTAAATAAACATGTGTGGAAAAATACACTTTCTTTTTATTCAAGTAGGCTTCAACTTGGACCAAAGCGGTCCCTCTGTCATTTAAACTTTTTTTTCGATTGTAAACGAAACGATAACTGATTTTCCTCATAATTTAATTCTTTAATTGAAATTCTATAATAAGACGCAATAAAGAAAAGTAGAAAAGCATTATCCTACTATTTTGTTCTCATCTTTATATTTATTAGACGATTCGTTAACATTTATAGGTTAATGTATGTTTACCTGATCAGTTATAAATTGAAAGTTTCTCTTTTTAATGACTTAAAAAAAAGAATAAATATGAGGTTTATTTTCGTCTTTTGTGAGTTTTAAATGCCTAAAAGCATAAAAATATAGCAGTTTAGTATGTTTTTTACAATAATTTGTTTGAGATTACAATTTTATTCATACCTTTGTCATTTGTTAGAGTGAATGAATTTATATTAATGTAAAGTTAAACTTTAAGAGAGAATTTTATGAAAAGAAAATTAATGCTGTTATTGACCTGCCTTTTTGTAGGTATAGGTTTGGTAACCGCTCAGATCACGAAGGTAACAGGTACTGTTATTTCGGAGGAGGACGGATTACCCGTAGTTGGCGCCTCTATTTTAGTAAAAGGTACTACTGTAGGTACAGTTACTGACATGGATGGTAAATTTACATTATCAAATGTTCCAAGTTCCGCAAAGACTTTGGTAGTTTCCTTTATCGGAATGGCTACACAAGAAGTAGCTATAAAACAGACTGTTAATATCACTTTGAAGTCGGATGCCGAAGTGCTTGAAGAAGTGGTAGTAACAGGATATGGTAATTTCAAAAAATCATCATTTACAGGATCAGCCTCTAATGTATCAACAGAGAAATTACAAGATATCCCGACAGTTAGTGTTCAGGATCGTTTAGCAGGTTCTGTATCTGGTGTACAAATTACATCAACTTCAGGACAACCCGGAGCTGTTGCTTCTGTACGTATCCGTGGTATGGGTTCTATCAATGCCAGCAATGAGCCATTGTACGTTATTGACGGGGTTCCTATGCTGAACGGCGATGTTAGTGAATTCTCATACGCAGATTCAGGTAACAGCCTTATGGCTACATTAAACAGCAACGATATCGAATCTATGACCGTGATAAAAGATGCCGCCGCTGCATCACTTTACGGTTCTCGTGCTGCCAACGGTGTAATTGTTATCACAACTAAAAAAGGAGCTTCCGGCAAGACAAAAATCAATTTAAGAGCAGATTGGGGACTTTCCAACATGGCCATTGACTACCGTCCAATCTTAAATGGAGAAGACAGACGTGAAATATTACATCTGGGACTTGCAAACTATGCATTAAACAATGGTAATGACGAAGCAGCCGCAAAAGCTTTCGCAGATAAGAATATTGAAGACTTCGCCGCAAGACCATGGTCGGGTTATACAGACTGGAAAGATGTCTTATTCCGCAACGGAAGTCACCAAAATTATGAAGTAAGCGCACAAGGAGGAAGCGAAAAGACACGTTTTTACACTTCCTTTGCTTATACTAAACAAGAAGGTATCACAAACGTTTCCGGCTATGAACGCTTTACCGGACGTGCCAATGTAACTCATCAAGCCAATCGTTTGACATTGGAGGCAAACACCATGTTTACCAACTCCACCCAAAACGTAAACAACGAAGGGACCAGTTTTGCCAGCCCCATCATGTGCTATGCAATGACTGCCTCTCCTTCTACATATCCGTATAATGAAGATGGTTCTTTCAGCACAAACTTCCCGGCATTGAATGGTGCCAATCCTGTACAAACAGAAGCCTATAATTATAACAGAAGTACAATAAACCGTTTTTTAGGTTCTCTTTCTGCAACATGGAATATTTGGGACAACTTAAACCTAAAAGAGGTAATCAGTTATGATTTCAATCAAAACAATGAACGTGTTTGGTGGGATCCCCGCTCAAATGACGGACGCTCTTCTAACGGAGTTTACCAGCGCGTTATGGGAAACCGTGCGAAATTGAATACTCAAACCCAATTGACATACAACAAAGTAATTGCAGAAAAGCACACTTTAGATGCGTTAATCGGCTTTGAAACAGAAGATTACAAATATGATTATGTATATGCTAACGGAAACACCTATCCATCTTATCTGCCGGAAATAGAAAATGCAGGTAATACCCGTGCATCCAGCAGTGTACAAAGATATCGTATGACATCATTTCTAGGACGTTTGAACTATGACTATGAAAATAAATATTATTTCAGTGCCAGTTTCCGTCGTGACGGAAGTTCACGTTTGTCTAGAGAAAGCAGATGGGGCGATTTTTGGTCTGTATCCGGTTCGTGGAGAATTACCAGTGAATCTTTCATGGAAAATATAAAAGAAGTAATTACTGATGCCAAGTTACGTGCTTCTTACGGTGTAAATGGTACACAGCCATCTGATTATTATGGTTATTTGGGTGTATTCGGATTTGGATACAATTATAATAAAGGAGCTGGTTCCGCAGAAAACCGTATCGAAAATCCTAATATGAAATGGGAAAAAAACTATGCTACAAATATAGGTCTGGACTTAACTTTGTGGAATCGTCTGGCTTTAACATTCGAATGGTACAATCGTGAAACCAAAGACTTGTTAATGGATAGAGCTATATCTGCTGTACCCGGCATTATTGACGGGAGTGGTATTGCTAATACATTGATGAATGTAGGTTCAATGAGAAACCGGGGATTTGAGTTTGAAATCAAATCAACGAATATTCAAAACAACAATTTGACATGGACTACCACATTCAACATCAGCCACAATAAAAACAAATTAACAAAACTGGATGGTGAACAGAACGAAATGATTAGCGGTGTATCCATTCATCGTATTGGGGAACCATACTATTCTATTTATGCTTATGAATATGCGGGTGTTGATCCTGCAACAGGTAAAGAATTGTATTATATAAACGGAGAAGATGGAAGCAGAGAAACAACTACTAACTCCGCACAGGCAAATAAAACAATCATAGGATCTGTTGAACCTACCGTACAGGGTGGTCTTACAAACTTTGTAAGCTGGAAGTTTATTGATTTCAATATGACATTGACCTACTCATTAGGAGGCCATGCTTATGACTATGCGACTTGGCTGCAATCTAACGGAGGTACATATAATTATTTGGGTAACGTACCTGCTTATTACAAAATAGAAGACACTTGGAAAAAACCGGGCGATAATGCTAAATTACCTCAGTTTGCATATGGAAATACTAATATCGCATCATCTCGTTGGTTGATGTCAACAGATCATTTGCGCATCAAAAATATCACATTAGGTTTCACTATGCCTTCCAAAGTATCTCAAAAGTGGGGAATCAACAAATTAAGGGCTTTCGTTTCTGCAAACAATCTGTTGACATGGAAATCAGATGGTTTATATGTTGATCCGGAAACACCCGTTGATGGACTTTGTACATTTGAGACACCGGCTTTAAGAACCATTACATTTGGCTTAGAAGTTGGATTCTAATTTATTAATTATAAAGTTTATACAGAATAAGAAACAGGATATTGAAATTCCTTATCCGGAAATCTTATTCAACATATAATCTAAAAAATAAAGAGAACAAAATGAAAAAAATATAAAATCGCTAGTTTTCACGATGGCAACCATAGCATTGACTTCGTGTGTAAACGATTGGCTGGATCTGACACCGTCAGATAGTATTCCCAGTAATTCTGCCATCACAAATTACAATGATGCAAAAACCGCTTTGTATGGTATGTATGATGGTCTGCAGGGAAACTCTACCTATACACAGTATTATGCCGCACGTATGTTTTACTATGGTGACGTCCGGGGAGATGACATGCAGGCACGTACACAAGGAATGCGCTCTTCCAGTTGTTACGAAATGAAATACACCATTGACGATGCTCCCAACATGTGGAATGTACAATACAATGTATTACGTCGTGCCAACCGTTTGATAGAAGCCGTAGAGAATAACAAAATAACAGATGCAGAAAAGAATCAGGCAAATGTGAACAACATCTATGCACAGGCAAAATCTGTTCGCGCCTTGGTACATTTTGACTTGGTGAAAGTATATGGAATGCCTTATTCTTTTGATAATGGAGCTTCAATGGGAGTACCCATTGTAACCACCCCGATAGATCCTTTGAATGCCAGTGCTATTCCCGGACGTAATACGGTGGCAGAAGTATATACCCAAATTGTAAAAGATTTAACCGAGGCCATTGACTCCAAAGCCTTAAATGTTTCTAAATCAGCCGGAGATAATCAAGGGTTTATTGACGAATGGGCTGCCAAAGCTTTGCTTACACGTGTGTATATATACATGGGTAAAAACCAGGAGGCTTTAGATATGGCAAAAAACATTATCGAAAATTCTCCTTATAGCCTATGGACAAAGGCTCAATATGCAAACGCTTGGGATAAAAACAACGCCAATCATATCAATGAAATGATTTTTGAACTTGTCAATAGCGGTTCTGATGACTGGGCAGACCGTGAAGGTATTGCATATTTATATCATGAAGATGGATATGCCGATGCTATTTGCACAAAATCATTTGTTGATATGTTAGCTCAAGATCCAAGTGATGTTCGCTTGGATGTAATCTTGCCGGTACAATTGAAAACAGATGACAGTGGAAAACCGACCGATATGTATAAGACCTATGGAGACAATCGTATCTTTATCAATAAATTCCCAATGGGAAGTTTGGGGGATATGCGGTTAAACAACTTACCTATTCTTCGTTTGTCAGAAGTGTATTTAAATGCAGCAGAAGCCGCAGCTAAGTTGAATGACAAAACTTCCACAGCTAAATATCTGAATGAGATTATTAAAAACCGTACAGATGATACAAAACAATTAGTTACAGAGTCTACCGCTACTCTAGAAAGAGTCTTATTGGAACGTCGTAAAGAATTAGTAGGTGAAGGACAACGTTTCTTTGACGCCATGCGTAATAATGAAACCGTAACACGCTATACCAATGAAGATGAGAAAGGTTGGCATTATTCTATAAATAAAGAATCACAAGTATTCGACCGTACTTATTTTAGAACGATTTTACCAATACCTGTCAGTGAAACCAATGCTAACCCTACTTTAAAAGCTCAACAAAATCCGGGTTACTAAATAAAAATCCAACTCCGCTAATTCTCAAATAATCTTTAAAGGAGGGAGTTGAAAGAAAAAAAATGCTTTTCAAGGGATGCCCCCATACACAGGAGCATCCCTTTAAAACAAATATCGGGCATTCCTTATGCAAATACATTGTTTGTGCCAACAGACTTATCCATCAACATCTTCCATTCAATTTTATAAGAAAGAAGCGATTTCCCGCCAATCCCTCATATCAAAACCAGGTTTAAAAGGCAAGCTCTTCTCACCTTTTATATTATAATAAACATTTCCCATCCCTACGTTTTTCGCACCTTCAACGTCATTCTTCCAATTATCTCCAATCATTAAAGAAGTATGCAGCTCGGACTGCGTAGCCGACATGGCAAAATAAAAAATCTCCGGAAACGGTTTATGTACTCCTATATCCTCTGACAAAACTATTTTCTTAAAATATCCTTCCACACCGGCAGAACGCATCTTCTGCTCTTGCAATTCCCTAAATCCATTGGACAAAATATACAGATTATAAGCGGATGCCAAATATTCCAAAGCCTCTCTTGCATGAGGCATCAGTTTCTTCTTGTAAACTATATCATCAAAAAAATTATCCGAATAGGCTTTCACCAACGCTTTATCTGCAACGCCTACCTGCAACAACGGATAGGCAAATCTTTGCTCATTCAACTCATCTTTTGTAATCCTACCAGCACCATATTCATTCCACAACTCCTCATTCTTCCCGCTATACAAAGTATAAAAATGCGAAAAAGAACGAAAATAACGATCAAAATGATATTTATCATACATGTCTTGGAATGTATCACGAGCGTTTTCAGTAAAAGCCCATACCGTATCATCCAAATCAATAAATATACTTCTATACATACAACATAAAGCAGATTAAAAAAGGGTTGCGTCACTCACGGCACAACCCTTTCACAGAACAATAATTTAAATTCCTTATTTCACCTGAATAACAAGATAGCGTGATACGCTCCAGAATTCAGTAGGATTTGTAATCTTCAAAGTCAGCTGGCCTTTCGCATCTTTCACCAGTTCATATGAACCAGCCGGATGTGTAGTCAGCAATTCGGCGCGTTTAGAATACAACTTGATTTCCTTATCAGTACGAATATCAATCTGAGTAAAATAATCCTTATTAAAATCCGCACTTTTCAGGACATCACCTTTTTCAAGAATTTTCTGGTCCTTCAATTCAGATTTTGTACCAAAAACAAACCAAGCAGCATTCAAAGCTTTATCCTGGCTGGCTACAGTTGCAGCCTTCGCCTCATTTTCAGCGGTCAGTTCACTTACATTCTGGCTTAAACCGGCCACAGCATCGTCCAACTCAGCGATACGAATATTTTTTGAAGCCAATTCAGCCTGCAAAGTCTCAATCTGCTGCTGTTTAGCTTCCAACTCCTTCGTCAGGTTGGCTACAGCTTTCTTCAACTGAGCGGAATTATACTGACTATTCTTCAATTGCTTCTCCAGTTTCGCAATCTGCTCACGGTTTGACTGTAATTTTTCACTGATGAAGCGAATATCTTCTTTTATCTTATCAGCACTATTCTCACGAATAGAACCACTCTGTAAGTCTACACGATTCTCAGCTTCATTTATCTGACGAAAACCTTCCTGTACTTCATTGAAAGCACCCATGATATCGTCCAATTCAGCATTTCTGTTTGACAGTTCTACCATCAAAGAATCATTTTGAGCCTTCAAGGCATCTTTCTGAGCTCCATTACCGCATGAAGTCAATAAAGCTACAGATAACAACGATAAAAATACTAGTTTTTTCATTTGCTTTACATTTTAAGTTTATTCATTTTTAGTCCTCTTTCCCACCGAGTACGATTACGATTTCACCTCGCGGCTCGTTTTGAGTGAAATGCGCTATAACTTCAGTTAATGTGCCCCGAACACTTTCTTCGTGAATTTTTGAAATCTCGACATACGGAAACAGGCCTTTCGGCACCGAAAAACTCGGCAAATTGAGTTAAGGTTTTCACCAAACGGTAGGGTGATTCATAAAATATCATCGTCCGTTTTTCTTCTTGCAAAGAGGTCAAACGGGTCACTCTTCCTTTTTTTTGTGGCAGGAATCCTTCAAAGCAGAAACGTTCATCAGGCAATCCCGACGCCACCAGCGCAGGTACAAAAGCAGTAGCTCCAGGCAAACATTGCACTTCGATGTCATTCTTCACACACTCACGCACTATCAAAAATCCGGGATCAGAAATACCAGGAGTTCCAGCATCAGATATTAAAGCAACAGTTTCGCCTGCTTTGATGCGATTCACAATACCTTCCACTGTTTTATGCTCATTGAACTTGTGATGCGACTGCATGGCGTTCTTGATCCCATAATGCTTCAAAAGAATACCCGACGTGCGAGTATCCTCAGCCAATATCAAATCAGCCTCTTTCAACACACGGATGGCACGGAAAGTCATATCCTCTAAATTTCCTACTGGAGTAGGTACGACATACAGTTTTCCCATAAAACAATTGCATTCTGTTATACTGGAACAAATGTAGAAAGAATTTAAATGCATAAAGTTAATTGTCCCAATTATTTAACAGATGTTGCACTTTTGTTTAACATTATATCTTTTATTAATAAATTTCCAAGTGAAAATAATCCTTTTTCGGGGTACAAGTCGTACATTTGCACTCAGAATTAATCTAATTGTTATAAGTAAATTATGGTAGTTTTTTCAGAAGACCACATCCAGGAAACACGTAGAAGAGGAAGAATAGAAGTAATATGCGGCTCAATGTTCTCAGGTAAAACCGAGGAACTAATCCGCCGTTTGAAAAGAGCGAAGTTTGCCCGTCAACGGGTTGAAATATTCAAACCGGCCATAGATACACGCTATTCGGAAGAAGAAGTTGTATCACATGACAGCAACTCTATTGCCTCCACCCCTATTGATTCTTCTGCCAGCATCTTGCTTTTCTCCTCAGACAAGGATGTAGTGGGTATAGACGAAGCGCAATTTTTTGACGAAGGTTTGGTTGATGTCTGCAACAAGCTGGCTGACAACGGGATAAGAGTCATTGTCGCCGGATTGGACATGGATTTCAGGAGAGTTCCTTTCGGACCTATACCTGCCTTGCTGGCTATTGCAGACGAAGTAACCAAAGTTCATGCCATTTGTGTGAAATGTGGGAACTTGGCCTATGCCACCCACCGAATCACCAAAAGTGACAAGCGGGTTTTATTAGGGAGAAAAGGCTGATTATGAACCGCTTTGCCGAGCCTGCTATATGGAGTCCTTGAAAGAAGAAACTGAAAATAAATAACACACACTTTATGATACAGAAAAAAAATAACATTCGATAGTTTTATCCGCGGAATATTGACAGCGATGGTCATTATCGGCATTCTATATCTGGTCAACCGACTCAGCGGAGTGCTGCTTCCTTTCTTCATAGCATGGCTGATAGCCTATCTTATCTATCCGATGGTCATTTTCTTTCAGAACAAATTGCGTCTGAGGAACCGGGTAATCTCCATATTGGTTGTTTTGCTGGTATTGCTGTCCATTATCACTTTAGCATTTGTAGGACTTGTACCACCAATCATTGAAGAATTCGGCAAACTGAAAGAATTGCTCACCGCCTATTTTATCGAAGGATCCAAGCAAGCAGCCATTCCCGGCACAGTGGCCAATTTCATAAAAGAGCACATAGATATGTTGAAAATACACGAAGCGCTGAACGAAAGCAATTTTGCGAATACCATGCGTAATGTTCTTCCCCAAGTATGGGCATTGCTGACCCAATCTGTCAATATTGTATTCAGTGTATTCACCTCATTCATCATCCTGTTGTACACTTTCTTCATTCTATTAGATTATGAAGCCATTGCACGGGGATGGATAAAACTGATCCCTGCCAGACACCGTGAAATGACAGTACATATTGTCACGGATGTACAGGACGGCATGAACAAATATTTCCGCGGGCAGGCGTTTGTCGCTTTTTGTGTAGGGATTCTGTTCAGCATAGGGTTTCTTATTATTGATTTCCCGTTAGCCATCGGTTTCGGATTGTTTATCGGGCTTCTCAATATGGTTCCCTACCTTCAGCTTATCGCTTTTATTCCCACAGTCTTATTAGCCTTACTGAAGGCTGCGGATACAGGAGAGAATTTCTGGTGGATATTATTTTGCGCCTTCCTTGTGTTCTGCATCGTACAAATTATACAAGACGGTCTGATTGTACCGAAAGTTATGGGAAAAATCACAGGATTGAATCCTGCTATCATTTTATTATCCCTCTCCGTCTGGGGGGCATTAATGGGAATTGTAGGTATGATTATCGCTTTGCCTTGTACCAGCTTGATGCTTTCTTACTATCAAAGATACATACGAATAAAAGAAAAAGAATTTTCCGGAGGGATAGAACACTCTGATTTTCAGCACAAAGAGAATTCTAACGAAAAATAATTCAAAAAAATCAAGTAATATATTTGCATATTTCATCTAAAACGTCTACCTTTGCACTCGCAATTCGGAAGAATAGCAATAACAAAGGATTGATTCGCTAGCTCAGCAGGTAGAGCACAACACTTTTAATGTTGGGGTCTTGGGTTCGAGCCCCAAGCGGATCACTGAAAGAAGGGACTTGAAAAAGTCCCTTTCTTTTTCCAAACTCCTCATCGCCTTTGACTATCAAAGGGTTAGAAATCAGAATCAGGTTTTTCACTTAGAGTGTGGCACCAATAAAAAAAGAGAAAAGGTGACACCGTTGGACATAAAAAGGGGTCAGCGGATTTTCCCGGTTGGCAAGCTTTCTTTTAAGCGTATAGCCTAGCCAGTCTGAACATGAAGAATTTCAGATCAGCCACCCCCTCTTAACTGGCTTCGAAAAGCTTTGATTTTAGCATTGAACGACTCCGCTGAAGCATTTGTCAATCGTTCTTCAAAATAATTTATGATGGTCGTACTATGGTTTGAAAAGGTATCAAGTACCTTGTTGAACTCCATATAGTCAAACTTTTCCACTTCATTGTACCATCTTGCGAGATTTAGTCTTGCTTCATCGGGACCTGACTTCTTGTTGAAGATGTCTGTCAGTTTCATGCTAAGACTGTATCCTTCCAGAAGCTTGGGGAATTTATCAAAGAGAATGGCAGCCCTGGTCTTTTGCTGTTCATTCCATTTGCTCCAGTGTTTCAGTATAATATGCTTGCTTCTGCTTACTATCTGTGGCAGGGTTTCTCCGTTCTCCATTCTTTCAGGCTCCCATTTCCCTATTCTCTCCCTTTCCGCCTTACTCTTTGCTTCTTTCTTCTTTTGACGGTGCTCCCTGATAGCCTGATTTTCCGCATCAAGTACTTTCCACCGATAGCGTATTCTTAACTGGTCTACAGCTTCAGACATGAGCTGCTGTACATGAAAACGGTCATTGATCAGCTTTGCGGCAGGAAACACCTTTCTGACCGTCAGCATCATGGCTGAAGATAAATCTGTAGTGACAGTCTTGACAGACAGCCGTTTCCGGTGCGGAAGCCTGCGCAAGATTCCGCTTACCGCATCTGTGGCCACTCCACGAACCATTGCAACTAAAGCCCCCTTACGGCCTTTGGCTACTTTATTGGTCAGAATCGTATAAATATCTCCATTGCTCAGGCAAGTTTCATCCAAAGAAAGGTTTTCTCCAATGTTTTCAGGATAAAGGAGGTAGTCATGCGCATGTTCGAGTTGGTCCCAGTTCCGGTAATCACTGATTTTCTCCTTGTATTGTTTACGAAGAGTCTGTCCTTTTACGCCATAACGTTCCGCAAGCATACAGATGCCCACAGGAGTAGATTCAATCTCCTTCTTTTAAAAAAGAAACGAACTCAGAATTGAGCCGTGTACCGTCAAATTCGGATAAATCCCAGTCATAGCTGAAGATTTCATTGGAAGACTTGTCAAGCCATTTACGTTTACGAACATGGAGATAAGTGGCGCGACCACGAATAGGACAGTCTTGGATTGTACGATACTCACCAAAACCATAGGATATGATATCCGGGTTGGTCTTATCTTCTTTTAGCTGAACTTTTTTTCATCAAGATAAATATCAAAACGGTCAGCACTTTTGTCGAAATTGACAATATTAAAGTTGTCTATAAGCACATCCGGAAGGATGGCACGAAGACATCACTTCCAACCAAAAGTACAACCAATTCCTGAAAGGTGTCGGTTTGGCTCTCGGTTGCAGTTTTCTTTTGACCACCCATGTGGCGAAACACAATGCTTTTGCTATCTAACTGAAAATTAAATAGTTCTCTTGTTATTTTTATTTAATAGGTAACTATTTAGAAACGAGCGAAATTCAGCGGCTTGTTTCATCTTGCATACATTCAAAGGACGTTTTTGTTATGCAAAAATAAGGTTTTCAAGTGAGAAAAACAAAATATCCTTAGGCTTTATCTCCTAAAAACTACCAGTAATGGGGGGCTGGAAAACAATCCTCCTTTTGAAGATATTTCTCTTCTTTTATGTACATATCCGCGTATGCTTTGCGGAACAAATGTCTTTTTCTATTATTAATATTCATCATTTCCTTTTTTGCCAAACGCATCTTACTATCAGGTCTGTCCTTTTTTCTATAGTTGTGTCCCTGGCATAAGACTGTCCTGCCGGGTTACGGGTATGGAAGTGTTCCTCTTCCCCTTTGTCTGGCGGTTGCATCTCAAAGGTTCATCCCGGGCAAGGCAGCCGGTAACACAAGCAGGGCGGTCCGTCGGAGTCCACGTAATAATTTCACATTTTCTGTGTTTCTTTCTGTAAGGCTTCCTTCAGCGTCTGCTTGTCCAGTGTTTTCTGTTTCGACATGAGCAGCTGCAGGGCGCAACGGCGCACCACGTTGGTTATGGAAGGAAAGGTAAAAATAATAAAAGAATTGATTCGCTTCAATAAAAATCCAGTTTTTTTCATATCGGCCATTATACCTTTGTTGTTTCGGGTATATTAAAAGGCGTGCCATAAGAAACTTTACAAAAGTATTAGGACACAAAATCAATCTTTTCTATGCAGATATATGCTGAACTGATTAACCCAAAGGTCGGAGAAGATACGGACAAAATTTTCGATAAGATTAGTTTCATATATCGCTTAGCTAATTAGAAATGTATTCTACATAGAGATACACTTGGCACAAAAAACATCGTAAGATATATAACTTGATGCAATCCTTTCCGCACAGCCATGCAAGCGTCGGAACAAACAGGCGGGATATTTGACGTAACTTGTGCACCGCTTATCAACCTGTGGGGATTTGGCTTTACAAAGTTTGACAGCATCACTCCGCAACTCGTAGACAGTATCCGCCACTTTGTAGGCTTCCGAAAAGTGCGTTTACAGGGCAACCGTGTGATGAAAGACGATCCCCGCATCCTGCTCAATTTCTCGGTGCTCGGCGGCGGTACTATCTGTAACATAATCGCGTGTTTGTTCGACCGCAAAGGCATATCGAACTATATGATAGACATCGGCGGCGAAATGATAGCGAAAGGAAAGAACCCGCAAGGGTGGAATTGGTGCATTGGCATTGTCAGACCGAAGGATGACAGTACCGGAACAAACTCCGAGCTTGAACAAATTGTGCAACTGTCGGAACGGCTGGGACTCGCAACTTCCGGCAACTACCGTAATTTCTATCTGAAAGATGGAAGGAAATACGCTCATGCCATCAATCCGATAACAGGATATCCGGTTCAAAAGGATATATTGAGTGCTACAATTATTGCCCATCAGTGCATGCTTGCTGATGCCTATGCAACGGCCTTTATGACGTTGGGGAGCCGCAAAGCCCGTCAGTTGTAGAAAGAGCATCCGGAAATTGACAATTTCATTATCTATACGGACAGTTGCGGAAACTACCGGACAGAGTACTCGCCGCGAATGAAAAGGTATCTGGCAGATTAATGTTTTCTATATTCCTGCGGAGTAGAGCCGGTGAACCGTTTAAAGAATTGGGTGAAGAACGCCGTATTTTCAAATCCCAGCGAATGGGCCATCTCCTTTACGAACATATACGCAATTACTTCGGCGTGAAAGTGACAAAGGGAGTCGCTTTCCAGTTTATGGTGAACAACCTGTTGAGCAAAGTTACACATCCAACGATAATCTGCTTTTACCTCCATGTTTAGGCGATTTTATTCCCCGGAACGATCCGGTCCGGGTTGTTCACCGCATCATTGAACAGATAAACCTTGAAGCACTTTACCGTAAGTATTCCCCTAAAGGCTGTTCTGCGTACCACCCACGCATGATGCTTCAGATTCTTGTCTATGCATTTGCGTAATATCTATTCCAGCCGTCGCATAGAAGAGTTCTGTCGCAATGACATCCGCTTCATGTGGCTTACCGGCAATGTAACTCCTGACCATAATACCATCAACCGTTTCCGCAGCAGCCGGCTAAAGTAAAGGATGTGCTGAAGACGATATTTGCAACCATTGTAAAGTTTCTCGTGGCGGAAGGTTTTGTAAGTCTGGATGTGGCCTGTACTGACGGGACGAAGATGGAGGCGGATGCCAACCGTTATACGTTCGTCTGGGGGGCAAGTCCATACATACGCGTATATCCAGAATCGCGGAACAGCTTGAAGAGATATGGCAGTATGCCGAGTCCGTCACCAAGCAGGAACTGCGTGATTCCGCTCCGGTTGCCTATCAGGATATCACTCCCGGAGAAAGTGGAAAAGGCACTCGGGCAGATAGATGATGCCCTGAATGGAGTGGATGCTGACAAGAAGATGAAAGCGAAGGTAAGACGTGTAAGGAAGTCATGGCCTGAACAGCTCAAGAAATATGAATCGCAGGGAAAGATACTTGACGGACGTAACAGCTACTCAAAGACAGACAATGATGCTACTTTCATGCGCATGAAAGATGACCATATGAAGAACAGACAACTCAAACCCGGATACAATCCCCAGTTCAGTACCAATAAACAGTTCATTCTGAACTATACCATCCATCAGTGTTGGGCGATACCTCCACCTATCCTCTGCATATGGATGATTTCCATTCCCTCTACGGCAGATACCCTGACGTGTCTGTCTGTGATGCCGGATACGGAAGTGAAGAGAACTATCTGTATGCTTTCAGACATGGCATTGAAACCTTTATAAAGTACAATTATTTTCATAAGGAACAGAAAAGGAACTTCCGGATGAATGATCCGTACCGTATTCCCTCAGTCATCCACTCAGATCTGTGTGGTACATCAGATCAGGAACTCCTGTAAATATGTCGTTTATAAGGACAAGAAAGAGTTTACAGCAGATATGAAGAATATCTATAATGCACCCAATAAGGAGGTTGCTGCCGCAGAACTTGACAATCTGGAAAAGAAATGGGGAGGAAAGTATCCATACGCCATACTTTCATGGAGAAACAACTGGGATGATCTGACTGTTTTCTTCCAGTTCCCATTGGAAATCAGGAAAATAATCTATACCACAAATCTTATTGAGAATCTGAACGGAAAAATCAGAAAGTACACCAAATCAAAGCTTTCATTCCCGTCGGACGATGCCGTAAAAAAGACCGTGTATCTTTCACTTATGGAGATTGAAAAGAAATGGACAATGCCTATTTCAAACTGGGGATTGATTATGAACCAATTTATGCTTATATTTGAAAACAGAATCCAG
>VOFC01003173.1_pt1 | contig 35368 bp, 46 predicted proteins | sample 5384161 | NCBI WGS metagenome assembly VOFC01 (sample SAMN12384722, study PRJNA508395) | human gut metagenome | isolation source: healthy gut B | host: Homo sapiens | reverse complement strand
GCTTCAGTTCCAGTTACGTGGTATAATCAGGAAAAACTGAAGGTTTTAGGCCAAACCGCCATGGACGAAATATATATCCCTGGGATGATGCCGTTGAAAAGGCGGTAAAGCGGTATGAGCAGGGTGGCCGAACGGTTCAAAAAGCGACGAGCACAAAAGGGAAAGGGTACGTTTTGACGAAATGTGCCGCGCCTTCAGCGAAATCAACACTGCCATGCAGCGTGTGGAGATACCTCCCGCTTTCTTTTCAAAAAGCTGGTCAGAAAAGGAAAGGAATAAATTTTTTTTTCCAAAAGAAACTCCTTTAAGGCCGGAAATCTTTGACCGAATGCTTTGCCGGATTTTGGCAAAAAACAAAAAAAATGTAACCACAAAGCTTAAGCAAGGAGAGGACCCTTTTGCACCCCATAAAGCACTTTTCGCACAATAACAAAACACCGCCACAAAGGTCATTTCCCACTGCTTTAAAGCGGGGCTTGGCTTTCGCGGTCTTTTGCACGACCTTTCAAAATATTCTCCCGCCGAATTTATTCCCGGCGCAAAATACTATAACGGCAAGCGCAGTCCCAACGTCACCGAGCGTGAGCTTTTCGGCTATTCCTCGGCCTGGATGCACCACAAGGGCAGAAACAAGCACCATTTGAGTACTGGACCGATTTCGACATTAAAAGCAGCAGGTCTGTCCGGTAAAATGCCCCTTCGGTATGCGGTCGAGATGTTCTGCGACAGGGTAGCGGCCAGCAAGATATACCGTGGAGAAAAAATATACCGACGACTATCCTCCTCGAATACTATATGAGGGGCATCGATTCCCGCACCATGCACCCCGAAACAGCGGCATTTCTCGAGTTTCTTTTAAAATGCTTGCGCAAAAAGGCGAGCAAAAAACCTTTTGCCTACCTAAAAGGTATCGTCAAAGCAAAAAGGAGTATGACCACTAGATCGGCCATACCAACCTACATAAAATTTTTTTTGCACTAAATCTCCCACTTTTAAGGGGAGATTTCTTTTTATATAAGAAAATTATACAATTGGTTTATTCAGTACCGACAACATTTCAGTTATCGGAATCCTCGTCACTGGTTGCCCGGCTCGCAGACCACCATTCCGACCACCTCGTCTCCCTCGCGGAGCCTTATCGAGCGGACGCCTCTTGCGGTTCTGCCCATCTCGCGCGCCTGGGTCTCACTGAACCTTATCGCGTAGCCCTTCTTTGTGGCAATGAGCAGCTCGCTGTCGCCCATGGTCTGGCGAACGGTCTCAAGCTCGTCGCCCTCGTCGATATTTATAGCTATAATACCGGTCTTGCGGACGTTTCTGAATGCCGAAAGGGCGGTACGCTTTACTATACCCTTTCTCGTTATCATGCAGACAAAGGCGTCGTCGCTGAGTTCTTTGCCGACCGGCAGGATATTGATTATCTTTTCACCAGCCATAAGCGGCAGGATGTTCACGATATTCATACCCTTCGATGTGCGGCTGCCCTCCGGTATCTCATACGCCTTTATGCGGTAGAGCCTTCCGAGGTTGCTGAACATAAGCACATAGTCGTGCGAGGAACAGGTATACATGCTCTCGACAATGTCTCCCTCGCGGGTGGTCATGCCGGTTATACCCTTGCCGCCTCTGTGCTGCGTCGAATAGGTATCCGACGGCAGGCGCTTGATGTATCCCTCGACCGTCTTGGTCAGCACACATTCCTCGTTGGGGATGAGATCCTCAATATCCACCTCGCCCGATACCGAGGTGATCTCGGTGCGGCGCTCGTCGGCAAACTTGTCGCGCAGATTGAGCGCTTCGGTCTTTACAATATCCTTGACCTTATTTTCGTCGGCAAGTATTGCCTGGCACTCCTTTATAAATGCGTGCTTTTCGGCAAGCTCTTCCTCTATCTTTATCTTTTCCATACCGGCAAGACGTCCGAGCGGCATCTGCACGATGGCGGTGGTCTGAATGTCGTCCAGACCGAACCTTTCGCTCAGCGCTGCCTTACTGTCGGGAATGGTCTGGCTCGAGCGTATGATCTTTACTACCTCGTCGATGAAATCGAGCGCGATTTTCAGTCCTTCAAGGATATGCGCGCGCTCCATCGCCTTTTTCATGTCGAAACGGGTGCGTTTTTTCGATTATCTCGCACTGGAAGGCAATGTAGTTATCGAGCATTTCCTTTAAGGTCATCACCTTTGGCTGACCGTTTACGAGGGCGAGCATTATGGCTCCGAACGAGGTCTGGAGCTGCGTCATTGAAAACAGGTGATTGAGTACCACCTGCGGATTGGCGTCCTTTTTTAAGGTCAATGACTATTCTGATACCGCCGTCACGCTTGGACGAGTGGTCGACAACGTCGTCTATCCCCTCTACCCGCTTTTCTGCCGCGAGATCGTATATCGATTTGACCAGCTGCTTTTTGTTGACATTGTAGGGTATCTCGGTAACGATTATGCGGAACCTGCCGTTTTTTGTCTCCTCTATCTCGGTCCTTGCGCGGACAACTATCTTTCCTCTGCCGGTGGCGTACGCTGCGCGGATGCCGCTGCGTCCCATGATAATGGCGCCGGTAGGGAAGTCCGGTCCCTTTATGAACTGGCATATCTCGTCAAGACCTGCGTCGGGGTGATCGATGACATAGCACATAGCGTCTATGACCTCGCCGAGGTTGTGCGGCGGAATGTTCGTCGCCATACCGACGGCTATACCCATGGTACCGTTGACAAGAAGATTTGGAAACCTTGCCGGAAGCACCGACGGCTCCTTTAAACGGTCGTCGTAGTTCGGTACAAAATCGACCGTTTCCTTTATCTATATCGTCGAGCATATGTGTGCTTATCTTGCTCATTCTCGACTCGGTATATCTGTACGCTGCGGCAGGATATCCGTCTATCGAACCGCGTTAAGCTCAAGCTGCCAGCCCTCGTCCTCATTGCCGAGCACGCATACCTCAAGCACATTGTCGAATATTTTAAGTTGACCTCGTTGCCGGTTGTGGCGGCGCGGATGTATTTTTCTTTTTGCCGATCCGGGAAGAGTACTGCCGGCACCATACAAAAGCAAACCACCGTCACAAGATAGTGGGAAAGCTGAGGCTTGTTTTTGCCCATTCTAAAAAAGACCTGCATAGCTGAATATTATCGATAGCAGGCTAAAAGTCCCAGCAATCCGAAAAGCACAGCCTCGATATGGGGAATAATCTTGCGTTTTTTAAGCTTTCCCGAGGTTTCAAGGGCGTTGCCCACCTCGATTTCAAAGCACAAAGCTTACGTCTATTTCTTCCCGAAAGGCACAATTTTTTGTTTTTCTGCTCATCATTAGGTGTATCGGAATATTCAAACTGCTCGCCCTCGCCAACTTCGGGAACGTCGGTTATTTCCTCGCCGCAAAAGGGACAAAGCACCTTTCCCTCGTCGTTTTTAATAACGGCCGTTTCACTGTCGCATTTCGGACACTTAACCGTTTTAATGGCCAAATCAAATCATCCTCTCTTTAAAACCTGTCGGCAAACCTTTGCAAATAAAAAAGCATCGCAAAAAATATTATCACACGTCAAGGTTCTGAACATATGTGGCATTTTCTTCGATAAACCGGCGGCGGGGGCTCAACCTCGTCTCCCATAAGCAGGGTAATGGTCTCCGGCCGCCTTTTGTGCGTCGGCCATTGTGACCTTAAGGGTGGTGCGGAATCTCGGATTATAGTGGTTTCGTTAAGCTGCTTTCCGTCCATTTCACCAAGTCCTTTGTACCGCTGAATATCGGCATTGCCGCCCAGCGTCTCGTTGTACATATCCCGCTCCTCATCCGAAAAAAAGCATAGAAAAATTTCTTTTCCCTTCGAAATTTTGAAAAGGGGAGGCTGAGCAATGTAAATGTTGCCGTTTTCAATAAGCCGGGGCATATATTTGAAGAAGAAGGTCAGCAGCAGCGTGCGTATATGAACCGTCAACATCGGCATCTGCCATAATGAAAATCTTGCCGTAACGGAGCTTTGTAATGTCAAATTCATCGCCGATTCCGGTGCCCAAAGCAAAGCACCACAGGGGTAAGCTTGTCGTTGCCGTAAACCTTGTCTGCTCTTGCCTTTTCAACGTTGAGCATCTTTCCCCAAAGGGGCAGTATGGCCTGGGTACGGGAATCTCTTCCCTTAACCGCCGAGCCGCCGGCGCTGTCTCCCTCAACGATGAATATCTCGGTCTCGGAAGGATCTCTGGAAATGCAGTCGGCCAGCTTTTCGGGCTTTTAAACTTGCTTCCGCCCTGTTTTCTGGTCGGATCTCTTGCCTTTTGTGCGGCCTCTCGTGCGGCCGAAGCGGCAATGGCCTTCGAAACGATGATTTTGGCGGGATTGGGATTTTCCTCAAGGTATTCGGCCAGCTTTTTCACCCATCATGGCCGTAACCATAGAGAGCCCATGGAGGTGTTGCCAAAGCAGCCTTGGTCTGTCCCTCAAACTGAGCGTCGGTCAGCTTGACCGATATAACCGCCGCTATACCTTCCTGAATGTCCTCTCCCTTAAGGTTGGCATCCTTTTCTTTAAAGCATACCAAACTTTCTTGCATATGCGTTGACAACCCGGGTAAGGGCCATTTAAAAGGCACTTTCGTGGGTACCGCCGTCAACCGTGTGGATGTTGTTTGCAAAGCTGATTATCTTTGTATCGTATCCGCTGCTGTACTGAAGGCGATCTCGGCCGATGAATCTCCCCTAACGCCGTTTAAATAAACGACCTCGGAAGCAGCGCGCCTCATTCTTGGATTTTTTTCAAGAATAAAGTCGACATAGCTCTTGATTCCGCCTTCATAGTGAAGAACGTCCTGTCTGAACTGCTCGTTTCCTTCCTCGTCGGGACGGTAATCGGTAAAGGGGTTATCTTAACGCCTGCATTGAGGAATGCCTGTTCTCTCAGACGGGTGAGCAGAGTGTTATAGTCGTATTCGGTGGTATCGGTAAAAACGTCGGGATCGGGCTTAAGGTGACCTTTTGTGCCGGTCTCGATCGTATCTCCGACCTTTTCAAGGTCGGAAACGATGGCACCCGTTCATATCTTTGTTTAAGTATTTCTTTTTCCGTTTTAACTTCCACTTCAAGCCAGGTCGAAAGGGCATTAACAACCGACGATCCTACGCCGTGCAGTCCGCCCGACACCTTGTATCCGCTGCCGCCGGGTTTACCGCCGGCATGGAGCATGGTAAAGACCATGGTGACGGCCGGCAAATTGTATTTTTTTGTTGATGCCGGTGGGGATACCGCGGCCGTTATCGGTAACGCGTATATGTCTCCCTCTAAAATGTCCACCTCGATGTGAGTGCAATAGCCTGCAAGAGCCTCATCTATAGAGTTGTCGACAATTTCGTAAACAAAGGTGGTGCAGACCTCGCTCCCCGGTCGATCCGATGTACATACCGGGACGTTTGCGCACAGCCTCAAGTCCTTCGAGCACCTGAATTTGTTCGGCGTCGTACTCCTCATTTACCTTAGGTTGGGCATCTGTTCGTTTTCCATTTTATAACCTCCTGACGGTTGCTTTTCACTTTATACTCTTAATATTTTTAAATCCGATTCAATATCTGCAGCCTGTCGGTACCCACCGCCGCATTTCCGGCAATCGGCGAGTTTTTCCCTTCTGATTAAAGGTCCGAAAACCGCCTTTTGTTGCACAAAACCGTGCAACTTCAAAAAAACTTTTTATTTTATATGAAAAAATTTTTTCTTTTTTAGACTTTTTGATTTATTTTTTTCTGCTTTTAAAATTTGAATTTCTTTTTCGCAGCGGGTTTTATGTATTTTTTTATTTGCCGCGACATTGTCATTTTTTAACAATAATGTTTCACGTGAAACATTTTATTTTTTTTCAAAGCCATCGGCGGATGGGCATCGATAGGTTTTGCTCGTTTTTTCCGAAGCGTCTCTTTTTTCGTATGTGTGCCTTTCTATGCTTATTTTTAAACCGTTTTCCTATCTGTCTCTTGCCGATAATATCGTCCTTTTCGTCCCTTACCGCCTCCTTTTTGCCCCGGGCCCGGCCGAGTTGCAGGAGAAATTGGGGAAAAGAATAACTCCCTTCTTTTTTTCCTGTTCTTTTTCTTGCGGACTTTTCTTTTTTCCGGTGACGATAAAAGGAAAGCGGAATGTCATATCCCACCGTTTCGACCAGTCCCTTAGTCTCATTTTTTATTTAAAAACTCCCGCGTGTCCTTTTTGACGGTGGTTTTGTCCAAATCAGATATTCCGATAATATCCCGGCAAAGCATGGCACGCTCTCCGATTACGATATATCTATTAAGCCTTCTCACATTTTCACCTTAACGTTCATTTTGTTTTGCTGTTTTCCCGCTATATTTCCCGTTCAAAAACCGCCCGTTTTCGGCAAAAAGGCTTTTCCGACCTTAAGTCCGGCGATTTGCTTGGGGATCGCAGCAGGTTATAAAAACCCTGCCCGCCGCTTATTTTATTTAAAATATATTCCTGCCTCTCGCTGTCAAGCTCGCTCATAACATCGTCCAGAATAACCACCGGTTTTTCCCGGTATATTCGCCGCACCTCCGCTTCCGAAAGCTTGAGCGCAATGGCAGCTGACCGCTGTTGTCCCTGGGATCCGAATTCCCTGGCTGATATGCCGTTTATCAAAACCTCCAGATCGTGGCGGTGAGGTCCAACCGATGTGGAAAAATTTTGATGTCCTCGTTTTCTTTTTTCTCTCAGTCGGTCAAACAGCAGCTGCTCGGCGTTTCCTTCAAAACGCTTTTCACCGGTATAATTAAGGGTAAAGTTTTTTCCTTGCCAAGGTCAGTCCCGAAAAAACTCATCGGCAAAGCCGCAAAGCTTTTTGTATAAATACTGCGCTGATTGGCAATGCCGCTCCGTAATGAGCAATAAACCTGTCGAATCCGTCCAGCATATCGTCGGCGGTTTGTTTGTCAAATTTAAAAATATCTTTGCACAAAACTGCAAAATAGCTCGTTGTAGTTTGAAATCCGCCCGGTTTAATACACAGGCATTTGTCCAAAACCTTTCCGATTGTCGGGCGATCCCAAATCGTCGGGAAAAAAACAACGCATTTTAAAGTGCTCGCAAAGAGCCGAATAGGATTTCATCCACATCGAAAGGCTTATTTTTCGTTTTGCTCCGAGCTTCTGATGGATATTTTCCGATCCGTCAAAGGAATAAAACCAGCAGCAAAGCGAAAAATACTCCTTTCAAATTGCCCTAAGCTCGCTTTTCCTTTGCTCCGCTATGAAGAACCCATTCCCGAGCAGAAATATAATCCTTCTATAAGATTGGTTTTCCCTGGGCATTGTTGCCGAATATTGCATTTACCCCGTTTGCAGGATAGAGTTTTGAGCTTTCGATGTTGCGGAAATTTTTTTCAGTTCAAGGCTTTTGACATACATTTTCTTATGCCACCTCAAAAATCTTTCCGCTAATTTCAACCCTGTCGCCGGGAACGAGCTTTTTTCCTTTGCAGGCACACCTCTCCATTGACCCTTTACCTTGCCATCGAAACTATATCCCCTTTGCGGCTCCTCCCGACGGCACGGCGTTTGCAGAATTTCAAAAGGCGTCGAGCTTTATAAAATCGGTAGTTGCACGACCTTTTTTCGCTCAACTGCGTCAACTTTTATTTTCTAGCTCTTCCGCCCCCTTTTTTCATTTGAATTTTTACATTTTATTGATTTTTCAAACGTCCTAAACCCGCATTTTACCGGCTTTTCGGCGGTGCTCAAATATAAAATGTTTCGTGAAACATTTTTCCGTTTTTTTGTTATTTTTTATTATTAAGCGGCTTTGTAATTCTCACCGGCAGCACTATAAACATAAAAAGCTGTCTCCCTCTTTAGGCACAATCTTAATGGGGGGGAGAATGGTGGGTGATTCAATTTTAATAACATCGTCCTCAACAGCTCATAATGCATCTATAGATAACGGCTGTTAAAACCGATTTCCACCCGGTCACCTTCAAGATTTACCGGCTTTTGCTATCAACGGCATTACCCACCGTTGAATCGCGTACCTTAAACTCGCTTTGTTCAAAGAAGCGGCGTACAAAAAACCTGTCCCTGTCGTTAACGACCAGCGAAACGCGATCAATACAGGAACGAATCATATGGTATCGGCCATAACCGTAGAGGTTATCTTTTTGAGGAACGGCCGTTTCTACAGTCCATAAACTCCCCTTCAAGCAGCGCCGATACCACCACAACTCCGCCTATTTCAAAAGATAATATGTTTTTCTCGACCGATATCTTAACCTTTTCTCATACTCCGATAATCTTTTGTTATCGGTCAGGGGTCTTTTCAGGAACAACAAATTTAAGCTGTCCCTCAAAATCGGTTTTCCCTTGCGTATTGCAAGGCGGTATCCGTCCAGAGCTGCAAGTGTAATGACCCCCTTCCTTAAGATAAAAGCAAATACCGTTGTAAATGGGCTTATTTTCCTTCTTGGAACAGCAAATCTTGTCTGTCTTATCATACTGCAAAGGAGGTTTCCCTCAATCTCAAACCCTCTCCGGCATTAACGGTGGGAAGATCGGGATATTCCTCGGGAGGCATACCGATAATGGAAAACTTGGTTTCACCGCTTTTGATGGGCATATATATTTTTCGTCGGTCTCGATGGAAATAATATTTCCTGGAATTTTCCGTAACAATTCGGAAAAATATTCTGGCCGACATAATAACAAAAGGCCGTTTTGCTCGGTCTTGGCATCAATGGCGGTGGGTTATACCCATTTCAGGTTGTATCCCGTAGGGTAAGGTATCCGTCCTTGCATTCAAAAAATTCATTCAAGTGCCGGCCTGGTTATCTGCACCTTTGGAGACCGCTTCGGTCAGTTTATTTTTTTCGCAGGTTAATTTCATAATTTTTCACTTCCGTTATTGATAAAATTTTCGCTGAAAGTTTGTTCTTAAAACAAAACAAATATAAATATTTAATTCAGTAAAAGTAATAGGGGACATTGAAATGTTGAAATTCATCCCACAGCAAGCGGACAAGCCGTTTTCATCAACATCAGCCGTCGAAAATTTTTTTCGAAAATCTTAACAAAAATAATGAAAAAAAGATTTAAAAGTTGAAGGTTGAAAGTTTTCCAAATTTATGTTTAATATTTAGGTGATTATGTAATCTTGTAACTGAAAACCAAAAAAAAATTTTAAACCGCCGTTGAAATATTTTTTAACCGTTACTTTTTAGTTTTCAAGCCGATTGAAAAGCAATTTTAATTTCATAAAATGTTGAAAAAGAAAAAATATCAGAAAGCAAATTCCGGACGCGAGTAAAATTAAAGCAATGTTTAAATCTTTTATCCGCTGATTTTAAGAAAAAAACCGTGACCTTCAAATGTTAAAAAGAACTGCTTGCCCTAAAGCCGCTTGTAATATAAAAATTACTTGTTTTTGAGGGTTTTTCATAATGTCCTCGATATTGGCCTTAAGACGGGAATTTTTCTTTAAATCCTTTTCCATCTTGTTAAGAGAGGCAGAATGGTGGAATGATTACGATTGATTTTGTCGCCGATCTGCTTAAGGGTCAGGCCGGTCATTTGGCTTGCTATGTAAATAACAATGTGGCGGGCATTGGAAATGTCCATATGCTGCTTTTTAGAGCAAATATCGGCGGGGGCTAACATCGTGAAAGCGTTTGACACCGCGTCGATGATTTTTTCAACCGTAATGGTATCGTCGATCTCGTCCCTGCGGTTTCGTTTATGACCGTTATAACGCTGAAAATTGAGGGCTTTTCGCTGGTAAGGTCGGTATATGCCTTAAACTTGTTGAGCACTCCTTCGATCTGGCGGACGTTGGTCTTTATCTGATTGGCTATGCACTGAGCCACCGCGTCGGAAAGGTCAAAGTTAAGCTCCTCGGCCTTTGGCGAATGATGGCCACGCGGGTTTCGTAATCCGGTTCCTTAATATCGGCCAAAAGGCCCATTTCAAACCGCTGGCGAAACCTCTCAGTCAAAGCGTTTATCTCCCCAGGCGGACGGTCGGAGGTAAGCACGATCTGCTTTCCGGCCTCGTGAAGAGAATTAAAGGTATTGAAAAACTCGGTCTGGGTGGGATCCTTTCCCGAAATAAACTGAATATCGTCCACAAAAAGCATATCGGTATTGCGGAACTTTTCTCTGAAATCAGGGAGTGCTTCCCGAATGGATGGCGTCAATTATCTCGTTGGCAAAAGGCTTCACCTGGGTATAAACAATGTTAAATCCACGGTTTTTGTCCAAAAACATAGTTTTTTAATGGCATTGAAGATGTGTCTTGCCAAGGCCCGGTTTTCCGTAAATAAAAGGGATTGTATTGCTTACCGGGATTTTTGGCCACCGCCTGCAGCCGCATGGAGGCAAAATCCTCATTGGACAGACCGACAATGAAATTGTCAAAAGGTAAAGCTCTCGTAATATTTTTCGATGGGCTTTACGGGTTTGTTTTCTTCGAAATGACCTCAGCGTGACAGTAAAACCGAAAACCTCGGAAAATGCCCGTTCGAAAGATCCTTATAATGGCTCATAGTGAGATTTTTCACGATAATTTGTGCGAGCCGAAAACAACAGCCACATTGCCCTTTAATTTAACCGGAGATAAAAAGGTGTTTATCCAGCAGTTATAGGCCACGCTGGAAATTTCCTCCCTGCAAGAAACAAACATTCTCCCATCACCTCTTCAAATGTGTTCATAAACTTTCCTCTTCTTTTCAACCGTCATATACCTGCCGAAAACACCTAAACGGACATTTGGGCAAAAGCCAATGCAAAATATAAAGATTTTTTTCCGAAAAATTTTGTTTTGCAAACAGGAAAATATAATAAAAATAAAAAGGGAAAAACCGCTCAAAAAAGATTGAAAACGACAAAAACCCAAAATATAATTTCACCCTATATGATGCCATAAAACCCTGAAAAATCAAGTAAAAAGCCCCTAAAAAACATTATAAATTCCGTAGAAAACGGGGCATAAAGATAAAATTTTCTTTCGTCTTGAAAAGGAGGTAAATAATATTATTGATAAAATCGATCTTGCAAAAGCGTAAACCGACGAAAAATAAAAATTATTATAAAAAAAAAAAACAGACGGCCGGAAACCTCCAGAAGAAAAAAAGGAAAAACCGAAAAACCTGAACTTAAAAAAAATTTTGACCTCTCGGCATTTAAAGAGAAGAAAAACAACAAGAAAATTTAAGAAAGAACGGTAAAAATTTGGAAAACAAAAAAAATCAGGAATGCAAGTGAAAAACGGGGCGAAGCTTCCGGCGAAAAAAAAATTATCATAAAAGCTGCGGACGATTCTGCTCAAAGAAATTGCCGAAACTGCCGTCGGAATCGTAACGGACGGTACCGGAGAAAGCATTGCCGAAAGCGCCATCAGGAAACCGCCGAAGGGGCCGCAGCCGAAGACAACGCCCGGATGCAGCCCGAAGCGCCATGCAAACGGCCGAAAGCCCCAGGCAAGCCATGAAAAAGACGCAGACGGCTCCCGCCGCCGATCAATGGTCGAAGGCGGGCTTTTCAAAAAAAATGATATTATACACCATTCCCATCGTGCTGACCGGCATACTGCAGCTTCTTTTCAATGCCGCCGACCTTATAATGGTGGGCAATTTCTGCGGAAGCCTGTCGGTTGCGGCGGTGGGAGCAACCGGTGCGCTCATAAACCTGCTGGTCAACCTCTTTATCGGACTGTCGGTTGGCGCGGGTGGCCGTTGCCATGCTCTCGGCGCAAAGAAAAGCAAAACGGTCTTTGAAACGGTTGCATACCGCCATTCCTACGGCCATTTTGGGCGGCGCCATTGACGGTTGTGGGGCTGCTCTTTGGGCTCCCTGCCGCGACCGTCGATCTATATGGAAATATACTTCTGCGGAATGATCGGCGGCCTTGTTTATAACTTCGGCGCGGCCATTTTAAGGGCTGCAGGCGACAAAAAGCCCCCCTACCTTTCGTTGCCGGTGTGCTCAAATAATTTTTTAAACTACATATTCGTTAAATTTTTTGACCTAACGTGAAATAACGTGGCCATCGCAACCTCGGGAGCAAACCCTCTCGGCGTGCTGGTGGCGCCATAGCTCTGATGAAAAGAAAGATGACTGCCGCCTATACCTTTCAAAGATGCGGTTCTATAAAAAGCCCCTGTTAAAGATAGTGAAAATAGGCCTTCCCGCCGGAATACAGGGATCTCTTTTTCCATTTCAAATGTCATAATCCAGTCGTCCATAACTCCTTCGGATCGGTAGCCGTCTCCGGCAATGCCGCCGCCGGAAACTTAGAGGGCTTTGTCTACCTGACAATGAACAGCTTTCATCAGACCGCCCTCAATTTTGTCGGAAGAAACTACGGTGCAAAGAAATTCGACCGCATAAAAAAGATAATGGGTATCACCCTTTGTTCGGTGGCCGTTACCGGAATAATCTGCGGTGTCTCGATGTATCTTGCTTCGCCCAAGCTGCTTAAAATTTATATAACCGATTCTCCCAAACGCCATCGCCGAGGGAATACTTAGACTGTCCTTTGTCTGCCTTCCGTATTTCCTCTGCGGCCTTATGGACGTTATGACCGGCATTTTGAGGGGAATGGGATCATCAGTGGTACCTATGGTCATTACGGTGGCAGGTGTTTGCGGAATGAGAATTGTGTGGATATATACCATCTTCCAAACCCCTGCCTTCCATACTGCCTCCTGTCTGTTTATATCCTATCCTATCTCCTGGATGACCTTTATTGCCGAGTTTGTGCCTTCCTTGTAATCTTCAAAGGGCAAGGGATAAATCCACCGCCCACAGTAAGCTGCTGGACACCCCCCATCGAAATAAGCAAAAACCAAAGCGCGGTAGAAAACCGAAAAACAATCAGGGAGTAATATCAGAATAAGCAGAAAACAAGTATAAAAGAAATAAAAAAAAGCCCAATCCCCGATTACACAACCGAGGAAAGGGCTTTTACTTATGCTACCTGCAAAAAATTCTCCATCAACGAACACCTTTTTTTCGCAAAACTTCCTGTTACATTTCCTGCCGTCAACGAACAAACACAAAAATTTCAGCCGTAATAAGGATTGCGACTCACACAACGCCAACCGCCGGGGCACTATAGAGGCATTCTCGGCCCCTGCCGGAGAACACGGAGGGCGTATCACACCGCAGTCTTAACAGAATCCCATCGCAGCACTTTGATTGTTCCCTTTTATTTTCCGATAGCCGCCCTCCGGTCAGCTTGCGCTGACGCCTCAGTGTTCCTTGCGGCCCGCAGCCGTGCCATATCGGTCATTGCGGTGCACTAATAAAGCAAACAAATTCCGCAAAAAAAACGCCCCATTTCTGGAAGCGTGCTTAAGCAACAGACGAGCGAACACCGTACGGTTCGCTCGTCCCTTTTCCCGTGCGGCATCGCGATCATCAACCATAGGCGTCAGTGGCGAAACGATAAAAACAGGGAAATTTAACATTTTAAAGGCGTGCGGGGTTCGTCCGTCTGTTGCTTTAAAATGCCTAATCGGCTTTATTTCATCATTTTGAAAAGCTCTTCAACCGTCTTTCCGCTCTTAATAGCGGCGTCATACGAGAATGAGCTTTCCTGCGTCTGAATCCTTATCAATCTTGCAGATGTCGGTAAGAATTTCCTCGGCGGGCTTTTTAGAAACCTCGTCATGCCAAAATTCATAGCCGCTGCGGCTGCAAGGCAGATGTATTTCGGAACAACGCCCTGCTCAACGCATATTGAGCGAACCGATAATGCGGTCATTGGGATTAAAGCTTGCGGTTGAGGTCGTTGCCCACGTTTAACGGTATCCCCAGCTGGCGGTTGCCGAAACAGGAAAAAGATCCTCAACATGGTCGTTAAGCTCGATATAAGGCACATTGTGGCGGGTAGCAAGAGCAATTGCCGACTGCTGCATGGCTCTCATAACAAGAAGCTCGACATAGGATTCTCGATTGCCTGCCAGATATAATCCACGCCCATAATGCTGCCGAGATATGCGGTAAAAGCGTGGCCCATATTGTGTATAAAAGCTTGCGCTCAATATAAAACTCAAAGGGAGTAAAGGGCACCATATTCTTGATGGGGGATTTCGCCCTAAATGCCACTTGTCGACAGGGAGAATGCCGTAGCTTTCAACGCACACTCTAGGGGTTGTCGCCCTTCATTTCATCGATGGTCTGGACGGGTACCATACGGCCGATGGATGCCTCAACAAAGCCGACCTTTTCGTCAAGCAGCTTCTTTTCGTCGTCGTTAAAAATGCTTGCCGATTTCTTCTTTAAGATACTTGTCTGCGCCGATAAGGTTTTCGCAGATGATGATGTTTAAAAGGCCTTATCGGGGATCCTGCCAACGTTTTTCTAAGTCCCCCGGCAATATTTCCGAAGATAAATTTGAGGATGTTAACGCCGACAGCCGTGGCCATGACATCGGCCTCGGCAATGGCGTCTGCGATGGCCTCGGGATCTCTTGCCGTCAACGCAGAAACGTTTTGACCATCGACTCCTCATGGCCCTCTTTATAAAGAATGCGCACAGGATATTCGTGCTGAGTGTTAAGCTGTTCGATAACGGCAGGAGCAACGTCGATAAAGGAGGTCTCGTATCCCGACTGATAAAAGAGCTGGCCGATAAAACCGCGGCCGATGTTGCCTGCACCGTACATTACTGCTTTCATATTTGTCGTCCTTTCAAGATGCCCGCACAAGGGAAGCCTCACAAGGAAAAGAAAAAAGGCTTTCCGTCTTTTCGCTTTTAAGCCTGCTCCCCGCGCGGAAAAATTCACAAAGGGGTTGTGCCGAAGAAGTTTTCAGCAACCCCCGATCAGGCTGTCAAAGCCTAAGCGGGGGGCACATCGCAATGATTGCCCCCTTCTTAGGAGTCAAAAAGCTATTTTAATTATACACCCTTTTCGGCTCTGCCGGAAGAAGCTCAGCATCGGTGTAGCTGTGCTTTGCAGTGTAGCCGGCGATGAGCATCAGGCGCTCGTGAATAGCGTCGATGATCAGGGAGGGCTGGGATAGAACTGCTCAACATGTTATTCCAAGCGGGAGTGATCCAGTTTTGGAACCGACAATGCTGGGAGGAGGTGCATCCCAGATAATCAAAGGCAAGGTTGGTGATGTTGGTAGCCTATCGTTGAGGATGCTTCCGCGGCCTACTGCGTCGGATGCCAAGAACTATGCGGCCGGTCTTTTAACCGACTCAATAACCTTCTCATAGTTGAAGGGAACGCGACCAGGCGGGCGTCGATGACCTCGACGGCCAATGCCGCCATACTGCTCGCGGAGGATCTTTCTGCTTCCATAGCGGTGTAGAGGGTTGCGCCGATGGTGAGAATGGTGACGTCACTTGCCACCCTCGGGGCCTGCGGATGGCGGGCTCGCCGAAGGGGATCTCATAGTATCCTTCCAGGCGCCTTCCTTAACAAATTCCTCGCCCTTATCGTGCTGCTGGCTCTCTCGAAGAAGCAAACCGGGTCGGTGCCGTTGAGGCGGTGTTCATAAGACCGCTTGGCGTCGTAAGGGTTACCGGGGTAAACAACCTTAAGTCCGGGAACATGAGCGCAGAGGAGGTCAATCTGAGAGTGCTGTGCGCCGTATTTGAAGCCCACAGGAACACGGAGAACAACGGGGCATCTGAAGGCCGCCGGCCGACATTGCCTGCCATTTTGCCATCTGGTTTGAATACACTCGTCGCCCGACAAAACGATAAAAGTCGCAATACATGAGCTCGGCGATTTTGACCCGCCGGCCCATGGCATAACCTGCCGGAGCCGACGATTACCGACTCGGCAATGGGGGAGTTGAACGATGATAAAGAGCCAGAGCCTCGGTCCATCCGCGGTAAACTGCAGCCCGTTCCGGTCACGGACATCCCCCTCACCGTAGGGGAGATAAAGGGTAGGATCGGTATATGTTTATCCATAATGGCCTCGAAAAAGACCGTCGCGGATGTTTGTAAACCTTGGCCTTGGAGGAAGGGCTTGCCGTTTTAATCGAAGGCGCGAAAGCGCTCGGCACGGGCAATCTTCTTAACGCTCGTTGTCTTCCTTCTTCTGACGAACTTCGCACTCGCGGTCGTCCATCTTTCTCTTTAACGCCGTTGGAGGAGAACATTCTGCTCTCGATGTGATCAGGATGCTTGTCATAATCGGTGTAGGGAGAGATCTCAAGGTCGGAAGCAAGCTCAAACATTCTGTGGTTGCGGTCAACAACTGCATCGTGAAACAGCTTCTACTTTCCTTCTTGGTGGCAACCTTGGCGTCGACAATCTGCTGGGGGAATACGGTCAGCGGATCGAGCTTTGCCCACGCTTCAACCTCTTCCTTGGTGCGGTAGGACATAGCGTCGGAGGGTGGAGTGACCGGACAGACGATAGGTAACAACATCAAGAAGAACAGGGCCCCTTACCCTCTTCAAAAGTCTTGCAGGCGCGGCGGTAAGCGTCGATCATGGCCAGGGATTCCAGCCGTTGATGCGCTCGGCGTTCATCTGATTCTGAGCGATGCAGCCCAGTCTGTAAGGTCGCCCGTATGCCATGGTCTCGCCTTGGTCTGGCCGCCCATGCCGTAGTGGTTGTTGTTGAGTTATAGATGATGGAAGGCCGCCCTTATGGCGCGTCCTCCCAAAGATCGTTGTACTGATCCATGGAAGCAAAGTTCATTGCCTCGTAAACAGGGCCTCTTGCTGCGGCGCCGTCACCGGCGTTTGCAACAACGATGCCGGGCTTTTTGTTGCACTTCTTATAAAGAGCAACACCGGTAGCGATAGGACCGCTGCCGCCGACGATGGCGGTGTTGGGATAAATGCCGAAGGGCAGGAAGCATGCGTGCATGGATCCGCCCAGACCTCTGGAGAAGCCGTTGTCCTTTGCGAACAGCTCGCAGGTAAGACCATACATAAAGAAATCGCGGGCAAGCTCTTTAACGTTGTCGGTGTCGTTGTGCTTTTTAACTCGTAGTTTTTGCCGCCGTTGAACTCCTTCATGATCTTGATGAGCTCTTCATCCGGAAAGCTTTTAATGGCCGAAAAGACCCTTTGCGATAACCTCATGGTGGCTTCTGTGGGTACCGAAGATGAAATCGTCAACACCGAGGGTGTAAGCCTGACCTACTGCGGTTGCTTCCTCACCGATTGCAAGGTGGGAGGGGCCGGGATAGGTGAACTTTTGCCGTTGTACTCGCCCTGGGCTTCATGCGCTGGAGCATGGACTCAAACTCACGGATGGCGACCATATCGGCATACATTCGAGAAAAAATCTTCCTTAGAAGTTCTTTTCTCGTCCTTAACGATCTTGTCATATTCGCAAACAGGAATGTCTTTGAAGGTAATGGTACGTTTTGCGAATTTGTCTTCAGGTTTAACAAACATTGACTTAGGCATATTAAACAACTCCTTATTATTATTTAATTTCAAACAGCGCTTCTCTGATGACCTCTGCCAGACGGTAGGATGGGGGGGACAATTTCCTTGGGTTGTCCACGGTGATTTCGGTTTCTATCATCATTGCGGCGCCGTAAATTATTTCGGCGGCATAGTTGGCGATCATATGAACGCCCAGAATTCTGCGGTATTTTTTATCGACAATGACCTTGACGATACCGTCTCCGCCCTCGTTTTCGGCTAACATAGCGTCCGGAACATCATTGGCAGCTTGACGCACTCAACGTCACAGCCCTTGGCCTTGGCCGATTCTTCCGAGTCTCGCCAACTGCGCCGACCTCGGGATTGGTGTAAATGACCGAAGGAATGGCGTTGGCGCATACGGTCGTTTTTGCCCAGCATATTGTTGACCGCAAACCTCTCCCTCGCGATAGGCTGTGTGGGCAAGATGATCTTTGCCGTTAACGTCTCCGCAGGCATAAAGGCCGGCAATGTTGGTTTCATGCACTCGTCGGTTTTGATGCGCCGCGCTCAAGCTCGACATTCGAGTGTCTCAAGACCGTAGCCGGCGGTCACTGCGGCGGCCGATGGAGCAGAGCACCTTGTCTGCGGAACCGATGCCTCTTTGCCGTTTTCGGTAAAGGTGACCTTTCCGCCGCCCACAGCGGTAACTGCGCAACCAAGCTTGAACTCAACGCCCTTCTTGGCATAGTTTTCTTGGTATTTCATTTCCCGGTCAGTGTTGCCGGCGATGGTCGAAACATTTCAACCACCGTAACATGGCTTCAACCGAGCTGAAATATGCGGCCATTTCAAGACCGATAACTCACGCCGACCACAAGGTTTGCGGGAATCTCTTCAAGATCGGAGGATCTCGGTTGGTCATAACAAATCCGTCGGTAAGTCCTTCGCGAAGGCCGGGAATGGGGGAACAACGGGGCCGAGCCGGTGGCAATAAGCAGCTTGTCGGAAACATAGGTTTCGCCCTCGGCCTCAAGCTTGAAGCCCTCGGCGTCGCGGCCAAAATCTTGCCTCGGCATAAACCACCTGCTGCCCAGGCTTTTCATCTGTGCACCGATACCCGAAACAAAGTCTTATAACCTTGTTCTTGCGCTCAACAACCTTTTTCTGGTCGATGGAAGCGCCGGTGAGGTGTTAACGCCGTAATGCTCGCCGTTAACGGCATAGTTATAAACCTTGCGAATAGAGCAGGGATTTTGAAGGAATGCAGCCTTCGTTAAGGCAAACGCCGCCTAAAGCGCGCTTTCGATAACGGGGTTTTAAGTCCGCCGGCAGCGGCCCTTTCGGCGGCATTGTATCCGCCGGGGCCTCCGCCCAGCACGATAAGATCATATTTTTTCCATTTTATTTTCCTCCTTATTTCGAAAGCAGGAGAGAAAATTCTCAAAAGCGTTTCTCAGGTCAACAAGGAATCTGGAAGCAGGGCTTCCGTCCACTGCGCGATGGTCGTAGGTCGGGACAGTCCATTGCCGGATAGGTCTTGATCTCGCCGTCTACCTCGCGCGGATGCGGTGGTGATAGATTAATCAACGCCGAAAATTCCGGTCTGGGGGTGTTGATTAACAGGTAAACTCTCTCATACCGTAAGGAGCCGAGATTGGAGATGGTGAAGGATGCGCCGGAAAGCATGTCGGGAGTTGCGCCGCCGTTCTTGCAGGTGGTGGCAGCTCTTTTTGCCTTGGCCGAAATCTCGTTAAGGCTCATATTCTGTGCATTTTTTAATGGTGGGGAACGACAAGTCCTCTGTCGGTGTCGACAGCGCCCATAGATGAACACCGTTGAAATATCTCATGGTGTCACTCGCCGTTAATGAGGTGGGCGTTAAAGAGCCTTGTGCTCGGGCTTTGCAGTACAGGACACCGCAAAGAATGATGTCGTTAAAATTGATGTTAGCAAGACCCAGTTTTTCGCCGTTTATAACCTTCTTGCGGAATGCCATAATCTCGGTGGCGTCGAAAGAGGTGGTGTGGGTAAGCTGAGCGGCGGCGGTGGAAAGGGAGAAGTCATCTGCTTGGCAATGGCCTTGCGGATGTTGGGCATCTTCTCGTCAACATACTCGGGACCCGCAGCTGCGGGTGCTGCGGCAGCGGCTGCGGGAGCAGCGCCGATATCGGCAACCGAGAATTTTCCGCCGAGTCCGGTGCCTGCTGCGCCGTGCAAACTGCCTGCGGCGGCATAGGTGGCGGTAGGTCCGTTTTCTATGAGGGGGTGCGCACGTCCCGCTCGATTATACGGCCGTTAGGACCGGTGGGGAGCGGCAAAATGAGGATCAATGCCGGTCTTTTCGGCAAGAGCCTTTGCGCGGGGAGAAATCTTGATAAATTCACCGGCAGCGGCAGGGCAGCGGTGGGAACAGCGGGAGCGGCCTCTGCGGCAGAGCAACGCCTTGGGAGCCTCTGCGGGGGCTTCTGCGGGAACATCGTCGCCTTCAATTTTTCGGCGCAAACTCGGCAGTACTTTCGCCCTCTTCGCCGATAACGCAAACGTTGGTCATTGTGGGAATGTCGTCGTCCTCTTTAAAGAATTGTTCAAGCATGATACCGTCAACCGGAGACTCTTCTTCAAGGGTCGATTTGTCGGTCTCATAGGTAAAAAAGAACATCGCCTTTTTACAGCGTCGCCCTTTTTCTTGTGCCACTCCGGTAAGGATACAGCTTTCGACTGAAATACCTACATTGGGCATCATTACAGGTGTTGCCATTTATATTTCCCTCCTAAAATAGATTTAAAATTTTATATCAAGGTCTTTTTATGAAAAGCAAAGCAAATCCGCCGTCCGGCAAAAGCCTTAAAACAGCAGGCTTTGATTATTCATAAATTACCTCAACCTGCGATTTTTCGCAAAACTCCATAATTTCGTCCGAAGGGCGCTTGTCGGTGATGATGATGTCGATGTCCTCCATGTGAGCGAAGGTAAAAGGGCATGGTCTTTCCAAATTTTTGCGCCGTCCAGCAGCATAATGACCTTTTCGGCCTTTTCTATTATGCTCCTTTTAAGCACCCCTTCGTCGTAATTCCCGACGGTAAAATCCGTTTTGACCGAAAATGCCGAACTAACCACAAGGGCGGTATCAATGTTGAGCTGATCGATCTGGGATTCCGAACGGTTGCCGGAAGCGGCAGATTAAGCTGCGGCTGATAAGCCCCCGATGACCGTTACCGAGGTTTATATCTTTTGGAGAGTCCATGTCCCATTGATTCCCCGATGTGACCACCGAGTAGTTTAATCGGGCAGATTTCTTGCCAAGAACATTCCGGTAGAGCCGGCATCGATGTAGACCGAGCGGCGGGGCTCGATAAAACGTGCTTTCGCAAGCTTTGAGATTTTGCTTTTTGCCTCTGATTTTTGCAGCGCGCAGAGCGTAGACATCCTCCTGTTCGCTGAGCGAGCGAAGGTATTTTGTCCGCCCCGTATTCCTGACCGCCTGGCCGAGATTCTCAAAGTATTCAAGATCGCGGCGCAGTGTCATACTGGAGACCTCGAGGGAAACGCTTCTCCAAGATCTTTAAGAAAAACCGTACCTTCTTCGACGGAGCAGCTCAAGGACTTTTTCTCTTCGGGCAATGCATAATGCTTTTCACCTCTGTCTGTTAGTTTTGTTACAAAATCACACTTATGTGTTAATTATAAAACTCATACGGGCAGTTTGTCAATGGTTAAAACCTTTAAAATTCTCATAAAAAAAGCAGAAAATTTACAAATGTTAAAAAGAACAGTGAATATGTTAAAAAAAGAAAAAAAGAAAGGGGCATTTTCGGGCAAAAATCCCGACAAAAAAACGGCAGAAAAAGGTTTCCGTAACCGAAATAAAAGCAGTTTACAAAACGCAAGAAAACATCACCATAATCGCAGAAAACACCTTTCTAAAAACGCAAGAAAACATCACCCGCTGCCCGTGCACTGAGGCAATCTCGGCCCGGCCGAGAAGACGGAGGGCGCATCACACCCGCAGCCGTGCCAACAAAAACCTTGCAGCTTTTTTTTCTGATTATACCCTTATATTTTCCGATTGCCCGCCCTCCGGTCAACTTGCGCTGACACCTCAGCGCCCCTCTTTGCACCCGCAGCCGTTCTCCAACCCCGCAAACCAAAAGGGCGCGGAAACTCTTCCGCGCCCATAAAAGCGATATTCACGGACGCGGAGAAATTTTCCTTCGCTCCGTTTATTATTCCCGTAATCCTCGAAAAAAGTCATAGGGATTTTGTGTGTTATAAGAGGTGGTGTCGTCCTCGGTGGTGTAGCTCGACTGGGAATCCGACTTGATATAGGTCCTGCGGTGAAATATGCGCCGGTCTCGCTGCTGTAAACGGTCAGCTTGACCTGATCGCCGATCTGAGCCTTTTCAACAATGTCAAGCACCTGGTCGGCCGAAACAATGTCGGTGTCGTCAACCTGGGTGATTATGTCGTTTTCCTTTATGCCGGAATTTTTAAAAAGGAGCTGTCCCCGATCAATGCTTTTAACAAGCAGGCCGGTGAGGGACATCTTTAAGCTCGGCGGCCACCGTGTTGACATAGGTATAGGTAATACCGAGCCGCGCCCTGTTAGTCACCTTTCCGTAGGTTTTAAGCTGGTCGATAACCCCTAAAGCACGTGTGGTGGGAATGGCAAAGCAAACATTGTCGATGTCGGTGCTGGCGTATTTGGACGAGCATATTCCGACCACCTGCCCGCTCATATTGACAAGCGCTCCGCCCGATGTGCCGGGATTGATGGCGGCCGTGGTCTGAATGAATTTTTTCCGAGGAGGTGCCGTTTGACACCCTGCGGTCGACAGCCGAAACGATACCTGAGTAACGCTTCCGTCAAGTCCCGCCGATGCGCCGATTGCAAGCACCTGCTTCTCCGGTTTTGACCGATTCGGTGGCAAAGGTGGCGGGAGAAAGACCCGATGGATTGTCTATTTTAAGTATGGCAAAGATCGCTTTTTCTTATCTCCCGAAACAAAGGGCCTTAAATTCGGTGCCTGAGTTTAAGGTTATGAGGAAGAGGCATTAGGCACATCGGAATAGATGTGGTCGTTGGTGAGATGTATCCGTCCTTGTCCATAATAATGCCCGAGGCGATGGCGCCTTCCGAGCCGGAAGAGCTGTACACCGTAATACTGACCACGCTGTCGAAACCGAGGAAATGACCTGCTCATAGGTCATGGTGCGGTCGGTGGCACCCTCGGTGTTAAGGTCGAAATCGGAAGGAGAGCCGGCTTCGTTGCCCCTATAACGCTGAAAGAGGGATCTTTATCGTTAAAGTCGATCTTCCCCCAGTGCCTTTCCGGCGATTATTCCGATCGAAAGACCGACAACGCCCACCGTAACGCAGCAGGCCACGCATATAAATGCAATAAGTCCCTTGCTCATACGCTTTTTGAGGTTTCTGTCCGTTCTTTGCGGAAGCGGAAGAATTTGCTCCGTTTGCGGCATTTTTGATAATAAGGGATTAACGGGAGGCTGACCGTATGGTACACCGTATCCCTGACCCTGCGGATGCTGGACCGTTCTGACCGCCGTATGGCTGTCCCTGACCCCGGCTGCAACCGTAGACCGGGGGCACAGGGGAGTATGGTAATATCCGTTATAGGGTCGGTTGCCGTACTGACCGTAGGGCGCGCCGTATCCCCCTGACCATAGGACGCCCGTGGGGCTGGCGAGAGGGCGGCGTGTGGGGTAGGCGCCGACACCAGGCATACCTAGGATTGTGCCTGCATACTGTGTATCTGCATTCTGTCCAGGGTTTGCGCTTTGTGCATAAGCAGCATCTTGGCAGGCCGATTGCGCGTTTTGGCCGTTTTCTGCGGTGGTTTCTGCGGTGCTTTTCAATGGAGTTTTCCGTGCCGCTCTCGGTGGCGGCGTTTTCCGCGCCGTTCGTTTGATGGGCGGTAAACGTACCTTCGATTTCCGTGTTGCCGGTAACTGCATTGTCGCCGAAAACTTTACCGTCGGCAGTAACTTCACTGTCGTTAACAGTTGAGCCGTCTGTATCAATTGCATTGCCTGCATTAAATGCACCGGCGGTATCAACTGCACCGTCGTCAGCTTTATCGGCACAAGCCTTGTTTATGGGATTTATACTGTCGGGGAAATTTGTGTTATCGGATGCTTTTGTCCGGCCGTATCTTCGTTTTGTGTGGGAATCTTATCAAGCTCATCCATTGTTCTGTTCCTCCGTAGAAATGTTGTTTTCGGGTAATGGGCCGCCCTTCATGGATATTATAAATTCACAATATTCTCCTCTTTTACTCTAGACCGTTATCTGCCCGTCGAGCATCAAAGAAAAATGGTTCTGACAAGATAAAGGCCCAGTCCCGTTCCCTTGTTGTCGGCGCCGCGGGATTTGTCGACCTTATAAAACCTGTCGAAAATGTAGGAAGATCCTTTTCGGGGATGCCTTGTCCGATGTTTGTTATGGAAAAAGTAGACCATACCGTCGCCAGCTCGTCCTTAACGGAAATGGGTGCCGCCGGCGAGGTGTGTTAATGGCATTGTCAAAAAGGTTAAAAACCACCTGATACATAAATCCCGGTCGGCTGTTACGGCCATGGAAAGGCTGTCCAGCCCCTCTAAGGTGATGTCTTTTTGAAAATATCTGATTTTCCAGCTGTATGGCGGCGCTGAGCACGGTGCGGGAAAAGTTGACGGTTTGCTTTGATCTCTATCTCCCCTGCCTCAAGCTTTGAAAGGTTGAGCATGGATGTGACAAGGCAGGAAAGCCGCTTAACCTCGTCGAAACTATCTGCAGATATTCCTTTTGCCGATCCTTTGAGATGGTGCCGTCAGCGAGTATTCCGTCGATAAAGCCGGAAATGGTGGTCACATGGGAGTTTAAGCTCGTGGAAACGTTGGCCCTTACAAAGCCTCTACTGTGCTGCTGTTCATGACCGAAAGCGAATGGGTCATATTGTTGAAGCAACCGCCAGCTCTCCAAGCTCATCCTCCCGGTCGACCCTGATGTATTTGGAAAAGTCACCCATACTCATTCTCCGTGCCGCGTCGGCCATGTCCCTAAAGGTCTGACCATATTGACGGCCAGCATTATGTGACCAGCAGAATTATGGCCAGCACGCAAAAACCGATAAAACAAAGATTTTAAGAATGTTGGAAGAAAGGCGCCCAGTCCGCATGGGGAATAAAGCTGAATACCGCGCCGGCCGTTTCTCCTCCACCGTTATGGGGGCCGAAACGATGACGCTCTGTTCCCCTAAGCACACCGCCAAAGGTCTCCGATGGCGGAATATTCCTCGGTTAAAGCCACCTTTGTGATGTCGGCCGAAACGGTGGTGATGTCGGTATTGACCCGCTGGGGATCGGAAATGGCGATGGTGCCGTCGTCGACTAACAAGCACCGCAGCTCCGGTGGCGCTGGTTACTGACGCTTCGGTCATCTGAACGGTGTAACGCAGATTTCCGCCCAGAGCCCCCCGCCTGGGTGGCAATGGCGCTTACCTCGGCTGCAGGGCCGAGCGCTGGTGCGAAACCAGTAGCTTCCGGTGAAGGAATAGATGATGCATCCCCAGCACCACAATGGCCACCACGATAACCGATGTGTAGGTTATAAAAATTTTTTGAAAAAGCTCTTTTTTTCATAAAGCTTTATCTCACTTCAAATTTGTATCCGACGCCCCAAACCGTCTTGAGCGACCATTTGTCGAAACACCCTCGGAGAAAAAGCTTTTCGCCAAAACCGCTTGACGTGCGTCGACCGTGCGGGAATCGCCGTAATAGTCGAGCTCCACACCTCGTCCAGCAGCTGATCTCTGGTAAATACCCGGTTGGGATTGGAGGCCAGATGATATATAGCTCAAGCTCTTTGGGCGGGGGTATCGATCTGCTTTCCGTCGACCCACGCTCATAGTTTGTGAGATTGATGACCAGCTTGTCGTGTTGACCACCTTGTCGGTGTTTTCTGGGGTTTTTAACGCCGCGGCGCATAACCGCCTTGATTCGCGCCACAACCTCTTTTTGATTCAAAAGGGCTTTGTGACATAATCGTCGCTCCAGCTCCAGTCAAAACTTGTCGAAGGTTTCGCCCTTTGCGGTCAGCATTATGATGGGCACCTGGGGTCTTTCTGATCTCGCGGCAACCTGCAGCCGTCGAGCTTTCGCAGCGCAACATCAAAGAAGAATGATGTCGGGGGGGTTTTTTTGAAGGCTTCGACCGCCTCCTCGCCGTCAGCGTTTGCAATGACGGTGGAATATCCCCTCTTTTTCAAGATGAGGCCTCAGCAGCTCGCAAGCTATTGGTGTCGTCGTCAAATAAGAACCTTAACCGATTTTCTCGCCCCTTTGTGAATTTTAAAAATTTTGTTGTTTTATTCCCTGCGCCAAATCACAGTCGGGGAAGCCATGTTCCTTCGGCACGCCTTTTCCTTTAGAAATGGATTAATTTACAATTATTTATTTTATTATAATGTCATTTGTTAACAATATATAAATCGGGTGTAACGCTTTTGTTGATTATTGAATCAGAAAACAGAGCTTTCTCGCCGACAATCTGTTGGTTAGGGATTTAGTATGTTCAGCCCTTCTTGTCGGACGGACATGAACGAATAAGGGCTAATCAAGCTCCTCAGGTCATGGGGCGTGCGCTGATGAACAAAATGGTTAAACCGGATGGAGAAAAGCAGATTGGCGTGCGCCGCCAGTTCATAAGGGCAGGCGGTCGGGATCGTTTTCGGGAAAATAATATTTCGGCGAATCAGGATTTATGCCCTTTTAAAGGTCCCGCTCATATTCCCCCACAAGGTATACCCCGGTCATATTCCGAATGGCCGGAAATGAAAAATCTGCGGCGGTCGCGGTTTTGCCACAATGTGCACTCCGCCTCGCGGAAACGCCGATAATGTCAGATCATGAACCGCCTCGACCTCCCGGATGTCACGCCTGTATAGCGGGAGATGGGAGCAAAATGCCGATCGTCAAATCCCCCTGATGAGAGGATGGCTGGGAAGCAGAATCTCGTGGGAAAAAACGCCGCAAAGCTTTTGTCGAAGTGTGTTTTTTAATGCCGTAATAATGATAAAGGCCGGCCTGAGCGCCCCAGCAGATAAACATTGTGGAATAGACGTTTTTTCTTGGCAGTCCATAATATCCCGCACAGCTCGTCCCAGTAATCCCACGTCTTCAAATTCCATAAGCTCCACCGGCGCACCGGTTATTATCATTACCGTCGTATCGGTTGTTTTTATTTCGTCGAAGGTTTTTGTAGAATTTAAAAGATGCTCGGCGCTGACGTTTTGGCCTTGTGGGTGACCGTCTGGAGAAGCTCAACATCCACCTGCAGGGGGAGTTACTGAGCAGGCACAGTATCTGGGTCTCGGTGGTTGTTTTGGTGGGCATAAGGTTGAGGCAGGATGATCTTTAAGGGACGGATGTCCTGGTGAAGGCCCGGTGCTCGGTCATAACGAATATATTTTCGTCGTGCAAGTTTTTGCGGCCGAGCAGCTCGTCACCTGTATTCTTATGGGCATTGAAATCATCCCTTTCGGTAAAAACTTGTTGAAAACATATGGCCCGGACAGCCGCGCGGCAAGAAAAGGTCAGCGCCAAGGACAACCGCAGACCGCTTGCGGTTGTAATGCGATGCAAGGAAATATTATAACACAAATATTATCCATTAAACAACAATAATAATTATCTCCCTTTATTGTTAAAATGTGTTAACCACATAACGCACATATCCAAACACGCCTGGGGAAAACGGCTATTAATGGTACTTTTCGGCTTATTTGTCGCATATAGACGTGTCCGGATTAACCGAGCTGATTTTAACACCAGTATAAGGGATTTTTCTCCGCCAAAATCGTGTTTGAAATGTGTGCGTTATGGTTAACCCTGCATTGCCTCTTTACAAATACAATGCCGCTGCGGTGTGCCTTCCCGCCGCGGAGGCGTCGGCTGCGCTGATCGGAGGAAGACTTTGATAAAAACAAAGACGTACCTTAAAAGCGGATTTATTTTGTCGGCAGGACTGCGGACAATCGCTCCCCTCCGGTCTCGGCTTTGCCAAGCTGCCTCCACTCTCTAAAGCCATCTAAAAATGCCGATCCGCCGTTCTTTTTAGCAAAATAAAAGCCCTCCGTCCTCAAAAGAAATACCTGTCTGTTGCCCAAAATAAGGATAAAACTTAGTTTATCAAATTTGTTCCAATACTTCCGATCGAGAGAACGGTACTGGATGGCCTCCATAATGTTGTTTTTGTCGATAACATCCTTGTGCTCAAGATCGGCCGAGGTGCGGGCAACCTTGAGAATGCGGTCGTATGCCCTGCCCGAAAGACCGAGCCGGTCAAAGGCCTTTTCGAGAATGTCCCGTGCGCCGTCGGTCATTTTGCAAATCTCGGGCAAAAGATCGGGAGTTATGGATGCGTTGCAGGAAATACCGCAGCCCTTAAACCGCTTGCGCTGAATTTCTCTTGCCTCGTTGACCCGCTGCTTTATGGCCGAGGAAGGTTCGGCCGTGCGTACCGCCGAAAAGCTCCTCAAATTCCACCGGCGGGACCTCGATATGTATGTCGATGCGGTCGAGCAATGGGCCGCTGACCCGATTAAGGTACTTTGAAACGGCCGTCGATGAACAGACGCACCGGGCTTTTGGATGCCCGAAATTGCCGCAGGGCAGGGATTCATTGCCGCCACAAGCATTACCTCGCAGGGGATATGAAAGGGACGCCGCGCGGGAATGACCACCTTCCGTCCTCAAGAGGCTGGCGAAGCACCTCCATGGCCGAGCGGGTAAATTCCGGCAGCTCATCTAAGAAAAAAAGAAACGCCGTTGTGGGCCCAGCGATACCTCTCCCGGTTTCCGGAAAGGTTCCTCCTCCGGGCAAAGGGCCACCGGCGAAACGCCGTGGTGGGGCGAGCGGAAGGGCCGATTGCTTATAAGACCGGTGCTGTCGGGCAAAACCCCGGCTATGGAATGTATTTTAGTGGTTTCAATGGATTCCTCAAAGGTCATATCGGGCAGTATTCCCGGCAGCCGCTTTGCGCATACTTTTTCCCCTGAGCCGGGCGGGCCGATGAGCAGCACGTTATGGCCGCCTGCCGCCGCCACTTCAAGGGCTCTTTTTGGCCGCTTCCTGACCGCAGACCTCGGAAAAATCACCGGGGAATTTTGACCGGTGCTTTTTAAATCTGTTTGCTTAACAGGATGAATCTTTTTGCTCCTCTTGTGGTCGATGATCTGACCGATGTGGTTTGCCGGGATAAACCTCGATGCCGTCCACAACCGCGCCCTCGGGAGCATTCTTCTCTGGAATGAAGATTCCCTTAAATCCAAGCTCACGCCTTTATGACCATGGGAAGCACTCCTGCCGCGGGACGTATGTCTCCCCGACAGCGAAAGCTCCCCACAAACATAAAATCCTTCGTGTTTGCCGAAAGCTGATTTTGTCTGCATAAGCAGTGATAAAAATATCGGCACGTCATAAGCACGCCGGATTTTTTATGTCGGCAGGGATGAAGATTGACGGTTACGTGCTCTCCGAAAATTCATATCCGCAGCAAACGATTGCCGAACAGACCTGTCTCTAGATTCTCTGACCGCCGCATCGGGAAGCCCTGACGATATCGAATTTAAAGGAACTCCTTCGGCAACAAACTTTCAACCTCCACGAGAAAGGGCGGTCTATTCCCGAAAAAGTCCCGCACTGAAAACTTTATTGTTCATTTTGCTCTCTTGTTTTGCTTGAAAATTGCACCGCTGTCGTCGGAAAAATGCCCGAAGGAGCCGTCCCGCCGAATGTGCCGAAAAAATGTTTCACGTGAAACATTTTGTTAAAAATCTTAAATAAATATGCGGGTTACAGCGATTTTTTCCGACCGTTTTTCGGCAAATTTTCCGATCTTGTTTGCAAAAATGACTCAAACAGAATCAAAAACCGCCGACCAAAAAATCCGGTCGCTATTCGCTGTTCTTAAGGGAATTGAATCCCTTGCCCATTACCTGCCCCACATCTCCACAATGACAAATGCGGTAGGATCGATGTCAAGCACGATCTTTTTTAAGGCTGAAAACCTCGTGCTGCCGCAGCGCACATAACCACCTTCCGATCGTCTCCCGAATAGGCACCGGTGGTTTTTAAGTGTGGCGCCCCGTTTCAGCTGTTCGGTGATTTGAGAGGCGATCTGCTCGGATTTTGAAAATATATAATGACCTTTCACTTCCCACCCCGTATATCGAACGGTCGATAATGGTGGTCGAAACGAAAATTACAATTATGGCATAAAGGGAGCTGTCGATGCTTTTGTAAACGACGGCCGCACCTATAAGAATGATCGCGTCAAGGGCCAGAATGATGTGCCGATGGAAAGATGGGGAAAGGCGTGTTTAATGGCTTTGCCAGAATATCGGTGCCGCCGGTGGTGCCGCCTCTGATAAATATAAGGGACATTCCCGCTCCCGAAAGCTTCACCGCCGTAAATGGCCGCCAGAATGCCATGATCCCCGCTGTATCCCGGCAGAAATGTGCTGCCGATGTCGATAGAACCGAGGAAAAGCAGTGTTGCGGCGACGGTTTTGAAAAAAATTCCCTGCCAGTATCTTTACCCCGAAAAGAACAGAGGGATGTTCATTAAAATAACCGACGCGCCCACCGGAAATCCCGAAAGATAGTTTATGAGCGTGCCCACCGGTAAAGCCCGCCGGGAGCAATGTGATTGGGCAGCGTAAAACATTGACCGAAAGGGAAAGGGCGCTTCCGGCGATAAAAAAGCAGCATATCGAAAAGTTTTTCAGACCAAGATGATTTTTTCATAAATTCCTCCGATTAAGAATCGACCGTCGCCGATCCTAAAAGCATGAATAAATATGTAAAGCGCTTAACAGGCATCTCTGCCGAACAGGGTCGGCGGCGGGGTCTTGCAGACCGGCGTTTTCCGTTTTTTACTCGGCCTGATCCAGCAATAATCCCGCAGATTTCCCTCCTGCTCAAGACTCTTAAATCCGGTTTGGCGAAGGGCCTCCATAAACCCCCCACCGCTACCGAATTTGAAAGATTAAAATCCTTGCCTCAGAAGCATGGGCAGCCGTACGTGCAGCTGTCCTTGTGTTCAAAAAGCAGCTTTCAGGCAGTCCCTTTGTTTCCTTGCCGAAACCAGATAATCCCCATAATCCTTATATTCCACCTGACAGTGATTTTTTCCGGGCCTTGGTGGAAAAGAAGAAAAAAACTGCCCTTGTTTTCTCGAAAAATTCGTCTAAATTCTTATAATAGTTTATGTCGAGCAGCCACCAATAATCCAGCCCCGCCGTTTAAGTTTTTTGTCGTCGATCTTAAATCCCAGCGGCCGATGAGATGAAGCCTGCTGCCGGTGGCGGCGCAGGTGCGTGCAATGTTGCCGGTATTTTGCGGAATTTCCGGCTCGACCAAACTATATTAAACATAAATCAACCTTCTGTAAAAACAACAACCAAATAAAAATATCGGATAAAAAGCATGGAAAAATGCATCGGATAAAATCATCCGATAAAATCACCCGGAGCTCAATGAAGTGATGCCGGCAAAATCAATCATTCAGATGCCGATAAAGCCTCCCGATAACGATAAAGCCTTTCGGAAAAACGGCCTATTCAAACAGCAAACGGCCTTCCTGTCGGGGCATATGCAAAGGGACAGCTCGAAAGGCCCCTCTTCCCCGTCAAAATGACCTGCCGAGAAGGTGGCAAGACCGTCCTTTGTTTCAGCCGTCATACGGTCGCTGCAGAAAAACGCAGAGCGGCCGTTTTATCTTGTCGAACAGGCAGCAGCGTATGAGTCGGCGGGAATCGCCTTTTGTTCTGAAAATGCCGATATATCCCGATTTTTCACCCCTGCCGAAGCAGAAAAATCGGTGCGTTTTTAAGACCTAAGTCAAGCCCTATTTCCGTCGGTTTCAAAATCTCCCGAAGGCACCGAGGCAGTCGAGGGATATCCTGCCCATTTTGTCGATGCAAAATCATACGGCCACAAAGCTCTGTTTTCCGCTTTGACCCCCGGCCATCGTAAACAGCTCACTTCGTTTATGACCGCAAGCTCTCCGTCGACCGACAGCTCGGCTGAGCAAAATGCGGGCAAAAGCCGCTCATTGCAAAAGATTTTAATTTGAGCAGGGATGAGCAGATGTTTTTTCCCCTTGTGCTCAAGAAGCTCAAACGAGCCCGAAAGTTTTGAAAAATACGCCAAAAAATCTTTTCCCGAAATAACGACCTTTCCATCGGTTTCGTCTGTTTTGGGAGCGCCCGACCGTGCAGCATCGGCAGCACCGCCTATATCTTTATGGAAATGCTTTTCCCCGTCGGTCGCCTCAAAGAAGTCAAGCTCTTGCGGCCCGTCGTCGGTTTCATCTTCTCCGGTATAACGGTAAGGGACGACGGGGAAGCTTAAACTGCACCGATCCTTCGGAGAATCCGTCCTTGGCCCATTTGCAGTCGCCCAGCCGCTTAAATTCAAAACGTATGTAGTTTTCGTCCCCTTCGGCAGGACAAAATCGACATGTACCTTCTCGCACTTTCCGGGAGAAAAGGGGCCCCACAAAGCCCTTGGCCGTAATCTTTCCCCTGCTTGTAACCTCAAAGGAACACCTCAAAGGTGGGAAAGATAGCAAAAACCGAAAAGATTGGTTATATAAAAATCTCCCCGATCCTGCGTCGATTTCATCAACCTTAAAAGAAGGGATGGGCGGCTTTAAGCTGCCAAAAGCGATGCCTTCAAAAGGGACAAACATCAAACGCCCCCAGTACCCGTATATCGTCGGTCTCGGGCGCCTCTCCAAAACCGCCACCGGCTTTTTGCCGGCAAAGGGATCGCCAAAAGCTTTAAGGGAACGGTCGGTAAAATATATGTCAGGACGCTGTTCAAAAGCTGCTTTCTTACCGTGTCGGCCGGTTCTCCGGCGTAAAATATCGAGCACCGCAAAAGATCCTTGCAAGGAAATGGCGTCATAAACGTTTTTTCCTGTCGCCGCAGAAATCGAAAAATCCTATTCCCCTGCAAGGCAGGTGTGACTTCTGATAAGAATGATCCGTCCGGCAATTTCCTCCTCGATAATGGGAATATTGTTCCGTCGTCGTAAATGCGGCGGCTGCCCGCCCAAATCAAAACCTCTGAACTGATACCCACATCGGCATTGCAAGAACCCCGTAACGGTCGCACAGTGAAAAGCAGGCGGTCGAGATGATCCCCGCCTTTGATTACAATGGCATCGACGTGATTTTGTTTAAGGGTCAAAATGTCGTTTTGACCTCGCTGTCGGTCTTTCCGATGGGATCCGTAGACCCCTCCGTGGAAACAGAATTTCCGTCCATTGAGCCGCAGCCCTTCGTTTATATCAATATCTGTAATTTTAAATCCGATGTATTTATAAATATATTCTCCGGTGAAATCTCGGCCTCAAAGAGGGTAAAGGTCATCAGGCTGCTCGGTCGACCACAGACGAGGGTAATTCAGGCAAAAAGCTCGGCCTTTCCGTCTCGTCAAAATCGCCGCTCGAAACTACTTCATACTCGTCGAAAGACGGCATTTTCCGGCAGATAAAAAATCCCCCGAAAGGGACAGCCGTAACCGTCCCTGACCAAACCCCTCCGAAAGGGAGGTCTCAAGCACAAGGTCGCAGATGTGGCTCTTTTCGCGGGTCAAAAGAGGCTCGGAGTTTATTCCGATTTCTTTGAAGCACAGATTTAAAAAGCTTTGCTTGCAAACCGACAAAAGCACAATGCAAAACGGTTTTTACCGGGGATAAAAATCTTGTTACGTCAAATTCGCAAAGATTTCCGCCGCCCGACGAAACCCCGCCTCTGTATCCGTTGATAAAGACCGCCAATCCCCCGTAAACCCTTCAAAATACAAAGAAAGGTCTTTTTGCCCCGAAAAATCCACGTCAACATCCTGCAAAAGAGGGCGGTTTTTGGCGGTATCGGGAATGTCGGGAAAAGCAAAGAGGCGTCCTTCTTCTCTTAAAAGGGATTTGGGAGAGATCGGTTTTTCAAATTCCGAAAGATCAGTGTGATGCTTCAATAAGTCGGTCGTCGATTTCCGGAAATGCCGTCAAAAGGCAAAAAAGACCATGCCCCGCAAAGAGAAATACGGCGATCCATAGCTCCCTTTGTTAGGTCCGGAAAACTCGGCAGCCCGATTTCTCGGAATATACCGACTGCGTTTTGGGGCGAGCAGGGAAAAAGCCGCCGACCGATTGTTAAAAACATCCTGCCTTCATTTTTTTTCTCTTCCTTTTCCCTTTGTTTTTCGGCTGCTGCTTGGCATTGGCGATAACCTGCGGTTTGTTTTGTTTCTTTCCGGCGGGCTGTGGAAATCTTTGCGATACCCTGCGGCGTCTCCGTTTCTTTTCGTGCGGCATCGCATTCCGTATCCACGGCGTCGTCTTAGTAGCCGATTACCGTAACCATTTATGCTTTTTTAAAGATATCTTTGTTTGTTAAATCACGGCAGCTTCTGTTTTTCCGCAATCATCCAGCTCTGCTGATATAATGATCACCAGCACCTTTCCGTCATGCAAAGACCCTCAGCACCTTTTCGAGAATGCAGATCAGCTCGCAGATTAATGGTATCGGCCCGCCTTTGCGGCAACCTCTGCGTCCACCAGAAGCTCGGCATCTCCGCAACTCTTTTCCGAAAAACCGTTACCTCATCGCCGATTCTTTTACGCCGTAGTACCTGTTACGTCAAGCATCAACTGATCCATACCGCACCCTGCCGACGGTAGGAGCTTTCTGCACGCTATAAGCATATATCCCGCTTTGAAGAAAGGCGGCGCAAAGGGATAATCCGTCGGCACTTAGCCTAATGCAGACCGATGCAAGCTTCACATTTTCTGTGACCGTAAAGGTCGACACCGTAGCTGACCGTATCGCCCTTTTCGATGAGTGCCAGCCATAGAAACCCACCGTGCTAAAGGGACATAGCCGGGTGGCAAACTGCCGCTTTAAGGGCGGGCGAGAAAGCCATAAAGTGTAATGCCTCTCTCTAGCAGTCAAGTCGCCTCGCCTTTTGCCGATGGTCAGCGATCCTGCCGAGATTGCACGGCGAAATGCGTGTCTCAAAATGTATTCCTGCTTTTCAGGGTGTTGCAGCGGCTTATAAGCGCGGCCTCTGGTTCATCTCTCTCCCGCTTTCGTCGCCAAAGTACCACTGTCGGCCGAGGAAGTGGGTAAAAATCCCGCGATGTCAAGACCGCCGAGGCAGCACCACGCTGCATCTCATCTATGCAGTCTCGTTTTGGCCAAAAGCCAAACACCGCCATTCCGTCAAAGCTTTATGTGGGCCTGTCACGCACCGGCAGCCTCGGCGGCGAGAGGCAATTCGCTTTGCATCAACCAAGATCGTAAAGCCGCCCTGGAGTAATGCTCGTTTTCAAAAGCTCGCTTTGCAAGATCACATGGGGTATATCTCGAAAGCCAGGCACCGGCTTTTTATGCCGAAGAGGCAGCAAAGCTGGCTCAGCCTCGGAAACGGAGGATACGCCAAATCGGTCGACTCCTAAATCGCAAGGTTTTAGAAATCATCTCGACCCATGACCGTATGCGTCGGCCTTGACGATACCAGTATCTCGGCACTGTCCGGCACGATGGAACCGCAGCACTTCAAAGGATTGTGTTTAAGGGCGTCAAGATCAACCTGCGCCAGGTTCGCCTGAAAAAATTTATCTGACAAAATAAAAAGCACCTCTGGTGTAAATGAAGACATATTTTTCAGCACCGTCCGATTAAGTCGACGGGGGTAGGAATCATGGCTGCCCCGCTGTTTTATGAAGCTTTTCTACGGGTCTGGGACTTCTCCGCCGTAATATTTTCAGTAAAAGCAGGTTTCTGCATTTTGCAGCTCCGCGCTGTTCCCGTAAAAGCTATTTCCTGCGTTTTTGCAACTCCGCGCCGCCTTTTTTATAGCGCATATTGGACTCTCTCACAATCTCGTCCAACTTCGGGTGGGAAGGGTGTTTTTTGGCCACATCTCCACTTCCTCAAGACTTTCCGCCTTCAAAAAATTTCCTTGATTCTTCTCGGCCGCTGGCCTCGG
>VOFC01003560.1_pt1 | contig 35382 bp, 55 predicted proteins | sample 5384161 | NCBI WGS metagenome assembly VOFC01 (sample SAMN12384722, study PRJNA508395) | human gut metagenome | isolation source: healthy gut B | host: Homo sapiens | reverse complement strand
TCCTTCTATAAAATTGATTGCACTATTGCCATATATTAGTTTTGCCTAACCACTGATAGGTTATACTAACATATGTAATTTGTCAAGTCCAGGGAATCGTGTTTTTGATTTGATACAAAGCACAACTCTTCAGTATCTTTATTCTGAAAAGTCTATATATCTAATTAAAAAAAAAGACCCTCCAGGCTCCTTTTGTTGCCCAGACGGTCGGCAATTGCAACGCTTCTCTGAAGCATCGCCTGCGATGCCTCGAAGAGACATTGCATTCTTCGGCAGCCAATAAAACTGCCATGTTATACTCCACGTGGTTCTCCACTCATTCCGTCAGTCATATAACGACTGTATTATAACTTACTGTGTCTCTTTGCGCAAGCAGAAAAATGTGGAAAATAAAAAGTCAGAAAACGCCAATTATGACACCTTCTGACTCTATGTTCTACGCGCGAACGGCCCAACGCATTTTTGTGGAACGCGCACGCCCATTTTGTGCACATTCCTGTGCAGACGGTCGGATCACGTCCTTCGAATAATCACTGTAAATTCCTTCACGGAAACCTTCCTTTAATGCACGTTTTACCAATTTGTCCTCACCGGAATGGAAAGTAAGTATTGCTACACGTCCACCCGGTTTCAGTGCATCCGGAAGTTTCTCCATAAATTCATAAAGTACTTCAAATTCCCGGTTCACATCAATACGCAAAGCCTGAAATGTCCTCTGGCATGTTTTTTTAATTGTAACTTTCTTTTTTTTTCCGGAAGAAAATCCAGTGTTTTTCTATAACATGACGAAGTTTGGTTGTCGTATCAATACGATTTCCTTTTCGGATCTCATCGGTGATTGCTTTTGCCAGTTCTTCACAGTACGGTTCATCCGAGTTCTCATCCAGCATTCCTGCCAGTTCTTCTCTGGAAATATGATCGAGGCGTTCTGCCGCGCTGATTCCCTTTTCCGGATTCAGACGCAGATCCAGGGGCCATCTACTTTAAAGGAAAAGCCTCTCTCCGGGTTGTCAATCTGCATCGAAGAAACACCTAAATCGGCCAATATGAAATCAAAGCCTCCGGCCTCCTTTGCAATCTCATCAATCGTGCAGAAGTTCTGCAGTTTGATTGTGAGGATATCCTCACCAAAACCTGCATCTGCAAGTCTCTTTTTTCGTCTTTGCGGACTCGATAGGGTCCACATCCGTCGCATACATGTGTCCCTTCCCCTGCAACTGCTGCAACATGGCCTTGGTATGTCCACCATATCCAAGCGTGGCATCAAATCCGGTCTCTCCCGGCTGAATATTTAAAAAGTTAATAATTTCGTTTACCATAATGGAAATATGCATTCCTGCCGGTGTATTTCCTTTTTGAATCACATGGGCGATCGTATCCTGATATTTTTCTCGGATTCAGTCCTTATATTTTTCCTCAAATTTCTTTGGATATTTTCCCTTATACCGCACACGTCTTTTGTGTACGGTTTCCTTCTGCTCTTCCATGCAGTCTCTCCTTGCCTTTTGCTGTTATTCCGTCTTCATGCGCGCCCGTTGCTTTTCATTGATGAATTTGCGCAGATTTGGATCCTCGTATTTCAATTTACACCCATACAGAAACTTATCTTTAGCGATTGTCTTTTTCCGCACACAGACACCTGCCAAAGGCATCTCCAGCTCCTGATTAAGCGTTTCTGCCCGCACAGATTCTCCCCTGCGGATGCCATCTTTATTCGTAATTATGGCAAACCCGGTCGCCGATACATCTCTGACCGTTCCGCCCACCTGTTCGTCCGACTGGCCGACATAAATATTCGCTGGCGCATGGATCTCCAGCCGGTAAGCATGCCGACGGTTCATTTTCGTTCCATCTTTGCTCGGTATAATGACATGACAATATCCATTATCACCTTTTGCTTTCTTGATTGTGATATCTTCCCACACAACTGGCGGCATATCATCTTTCAACAAATACAGATCGATCAGCACGTTTGGAGAATCAAAAGCGACTGTAAATGTACTCTCTTCTCCGTTGTCCCCCGCAGGGACTACTGTTCGATTTCATCCACTGCCAAACCCGTAGGATACACTTTTTGTATCTTTACCGGGAAATCCAGTGACTTTGGACTTCTTACCTCTTCGCCATCTTTCATCATCTTCGAAAACACTTTAACAATAAGATGGCTGTCTTTTTTCAACTTCCCCTATTTTCATAACTTTTTTCCTTTACAGTTTGAATCGGTAACCAACTCCCCAGATTGTTTCGATATACTGTGGTTTGTTGGTATTCATCTCAATTTTTTCACGAATCTTCTTGATGTGTACTGTAACAGTTGCAATGTCTCCAATAGATTCCATATCCCAGATTTTACGGAACAATTCTTCCTTTGTAAATACGTGATTCGGATTTTCCGCAAGGAAGTAAGCAGATCGAATTCCTTCGTTGTAAACTGTCTCTCCTCACCATTTACCCATACACGACGCGCTGTCTTGTCAATTTTGATTCCGCGGATCTCAACAATATCATTCTCTACGGTATTGCTTCCGATCAGTCTCTCATAACGTGCAAGATGCGCCTTCACACGTGCAACCAATTCACTTGGTGAAAATGGCTTGGTGACATAATCATCTGCTCCCAGACCCAGTCCACGGATTTTATCAATATCATCCTTCTTGGCTGATACCATAAGGATCGGCGTATTCTTCTTCTCGCGAATCTGCTTGCAGATCTCAAAGCCATCCACTTCCGGTAACATCAAATCCAGAATAAACAGATCAAAATCTTCGTTTAAGGCCCTCTCCAATCCGCTTTTCCCATCATTTTCAATTTCAACTTCAAAGCCGCTGAGTTCCAGATAATCCTTCTCTAAATCTGCAATCGCCACTTCATCTTCTACAATTAAAATTCTACTCATTTGCTACCTCCTGATATTTGCGAATAACAAAATACATTGTTGTGCCACTGTTCTCTTTGCTGGTTGCCCAGATTTTTCCACCGTGGTCCTCAATAATTTTCTTTACAATCGACAGACCGATTCCGCTTCCGCCCGTCGCAGAATTGCGGGAGGCATCCGTGCGGTAAAACCGGTCAAAAAATGTACGGCAGGTCTTTTGCGCAATACCCCGTCCGTTATCCTCGATTTCTACCTGTATGAAATCCCCGACATCCTTAATACGAATGTTGATGAACTTCTCCGTCTTGTTCATATATTTCACAGAATTTCCAATAATGTTGTTGATTACGCGGCGGAGCTGCTCCGGATCTGCGATGATCATAGTATCTGCTGTGGCATAATTGAAATAGGACAGGCCAATACCTTTTGCTTCAAGGTCAAGCCCGATTTCCTCCACGCAGTCTTTGAAATATTCACACATTGATTTTTGCAAAATCATACGGAATACGGTTCGTATCAATTTGAATATAAGGTCAGTTCATTGATAAGTGTATCCATCTCGTTTGCTTTATTATAAATCGTGCGAATATATTTATCCAGTTTTTCCGGGGTATTTGCCACACCATCCATGATACCTTCTGCATATCCTTTGACTGCAGTAATCGGAGTCTTTAAATCATGTGCAATATTACTGATGAGTGCTTTGTTTTCCCGCTCATTATTAAGTTTCTCTTCTGCGTTATCTTTCAGACGTTGACGCATCTCCTCAAACGTAACACATAGTTCACCGATCTCATCATCCGCTTTCACATCCATGGAAAAATCCAGGTTGCCTTCTTTAATATTCTCCGCTGCAACCTGCAACTTTTTAATTGGCGTGATCATGCTGCGGTATATCCAAATGATCATCATAAAAGCCGTCAAAAGCAAAATAATGACAATCGAGATAATCCCACCTACAATTGTCTGCCGTACTTCCGGCACGGTTTCCTTCAGGGAAGTAATGATAAAGGCCGTTGTCTCTTCCCCTGTAGTCAGTTTAAAATCTACCTGTTTTACAAGTATCTCATCATCACTGTCAATATAAGTTCCCACTCCTGCCTCGGATCCTGTTGAGCCGTAATCGGGAAGGGAATCGACAACAATCTGATTATCGCTGCCACCATTGTAATACAACTGACTGCCTCTTCGAATGATCAGATAGGAATACTTTTGTTTTAATTCCTCATTCAGTTCCTGCAGATACGTCATGTTCACAAGTTCGTCGGGGGTTTTTTGTATCTTCTTTTGTATTTTCTGAAAATCAGCTACCGTATACCGGTTCAACAGCTGTACGGAGTTGATCACACTATATGCATCGGTGTTCTTAATACCGTATGTCTCCTCGATTGCATGCGCCTGAAAATTGCAAAAGCCTACAACCGTCGCTGTCGCCAAAAGTATCGGTACAAATATAATGATGCAAAATGCAATAATTAATTTTGTCTTTATCTTCATGAATTGCTCCTTTATAGTAATGCATTATAAAAAGGCACAGGATTGTCTCCTGTGCCTTATTATAACATTGTTTATTCCAAAAGTATGTAAACTTTTCATAAACTCATGAACTATAAATATTTCTTTAATACATCAACTTTATCTGTTGCTTCCCATGGAAGGTTCAGATCGGTACGTCCAAAATGTCCGTATGCTGCGGTTCCACGATAAATCGGTCTGCGCAGATCAAGCATCTTAATGATTCCTGCCGGACGAAGATCAAAGTTCTCTCTTACGATCTCTACCAGCTTGTCATCTGCGATCTTGCCGGTTCCAAATGTATCAACCATAACCGAAGTAGGCTGTGCAACACCGATTGCGTAAGAAAGCTGGATCTCACACTTCTCTGCAAGCCCTGCTGCAACGATGTTCTTTGCCACATAACGTGCTGCGTATGCTGCGGAACGGTCTACCTTTGTACAATCTTTTCCAGAGAAAGCCCCGCCACCGTGACGTGCGTATCCGCCGTAAGTATCTACAATGATCTTGCGTCCGGTAAGTCCTGCATCTCCGTGAGGTCCACCGATTACAAAACGTCCGGTTGGATTGATAAAAACTTGGTATTGTCATCAATCATATCCTTTGGAAGAATTGGATCAAATACATACTTCTTGATATCTTCATGAATCTGTTCCTGTGTCACATCATCATCATGCTGGGTAGATAATACAACAGCTTCGAGTCTCTTTGGCTTTCCAGCCTCATTATACTCAACAGAAACCTGTGTCTTTCCGTCTGGACGGAGATAGGTAAGTGTACCGTCTTTACGTACCTTTGTCAGCTGTAATGCCAGCTTGTGAGCCAGTGAAATCGGGTAAGGCATCAACTCTTCTGTCTCGTTTGTTGCATAACCGAACATCATACCCTGATCTCCCGCACCAGTGTCAAGATCATCGGTCAATGCGCCCTCTTTTTGCCTCAAGTGCCTTATCAACACCCATAGCGATATCTGCGGACTGCTGGTCCAAAGCCACCATTACGGCACATGTGTTTCCGTCAAATCCGGTCTTTGCATCGTTGTATCCGATCTCGTTTACTGTCTTACGGACGATAGCCGGGATATCGAGCTGCGCTTTTGTTGTAATCTCACCTGTTACCAGTACAAATCCTGTACAGCTTGCTGTCTCACATGCAACACGGCTCATTGGATCCTGCTCCATACAGGCATCTAAGATTGCGTCGGAAATTGCATCACACATTTTGTCAGGATGTCCTTCGGTAACGGACTCTGATGTAAATAATAATTTTTCCATGTTTTCTCCTTCCGTTTGTTTGCACAAAAAAATCCACTTACTTTCATAAGTGGACCAATTATATAGATAATCAAATCCCTTATTGTTCGATAGCTCGCTCAGGTTGGCACCTTCCTGTCCCTCTCGGAAACGGGGTTGCCGTGACTTCACAGATCCTATGTATCTCCATCACTCTGAATAAGAGAAATTTACAATATTAAATTTGAAATATCCACCCGATACAATACGCTCTTTTCAAGGTATGTCAAGTGGTATTTTTTACTTCTTCAATCGTATTACTTTTCATATCCCATATCAAAGCAATCTCTCTACTTCACAACAACTTTCATTTTTGCTTTCTTCCCACTCCCGGTCATGACGGTAATCGTTGTCTTTCCTTTTGCTTTCGCCATGAGCTTTCCTGTCTTCCTGTTTACAGTAACAACCTTGGGATTAGAGGATTTAAATTTCTTAGAGTCCGTACATCCGCCCGTTCCCATCTTAACCTTCGCCTGTGCCGTGGTCTTCTTTTTTCATTGTAAGTGAAGCCCTGGTAAACTTCACACTTGTCGCTTCCATATAGGAATAAATAAGATCACAATGTCCTTTATCAGTATTGGCGCCTTCCACAAAGCCTTCTTTTGTGTACTGCCATAAATCAACCGGAACCTGTAATTTTGGCTTCGTTTCTCTATAAGCAGCAACCCAGACTTTATAGCCCTTCAGCTTTTTCCAGTCAAATTGCTCGTTCAGATAAGAAACCGACGAATAAATCATTGGTTCATATCCGGCATCTGCAATCGTATCACAAAAAAAGCTTTTTGCAATTGCCGTTGTGTTCGCCTTACCTCCTGCAAATATTCCTGCCTGTTCCATATCATACGCAACCGGATAGTCTAACTCTCTTCCATCAAGAATCTCCAGACAAAACTCAGCTTCTTTGACCGCATCTTCCGGCGTCCGGGTGCAGCACAAATGATAGACGCCGACTTTCAGTCCGGCCGCTACTGCTCCATTATAGTTTGCCTCAAACTGCGCATCTACATCCGGTGCCTGCCCCAATCCGGTTCGGATCATCACGAAATCCATGTCTGCATCCGCAATCAGATTCCAGTCTACAACACCATTATGGCTTGATATATCAAATCCATTGCCACTGAAGCCTGCAGCCCTGTCAGGAAATCTCCTTTTCACTATCCTCCGTAATTAATTTCACCTTTTTTTGATCTCTGGACCCCGGAACCAATATGCTTCATCTTCCAAAAGAGGTTTCGTATGTTTTCTTGCAAATTGGGAACTAACATCATATAACTTTACTAACGGAAGATTATCAAATACAACCGCTTGTTTTGCATCTTTTAAATGCTTTAAAATGTCTGGTGATCCGTATGGAACAGCTTCATCCTCCACGTCTCCATATATCACAAACACACCATAATTTTTTGTAATCTTTGGTTATCTCATCAAATAATTTCCGAACAGGCTTAGTATCAGATATATACGCAAAGGCATCCTTGTTATGTATAATTATAACCTGGGTTGGCTCACCCTGGATTTCTTCACCTGCAATAAGTCTCTCCTTTCTCGCCTGCAATTTATTTGAAATTGTCTCAAAAATTGTCTCGCACTGTTCCAAATCCAAAGTATACTCCTGCGTTTGTGGCATATTGGCAAATTTCTTCATTCCCCGAACAAAGCTGTCAATAATATACATTTCCACATTTGCATACACAAGCATTGTATTAATAAAACTATTCATAAACGGCATTGACATCTCTTTTTTTCTTTGCCACGAAAACAATTTCCTGATCTTCCTTCAGATTAATTATAACTGGTTCAATAGAAGCAAAATCCAATCCTACCGGAACATAATTTGCTTCCATCTTTTCTTTGTATTCACTATCGAAGCAACTTCTGCTAAGCTTTTGTGGTATCTCCGGTATTACTTTTTTGCCTTCTTGCTATTTTTATATTTATCATTTACCGTGTTAATATAATTTTTCATTGCATTGGAACGTTCAATTTCTTTTTCGCCTTCAAATGCCAGGAAAACCTGAAGTTCGTATATTACATGATTGCTCTCTATTAATACCCTGCCCGGAACTGATTTTGGTTCCATTCTGCATCGGTCAAACATACTTGAATATTCTGTTGATTCTACACAGGTCAGACAAATATGATTCTCGAAATTCGACATATGGCGATACCCAATTCCATTCGAACTCGCATTGGTTATAATAACTGAAATGCCCAGCGACACACCATCTCTACACAACTTAATAAAATCTGCCTCATAATTATCAAGATACAATTCTTTAAACGCATTAAAATTATCGATAATTAAATATGTCTTTGGTATGTTCTTTTCCCTGCATCCTTATAAGCCGAATAAGAACTGACACCAAAATTCATAAGTGCAGTTTTTCGAATATCCATCTCCGTCATCAGCATTTTGAAAAGGTTTTTCAATTTTTCGTCTTCGGCAGCAAGTACCACACCTCCAACATGCTTGAGATTCTCAAAGCATTTCAATACCATGGACCCAAAATCCATTATATATAGCGAAACCTGATCCGGACTGTTATGATCTGCCAAAGATCGGATAAGCAACTGTAAAACATTTGTTTTTCCCATCTGTGAAGCACCAATGATAATTGTATTTTGTCTGCCAAAATCCGAAAAAAAATGTTCCTTGATACTGATGTTCCGGATCATCATAAACACCTAACGGAACCATCATTTCAGACGCCTCATTTTCCGCTTCATATTGATAGACTACATGTTCTGTCAACGGTGGAAGACAAATATTGGATAACTTGGAAATACTATTCTTCTCACAATAATCATTAATATAATCCACAATTGCCTCTAACTGTGTGCGATTGCTTCCATTTCCAGTTGCCTAGGTTTATGTTCAAAAATTTTTTTCTCTTACCACTTAAAGCCACTTGTGAAATCACATAGCGCTCTTCCATTCCCTCTTCACTTTTTTCAGGAGCACCACTATAAGCAGATTGTAGAAGCTCAAATATTTCATTGTTTCCGACTTGCAGATAAGCACGACCCGGTTCCTTTATTTCTGCCGCAAGCGGTGATTTTAAAACTTCATTACTGTCCTCCCGTGTCTGCACTTTTAAACATAATTTAAATTTGGAATTCGACCAAATCTGTTCATTTACCTGTCCAGAAGGCTTCTGCGTTGCAAGAATCAAATGTACTCCAAGGCTTCGTCCGATACGAGCCGCACTGATAAGTTCTTTCATGAATTCCGGCTGTTCCGCTTTCAGTTCTGCAAACTCATCCACAATAATAATTAAATGTGGAAGCGCAACTGCTACTTTATGTTCTTTTATACAATTTAATATACTTGTCTATGTGATTTACATTCGCCTGCGCAAATAATTCCTGTCTCTTAAGTAACTCCGCCTTGATAGATTTCAGGGAACGATCAATTTCTCTTCCATCAATATTTGTAATTGCACCTATCAGATGTGGAAGATCCTTAAACTGGTTTACCATTCCTCCGCCCTTGAAATCGATAATTACAAAACTTACCTCGTATGGATGAAACAGGGTTGCTGCCGAAAGAATAAATGTCTGTAAAATCTCACTTTTTCCAGATCCAGTTGTTCCAGCCACTAATCCATGTGGACCGTGTGCTTTTTCGTGTAAATCCAGAAAAACAATTTCATTTTTTGCGTTTACCCCAAGTGGTGCTGCCATAGAATTAAAGACCCTGGAATCTCCCCATCTTTCTTTTAAATCAATATCCTCAACTGAATAGATGTGAAGCAATTCAAATAATGAAATATTTTTTCTTAAAGAACTCTCCAAACTGATTTCTTCACAATACACCGGCGCAAGCTTTCTGCACAACTTCACCATCTGTGTGTCGGTGATTGTATCATATTGAAAGATTTTTTTGTTTGTGTACAATCTTTTTGTTTCCGCAATCCATCCATTGTTATTTTCCTGAAGTTGAATGATCTGATCACATGATAATGGTAAATTTTCGCGATATGTTTCAAAAAAGATAAATACTACCCTAAGTTCTGCCGCCCGTTCAATAAACCTTGCTAACGGATGATTTTTTATTCCTCTTTCATCCATGACAAATACAATAAAATATGTTGCCTCAGAATTATCCTTTTGTTCACTTCTAAAAATTAATTCTTTATACAAAGATTCGAATACATTGTTTTTCGTTTCTGTATCATACACGATATTTCGTGTCTCTCTCTCATTAAACAAGTGGGCAGATATTTCGCCCATTCATATCGCTCCAACATATCATCAGCCAAAAGTATCATCTGTATGTCGCCATAATATTGGCGGACCGCTAAGTCTAATACCATATTTTTTAAAAATTCATGCGTTTTTTCCTTTGTTCCGATAATACCTACCGCATTAATTTCAAGAAGATTCAACCAGATAGGGACGTTGTCCAAATACGCAAAATGTTCCGCTATATCATGTGGAATTTGCATCAGTTCATCACCTATTTCAAATGTTTCCTGTTCCTTATAGTCTATTTCGCGAATCGCTTTTGCTCTCCCTACTCCCAAATATACATGCAAAAAATCTTCATCTTTTTTTTCATCCGGTCAAATAATTCTTCCGAAAAATTAATAACCGTCTTCATATCATAATTCAAATCATGATAAATTTCTTTTTAGAATTTCCGCTTCTGTTTGTCTGTCTTCTGCAATCTCCTCTCTCTTTTTTTTTCTGCATAGTCAGCATACTTTTCTATTCTCGTCCTACATTCGACTTTATATTTCTTTTTCGACTGTATAAATGTTGCAATTGAAGTTCCAATTCCCAGCAAGATAGTACAAACACTGAAAATAATAAAACTGTTATTAGAAACATTACTCATATATCCACGCACTGCAATTGTGAGAACCAGCATCGCAATTGCAGGCAATAATGTCATTGCCAGATTTGATTCCGGTTTCTTAGGAATTCCCGGCGGAATCAGTAAATTAATTTTTTCATCCGGTACGATATACTTTAATCTTGTATTACGATTATATAGTGGATAACGAAAACTATTCCGACGTGGTTGTACTTCCTGCATCTTTGGACCATGAACCACAATACCCTTTTTATCAAAGAAAATATAATTATCCTTATAATAAAAAAAAAAACTCTGCCACAAAAATAAAATCCCGGTTTTCGAGATTTGTTATTCTTCCCATTTTTTGACCATTCTGATAGATTCCATACTCTGAATACAGTTCTTCCACCTCATAGCCTGCGGAATTTTTGCGGATTGCAATACTGCATGCACTGCTGAATTTGCCTTTAAACTGAATGTCCGCACTTTCTTCACCGGAAAACAACCAGTAATCTTTTTCCTGTAAATCAATTTTTCCAATTATAATCCGGTACCTGTGCCTCAAAATCTATTAAAAAACGTATCTGAAAAGCAACATTTCCTGACTCTTCATAGCATACGGAAAAAACATCTCCATGAATAAGTTCTGTCGACAGTAACTTTCGGAGATCCCCTTTACTTATATAAATATTATCCCCACACTCTAATACGCATGTTTTTTTTCCTTTTTCAGAACCTTTAACTCAATTGTTGTAAAGAAGTCATCCGGATTTAAACGAAACTCACACGCTGACGTTGTACCTAAGATGATCTCCTGCATTTCTGCTGTAATTTCAAACTCTTTGTATACAGACCTATTACTGACAATAAGTTTATATTGCAATTCCATACCTACTCCTTATCATTTTCGTTCACTTTACTTCCACTTCTCTTGTATATTATCCATGATCCATTCCGTATTCCATATTCCCGAAGTGTTTTATTCCCACGTAAAAATGCAATTGGATTTTCTGAAATCAAATAACAATTAAAAATATTTTCGATATCCATATTCAACCTGTAACAGTTATTAAGCGCGATAATTAAGTCATTTGCCGTAATATCCAATGGTACTTCTATGTCTGTCTTTTTCCTTTCCATTTACAAATTCAACAATTGCAGTGTCTTTCATGTTTGCTCCTTTAACTGAACATATATGCCAATTTTTGTATTCCTTTTCGATTTGCTAACTGTTCTATATTTTCCATTGGGGTTTCCGTATCTTCCACATACTCCTGTATTGAAAATTTATTTTGTAAACTATTTTCCTTCCTGTATCTGTTGCATATAAACAGGTATTTTTCAGAATCCCGCAAATCTAAATTTTTAGTAACAAATTCTGTTTTATAGAGTGAAATCGGATCTGGCAACAATACAATTAAAACTTTGTCTGCCAATTTCAGTAATTCCATCTTTTCCGTGCTGTATCCGGCTTCAATATCTACAATGATGTAATCATAATCACCACTTTCTTTCGCTCCCTGGATTAATCTCGAATAAATTGAGTAATCCAGATTCAATGCTTCCAATGTTGCCTGAAAAGGCGGAATATACCAAAATCCTTCTCGTCGTATATAAGGTCTGATATTGCCATATATATGATTTTCATCACTTCTGATTGCGCGAAACCCGTCTGTGGGCATTACACTATGATTTTTTAAATAATAACCAAACGCCTGAATTGATTCTGCATTAATGTACAAAACTTTTCGATGATTGTTAGACAGACAACTGGAAAAGCCTAATCCCAATCCGGTTTTTCCCGAACCACCAATGGCTGAATACCAGGCAATCACCTGTGTTTGTCTTACGCTTTTCTCATCTGCTAAGATTTTGTCTAAACTTCGATATATCAACTCATTATATATTTCTTTTATGCCCTTATATTTGTAGATACTGTATACAGATACCTGTTGCATATTTTTTGTGTCCTCTTCTTCGCACAAAAAGAAATATATTTGCAATATTGTGCTTCAATAAATCTTTTGTATAAAACCGTTCTCCCACTGCAACAATCTCAGCCGTTTTCGGGTTGCTGAAAAATTCAAAAAATATGCTTCATCCGATATAATTTCCAATTCTATCCGATTGCCCAATTCTTTTAGCAGCTTACGCTCAATTGTGGACAAGTACATTTCATCTGTGTCTGCTATTACTATCAAAGGTTTACTCATAGTTATCTCCGCAATATAATAAAATCCATGTTTGCCAGTCTTAATTTACTTCCTTCTGTAATCTCCTCATGAACTCCCTGCTGAATTCTCCGGCCATTTACAAACGTTCCATTAGAGCTCCCCAAATCCGTTACATATGCCTGATCTCCATCTAAAATAATTTCACAATGTACACGGCTTATCGCTGTATTTCCACTTATAATGCCATGTGCACGTTCTTTGCTTTTTCCCAGAATAAATTGTTCTCTACTCACTTTTATCTCTCGATTGTCTTCCAACGATTTTAAATACCAGGCTTTTTGCTCATTATCCGAAGAATCACTATTCCCAGTTCTACGCAATACGGATATTATTTGTCTTACAGATACTGTGCCATCTGTAAGACAGCTTACAATATCCTGTGCTAAAACAGACGCACTGTCTCCTTCATTTTCTATCCTCCGGACTAAAGATGCCCGAATTTCATTTTCGAACAAAGAGAAACTTTTGGTTCTAGATGATAAGTTTACAGGCAGATATATCATTTTTATGGTATTGGTATTATTTTCCACATATATATGGTCAAGCCTTCCGTCTATACATCCCATATCAAGGAATCCAATCCCCTCTATCTGAATAATCGCTTCAAATACATTTGCCAGTAGTTCTCCTATTTTATCTTCCTCTAAATCATTTAACTTTTCACTAAGCTTGCTGTAATTATTTGTGAAGTACACCAGCTTTATCTTTCCATTATATTTGAGCCGATAACAAGGCAATAAACAGCTTTCTTCCTGATTCTGCATTACCTTATATCCAATATCATAAAAATCATCATTGCACTTCAATCTATAGGATACTGCTTCTTCTCCATCTTCCAATTCTACAATCTTTCCATTAAAAATATGGTTTTCCATTAAATCCCCCTTCTTTGCTACATCTCAAATATTCAGAAAGAACTCGAATTCTTCATCGGATAGGCATATCCGGTCACCATCATGCAACATCTCTGCATCATCTGACACTACTCTGCCGTTAATGTAGGTATGATTTGTGGAATTCATATCCTGCAACATAAAGTCACTTCCTGAGACAAAAATTTTGGCGTGTCTTCGACTAACCGTAAGATTATCCGGGATGCACAAATCATTTTCTTTTGCCTTTCCAATCGTAAAGACATTCTTATTTATCTGCGTGGTAACTCCATTGCTGCAACGTAATAAACTCGCATGAACAATATTTTGTTCTCCTAATAAAGTTGTTCCTTCTTCATCCAGCAGCGTTGTTCCCTCTTCGTCGTCCTGCAAAAAGTACAGTCCCTGCATTTTCCGGCTCTGTCACAGTACCTTCCCTGCTCTGATAATGTTGCATATAATCAATTTGATTTGTTGTTATAAATCCACTTTTTCCCTTGCCTGAACGGTCAATCTGCTGATAAATCTGTGGGTACACCTGTAAAATAAATTGTTCGACATCTTCAATTTTATATATTTGCGGATTCCTTAAAAAAAATAAGAAATCTTTGCTTTTCATACTCGACCATCTTATCTTCTGTTTTCAGATTCCTTACAAAATCTTCTAAAAAAAAAAATAAGTTTGTACAATTATTTCTGTCAAGTAACGGCTCATACAAAAAAAAACAGTTCGCTCGTCGTTTCCTTAACAAAAATCAGCCTGTCATCCAATATTAAATTGTAGGCGTACAATTTATAAGTATCCGTCTTTTACAATCTCAACAATTTGTGCAAGCACATTATAAAATTTATGTATTGTAAAATTTTTTTTAAACATATAAATTTAATGGTATTGATTTTGGAGCTGTATTAATTATTTTACGTTTTCCTTCTACCTTTGGATGAAAAAAACCTGGTAACAGGTTTTTCTCAAAAAATTATAAGTTCTCTTTCATTTACTGCTATTTTTCCAAATGTGCTTCTAACAATGGTCGTAGTCGTTTGATCTTTTTATTTATAATCTTGTATTTAGCCACAATATTTGCCCCTATCTGTTCTTTTTCCTTATGAATAACATTTCTACGTAGTAAACCAATTAACACACCTATTAAAACAATTACAATTGATCCACATCCAATAGATGTCCAAAAAACAGGCTTATTATTATACCAACGGACAATCGCATTTGAAGTTATAAGCAAATCGGAAATGTCATACTTTGAAATATTCCCTGCTGCATCTTTTGCAATCACAGAAATCTTCTGTTTGTATTTGATTCTGGAATCGCAATCACATAATTATCCCCATCTTTTGTGTAGACAACTTTTTTCCCATTAAGTAAAATTTCAACATCTTTGAGTAACAAATTATCTATTATGGAAATGCCTGCTTCAAGTTTTGATGACGAATAGGTTTCCGACTGCTTAACATTAATTGGCATAACGGCAGGCTTTGTAGCATCCACTCCAAATGAAATTTCCATTCCTTTATTTGAATCATCATTTTCATTTGTATTTCCCGCTTTATCCATAGAGGAAATAACAACGGAATAACTTCCGTCCTCCGAAAAATTCTTTTTATCTATCGTATACTGATATTGTGACCACTTACCATTACCGCCACTTTTTGTTACGGTATAGTCCTGATCGATCATCAAATCCTTCGATTTCCATTTTGAAACAAAGTAACCTTTATTGATTGTGCATCAAGCTCATCCACATTTGTTTCTGTAACTACAATATCTGACGCTTTTTTTACATAAGTCCCACTTATACTTTTTAAGGAATCCTCCATACTATATACTGAGCCAAATCGATTAACCGAAAAATGGAGATTCTTTTTTTATTCTATTTCCAGCACGATCAGTTCCATCTACAGTCAATGTATACAAATCGTCAACCATCTTTTCCTTGGCAAAATCAGAAAATCTAATTACTTTTCCCCGATTTGTTTTCTGACACTTCATATAAATTGTCTAAATTCACCTCTCCACGATTTGCTCCAATCAGTTTTAAATGAACATTTTCAGAGCTTAAGTTAACATCTGAAATATTTATGGTTGGTTTTACAGTTCCTTTATACGCTGCATTATCCGTAACCCCGGAAATCTTTACCTCCGGTTTTGTCTGGTCGACACAAAATTCTCCAACTTTATATGCCTCAGACTTATTTCCTGCCATATCTGTCGCATTGATTGAAAATTCATATACACCATCCTGCTTAAATGTAATAGTTGCTGTATATACATCATCCTGTTTTTTCCAGCCGGAAACTGTCGGGAACTTCACTTTTTATTATTTGCTCCTTTGACATTTCCTTTTACTTTTTACTTTATTTGCATCAAAATTCTTTTCTGCAATACGTATCGTTGCCGTAGGTGCCTTAGCATAATAAAATCCATTATCTTTTTCCGAATGCATATCTATCTCGATCATTGGTGATGTTTTATCGATCGTAAATTTTTGCACCTCAGATTTTTCTGCTTTACGTCCTGCAAGATCTTTATAATTTACCTCCAGCTCATATTCCCCGTCCTGATCAAACTCTAATGTTGCAATGTGCAATGTATTATCCGGATTTTCTTCATCAACGATTTCTTTCCATTCTGAAACCACCGGCATCATATGATCTGTATTTTTTACAGAAAACTTTACATCCTGCTCATCAAAATTTCTTTCTCGAACTTGTACAGTTGCAACACGCTTTTCCTTGTAAATAGCTTTCTGTGAATCATCATGAAAATTGACACTTACCTCCGGATTTGTTTTATCAATACTCATATTGATTGTTTTTTACTAATATTACCTGCCCTGTCGGTCATCTTTACCGTTACAACAATATCATTACTGTTATTTTTTACTGGAAGATTTCCATGTAACTCAGTAACCAGATTGCTTTGTGTATTGGCAACTTCCCAATCGCTATCCGAGATCACGCCTTCATTTGAAACTTCACAAACTCCCTCATAATTTTTATTGCTATCATGTGGTGCCTGCACACTCCATTCAACCTTACGGATTCCAGAATAACTATCTTTAACAACAACATCTACATTTGTATTATTTCGATATAATGCATTTCCCTTTTATCCATTGCTGTAGATTTTTGTGTTTTCAACTGTATATCACAATGCTGTTTATGCAAGTTTCCATTTTCCGATATAATACCACTTGCTGTATAATCGCAACTGCTCACATTGCCTAACCGATCTTCCGCTCTAACATAAATGAACCCTTTAAATCTGGATGGGATTTCAATCTTTGCCTGTTTTCCCTTCGCTGTTTTCTCTTCGTGTTTTTTTCCCATTCTCATCGACCAGATACCATGTGATTTTCTTTACACCAGAACCATTCCCGCCATCATCCATCGTCACAATAGCTTTTACTTCTTTATTGGTATAATATCCGTATTTTTCACCTTTTTCATAAAATACCTGTCCGGCTTCTGCCGCCACTTTAGGTATAATAACACTTTCCAATACGGGCGCATCTGTGTCACGGTAAACATAATATGTAGTCTGATACTTTCGTCCTGCAATGTTCGTCACTGTAATATTTATTTCATACTTGTTGTCCAAAGTTTCTGGAAATTGCAAAGTTGAAATTACATATTGCTGCTCCATATTACCGGTAAAGTATTCATCTTGTTTCAAATTTTCAAATTTCTTATCATGATAATCCGTTTTTAAATTCTGTCCATTAACCTTCACTTCAACAGACTTTATATCAGACACATCCGTTTTAACATTCAATAGGAACTCAGCTTCACCCGTTATATATGTCTTATGGCCTACATGATATTCATCCGTTGTCGATAAAAAAAAAGAAATATGAGGTGTTGAACCATCATAGACAATTGGCTCACCATTATTAAGGCTGCTATTCCATTCTTCATCTGTTACATTTCCAACAAAATCCGTTGCTGATGCATAAATACAATTTTTAGATTCTTCCTTTTTTATCTAAAGGAACCTCAAAAGAAGCTTCTCCATTTTCATCTGCAAGCTTTTTTTCTATTAGTTCCCCATCCCTGTATATACATATTTCCTTTATTCCTGAGCCATTCATATCAGATGCTATTACACGTACATTGATTGTGTCTTTCATTGCATAATATGTATCCTTACTGAATACCAGATCATCTGTAATCATCTGTGTAATGACTGGGGCCTCTTCATCAATGCAGTAGGAAACTTTTTTCTTTGCAATATGATTTTTTTATCTATTGCATAAATATAGTATGTAGTATCATATTCCGGCACATCCTCAATTAAAATGCTAAATTTACCTTTCTTTGACACCTTTGCCAGATTTTCACTATGAAGTATTGCCTCTTTGTTGCCTTCCATATCCTGTGTAAAATATACAACCCTCGACGACTTGTCAACACTTCCTGTTATTTTCAATTCTGTCTCTTCACCTGATAACCAGACAAGTTCCTTTGTATCTAATTTCAGCTTCACATGAACTTTTTTTATTTTGTGTTCCGGCCAGAGCATCTGGCACAGGTAACACACCAATAAATAATATAAAGACCATTAATAATATTGCTATTTTTTCATACCCTTTTTTTTTCGTTTCATAACACTCCTATATCCTTTCCTTCGTATGGATTTCCATATCATCTTGTAATAATACAATTTCTGGTTCATTATTTTTTGCTGGCGGCTGCAATATCACCGTATTCTCATCGTTCAATAGTTCTGTTCCTGGTTCTGTTTCTAATTCTTTTTCTGATTTTTTTCCTGATTGAAAAATTTCATAAGCGACCTTTTACTTGCTTTTCCTATATTTGACCGAATTTCCCTGACTTGTCTTACTTCATTTTTTCCGCTCAATTTTTCAATTAAATACCTGACTCGAAAGCGGAAAAACAAAATTACTGCAAGAAACAACATACTTCCAGCTAATGCAAAACAAACATATGATATAATTTGAAAAATATCTTTATTATTCATATATACATTCTCCTACTCCATATACGCTCTGACCACAACCTGTTCTACGGATGATACGCGCTTCAATATATCCTGTTTTATTTCATCTGTTTTTTCCGTTGTTGTTACCTGATCTCGTGTTTGCTGCAATATTTCCCTCAAAAACTTTTGCAACTCACTTTTCTTTACCCCGTCAGCTCGAAATTTTCTTGCATAATTTTCTATCGAATATATGCAAATTTTATATACTTCAAGGTTTATCAGTTCATCTTCATTTTTTTTTCCTATCAGCTTGTACAAATCATTTAGATTCTTATAATATGGTTTGTACATTCCCTTATCCGAGGCTTCTTCAACATTGATTGTAATATCTTTATTAAATTGTCCTATTTGCTTATATACTTTTGCAACAATATAAGAAGAATTTTCCTTCTGTCCATATTCACACACATCTTCGAACCATTGCACCGAACTCTTCATTCTTGTGATTTGATTATCCTGCTGATCTGTCTTGCCATAGTCATAAAAAATACCAATACAATTTTCCGATTTCAAACGCAAGGTCTGCATAATCATGACTTTTACGTAACTCCATCAAATTATTATTTATGCAACTTTTAAACTGTGCCTCTTCATCTAACGAAAATACCGCGTCCTCTTTATATGCATCAATTAATGAAAAATATGCTTTCGTATTTGTCGGCTTTATTTGTATCGCCTCCGTACAATATTCGATTTTTTCTTTCGAAGTGGCCGATTTTTTCCGCCTGCAGTAACAATGATTCATAATCATCATTACTAATTTTCATATGTATTCCCTGGCATATGACTCCTGCAATCACAAAAAAAAACTGCTGCAAACACCGTTCCAAAAAAAATCTTAAGCTTTCTTTTTTGTCTGTTGCGATATACATCATCCTCTTCCTCATAATGGCTCAATGCATACAACAATTCCGCACATGAAGAATACCGATCCTCAGGATTAAGCTGTGTGCATTTTAATATGATACTCTCCAATCCCGCTGATAAATTTGGATTCCAATACCGGATAGGATATAATTCATAGGGTGGTTCACATGGATTTTTGCCAGTTATTAAATGATAAAGAGTAACACCAAGACAATATATATCCGTTCTGGCATCTGTCTGACCTTTCCCACCAAACTGCTCCGGTGCAGCATAGCCTTTTGTTCCCAGACTTACGGTATCTGAAATACTTTGTGTTTTGTATTCCCTTGCAATTCCAAAATCAATAAGTTTGATGTTTCCATTCGGCTGTAACATAATATTTGCGGGTTTCATATCGCGATATATAATAGGCGGGTCCTGCATATGCAAATACTCCAATACACTTGCCAGTTCCTGTGCCCATTCAATTACCGAAGCCTGTGGTTGCGCCCCATTTTTTCGATTACTTTGCTGAGGGGTTCTCCTCTATATAGTCCATCACAACATAAATAACATCTACCTTATCAATAATATCTACAATTCTTGGAAGGCATGGATGATCCAGTTTTTTCATCAGATTTGCTTCTGCAATAGCACTTTGTACAACAATATCATTATTTTTGTCATGACTTCGTTTTTGATTTCTTTTACAGCCCACTGTTTATTAAGATTCTTATCCATTGCCAGATAGACTTCTGACATTCCACCTTTGCCAATTAACTTCAGTATTTCATACTTTCCTTCTATAAGTGTTCCAATAACAGCCACTTTTCCTTCATGCCCTTCCTCTGATTGTTGTACGTAAACTGCTGAAATATTATCTTTTTCGCCCTTTTCTATATTTTCTGAAATTAATCTGTGCAATATTTGTTTAATTTCCAACTCCGTTTTATTATTTTTAGGAAGATTATCCTTTAACTGTTCTGTATTCTGCTCACGCCAAAATCCATCTGTGCATACAAGAATGCCCTCTCCCTGCTGTATATATCCTTCATAGAAATCAGGATGAACATGATTTGATACCCCAACGCACTCCAACAATATGTTTCTCCGAGGATCATGTATCGCCTGTGTTTCTGTCAGATTTCCTTTTTTCTCTCTTGCAATAACTGATTGATCCTCCGTTATTTGTCTGACATTATCTCCGATTATGTATGCACGTGAATCACCTACCTGTGCAACAATATATTGATTTTTGAACAGCAGAACTGCCGTCAATGTGCTCCCCCGCCTGTTTCCCTTCTTTCTCACCATATCTCCATATTTTTTTCATTTAAAGCCAAAATAAGCTGCCGCCACTCTTCCTTTACTTTATTTATCTCCTGATTACTAATTTTTCTAACAATTTCCGTCACAAAATTTTCTGCAAATGCCTGAACAACAGCCGCACTTGCAACTTCTCCTTTTACTTAATCCCCCATTCCATCACATACAACTACGATAAGAACTTCTTCTCCATTCAACAACGCTTTCCGTATGCACAAACTATCCTGATTAATTGATTTTGTACTCCCAATATCTGTGGCATATCCAGCTATATATTTTTTCATAACACCTATACTCCTATTCATTCTGTTTTCAACTATAGATGTTTTGCCTGATCGCGTCAATTGTACATTAGTCCTATTTTTTCAAAATCTTTGCAATTTTAACGCTTTTAAAGGATTTTTTGCATAAAAAAAACCAGTAGATTTTTACATCTACTGGCTCAATGCATCACTTAATATTTTTTCAACCTTCCACATACCTATGTTATCTTTAAATGATAGTAAACTAGAAATTAATTCGTTTTTATCCACACTTAATTCTCCTTTAATATTTCTATTTTCTTACTATAAAATACATCTCTTATAAATTTTCCTGATTAATCTTCATACTCTTCAATTTTATAGGATAATAATCTCACATCACTACTCAAGAACTTGTATATAATTTTCTCCAAATACCAAGACATATCTGTATACTTTCCCTTAATGGTCTTACGATTTATTGTTATGCTCAATATAATTTGACTGGTATTAGCTGCCATTAAAGAAATCCCTTCAGTACCATTACAATAAAATAAATTTATACCTATCTGTTCTTTGCCAGTAATTTTTTTTTTAGAAATAATATCATATAGCTCACTTTCAGATATCTCGTCACATTGCCAATCATACTCATCGTCATCACCAATTGGCAAATATTCAACCTTCCCTTGTGGATTATAAATATACCATCCTATTTGTTGAAATATCTTTAAAACATCTGCTATACTTTCTGAATAATTGCTTCGCAACAGCCATGATAGTTAATTAATAGACGTGCAAGAGTTGTAGGTTGTTGAGAGTCCGAAAGTATAACCCTAATTAAATAACACCTTTCTCTTGAGCATAACTATTAATTGCATCCAACAAGCTATTTTTATAAATTGATAGTGAAAAGGGTATCTGTATACCACCTTCCCCATCATCATACTCAGGAATATTATAAAATTATCCCTATCCATCTTCATAATAACATACTCATTTCCTTCAAATTCACCTTTTCTTATCTCATATAAATTAATAAAATTTATAATGCTCTCATAATACTCTTTCGAATTTATTTCTGCTTGTAAAAATTTATTTAATACGTCCATATATTTTCCCTTTCTATATACTATTTTATTGGATATGCACTTAACATACCTCCATCACTTGAAATTACAATTTTCACCAAATTCTCGCCTTTAGTTCCTACTATCTTTCCTGCATCAATTACAATTTCATAGCTTGCATTTCCTGCCTTAGTTAAACCATTATCTGATATTGAAACAATTTTACCATTTGATAATGCATCTTTCAAAAAATACTTTCAGTCTCTGCTTTACTCGCTCCAATAAATTTTTGTCCATTTCCCCCTGTCGTTGATAAGTGTTTAGTTTTTACATATGCATTATTGATATCAAAATTATCAAAAGTTTTTTTCCCTGCTGTAAATATATTATCTACAGAATCTAAACCACTCTCAACAGCTTTCCCGGCATCTTCCGCTGCATTCCCGGCTCCCTTGGCGACTCCCTCGGCTATGTCTGCCACATTATCGGCAGTCTTTCCTGTCTTGGCTACATTCTTAAGTTTATCCAGCCCCTTGTCTGCAAGTAGTGCTGTCACAACTTCCATTACTATATATCCGGACGAGTACGCAACTCCCTTTTCATCTGCTGTATCACATATTGACTACCCGATGCCTCCAATGGTATTTACCGGATCTTTGAACAGTGGCTCGTACTTTTGTTTTATCTTTTCTACTTCCTGATCCAGCACCTCCGAACATATCCCGACACCGTCTGTGTACACTCACTATACACATACAGAATTCCCAAATCTGCTACAAGTGTCAAAAAGCCTCTTAACGGTTCCTTCAATACTGTCCTCTACGCCTGTCAGAAAATTCTTGATTGCGTTTCCTACATCACTGAACTTATCCCCCTATTGAGCTCCATTCACTGTTTATAATAATACTTTCACAGAACACAACACCCTTTCACAACATTCTATTGCTAAAAGTGCGTATATCAGTATATCCAAAATAAATATTATCGAACTATATCTTTTGAAATTATTTCTCCATTTTCAAGATTAACCTTAAATCGCCTTCCATAAAAATCAATTGCTCTACAATTACCTTCTACTATATCAACTCCCACATACGGACTTCTAGCAGTTCCGCCAATAGCGACTGGTGCTGGTTTTATTCTCCAAAGCAATTGTAAATCTTGCGTATAACAAAACACATTATCATATCCGCCATCTTCACCAGTTTCAAACACGATAACTACTTTTCCTTCATATTCTGCAGCCTCAATAATTTTATTATCAAATTGCAATTCTTTTCCATCTAACAATATTTTATTATTTTGAATTTCTATCATTGTCCAATAATCCTTTCATTAGTAAATGTACCAACGTTTTTTCCATTTATTATTAAATCATACTGTTGTCCACCACCATCAAATCCAAATAGTATAGTGGCTCAGTTGTCAAGACAAAAATCTGAGATTTTTATAATGAACTGATATGGTTGATAAGTTACAGAGAACATAGGGAAAGTAGTTGAACCTTCCCCAGTCCCATTTATGCTAAGCTACATATGGCAACAGCATTGCCGGATAGTAGCATTCAGCCGGTGTCTTATAATCAAGTGCAGAATGACGCCGCTCAAAGTTGTAAGTGTGGATATACTGTCCGATGGCAGTTCTGGCTTCTTTGATGTTATTGTATTGTGTCAGATAAGCTTCTTCATATTTGAAGCTGCGGAACCAACGCTCAATCATGATGTTATCTGCCCAGCGGCTTTTGCCATCCATGCTTTGCCGGATGCCGTTTACCTTTACAAAATCAATGTATTGCTGACTTGTAAACTGGCAACCCTGATCAGAATTCAATATCTGCGGTTTTGCTACCTTGAATGCCTTTTTAAAGCATTAATGACCATTCTGGTATCAAGCGTATCATCTACTTCCCAGCCAACGATGCAACGACTGTGCCAATCAATAACAGCTGTCAAATATAGAAAACCTCGCTTGATTGGAATATATGTAATGTCAATAGACCATGCCTGATTTGGCTTATCTATGATAGCATTACGGAGCAGATAAGGACATACCTTGGCCTGTTGCATACGCTTGGAAAGGTTCATCTTAGGATAGATTGGATAAATATCCATTTCATTCACGTAACGTCGTGTTTTTCGACGTCCCACATGATATCCTCTAGCCTTCAGCTGGGCGGACATTTGTCTTGCACCCCAGGATGGGTTATCTGTATGGAGATGATCGATAATCTCTTTACAAGCCAGTTCTTCATCGGATGTAGGCGTGCCTTTGTAATAAATACTTGTACGATTGATATCAAGCAGTTTTGCGCCGACAGAAGCCGGGATTTCTTTAGTCGTCAAAAGGTTTTGGACTAAACTTACTCTCGTAGTCTGGTCCACAAATTTCTTCAGATTTTTTTTGAGCCAGTCAACCTGCAAAATGGTTAACTGACCAACCTTTTTGGCATACTCCGCCTTTTCCTTGCGTTCTTCAGCAAGCTTTTCTTTGAGGTTATCCTCACGCTTGTCATCAAATACAGCAGAAGCATTGTCGAGGAATTCTTTTTTCCAGTTGCGGAGCAGATTCGGCTGGATATTATTTTCAACAGCAAGGGTATTGAGATCTTTCTCACCCTTAAGTAGTTCGATTACAAGGTCTGATTTAAATTTGGCACTGAAATTTCTTCTTTGTCTGGACATTTTTATGAATCCTTTCTTTGTTACTGATTTTAGTATATCAGATTCATTAAAAACTGTCCGAAAAAGTGTCTTAATTTATGAGACCATTATATAGAGGATTAACTTCTCCAGTTCTCAATCGTGTTCCTGCTTCCAAATTAACATCACATATATATTTTAGGTGTATTGGGCAATGCAAATTTATTCTGTATTTCCTGTGGCGTTAATCCAACAATATCCTCTGCTTTCATAACCCAACCGCCTTGCATCCTTGAATTTACTTTATCGTAAACACGCACATATGTTGCATTTTCTGTTAATTGAATTTCTGTTACACTCGTTCCTGGTTTATAGGGTGGCTCATATCCCATTGTGTCTTTAAATATCTTATTTACATCTTCTGCTGAAGATGTATTCAGACTGGTAGGGGAAGGGTGGTGGTGCGTCCTTATGTGGTGACATAATTTAATTAATTTGATTTCAGTTTTTCATTCAAAATACTCAACGCAACTTTTAACCTTTGTTCTAATGTATCCACAACCGCCTCCTCTTGTTCCATGGAGTATATAATATTCCCAAAATCCTCATGCCACATTAACTCATAGGTTCCTTCATTCGAATGTAATTTTATTATACTAAAAAATATATAATCGACCTTTTCTTCTGCTGACATCCCAAACTCCTTGCAAAAAATCTTTGCCAAATAATCACCACCATCCACGTAGTCCCAATTAATAAGCAAAAATTCCACTCTGTTATTGTTATCTACATTTATATGTTTTTTGTAAGTTACTTGCATACTCTTTACTCCAATCCTAATGATTTATTTACAGATTTTCTTGAACGTTGTGAACTTTCAATTATTGCTTTATATATATCATCTCCCTCCAACCCCTTTGCTCTCTGCTTTCTTACAATCTCTTCCCAGGCAAGATTTGGGTCCGTTTTATATAAAGACTCTACTGTTGCCCTATCTGCCATAAGTTCCCTAGCCTGCATTCTAAATTGATTTCTCAGGTTAAATGCTTGTTTCGCCTGTTCTTCCAAAGGTAAACTTTTATCAATCATATCTGGTATTTTTGCTTCTTGTTCCAAATACCACTTTCTTGCTTCGACATTACTTAATGAGTATTTACCACTCTCAACAACCTTCCCAGCATCTTCTGCTGCACTCTCGGCCCCCTTGGCGGCTTTCTCAAGCCCTTTTCCGGCTTTCCCGGCATCTTCCGCTGCATTCCTGGCTCCCTTTGGCCGCTCCTCGGCTATGTCTGCCACATTATCGGCGGTCTTTCCGGTCTTGGCTACATTCTTGATCTTATCCAGTCCCTTGTCTGCAAGTAGTGCTGTCACAACTTCCGTTACTATATATCCGGACGAGTACGCAACTCCCTTTTCATCTGCTGTGTCACATATTGACTGACCGATGCCTCCAATGGTATTTACCGGATTTTTGAGCAGTGGCTTGTACTTTTGTTTTATCTTTTCCACTTCCTGATCCAGCACCTCTGGAACCTGTATCGGCACTATGGATTTCCACCTGACATCCACATACAGAATTTCCAAATCTGCTACAAGCGTCAAAAGTCCCATAACAGTTCCTGCAAGGCTGTCCCACACGCCTGTCATGAAATCCTTGATTGCATTTCCTGCATCACTGAACTTGTCCCCCATTGAGCTCCATTCACTGTAATAGGTCGACATCTTGCTTTTATATGAATCATCTGTGTTTTCGAACGGAATCACTTTGTTCTCATAAATTTTCTTGATTTCATCCACACTATCCGATAATTTTTTTTTTCTTATGGATGTATTAAGCTGATCCCGGAATCCCTGCAGCTTTTCATAATTTCTCTGTCTGCGTGCACTTTCTGCATCTTCTTCCTGTTGCTGTGCAGATTTTTTTTCGCTTCATTTTCTTCGTCGCTGCTAAATGGATTGGGAATAAACAGCCGCTTGTACGTTACCGGTGTGCTTCCTGTATCCTGCACAATCCAGTCAAAACTGGTAGCCTCTCCCTCTATCTGCTTATAATTCCACCAGATGTCGTTTCTGTCCACGCGCATCATCGCGGTTTCATTTTCCGGCGCAATATAGTCTGTCATATCAGAAATATAACTGTCAATCATCTCTTTGATGACACCCAGCCGGTACTTCAGTATCTTTTCATTTTCCCATACATTTGTCTCCCACTGTTCACTCAGCTTATTATAGGCATCACTGTCCTGGTCTTTGATGGTCTGTTCAAATTTTCTTGCCGCCAGTTCCACAGCTTCCTTTGTAACTTTGAACCTTTCGGGAAATTTTAGTGCCATAGGAATACCACTGATACTGTTTTCTTATTTTGTTCTGCTGGCTAAATAAACATAGGTTGAGCCCAAACAGCTTTTAATTCGCTTGTATTATCTACAACTGCAATCATATTATCAATAATTATAACCGCTGTATCTCCATTTTCTAATATTGATTTCCAATACAATACCACCCGGATTCTCTATCAAAATATGATTCCCACATCTTATTTTTATCAATTCTCCACGTTAAACCAGCTTCGTATTCTCCAACTAATCTCAATTCTCCTTCTATCGCAGATGGAACAAATAAATTAGCTTCTTTCCAACTTTCTCGAGGACTAAATCCCCAAAGACATTTGACACACATATCTTCAGAATCTACGCCTAAATTCAAGTATGCCATGGCTATATTTATATCTACATTTACGGATGGATTACAATCAAAAGATCTATCATTTATAAAGTATCTTTCCTTTGCGTTTCCTATTTTACTACCTCTAACTATTTCAAATTTCATCTCTTTTTTTCCTCTATCTACTATTATGCAACAAAATTAAAGTGAACTATGGTATTTGTACTCGTGTCTACTACTAATTCCCAAGTACCTGTTGAACCTCTAAAGGTCCCTGATACATCCCATCTAAGACCCGATTGCAAAATTGTATCTGGAACAGGATCGGCGGATTCCATAATTTCCTTTAATAAAAGTGTTGTCCCATCTGAATCGATATATGGTCTTGATAATTGTCCTGCATTTGCTCCTTTTTTAATAACATCATTCATATGATTTTGGACAGTTTGAGACATTTTCAAGTCTTCAGCATTAGGAAGTGTATGTGTACCGCCCTCAACAACCTTCCCAACATCTTCCGCTGCACTCTCGGCTCCTTTCGCAGCTCCCTCGAGTTCTTTTCCGGCTTTTGCAGCATCTTCTGCCGCATTTTCGGCTGCTTTTCCTGCTCCCTCCGCTATGTCTGCCACATTGTCAGCTGTCTTTCCGGTCTTGGCTACATTCTTAAGTTTATCCAGTCCTTTATCGGCAAGTAGGGCTGTCACAACTTCCGTCACTATATATCCGGATGAGTACGCAACTCCCTTTTCATCGGCCGTGTCACATATTGACTGCCCGATTCCTCCAATGGTATTTACCGAATCTTTGAGCAGTGGTTCGTACTTTTGTTTTATCTTTTCTACTTCCTGATCCAATGTCTCCGGGACATGCCCCAGCGTCATCCGTGCTTTCTGGCTTCCCCTTTCGTCTCATCCAATACAAACTTGCCGCTTTCTTCTGCTACGGAATACCCGCCAAAGTATGTTGTCAGAATGGTCTCCGCATTTTTAATACTTTCCATGTCTATGCAGGAACTGTCCATCGTATATTTTACTTTTATGGATGAATCTGCATATATATCTGCCCGAAAGACTCCAACCTCCCGGACTGCCTGTAACACAGTAATACGCTGGAGCATGACATTCCTTTCGTCTTCCAATAATTCATATGCATCCTGGTTCTCATCCTTGTCTACACCCTGCATTGCCTTTAATGTCACTTCGGATATAATACCGGCATAAGCCAATACCTGGTTTAACTTATCATTATTGGTCTTCCATTCCGAGTAATCTTCGTTGCACTGTCCCGCTGCCGGGCCAAAAAGTTCCGTGTACAAAGGGGTATCTACATCTTTGGTCTTGTCGATAAACAGGCTGAGAAAACGCGTCAAATCCTCTGCGTCCAGATTCAAATACGCAACAGACAATGCATAATATTCCTCCGCTGTAATCTCCGACGCATCCTTTCCAACGATCTTTTCGATCTCATCCCAGTTTATGGTTGTATTTCCAGTACTGTCCGTTGGCATGAACCTGGTCAAATAACTGTTTTGCATACGCATACGCCAGGAATCTCGCACACTTGTATCATAATTTCCATTCCTGTATGCGTTTTTCATGTACTCCAGGCCCTCACGTGCAATACTCCGCATACTTCCTACCGTAGTAAATAATTTTGCTGTCGCATTATCGATTGCATCAAACTTTTCTTCTTTTTTCTTTCACGCCTCATATAGTAGCCCCTGCACCAATGCCAAATCCAAATTTTGCTGCTCACATTGGGAATAATGATATTTTAAATAAAGGGTATCCTCATTCCGGGCGAGTTGTCTGTATTCTTCTGCTGCATTCTCATAGTTTTCTTTTTGGCGCAATGCCTCTCTTTGCTGCTCCAATATTTTTGCACCGTCAAGTTCCTCATCCCCTACCGAACCGGATAATGTATTAAAATCTGAAATATCAGAGCAGTTGGCCGCCCGCATCGTGCGCAAGATCATCAAATAATCTTCCATTTGCATTCGCAGATTGTCAAATGCCTGTCCCTGCAGTTCTGAATTATTCAGGAAATCCCTGACTGCTGTCTCTACTGCTAATATCCCATCGTTATTACGCTTTAATTGTCTGCCTGCTCCGGCACAACCCCTGATTGCTGCCGGGTCCAAATATGAATTCTCGTTCATTTCACCTCCTGTATAACTTCTGTCTTGTGTATCACGTTTATTCGTTCATACACGCATTACCAAGTGATTGTTCGACTGCCTAGCTACGCTGAGGATTTTTGGCATGTGCTATCAGGAAAATTATAGTGGATACATAATTTAAAAAATATATATTTCCAATTTTTACATCATGTTATTTACCTCATCTTCAAAATCGCATGCTATAATAACATTCTTACAGCATCTCCTCAAATAACTAAGCAGATTCGCAATATTTTCTATATATTGGCTTTCCTCAATATTGTGCGGTTCAATATCTAAGTAATACTTCCAATACAAAAAATCCGTAGAATCCAATAAATATTGCTCGACATTATATTCCTTATTCTTTTGAACACTAATATCACACCACTCAGTAATGATATAATTTACTGCTTCTTTTTTACCATTAATAAAATTTATTAGTAAAGCAAACAGTTTTTCATAATCCATATCAGTATCAACAAATACCTTACAATATAAATCGTTGTACATTATTTACCTCCTACTCAAACGGAATGAACGGTGGATTATCAAATGCTCCACCCTGTTTAATTATCGAAATATCTACTTCCATTCCAAAAATTTCTTGTAATTCTTTTCGCAAACCACTTAATTTAGCTTCTCCAGCTTGTATTTTACCTGTTTCTATTGCATGCAACATTGTTCGTCCTTTTGCAGAACCAGGATTAGGCGTCTTAAAATATTGGTTTATAAGTGAATCAAATTTATCACCTGATACTCTTAATGCAATATCTATATCTGATGTTGGTTTTGCGGTTCCTTTTGCTCGACTTCCTTGTCGTTACAAACAACAATATCACCACTTATATCTCCAAAACCCTATCTCTAAACCGCATAGTTTCATTTCACACCATCAATAATGCAATGGATAGACACTAAAGGATTATCCAACTCAGCATATTTGCATTCTGCAAAATCATAAGCATACCAACTAATACTACTTTCTCCTATGAAAATATATTTTTTTTTTTGCCACTCATTTTCATACCATATTTTATTATACTCAATTAGTCCATTGATACTTTGATTTGGTTGTTTGCTAAGCAGAATCTGATCAATTCCATATAAGATAAATCCATTAAACTCTAACCCGTTTACTAGTTCTAATATATTTGCATAATCATTAGGTAAATCTACATTAAGTTCAGCCTTAACTTCCTTAAAAAACATTCCAATCTCTTCTTCTGTTGCTCCAATATTTACTTTTTTCTCCATATATTTTTTTTTCTCCTGTATAATTTCTTGCAATTTATCTTTCCACATTTATAATTCCTCCTAGTGTTGTGCTGGATATATATTTTCCATTAGGCATTGGCCATTGTACTACTTGTACCTCTCCAATTTCCATTTGCCTTGCTATACTGTTTTGATAATTTGTTATAACTTTATGATATGGCTCATTTTGTATAAGAACTAAATTATCAAACGAATTCGTCCCACTATCATCTAACGGTAACTTATGATGAACTTGCCATCCATCTGGTACTCTTCCGTTTTGAATTTTTAAAATATCAGTTTCTGAAAAACCTGCATTTTTTAAATATTCAACATTATTCCCTAAATCTTTTAAGAATGCCTTTCTAGTAGTTTTGTTGAATTCATCGCGTAAAGTTTTCAACTCTGTAGAATTACGTTTTACATAAGAAATTTCTTGTACCTTTACATTATTTAATGTCACAACTTCCGTCACTATATATCCGGATGAGTACGCAACTCCCTTTTCATCTGCTGTGTCACATATTGACTGCCCGATTCCTCCAATGGTATTTACCGGATCTTTGAGTAGCGGCTCGTACTTTTGTTTTATCTTTTTAGTAAACATACGGATGGAGCATCTTCAATTGAAAACCTGCATCTGAATCAAGATTTCTGACTTGATGTTTTCTTGAGCCAGCTAAGCACTTTCTCTATGTAAGATGATAAAAAGGCAGACTTCGGGCACGATATTTACAAGAAGCAGACCGATATCAGCAGTCTGGAAAAAGAATTTAAAATTATCATAGAAAAAACGATATTTAGTTTTGATTTTGGATGTCCTTAAGCAGAGACATAATTTAAAATTATAACCAACCTCGTGTTTGCAGATATTTATCTGGAATTCTTAATTCAAGTTCCTCAACAATTCGTCGTATATAAGCTTCCATATCTGTATTTGAATAGCAATTGTGTGTATTCATTACGCTTATTAATCTTCCATTTCCAACTTCTATAGAAAACCCTATAATATCAAGTTCATAAGTGAAAACAACGTAAAAATAATCATAAGCAAAAAAACCTATTTTAAACGACCAATGCCCTGCTTCTTCCACCACATCATAATATTCTATACCTCTAATTTTATTACCAAATATTTTTTTATTTTTTTTACCCGTATCGATTCTAATATCATTAAAATTATTTTGTTGCATACCAAAAATCTCCTTTTTTTTTTTTCTAATGCAAAATACCCATGTTTTTCTTGCAAATAATCCCATTCCCATTTCAATGCACATTCACCATATGCCTCTGGATTATGTGAAAATCGTATCTCTTTACCTGCGTTTATGGCATCATCTAATGCAGGTTTGTTAAAATAGTCAAACATATTTTGACCTGCTACATCTAAACCATATGTATCCGTAATTTTATCCCACTCCGTTCCCAGACTAAAATATGTTGTATCTCCTGCCTTAACAGTATATGCACCTGGACCTGGAATTGAAAAAATCTTTAGTACCATCTGCCCTTATAGTTGGTTCATACTTTCCTAAGGTCATCGTATCCGAATCTATATTATGCACACTATCAACTCGATATTTTTTATACTCTGCTAGTGGTATTTTCCCATCAACTTTCCCATCTATTATATTTAAACCATTAATAGTTTTGCTACCACTCTGGTCTTGACAGAGACTCTTTACTCTTATAATTATCCAAGCCGATGCCTCTCTTTTTGAAAAATGAATACACTTCTCAAACCAGTAAAGGTCAGCCCAAATATGCCAAGTTCCAATAAATGCACCAGTAAAGTTCCTTAATTCAGCTACTGCCACCACAAAACCCACCAGTACCGCCACAGTTCCTAAACCAGTACAAATAAGAACCAGACCACAAAGCTGTAATTCGCCCAGTTTTCAATCTTTGCCCCACAGTGGCAGTAGTTACGCACCAAAGTCCGTAAAACGCAACGTCGGGCATCGTACAAAGCCACGTGCCCCACAGACGACACCCCAAACTGGTCAAGAACCATATTTTAACACACCATCAGCAGAAAACAGATGTGCCAAAATATCAAGTTTCATCAGTTCAAAGCACCGATAGGCATACTCCCACTGGGAATCACTCATCTTGAAACCTTGTGCCATCATGCCCTTTGCTTTCTGCTCACTCTCCACCATACTGAATGGTCTCATAAATTAAGACACTTTTTTCGGACAGTTTTTAATGAATCTGATATACTAAAATCAGTAACAAAGAAAGGATTCATAAAAATGTCCAGACAAAGAAGAAATTTCAGTGCCAAATTTAAATCAGACCTTGTAATCGAACTACTTAAGGGTGAGAAAGATCTCAATACCCTTGCTGTTGAAAATAATATCCAGCCGAATCTGCTCCGCAACTGGAAAAAAAAAGAATTCCTCGACAATGCTTCTGCTGTATTTGATGACAAGCGTGAGGATAACCTCAAAGAAAAGCTTGCTGAAGAACGCAAGGAAAAGACGGAGTATGCCAAAAAGGTTGGTCAGTTAACCATGCAGGTTGACTGGCTCAAAAAAAAATCTGAAGAAATTTGTGGACCAGACTACGAGAAAGTTTAGTCCAAAACCTTTTGACGACTAAAGAAATCCCGGCTTCTGTCGGCGCAAAACTGCTTGATATCAATCGTACAAGTATTTATTACAAAGGCACGCCTACATCCGATGAAGAACTGGCTTGTAAAGAGATTATCGATCATCTCCATACAGATAACCCATCCTGGGGTGCAAGACAAATGTCCGCCCAGCTGAAGGCTAGAGGATATCATGTGGGACGTCGAAAAACACGTCGTTACATGAATGAAATGGATATTTATCCAATCTATCCTAAGATGAACCTTTCCAAGCGTATGCAACAGGCCAAGGTATGTCCTTATCTGCTCCGTAATGCTATCATAGATAAGCCAAATCAGGCATGGTCTATTGACATTACATATATTCCAATCAAGCGAGGTTTTCTATATTTGACAGCTGTTATTGATTGGCACAGTCGTTGCATCGTTGGCTGGGAAGTAGATGATACGCTTGATACCAGAATGGTCATTAATGCTTTAAAAAAGGCATTCAAGGTAGCGAAACCGCAGATCCTGAATTCTGATCAGGGATGCCAATTCACAAGTCAGCAGTACATTGACTTTGTAAAGGAAAATGGCATCCGGCAAAGCATGGATGGCAAAAGCCGCTGGGCAGATAACATCATGATTGAGCGTTGGTTCCGCAGCTTCAAATATGAAGAAGCTTATCTGACACAATACAATAACATCAAAGAAGCCAGAACTGCCATCGGACAGTATATCCATACCTACAACTTTGAGCGCCGTCATTCTGCACTCGAATACCAGACACCGGCTGAATGCTACTATCCGGCAATGTTGTTGCCCTATGTAGCTTAGCATATATGGGACTGGGGAAGGTTCAACTACTTTCTCTATGTTCTCTGTAACTTATCAACCATATCAGTTCATTATAAAAATCTCAGATTTTTGTCTTGACAACTGAGCCACTATATTTAGACCAATTTTTATATCTGAAATACCGCTTGTAAGACTGAGTTTTATAAAAAACCTTACCATTTATAGCAAAATTTCACAGAAAAACGCACCCTTCAATTTGTTGCTAAGAGTGCGTTACATCAGCATATTAAATTTGCAATGTTCGTTCGTATACCCGACTCGGCAAAATTTCGCTAGCGTCTATTAATTAACATCATGGATTCTTAATTGCTTCGCAACAGCCATGATGGTTAATTAATAGACGTGCAGGAGTTGTAGGTTGTTGGAAGTCCGAAAGTATAACCATAATTAAATCTATTACAATTTAACAAAGTACACTATATATAATCAATTTGATTTACATATTTCTTGATACCAAATTTCCACCATATCATCTGCACATTTTTTCAGTTTTTGAATAAATTTCATCATATTGATAGTTTGCACATAATTTATTATTATTAACATCATATATGATTTTTTATTTCCGTTGGCATCTCTGCTTCGTATTCTGAGCAAGCTGAAATTAATTTTTCCATATCATCCAACATTATATCTAAACATGACATTTGCCTATCCACATTAACATCATACCCCTTAGGCAATTCGCTTTTTTGTATATTTTACCATTTACACTATAAAAAAAAGTCGCACGAAATTGTCTTTGCTTCATATGATGCATATATATATATTTTGTCTGCCTTTTTTTCCACATACTCTAAACATATTGACACCATATCTGTTTGTATATCAGAAAAAATTTGTTCAAATCCTTCTTTCATATCCTATCTCCTTAATTAAGAATCCTTTTACTATAAGCCACTCCATCTATTGTATATCTTACCTTAAATCCTTTAGGACGTAAACTATCTCCATCATACAATATCTCAACATTTGTAGTGACCTTCTTCCCTTCGCTTATTGCTTTCGCCCATTGATTTTCAATCTTTTTATACTCACTTAAATTCACACTTGAAGATTGTGAAACAAGATTATCAATTTCTGGCGAACCTCCAAATCTATCTCCTGCCAAATGCCCTGCATGGTCTCCTTCTATTTTGCC
>VOFC01003624.1_pt1 | contig 35436 bp, 61 predicted proteins | sample 5384161 | NCBI WGS metagenome assembly VOFC01 (sample SAMN12384722, study PRJNA508395) | human gut metagenome | isolation source: healthy gut B | host: Homo sapiens | reverse complement strand
ATATACAGCGGACCCATCGACCAGCCAGAGGCTAGATCATAATATGCCGCGCCATATCCAGAATTAACCGCAACACGTGAATCCTTGATGTTCACGATCACGTTACCACCGATTGCAGAAACAACTGTAATCTCTGCACCTGCTACAAATCCGAGATTCGCAAAGGAATCGCCTTGTTTCTTCATTTCCACCAATTCTCTTGATCTCATTTACTTCACCAATATTCGCCATCGTTAAAGGCATAATCCCTACCTCCTGTTCTTTTGCGTATTTGGAATTTCGAATGATAATTTTTTTCATTACCAACTTTTGTTCAATAGTTAGTATATGCTAACATTTGTGTGTTGTCAAGCATTTTTTAAGTTTTGTTAAACCATTGTTTTCTGTTACTCATTTTTGCCATTTATCACTTACTTATAATAGTTATAGCTTCTACTTTTTGCACAAAAAAGAGTATTTACAGAACAATATTATTTGAAAAAAAAATACAATCCATGGTATCCTATTAGATATAAGAATAAATAGTGAGGTGACCGGAATAAATGGCTAAAAATGAATCTTCCGAAAATTATCTTGAAGCAATATTGATGTTAAGTAAAAAATTACCTGTCGTACGTTCCGTAGATATTGCCAACGAACTTGGTTTCAAAAAAATCAAGCGTCAGCATCGCCATGAAGAAACTTCGTCAGGAGAATCATATTACCGTAACAGATGCAGGTTTTATCTATCTGACCGATTCAGGAAAAGAGATCGCGAACATGATCTATGAACGGCATGAATTTATTTCAAAATGGCTGATCGAACTCGGTGTCCCAGAAGAAATCGCTACAGATGATGCCTGCCAGATGGAGCACGTGATCAGCAGAGAAAGCTTTAACGCAATCAAAGAATATGTACGAACACATTAGTAAATGCGTCAGAAAAGGCCGAAAAGTTTATAACTTTTCAGCCTTTTCTTTGCCCTTTGCAGACTCTACAAATTTACCGCAACATATTTCATATGCTGTTTTCCGTAATGAAATTACTTTACTGATATTATTCATCAAGGATCTGTCCGTCAAGCGATAAGGTCACGACCTGCCACGGAATAAATTTACCGCTTTCCTGAAGCGCTTTCTTAGCCGCCAGCTCAAGTCCGCCACAACAAGGTACTTCCATCCGCACAATCGTCACACTCTTAATATTATTGTTCTTAATAATCTCCGTCAGCTTCTCCGAATAATCCACATTATCCAGCTTTGGACATCCGATCAAAGTCACATGCCCTTTAATAAAACGATTATGAAAATCTCCATAAGCATAGGCACTGCAGTCTGCGGCGATCAGAAGCTTCGCCCATCAAAATAAGGTGCGTTGACCGGTGCAAGCTTGATCTGTACAGGCCACTGGGAAAGCATACTCTTATTCACACTTTTCGCCGTCTCCCTGCCTTCCTCTTCGCTCTCCGCATTCTGCGTACTCCCCCTCTGTTCATCATACGCATACAGGGATCCAGGACATCCCCCTGCAAATGGTTTTACCGGTGCTTTCGGTCCTTCTCCCGCATTCTGCTTTGCAGCCTCTTCCTGCTGCTTTTTTTAAGCATATTCTGCTTCACAGCCTCCGCATCATAAAAGCCGCCGCCTCACGCTCCACAAAATGAATCGCATCCATCGGACAATTCGGCAAACAGTCTCCCAGTCCGTCGCAATAATCATCTCTCATCAGCTTTGCTTTCCCATTTACCATAAAATAGCCCCCCTCATGGCAGGCCTTTTGCACAAGCTCCACACCCGTTACACTTCTCCTCATCTATCTGAATAATTCTACGAATCATATTCCTTTATATCCTCCTATTCGAAAAATTTGTATTCCTTTAACTTATTTTATTTACAACCGCATTTTATTCTGTTGTTATAACAACAATCCGCGTAAAAAAAAACCTTGCGGATTCTCTCCACAAGGTTTTCCCTCTTCTCTCAAACTCTATACGAAATCGTCTGATTTAATTATGCAAGTGCCTTTTTAGCAACTTCAGCTACAGCTGTGAAGCCAGCTGCATCATTAACTGCCATTTCAGCGAGCATCTTTCTGTTCATATCTACACCGGCAACTTTAAGTCCGTGCATAAGCTTGCTGTAAGAAAGACCATTCATTCTTGCAGCTGCGTTGATACGAAGAGCGATCCCTGACGTTTTCTGATTCATCTGACAGACTGTTTCTTCCTGCAATGTAAGGGCTCTGTACTGTTTGCAATTCTGTACTGTTTAGAGCGAGGCTCCTCTGTATCCTTTAGCCAGTTTTAAAGTTCTATTGTGTTTCTTCTTAGCGTTCATTCCGCCTTTAATTCTTGCCATTACTTAATCCTCCTTCTATCTTTCCTGCCAAATCTTAGGAGATATGGTAAAACTTTCTTCATGTTCTTTACATTTGTAGAGTCTGTGATGTTGGACTGTCTAAGATTTCTTTTTTCTCTTTGTAGACTTCTTTGTTAAGATATGACTCTTGTAAGCTTTGTTTCTTTTTAACTTTACCTGTAGCTGTTGTTTTTGAAACGCTTTGCAGCAGCTCTTTTGTTTTTAATTTTTTGGCATATGTTTTCCTCCTTAAATATAATAATTTATTTTTAAATCTATTGCCACATCACTTCCCGCGCCGATTGCAATTCCCATATCTGCCCGTGTGAGTGCCGGTGCATCATTGATTCCGTCACCAACCATGGCTACCCTGCCCTGTTTTTTTAGCTTCCTTATGACAGCCTCCTTACCATCCGGAAGCACACCTGCGATGACTTCGTCCACTCCCGCCTGCTTTCCAATGGCATTGGCAGTCTGCTCGTTGTCACCGGTGAGCATAACAACTCTGATACCCATATTTTTAAGCTGTCTGACAGCTTCCGGACTGTCCTCCTTTATAGTATCCGCAACGGCTATGATACCGCAAAGCCTGTCATCCGCGGCAAAGAACAGAGGAGTTTTTCCTTCCTTTGAAAATTCGACAGCTTTCGCGCGCATATCATCTGACACTTTTACAAATTTGCTGACAAAAGCAAGATTTCCCGCTTTTATCATTTTGCCTGCAAGTATTGCAGTCAGACCATTTCCTACAACAGCGCTAAAATCCGTCACCTCTGCGACAGCGATTTCATCCGTTTTAGCGCGCTCCATAATGGCTTTTGCAAGCGGATGCTCGCTCTTGGCCTCGACTGATGCTTGACCACAGTGGCTTTATCTGTTGATGAGTACGGGTTTAAATCGTCTGCCTTACGCTGACACTCACCGGCATGCTTGCCGGTTTCCTCAAAAAATGTCTCATCCGGCACGATATCCGTCACCTTCGGCTCACCGCTTGTTATGGTGCCTGTCTTATCAAGAGCCACAATCTGTGTGCGGCCTGTTGCCTCAAGGCTTGCCGCTGTCTTGAAGAGTATACCGCTCTTTGCGCCCTTGCCGTTTCCTACCATTATCGCAACAGGAGTTGCCAGTCCAAGTGCACACGGACAGCTTATCACGAGCACCGAAATGCCTCTGGCAAGCGCAAAGCCCACGGTCTCACCGGCTATAAGCCATGCTATTATTGTAATGATTGCAATTGTAATAACCGCCGGCACAAATACTCCTGATACCCTGTCAGCGATTTTTGCAATAGGAGCCTTTGTCGCTGCGGCATCAGACACCATCTGTATAATCTGTGAGAGTGTGGTGTCTTCGCCTACTCTGGTTGCGCGGCATTTTATAAAGCCTGACTGGTTCACTGTGGCAGCGCTTACTGCATCTTTCGGCTGCTTATCCACAGGGATGCTCTCTCCTGTGAGTGCCGATTCGTTGACAGCGGTTGTTCCCTCTATTATTTCACCGTCCACAGGGATATTTTCCCCCGGTCTGACCACGAAAATATCGCCCTTTTTCACTGCATCCACAGAAATTTCCTGCTCCACGCCATCCCTTACAACAGTTGCTGTCTTTGGGGCAAGCTGCATCAGGCTCTTTAAAGCGTCTGTTGTTTTGCCCTTTGAGTGCGCTTCAAGCATTTTTCCGACAGTAATCAGTGCCAAAATCATGGCTGCGGATTCAAAATAAAACTCATGCATATATGACATGACCGCATCCATATCGCCATTCACCTGCGCAGCTGTCATGGCAAAAAGTGCATACACGCTGTATCCAAACGATGCCGCAGAGCCAAGCGCAACAAGCGTATCCATGTTTGGAGCGCCATGAATCAAGCCCTTAAAGCCACTGATAAAAAACTTCTGGTTTATGACCATTACCGCCACTGTAAGCAGAAGCTGCAAAAGCCCCATAGCCACATGGTTTCCATTGAAAAACTCAGGCAACGGCCAGCCCCACATCATATGTCCCATGGAAAAATACATGAGAACAACTAAGAATATGAGCGATGCTAATTCATTGTGCCAGTATAGGCCGTGAATCTTTTGGCTCATTGTATCTTTTATTTAGCTTAGAAACTTTTTACATACAGCAAAAAAAACCCTGCAGGTTTTCAACCCATTGTACCGGGCATTCTTTATTCCTTCTTACTGTTTATTTAAAAGAAACTTTCTCAATAATCACCTGATCAAACATCGTATGAAGTACTCTGCCCTGTTCATCTTCTCCCGTTTCCATTCTGATAAACATTTGCTGCATAAACATCGTACAAAACTTCTGCACGCTCCGCATCATCAGTCCATTCAAAAATTCTGCGATTCCTTCATAAATGGCTCCTACCAGATCTCCTTCCTGCGGATTATTTTCAACATATCACTCATAGCTTGTCTCATCTTGTTCCTTCGCACTTTCTTTAAAAAAAAGATTTTTCATATCTTCAATTATAGACGAAAATCTTTTCAATTTTTTGCAGAATGCAAGCTGATCCATAACTTCCGGTGACAGACTGCATCTTGTTACCTGACTTGGATTATATGGGTTGCGGGTCAGCGCGTAACCTTACTTTATTCGATTTAAGAAACCATTCTGAATAGAACGCCGGAATGTCCGTTCGCATTCTGTGTGTAGGATCATTTATCTCTTCCTCATTTCCATGCATCTATCTCTTCCCATGATTTGAATATAATAATATTTTTATTCTTATATTTTCTTAGCATCTCATTAATCTCAAGTTTCATCCCTTGAAAAAGTGATAATAAAATTTCTGAATTCTGCTGACAGTTCTTCTTCCTGCCATGGCATATCTTCTCTTTCACTTCAATACGCCCTCTGCGCCCGCGAGAAGACACATTTGTTGGCAGATCTAAAAAGAATACCGTATCACATTTCTTTAAAACGCGATTTCAAGTGTTCTTCCATAATTACCATCGATAATCCATTCTTCCTGCTTTATAATCTCAGATAATTTTTTGCATCAAATTCCTGCTTTGTTAATCGTTTGTCCTGTCCGGCTTATGCCAGATCATATCAAGATAATACAATGGAAGTCCCTGTTTGTCTCTGAGTTTTTTGTGAAATGTACTTTTCCCCGCACCAGGGCACCCAAGTATCAGAACTTTTTTTCATATTTATTATCTCCTGATCCTTTTTCCTAATTATAGTTAAAAGAAGCCAACCTCAGTATATCACAAACCTCAGCAACATTCCCCACATATCTACTCTGGACATATGAACCATTTCCTTCATTCCATTACGCCATATCCGCCACTATACCATAAAATAAGCGAGCAAAACGAAATATTATAGCAATCTGATGAATGAATGATTTTAGAATCCCTGTAATAAAACTGCACTTTTTTTTAGAGTTGTTCAATCTTACATTCATGTTCCTTTTGTCTTCGCTGTTATAACTGATTCAACAGCAAAGAATGCGTCCTGTATATTCCTTTCTTTCTGCCGTTTTTCCTTTAAACCGCAAAGCATATTCTTTTTTCTTTTATCTGTGCAATTGCCTCTTCCGGCTTATGATCTACTTTTCAGTTTCAGTATCATACAATCCTGATCATGTCTGATTGGATAAAAAATAAAATCAACGTATCCTTTTCCCCGCTTTATCCCCGCTCCACTCTGTACTGGTCTCTCGAGCCAGATATACAAGATTGATAATTGCTGATAATTCTGTCTCATTATTGTACGATAAAATCGGTACTTCCGTATTATGCATACTGAATAATCTTTGACATTGTTTCCGTATCGCCCGCAAGAGTCGCCTGCAACATTGCGAGGACGCATTTGCCAACTTGAACATATCCCAAAGATTTCTTTTTTCATCATTGCTGCATAACTGCCCATAAGTTCCTTATTCGGGATAAAACCATCCCATTGTCATATGTTAAAAGTCCATATACAACCATTGCTGAATAAATCTCTTCTTTTTTGTCTTTAATTCCTGTGCTGTCGCAGCATACTCCTGTATCCGGAAGGTATTTTTTTCTCCCACCAAACATCAGTGTCAGATCATTTTATCAGTCCACATTATATCGGATATAAGTAAACACCGAATCATATTTGCCAGAGCTTTTGGTAATTCGATAATGGTGTCGATGAAGCGCACATACTACCGAACGTGGATTATACAGTCGTTCTCCGGAGGCTGTATGATATCCATCATACCACTCTCTCAGGCTTTCTCTGGTAATCTGTGGTTTTTTTCATTTTTTCAGATAACGGTCATACAAACGTCAACTTCTTCATCTGAAAAAATCAAAAATACTCACTGAACCTTCTTGTTGCCATATTATATTCCAGAAACATATTCAATTCTGATCCATCCGAATACTTTGCAATCGGAAGAACACCAGTCATATGCCAGTTCTACACTTAACTTTTTTCCTTTCAGTAAAAGCTTCAGAAAAAAAAAGAAAGAAAATTTTCTCTGTCCCGCTCTGTAATAAAGACATATGGAAAACCGCATCCCACTCATCCATCACAAAAATAAACTTATCTCCTGTCTTGTCAAAAACATGCGATAAAATATCCCCATACTGCTGCATCAGATTTTATCTCAAGCTCTGGATACGCTTCTTCAATAATATCGGATCAGACCATCCTGGATTCTGAGGATATATTCCTGATAATTTCTGCATCCCCTCGGCATTTCACACAGAGAAATCAATATAGATCACATCATGCCTGCCAACCTGTTCTTTATGGTGCTTATACCTTGAAAATATAAAGATCATCAAATGAGATTCTTCCTCTGTATTTTTTCAAAAAAAGCCGCGATCATATTTGCCATAATCGTCTTCCCAAAACGCCTTGGACCCAGGTAATACAGAGAAAAGCGCTGTTCCTGCTGCAATGCCGGAATCAATTCTTCAAGTATCTCCGACTTATCAACAAAGTCTATTCCTTTTACTTGTTCTGTATTTATCATATGTCTCTTTATTATCCAAAAATCCGTCCCATTTTATAAGCCCTCCTATGCCTATGTTATGAGTATGTAGCCTCTTTTCTCCGTGGTCTTTTCTGATGCCCCAGTTTTATAAATGCATCAATTGTGGTCAGCGTGTTTCCTTTTCTGGCACTTCCGTTAATAATTACAATGTTCATATATCCCCTCCAACCATCGAATTATATACTCTTTTTATTTCACCAAATCTTTCCGATTTAATTAAAAATTTATAACACCATTATCAAAAGTACCTGCTCCTATCAAAATACAGCCAATGAGTGATTTTGCAGTAAACTGTTCATGCAAAAACACAAATGCCAATATAAGTGTGATTACCACACTCAGTTTATCTATTGGTACAACCTTTGATGCATCCCCCATTTGTAAAGCTTTATAATAGCACAGCCACGAAGCTCCTGTTGCTAATCCAGATAAGATTAAAAAATCCAGCTTTTCTTACTGATTTCTGCCAGTCCATTCTGCGCATGAGTAAGAAAGACCATGCCCCATGCCATGATTACTACAACAATGGTTCGGATTGCAGTTGCCAGGTTGGAATTCACTCCTTCTATACCTATCTTGGCAGAATTGAGGTTAACGCAGCAAATACCGCTGATAAAACAGCAAATATCATCCACATAATAACACCTTCTTTTTCACACAAAATAAGAACTGATCATTTCACCAATCTGTTCTCTTCTCCCCAAATGCAAAGTTGATCCAGTACAGTCATCAATGACTTCCCTCTTTCTGAAAGGCTGTACTCCACCTTCGGCGGGATCTGCAGATATTCCGTCCTGATAATCAGGCGGTCTTTCTCCAGCTCTTTGAGATTGGTACTGAGCGTTTTGTCGGGAAATAGTTTTCAGATACCGTTTTTAATTCATTGAACCGTACCGTTTCAAACTCCATCAGACAGTATAGAATAACCATCTTATGTTTGCCGGAAATCAGGGACAATGTATAGGCAAAAGCCTGTATCTTCAAAATTTGCATTTTCGATATAGTTCTTTTTATCATAACACTTTCTCCTTAGATAGTACCTGTCTTTTTTGTTAATTTTTGAATTTATAAAATTGCCTGTATATAATTATAAGCAGGATAAATCATACTGTCAAATGAATTTCAAGTTATGAGAGCAAAACTAGTTACTGTTCACAGTTAATGACATTTACTTAGGAAAATTTCTTATCAGAAAAGGAATTTCCTTTTTTCAACTATAAAAATTCTTGACATTAACGCTCAATTCACCTTCCAATAATCAGCATGAGTCAAACAATCGTCCAGTCCAAATTTGAATCCTTTTAAATTAATTATTGTTTCATCGTATTGCCGTATATAATCTTTGTTATATGATGACGTCAAAAAAAAAAGTATCAATTGCGTTTGTGCTCGCGCAAATAAGCAATGATACTTATTGACACGCCGAACACTGAAAACGAAATAAAATGATGTGAATACGCCATTTTTATGGGAGTTTGAGATGTTCGAGGATTGCGGAATTGCTTCGCAATGGAGCAATCCGATTACCAGTGAGCGGCAAAATTTTACTTTTGACACTCACATCATTATTATAAAAAAAGGGAGTCTGCACGACTATGGATTATATTTCTGTAAAAGAAACTTCGAAGAAATTCCATTTATCTGAACGCCGCATACAAAAACTCTGCGAAACCAACCGGATTGAGGGTTGCAAAATGGTCAGCGGCATCTGGTTGATCCCTGCCTCGGCCATCAAACCTTCCGATGAGCGAATGACGAATTTCCCGAAAGATTCCGATTATCTCTCTTTAAAAGAATTATGTGATATACTTTCCATTTCGACCGCAACCGGGCGCAACTGGATCAAGCTTGGCAAACTTATTCCTGAATATACGGATAAAAGAAAGCCTTATTTTACAAAAACAATATACCGAAAAGTTGAAAGCCGAACTGCAATCAGGCAAAATCAATCGCTGAAAAAGACGTAACAAGAAATTTGTCTGTGGAAATTCTCTTTACAGCGCCTATATTTCTGAAAATTGTCAGAATATCGAACCACTGCAGCAGATTCTCCCGAATTGTAACCGATGAATCCATTGCTCTTTCATCGGATGTGATTCAATATTTCATTGCTGACTGTGCCTGCATTTGCTCGCCCAAAAATATGATCTTTCTTTCAAGCATGAAAAAGCGTTGCTGAGCAGATTTTTAAAAAAGAAATCACCCTGTCTCTATACGACGAACTGATCTATGCTTTGATTGCAGATTCCGAAACAGGCTCTGCTTTTCTGTGAAAAATATTCTCCGCTTTTTGATTTTGATTATGTATACGAACCTGCTGAAGATATTCTTGGTCTCATTTACATTTCCTGTAAAAATATCGGCAGCCGCAAGGCAACCGGCTCCTACTATACGCCTACCAAAATCGTCAAAAGCTGATTGAGAAGCTGGATATTGCATCAGATGCCAAATTTTGATCCCTGCTGTGGAACTGGAAATTTTTTTATTGCAGCTTCCAGCACATGTTCGTTTTGACCAGATTTATGGCAATGACACCGATACAATCAGTGTAAAAATCACCCGGTTGAACATGGTTTTAAAATATGACATTCTTTCTGTCAAAACTCTGTACGAGCATATAACCAAAGCCGATTATCTTGCATCCGATTCAAAAACCTCTTATCAGTATATCATCGGCAATCCGCCATGGGGATATGAATTTTCCGAGTCGGAAAAGGAAAAGCTTCGCAAAAACTATCGGACTGCTTCCGGGAAAAATATAGAGTCTTATGATTTGTTTATTGAAAAAAGCACTACGTAATTTGTCCATAAACGGACAACTCTCTTTTATTCTTCCAGAGGCAATACTTAATGTAAAGGCACATACACCAGTCCGTACTGCCATTATGGAAAGTAATTCCATCCGATATCTTAATTTTTTGGGAAATGCCTTTGATAAGTTCAGTGTCCCTGCATTATATTGCAGCTCATTCACACCGGAAAGCCACTTTCGACAGTCGGAATGGAAGTATCCGACTGTAGTCACTGTACAACCATTCTGACAAACCGTAAAATTTCAGCCGAATATTTCAGCTTTCATACAACGGATGCTGAATATCAGCTGCTTGAAAAAATTCGGCATATTCCTAAAACAAAATTCCTTGCCGGAAACGCCGATTTTGCTTTAGGAATCGTAACCGAAATAATAAAAAATATATTTCTTCCGTGAAAACAAAGATAACGAAGTTATTTTAAAAAGGCTCCGATATCTTTAAGTACCATACTAATCCGAACTCAAACTATATCGTGTTTAACCCACAGAATTTTCAGCAGGTAGCACCTATAGAAATGTACCGTGCGCCAGAAAAAGCTTTTGTATCGTTTTATCAGCAGCCAACTTGTCTTTGCTTATGATGATAAACAAACACTTTCTTTGAATAGCTGCAACTTAGTCATCCCCAAACTTGAAGGACTGCATATAAAATATATTCTTGCCATCCTTAATTCCAGAATTGCACAGTTTATTTACAAAATGGAATTTCACTCCGTGAAGGTATTGCGCTCTCATATTGAAAATATTCCGATTCTGGATGTTAATGCCGACATGCAAAACAGTATCATCAAGCTGTCGAACCACTAATTAACGGACTGCCTCCTGAGGGAGCACAAATTGCCTACGAGCAACTTGACCAATTGATTTTTAAATTATTTAATCTTACCTCTAAAGAGCAGGATATCATTAAGCATGCAGTAGACGGAGAAAACAAATTTCTGTTCTGACAAACATAAAACCAGAGATATTCCTGGCTTTTTCCTATTTAACAATAAGGATTGCCAGGATCTGCTCCTGGTCATTTTCTTTCTCCCTTTCTTCTTAACGACACTAAGGACATCTTTTTCAGCAACCAAAAATGGTCTTAGCTCCTCTTCTGTCATAAAAACCTAGCCTTCAAATACAGCTGCTCCCGCCTGTTGCAGTAGCTCTTTTAAATTGTCTCCCCCAGTAATTCTTTCATTTGTATGCCTCGTCTTCCTGACAAAGTCTTATCTCTTATTCCCCATACAGAACACAGCCACAACCCCCGGACCTGTATGTGACCCAATCACCGTTCCAATGCAGTTAATCAGAATATTGTGGACTCCCATCTTCTTCTCCACCTGTCTTGCCACAAATTCCGCATCTTCTTTGCAGTCACCGTGTGTGATCATCACAATATCATTATCCCAACCTTCGGACTGCTTCACTGCCATATCCACGATGTGTGTCAATGCTTTCTTTCTGCCACGTTCTTTTCCAATAACCTTCAGTTCGCCATGATCGTCCATGTGGATGATCGGCTTGATCTGGATCATCGTTCCAACAATTGCAGAAGCCTTTGATACTCTTCCACCTCTATGTAAATGGAATAAATCATCAATCGTAACGTTGTGCATGATATGAAGCTTGTTCTCCTCCTCCACCCAGGCAGCCACTTCTTCCAGACTCTTTCCTGCACGCTTTAACTGAACAGCTTTGTACACAAAGAAGCCCCTTCCCAGGCATGCGCAGAGAGTGAATCAATTACGATCAGCTTCCGCTCCGGATACTCTTCCTGCAATTCTTCTGCTGCCATCCGGATACTGTTATAAGTTCCGCTAAGTCCTGACGAAAAAGCAATATATAAAATATCTTTTCCCTCTTTCAGATACGGTTCCAGTGCTTCTCGTGCCTGCTCCGGATTGATCTGAGAAAGTTGTCGGCATCGACCCTGCCCTGACTTTTTGCAAAAATTCTTCCCCGGTAAGTCCAATCATATCCTCATAAGACTGTCCATCGATCAGATAAGTAAGAGGAATATATGGAACCCCAAGCTCCTCGGTCAGGTATTCCTTCGGTAAATCTACTGTACTGTCTGTCATGATCATATATTCACTCATAAGTGTGCCTCCTTCATCCCTTTAGGGATTTATATATTACTTATAATTATGTACAGTATAGCCTCTTTTCCGCAAGATAGCAAAATCTTTTTTCCCATGCTAAAAATCTTAAGTTTCTTAATAACTTTTGTCATAATCCGGTATATTTTCCTTTTTTGTGAAATGCTAAATCTATGCAGAATCCAGGCAGTAAAATATTTCCGGGATTCCAGATTTTCTTAACTTTAAATTATCTCTGAATGGAGGATTCAATATGGAAAAACATACTGTCAGTGCTTCTCTCACCGACAATACAAAATATATGAACCGGGCTCTTCCCGTAAAAAAAAGCTTTGATATTATCGAACGAACTCTGATCATCGGCGGACAAAATAGTGCCTTTTATTTTATTGATGGTTTCACCAAAGGATGAAACCATGCTGAAACTTATGGACTCCTTCCTCAATATTTCCGCCGATGATATGCCAGAGGATGCAACTTCCTTTTCTACAAGCTGCATCCCCTATGTGGAAGTTGATATTCTCGGTGACTTTGACAGCATTTTCAAAAATCTTCTGTCCGGTGTCACCTGTCTTTTTTTATTGACGGCTATGAAGCCGCTATTGCCATCGACTGCCGTACTTACCCGTCCTGCAGCATCGAGGAACCCGATAAAGACAAATCCCTGCGCGGTTCCCGTGATGGCTTTGTGGAAACAATCGTATTCAATACTGCCTTGATGCGCCGCCGGATCCGCGATCCGCATCTGATCATGGAAATGTATGAAGCCGGCACTTCCACACGCACCGACGTAGCTCTCTGCTATATGTCCGACCGTGTAGACCGCGAACTTCTGACCACGATCCAGAACAAACTGGAAGAAAGCAAATCCCAGGATCTGAAAATGAGTCAGCAATCTCTTGCAGAATCTCTTTTCAGCGCAAATGGTACAATCCCTTTCAAAATATAAAAAATTTACCGAACGTCCAGACACAGCCTGCGCCTGCCTGATGGAAGGAAAAGTGATCATCCTTACTGATACCTCCCCATCTGCACTGATCCTGCCAACCTCCATCTTTGATATGATCGAAGAGGCAAATGATTACTACTTTCCGCCAATCACCGGAATCTATCTGAAAATATCCCGTGTACTGATCTCACTGCTGACTGTCTTCATGGTTCCACTCTTTTTTCTGCTCTTTATGCAGAACCCGGCATGGATACCGGAGATCTTCCGCTTCGTTCTGATCGAAGATACGGTCAACATCCCCCCCTGATCTTCCAGATCCTGATCCTGGAGCTTGCCATCGACGGACTCCGCCTCGCCGCCCTCAACACACCCAGCATGCTCAGCACACCACTCAGCGTCATCGCCGGTATCGTCATGGGTGAATTTTCTGTCGAATCCGGCTGGTTCAACAGCGAGATCATGCTCTACATGGCATTCGTTTCCATCGCCAACTACACCCAGCCCAAACTTCGAACTCGGCTACGCATTAAAATTCATGCGCCTCCTGCTCCTCATCCTCACCGCCATCTTCAACCTCCCCGGATTCCTCACTGGCTGCCTCATCGTCGTCCTCTGCATCACCTTCAACAAAACCCTATCCGGCCGTAGTTACCTGAACGTAAAATTAAACTAATCCCCTGTAGCCTGCAACAAAATTGCAGGCTACACCTACATAACCTTCACCTTTCCCCAACTCCCCCTTCCCACCACTACCTAAATCTCCTCAACCGGTTATCAGTCCAGCCTTGTAAAAAACGTGTCCTAATACAGTAACGTCGGCGACCGGGATCAAAAATAGTGTTCAATTCACTTATTGTGCAATGGAGATGAAACTCAAAAATTGTGGAAGCCTTTGCTGACACAATTTTCGCTCTCAGAGTTCATCGTAATGCCCTTGCACAATGGAATTGAACACTATTTTTTGATCCCGGTCGCCAACACAACCTATATTTTAACGCCTCTTTTTACAACCCCACTTCGTCGTACTTCCAAATCCCCCGTTTCTGACTGCTGTCGCATCGTCATCCACAGTAATTCCATACTCAACAAAAATCCCTGCATAAAGCCTGTCCCTTTTCCAAGCTCTACCGTTTTATTCTCATTGGTATCATTCGTCAGTTTCGCAAAGATATGACCTTCATTATCAGAATAGAAATAATCGCTGTCAATAATTCCCACTGTATTATTTAACTGCAGACGGAACTTTGAATCCAAGTCCGCTTCTCGGGTAACATTTCAGTACCCAGTCCTGTTCCATTTCCACGCGGATCCCCTGTCGGGATCTTGATCGTCTTTCCCGGCTCGATCACAAAATCATCCGGTGCATAGAAATCATATCCTGCACTTCCTGCTGTTGCACGCTTCGGCAATTTGATTTCTTCATATAAAGCCTTGATCTGATCCTCTGTATACTGCTCACCAAAGGTATCCTTCCATCCTTCCATAAACTGTTCCAGACTTACTTTGTGAAATTTAGCAATTCTCTTCATGTAATACAATTTCTCCTTTTCCTAATGTCTCCGGTACGTTAATGACCATCTGGTTCGCGCTGCCTTTCCAGTGCAGATCCAGTTCTTTCTTCTCAACCTCGAATTCTCCGTCCACCAGAATGTCCAGATAATTCACAATATCCATATTCTTGATATCTTTCCATTCATAACCGGTGTAAAGCCAGATCGTCTTTGACGGAAATTTTTTCTTTAATCTCTTTTGCCAGCATCATGACCTCATAGGCATTTGCCGAATGCAGCGGGTCGCCTCCACTGAATGTGATCCCACTGATATAATCCTTCTCCAGTTCTTCAAAAATCTCTGCCTTCGCCTTTTCATCGAAGAAAAGCCCACCATTCGGATCCCAGGTCACCGGATTGTGGCATTCCTTACAGCAATGGTCACATCCTGCAACCCAGAGGACAACCCGCAGGCCATCCCCGTTGAGCATATCATCTTTTGTTATATTATGGTAACGCATTTACATACTTTTTCCTTTCCGCAATTTCTGCCATCTTGGCATCATTAAGTCTGGTATCTCCCTTTACTCTGGAATAGGACAGATAGCCGTTCATACGGTCGATCTTGGTCAGATTTTTGCTGCCACATACCGGACACACATCCATAGACAGCTCTTCATGACCACAGTCATCACAGTAGGCAAGTGACAGATTAACACCCTCATAAAATCCCATATCCATTGCACGGCGTACCAGTGATTTGATAGCCTCTTTGTTATAATTGATCGGGTATTTTACATACTGGATCTTGCCGCCGTTGCTTAATTCCCAGAACCGGTATTCCAAATCCTGTTTTTCAATGGGGGTGATATCTTCCGACACGTGGCAGTGGAAGCCGTTGCTCACATACGGTCTGTCAGATACATTTTCCACGATTCCATATTTTTGCGGAACTGCTGTACCTGCACACCACACAGATTCTCAGCCGGTGTTCCGTAAATCGCATACAGATAGCCGTCTTCTTTTTTAAATTCATTGACCTTCATGTTGATATATTCCATGGTCTTGAGGGCAAATGCTCCATCCTCTACCAGGGACTTTTTATTATAAAGCTGCTGGAATTCATTGAGCGCTGTAATTCCAAAGGAAGCGGTTGCCGATTTTAAGCACCGGTTTAATCTTGTCATGGATCTTCAGATGACCGCCGTAGAAACCACCTTCACAATAGGCCAACGGATTGGTAGAAGCACGCAGCTCTCCGAGGTATTCGTAAGTACGGATATGAAGCTTCCGGATCAGTTCCAGGTAATAATCCAGTACCTCAAAGAAATCCCGGCTTCTCCTGTCTGGATTTTGCAAGGATCATCGGGAGATGCAGGCTGACAGCACCGATGTTGAAGCGTCCGGTAAATACTGGCACATCTTTGTCGTCTGCCGGATACATACCGCCTCTTTCATACCACGGAGTAAGGAATGCACGACAACCCATCGGGCTGATCACTTTTCCGTAGCGCTTGTAAATACTCGGCACATAGCCTTTTCCGGTAAGGCTGAGCCAGTCCGATACATAGTCTTTCTGGAGCACTCAATTCCGGCTTCAAAAAGATCTTCTCCCGGCTTTCCAGGTCCATGTAAATTTTCATCATAAAGGAACACGATTTTCGGGAAAAGTACCGGTTTTTTGTCCTGGCTTTCCTGTCCTCCTGCTCTTACTTCCAGCATCGTCTTTGTGACAAGCTTTCCGTATTCGCTGATATCGGTTCCGCTGGTCATGGTAATAAATGGATAGTCTCCACGGCTTGAGGATACGGAGTTGAACTTATACTCCCATCCCTGGAATCCCTGCTCCATCTCTTTTCCAGATCCTTCCAGGCAACCTCCTGTGCTACTTCTTCCGAAAGTCCAAGGCTTCTGTATTTGTTCAGATGATTTTCATGGGAACGCTTCGCATAAGGCTCAGGATCTCATCTACGCTCGGCACGGTAAATCCTCCGTACTGCTGGCTTGCCGCACTCAGTACGATATCTCCGATCACATCAAATGCCGTATCCAGTGTCTTTTGGCTCATTGTACCACAGATTTTCCCATCTCAAATCCACCGGTCAGTACGCTTTTCACATCAAAGAGACAACAATTCATCGTATCTCTTCGGGCTGACATATCATGGATATAAATATATCCTTCCCGGATTGCCTGTAATTCTTCCACCGTCAGGAAAAAATTTTTATATATAATTCTTTGTTCAGCTCATTGAAGATCAGGCTTCGCTTGGTCGATACCAGTGCACTGTCTGTATTACTGTTCTCTTTGTCCCCGATATACATGATCGACTGGCTTTTCTTATAAACCTCGTCAAGCATCTGCACAAAATCCTGCTTGTAATTCCGATAGTCCCGGTAACTTTTTTTGCCACGATCAGGATTCACTTTCTCAAACGCTCCCTCTACAATATTGTGCATTTCCGGAATCTGGATCTCATGCATTCCGAGTTCTTCTACCTTTTCTTCTACAAAATGACAGATAAAATCAATATCTTTCTGTGAAAATTTGATCAGTGCACGATATGCAGACTTATTGACTGCCACAACGACTTTTTGCACGTTAACTTCTTCTTTTGTCCCATCTTTTTACAACTTTCACATTGTTTAAGCTCATCTTCTTCTCCTTTCTGATAACTACAATATATTGTATTCTATTTTAAATATATACTATATCTTGACCGTTTTCCTCTATTTTAGCACTATCACAGAGAGAGCGTCAATCTGTGAAAATAACCAATTTTCCGGCAGCCAGACAGCCAAATCTTCTACAGGCATATTCCTGAAAATCCATTGACATTTTTATACCGGACAGGCTTCTCCTTCTGTATTCAGACAATAGCCTTTCATTTTGAAAATCCTCGAACAATTTTTCCAAAACCTTTGGCGATACAAAAGAGATAAGCCGAAACTGTTTCCTTTTCTGCCTATCTCTTTAATTCATAATCTTGTATTTTTTTAGTTTCCACACTCAATACTGATCTCATTGAACATCGTCAGGATTTCATCGATCGAGGTATCCTCTTTATCTTTTTCCTGCCTTATCCATCACACAATGTCCCTGATGCATCATGATCAGACGATTACCGTATTCTACTGCATAGCGGAGATTGTGTGTGACCATAACCGTTGTCAGATTTTTTTCTTTTACAATCTTATCGGTCAGCTCCATGATCAGTTCTGCTGTCTTTGGATCCAGCGCAGCAGCATGCTCATCCAGGATCAAAAACTCGATTGGTGTCATCGTAGACATCAGCAATGCCATCGCCTGGCGCTGTCCTCCGGAAAGTGATCCGACTTTGACATGAAGCTTATCTTCCAGTCCAAGACCAAGCTGGGCGAGCTGTTCTCTGTAATAATCAATACGTGCCTTATTAGTTCCCCGTCCAAGTCCGTAAAACCTTCCTTTATTGTCCGCAAGAGACATATTTTCCAAGATCGTCATGGACGGACAGGTTTCCCATAGATGGATTCTGGTACACGCGTCCGATCTTTCTGGTTTCTCTTGTATTCTTTTTACCTTTGTGATATCTTTTTCCATCGATCAGGATCTGTCCGATTCTACCGGAATACTTCCGCAGATAATATTGAGCATAGAAGTTTTACCGGAACCGTTACTTCCTACTACGGATACAAATTCGCCCTGATTGATCGTCAGGTTGAAATCCTGAAACAGACACATCTCATTGACTGTGCCCGGATTGTAATATTTGTGGATATGCTTAAGCTCCAGCATCCGTCTTCACCTTCTTCTTTCTCTCCATACTAAGCACCAGAATTACCAGGAATAATACCGCTGTGATCAGCTTCATATCCTGCGGTTCGAAGTTCTTCAGTGCGATTGCCACACAGGCCTTGTAAATGATAGAACCGATCAGTACAGCTGTCGTTGTTTTTACAAAACTGATTTTTTGAAAATACTGGTTCCGATGATAACACTTGCAAGACCGATTACCATCGCCCCTGTACCACTGGAAATTTCAAATACACGTTCTTCCTGACAAAATACATCCCGCAAGCGAACACAGCCCGTTTGCGATCGCAAGTCCCAGGATTTTCACATTTCCTTCATCCTTTGCCATTGCAGTTACCAGTTTATCGTTATCTCCGACTGCGCGGAGCAGGTATCCGACTTGGTATTCAGATAAAGGTCGAGAATGATTTTCACAATTAACGCAATGATCAGAATGATGAGCAATGTTAGAGTAAGCGGAAAATCCTGACGGAAGCAGCTTATCCAGTGTATCATTTTTAAAGATTGTCTTCTGGGAAAACAACGGTACATTGGCTGTTCCTGCCACACGAAGGTTGATCGTCCAGAGCGCTGTCATCATAATGATACCTGAAAGCAGATCTCTTACCTTGCATTTGACATGGATCAGTCCGGTACAGATACCGGTTGCCACACCTGCTGCAAATGCAGCCGGAAGGGTCAGATACGGGTTCGCTCCTTTTTTGATCATAAGCGCCGTTACGGCAGCTCCTAATGGAAAGCTGCCATCTACGGTCAGATCTGGAAAATCCAGAATTTTGTATGTTATATAAATTCCCAATGCAAGGATTCCATAAATCAGTCCCTGCTCCAAAATCGATACTGCAAAGCTCATTGCATTGCTCCTCACTTTTCTAATTCAAATTTAGTTTTCGCTGATAGAATCGTATGTCTCTACTGCGCTGTTTTTCAGATCGTCTTCCACTGTGATTCCAAGATTTTCTGCTACTTTTGTATTCAGGTAAAGTCCTGCTTCTGTGATCGTCTCAAATGGCATTTCAGATGCTTTCTTTTTCTCCTTTGAGAACCTTTGCTGCCATCTTACCTGTCTGTTTGCCAAGTGCTACATAATCAAGGCCTTCTGCTGCCAGGCATCCAAGCTTCACCTGTTCGATCTCACTTCCGAATACCGGGATATTTGCTGCATTTGCCTTATCCAGAATGGTTTTTGCAAGTGAGCTTACTACCGTGTTATCTGTCAGGTTGCTGATGCAGTCTACCTGTGACAGAAGATCGTCTGTTGCAAGTGCGATTTCTGATGTATTTGTAATTCCCTTTTCTACAAGTTCAAATCCATAGTCACCGACTTTTTTCTTTGTATTCAGCAATTGCAGATACGCTGTTTGCCTCACTTGTTGTATAGAGGATACCAATCTTCTTTGCATCCGGAAGAAGTTCACGGATCATTTTCAGCTGTGCTTCAATCGGAAGTTTATCACTGGTTCCTGTGACTTCTCCAACCGGGTTCCCTTTATCATCTGCAAGCTCTGCTGCTTTCGGGTCTGTAACCGCAGTATAGATAACCGAAATATCCGTATCCATCGCAGCATTGTATGCTGTCTGTGCACTTGGTGTTGCGATTCCGCAGATCAGATCTACTTTTATCGGATACAAAGCTGCTTTGCGATCTGTGATGCAGTTCCCATATCTGCTGCCGAGTTTTTGTATTCAACATTCAGATTCTTTCCTTCCTCGATACCTTCTTCTTTCAGTCCCTCTAAAAATCCTTCACGGCAGTTATCTAAAGATCCGTGCTCTGCAAACTGGGAAATACCAATTGTATAGCTCTTTTCTCCATCTGCTGTCTTGGAATCCGACTTGCTTCCACATCCTGCCATCATTGTTGCTGCCATTGCCATTGTTAATAATACTGCGATTGTTCTCTTTTTTCATAATTTTGTTCTCCTCTTCTTGATAAATAATTTTTTTTGTTAGCTTTCAAGAGAAGGTGTTTCTTGATTCCGCGCCGTACCACAGCAGGAATACATATGTAACATCCTGCCGGAGACTTTTTATTTCATAGGAAGTTCCTTCGGAATTTCCTATGAAATAAAACGCCTCAATCCTTCTACGGATTGAGGCGACTAATATCTTCTACTAACGCGGTACCACTCAACTTTAACAGTTTCCTGTCCTCTTTTATGTACTAACATACATCCCTTTATTGATAACGGTTTGGTTCCCTGACAAACCATACTCTCAATTATCTGATTTCAGGCTGCCCTCGAAAGTCCATTCAATTATCAACTCCATACAGCAATCCCACCGCCTGCTGCTCTCTGTGATATCGTTCGATAACCTACTCCTCTTTCTCAACAGTTTTACAATTTATGGTTAATATATTACCTCTTTATTCTCTGTTTGTCAACCTGGTTTTTGGAATTTTTCAGATTTTTTCACTCCATTTTCTCAGCTCCTGAAAAATATCCTGATAACATACCCCGTAATTATCTAAAATCAGCGAAAAAATCTTACGGTTCTTTTCATATTCCATCCTCAGTTCAAGATAAGCCTTTAAGATGCAATAATGCCCCCAGAAAGATAGACTCTGTCGTCTTCTGTTTTATAAAATTCATACAAACGGTAAATACTGATTATGAGGAGTTCTTCTTTATCCACTCCAAGTCTTTCACATTCATTCACCGCAAGCTTTATCGCCTCAAGATCTGTTCTGTACGATTCCCAATCCATTTCTCTACCCCCTTTTTTTAATCATATCCTATCACAGCGTTTTTGTAAAGTTAACTTGCATATAATATCATTCTTTTTCAAATTGAAATGCTACACTACTTTTATGAAGGAGAGATACAGCATGGAAAAGAATTTCGGTACACGCGTTCGGCAGGCACGTCACAAAGCCGGTCTTACACAGGCAGCACTAGCAGAAAAACTAAATCTTGATGAGACAACGATAAGCCGGATTGAAAATGGCAGCCAGGCAACATCCTTTGCAACCATGCTTAATTTTTTCAGAAGCATTAGATGTCAAATTTGATTATCTGATCTGTGACTACCTGGATGATTCAATTCATTCAAAAGGATCCGATCAATGCCGAGATCCTGGATATGATCACACCGCTTCCTGATAATTATAAACGACTGATCCGTGATAATATCCGACAGTTGTTAGAAAAGATTCCACCAGAGATGGACGAAAATAAATGTAGTCTATGCCACCCGGAGCGGGAGGAAAAAATCCTATAGATTCAAGTTGAATCTATAGGGATTTTTTCTCTTCCGAGGCGCTCTGTTACCGGTTGTAACTGTTCTTCGCCCATTTGTATTGTGTTCGACAGAGAGGCGGTGTTACCCCTCTGCGTTGTTCCGTCTTCGTTCTGACCCATACGGGCGGCACGCAGCAGTGAGAGGCGAGTACAGAGGTTGTGACGTTTCCTTTACTCCTCCCGGAACCGGTGTGATATGGGATACTTTTTCCCGACATTTTCGTAGTCCACATCTCCACAGAGGGTTCCGTCTTCCAGTACGTTGATTCCGACATCCGCTACCACCGCTCCTTCGGCGATCATATCGGCAGTGATATGGTTTGCCCGTCCGATCGCAGCTACTATTATCTCTGCTTCGCGACATCTGTCCGCCAGATCTTTTGTACGTGAATGGCAGATAGTTACAGTTGCATTCTGTCCAAGCATCAGCATGGAAAGCGGTTTTCCAACAACCATGCTTCTTCCGATAACGGTCACTCTTTTCCCCTGAGTTCAATTCCATAGTGATTCATAATGTGCATCACTGCCTCAGAAGTACAAGGCGCATAAGCAGTTCTGTCACCTTCGAATATTTTTGCAAGATTTACAGGACTCATTCCATCCATATCCTTTGCCGGGTCGATCATCTGTCTGATCTTCTCTACATCGAGCTGCTCCGGGAAGCGGCTGGAACAAAAGAATCCCGTGAACCTCCGGATCTTTATTGATCTTACAGAAAGCATCCTCAAATTCTTCCTGTGAAATATCTTCTGGCAGTTCTGCAATGCGGCACTCAATTCCGATCATTTCCATTCTCTTTTTTGCTCCACGTTCGTAGGCAAGATCATTTCTTTCGCTCCTACCCGAATGATCGTAAGGCATGGATTTACTCCCGCCGCATTCAACTCTTCTCTTTCTCTGATCAGCTTTTCTTTCATGGCTTTTGCCACTTCAGCCCCTCGCATCTGTATGCTCATGTCTTCCCCCTGTCTGTCTTATCTGTTATGGTCTGATACCCTTAAGTACAGCATCATAAGTTGTCTCTTTCAGTTCTTTGCCTGTCGCAATCAGTTGATCAGCCAGATAATTCAGTCTTTCAGCTTCTTCCTGATCCTTCATCATCTTTGTATTGATAAAAATATTAAGAGAAGCTCCTTCAAGGGCTGCCTGTGCAAAGAGGATTGCAACTCCTGCATCGCTGACAGCAAGCCTGCTTCCTTTTTCCCCCAGCACCCGGATCATCTCCATAGTATCTACAATTGTTTTCATGATACACAGTGGTGCTTCTGCCGCATTTTCAAGTGCGGCCTCCATAACTTTTCCTTCTCTGCCTGTTCTTCCTCTGTCTCTTTTGGCATTCTGTAAGCCTTTGCCAGTGGTTCAAAAGCCTCGGCATCTTCATCTACCATCCGGACCAGATCCTGCTTCTTCTGCTCAAGTTTTCTCTTATCTCTAGAATTTCCTCTTCAACATCCGCATATTTCTTTTTCCGACAGTCAGATTTGTAACCATAAGTCCCAAAGCTGATGCGAACGCCTCCGACTGCTGCCGATGCACCGCCACCTCCCGGAATCGGTGCTGACGATGAGAGCTGTTCCAAAAAATCAGTTGTTTTCTGCTCCAATAACATATTTTTCCTCCCGCTTATTTTTTTGCTTTCCTATTATAGCAAAAAGGATTTCTCTTTCAGCCAGTTTGCATATAACATATTACCGTGTGAACGCCACTGCAGTAAAGGTTTTGCATTGATATCATTGTCCGGATAATAATTCTCCGGCATGGCAATATCCATCCCTTTCTGCAGATCACGCTTATATTCCTCATCCAATGTATAACGGTCATATTCCGGATGTCCCATCACAAAAAATTTGTCGTCCATTCTGTGCCATGATACAGAAATACACCTGCTTTTTCTGATTCTGCAAGAATGGTAATATCCTTTACCTTCTCAATATCTTCTCTTTCGGATTCCGGAATGTCTCGAATGCGGTGCAAAATACATCATCAAATCCACGTACCAGAGGAATTTACGGTTCATAACCTTATGTTCAAAGATACCGAAAGCTTTTTGTCCAGCTGTACTTTATTAATCCCATAATGATAATAAAGTGCCTGCCTGTGCCCCAGCAGAGATGGATCGTTGAAGTAACATGTGTCTTTGTCCACTCCATGATCTTCTAAGTTCTTTCCAGTAATCCACCTCTTCAAAGGAATCTGTTCTACCGGTGCTCCGGTTATGATAAATCCGTCAAATTTCTGATCTTTTACATTTTCAAAATTCTCCATAAAACCGGTTCAGGGTGATTCGCTGAAGTATTCTTTGAAACATGATTTTTCACTGCCAAAAACACAATGTCAACCTGCAGCGGTGTATTGGAAAGGGAGCGCAGAAGCTGAAGTTCTGTATCCTCTTTCAGTGGCATAAAGATTCAGAAGTCCGATCTTGATCGGACAGATATGTCCTGATGAACCGCACGGTTCTCATCCATTACAAATATATTTTCTTTTCCAGTATTTCTTTTACCGGAAGGTCATTCTGTACACGAATTGGCATTTCTGCTTACTTCCTCTCTTTTTTATTTTTCCCCGTTTTTTACCGCTGTATCATTTTCTTCCGGATTTTCTCCGACAAATCTTCCGCTATCATCCACATAACTCTTTTCCCATATTCCGAAGTCTGAAGCGGAAGCTTTTCTTCTCCAGCAAATGATTGATCAGCATTGTAATAATATAATAAACTACTGCAAATGTAGGCACGCCCATGATCATTCCTGCAAATCAAACAGACCGCCTCCGAGCAGGATTGAAAATACAACCCAGAATGCAGATAATCCGGTCGAATTGCCCAAAATCTTCGGTCCGATCACATTTCCATCAAGCTGCTGCAGCTTACAAGAATGAAGATCCAGGAAAGACAAGCCCTTGATCGGATCATTCAGCAAAATCAGAACGGCACTCGGAATAGCACCGATATACGGTCCGAAGAAAGGAATGACATTGGTCACACCAACGATTACACTGATCAAAAGTATGTACGGCATCTTCAGGAGCGTAAGTCCAAAGAAAGCAAAAGCACTCCGATAATCATAGAATCAATGATCTTTCCAATAATAAATCCACCGAAAATCTCATTGCTTTTCTTTGTCAGATGCAGGATCATATTGGCATGATCTGTACGGAACACTGCATAGACGATCTTTTTTACTCTGTGCGGAAAATGTTTCCTTACTGAACAGAATATAGACTGATACAATAAGACCAATCAGAAAATTCAGGATCTCACTGACAAAATTGATGATCCCAACCGTCAGGTTTGACATCACTTCATTAACCTTGGTTAAAAAGATCCTGTTTGATCCAGTTCTGTAATGCATCCGATCCCTTTTCTAACAGGTTACGTGCCATGACTCCGGCAGGACTGGTATCTTTCTGGATACTTATGATCTTCGTAACCATATCACTGATCTGTCCCGGCAGAGTCTGAACCATGTCACGGATACTTTTATAAAGTTCCGGAATCAGCATATTGCACAGTGCCAGGATCAAAGCAAGCAGCATAACCAGCGCTGCAAAAACACCGACACTACGCGAAACCTTCTTTGCCTTTTCCTGAGACATTTTTCTTTTTTAATTGTGGAATCAGCCACCGGTCAATCTGCTTTACGATCGGATTCAGCAAATATGCGATCACCATTCCGTATAGGATCGGCTTTAACACATCAATTACTTTACTGACACCTACTGATATATCATCTATTCGGAGTAACAGAAAATAAAAAGATTACACAAGCCGCAATTACAAGGAAAAAAGGTAATCCCCCTTCCTGAAATGCAGCAAAATCTTTGATGGTCCTCTGTTACCAAATTCGGACGCTTTTCATAATACGCTGCCGATTTCTTCTCTTCCGGCTTCCCCGAAACCCCTTTCTCTACATTGTTTTTTTTTTCCATTTAATTTCCCTGTCTTTCTTCAAAAGTCCGATTTTATTATACCTTCTTTCTAACACCCCCGTCAACCTCCCCAACCATCCTTTTCGCACCTTTTTCTCTCATTCCTTGCACAAAACAAACAGGTGCAGGAGTCCTCCCCACACCCATCACTTTCATCTACGCACATGGGAAAGCTGCACATCCGTCTCATCACAGCTGCATGCCTTGGTGCCCTCCACACTGATCTTTCCTTGCATGGCACTGGCATTCCTTGTACTGGCACTCCATGGCCTTGCAGTCGATCTTGCTTGTCGACCCGCCTCACCAGTCACATTGCTGTGGGTTCCGCTTTTCTTTCTTCAAAGCTGTCAGGCTTGTCTCTGGAACTTTCCGTGCAGATTTTCCTCCCACCGTAATTGCGTTCAGATCACAATAAAAATCTTTTGTTGTGCATACATGTCTGTACTGTACATTTTAATTCAGGCATAATGTTACCTCCTTTTTGAAAATCAGTATCATTATGCCCGAAAGTTTTTATTTCTTATTCAGATTTTATTTAAAAACTCTATTTATCGTCTTCTTTTTTTCTTCCCTTGCTGTTTTGGCCTGGATCTCCATCTTGATTGCTGCAAAGGAAGTCCGTCAGTGAACTTCTGTCCTTCATCGCTTCAAAACGGCTTCTTACAGATACCGATCCGTCCTCTTCTTCTTTTGCTCCGACAACCAGCATATACGGGATCTTCTTCATCTGTGCTTCACATCTTGTATCCGATCTTCTCTGCACGTGTATCGAATTTCTGCAGAACACCTGAATTGTTCAGTTCATCCAGAACCTTCTGTGCATAATCCATATATTTATTGAAATCAGGCTTTTAATAACCTGTGCGGTGCAAGCCATGTCGGGAATGCATGTCGATCAGATAAACTGATCAATCCAAGTGATTACAATATTGGATCAGATCGATTTCATCTGCCCTTATTCATGGGAAGCTGAAATCGGTTGATGGTCTGGAAGACAAAGTCGATCTTCGGTCCAGAACGCTCCATCTCCTTCATTATGCAGTCCCAGATCGTCCAATGCACAGAAGGGCTTCAGAAGATCCCACCATCATCATGCTGTCTCGTCTTGTAGAAAGCCCACACATGGTATTTAAACGAAACAGGCTAAACTTCATTGATCAATTTGATCATCACGTACCTGCCTTGGTGCCATGAAGATATGTGCACTATCCTGGAAGACTTACACGACTCAGTCCATAGCCTGTCCCTTGATTTTTCATGATGAGTTCCTCCCAACAAGTGAAGGTCAGCATGAACGTATTCATATAAGAATTCTAAAGTAAAGTTCAATATTTGATAACAATCGATCATATGTATGTTATTTTATTTTGTTCCCTTGTAGTATCCTTAATGTCCTGATGTTTCCTAAGATATGGCTTAAGAATTTGGTGTTGGAACAACATGGTCATTTTTGTGACCCTCCACAGTTGACTTCAGTTCTGCATTCCTTTGGAAGGAAGAATGGAAACTTCTCTCATTTCCAAGTTTCTATCAGCATGCAGAGATTCTTCTGCTCTTTTCCTGCTTTCTGATAGGAAGCACCATAAACTCTGAAGCATCTTATTCTTTTCTACTCCTGTTATTTTGCAGTTTGAAATTTTACTGGTTTTGTGCCAATGTGTGAGTCCTGTACATCTGTAAATCTCCTGTGAAGTTGTAAGCTACTATGGGAATTTTCCAAAGGCCTCGATCAGTCTCAATTTTAATATCTTTTGAAGAAGTGATTGCCTTTGGCCTCTGCATTGTAGTAGTACTGCTAATTGCATCTTCATCGATTTTCATCTCAGTTTGATCTTTCCAGTCTTTCTGCCATGAAAGTCTCATGGTCAATATCATAATAGAATCTGGTTGCAATCAGTGTCTATCCGGATTACAGTCTCTTGATCGCCTGTCAGCCATAATGTGAGATGTTGTGTACGGAAATGCACCTTTTCCTTTTTCATATCATTGAATGTAAGAATGTTCAGCTTCACAGTCTTTGTCGATCACAGTTCTAAATCAACAACTTCTCCGTCAACTTCTCCTGCTGTTGCAACCCTTTGCAAGTCCTTCACTGATATCTTTTTGCAATATCAATTACAGACATGCTCTGTGCATATTCTTTGTTTGATCCATCTTTTAATGTGATTTTCATAGTCTTTTGTTCCTCTTTATTTTATAATTTCTGATTATACAAATATTTTTTCTGTGCAAAGCTCGATCCGGATGTTCTCCTGACCATCCTGCCTGTAAGTATAAGCTTGCCAGTCTCGATACATCCTCTTCGCTGATCTCAAATGGAACAGATCCATATATTCTGTTTCATCCGCTCCATCGAAGATGATTTGAAGCGGAATATATTCATTCTGAAGCAGGAATTCAGACACAGCTGCTGCCGGTGAAACCTGATACTTTCCGGTTCAAGGATCAGTCCATCTTCCAGAATCCGCCGTCTTCCGATCGGGCTCCATGCCTGCATCTGAATACCATGTTCTTTTACAGTAAGCACAGCAGCCTGCTGTATATACCCTGATGCAGTTCCAGCTGGTTGACAACTGGTTTTACAGTTCCATTCTCCAGAATGTTCTCCTTATGGTGCGGAAGAAAATTGCTGAGTCCAAGTCCCTTTATTTTTCCTTTCTTTCTGAAAGTTCTTCCATCGCCCTCCAGGTCTCAAGATCCAGTTCTTTTCCAGTTCTCACAGTCAGCCGACGGTCTTGGCCAGTGGATCAGATAGATGTCCAGATAATCGGTACCAAGTCTTTTTTCAGACTCTTTTCTAATGCATCCTTTGTCTGCTGATATCCCATTTCATCTTTTCCACATTTTGGATACAAATAAAAATCCTCTCTTGGAAGATTGCTTTCACGGATCGCCTGCCCTAAAAAATGGTTCCGGTCTGATAAAAGGATGCAGTATCAAAATAGCGATATCCTGCTTCTATGGCAGTCTTTAAAATCTCCACGTTATTCCCTTCTGCCGCTTTGTAAGGTTCCAAAACCAACGCATGGGATTTTTCATCATTGTTCAACTTGAAACAATCGTAAATACCTTTCCATTAGATCATCCTTTCTGTAAAAGCTACTGTCTGTAAAGCCAGTCAGCTTTGGCATCTACCATGTTCTTGTATAATTTTTCTTTATCGAATGCAAGGCTTACCTTGGTATCCTCTTCCATAGTATCAATTGTCACAAAATTGTTCCTTTCCTGCAAGAAACGTCTTTAAACTTCGTCCTTTTTACTTCTTCTGATTCTCAAGCAGCTTTTCATAGATCTCTTTTTCAGTCTGGAAATAGGTTCCCCAGAACTTCTGCAGAGAAGCTTTATCCATTCTTTTCGAGTAAGCGGTATCTCTCCACTGTTCTAATAATGTACTCATACTGTAAATTCTCCTTTTTATTCTTTATCACTTCATATATCATACAGCATTTTTTTCGACTGTTTTGCAAAACATTTTCTTGTAGAATTGTTTTTTATCTATATAATAGAGATAAAGTACAGTACGAAGGTGGTTGTTATGAAAAAATTCAAGCGTTTTGCAGCTCTTATCTGTGCAATTCTTCTGTTCCTGATGTACGTCAGCACTCTGGTATTTGCATTTATCGACAAATCCAGATCATTAGGACTTCTGAAAGCATCTGTTGCCTGCACGATTCTTGTGCCGGTTATGAGTTACGCCTACATCCTGGTTTATCGTCTGATTCACAGGAATGATGACGACTTTCACAGTGAATATTAACATCTCATACATAAAGCTCTGCCATCATCCAGGCAGGGCTTTTCTCTTCAGAATCTGCCACCGAATCGTTTTTTCTCCTGTTCTCTAATCTTCTGTCTCTTATTTAGATATTCTTCCATGGAAATGACTTCCTGTGTGCTGATATTCTTCTCTTTCTGCATATCTTGTTACCTCCTGTCTACAGTTTTTTTCGTCTGTCTGCCTTCTGGTATAAGCCTCATCCGGCATTTCCCCGACATCTTTAATATATGTTCTTATTTTCTGATTTATGACTTTTTCTTTTTTATTTTAAGAGGCTTTAATGTTTTGTGCCTTTAAGAGATTCTCTATCCGCATAAAAATGTGACATCTTTTTATTTTAAGAGTATATTGACAACTGTTCTGTGAATCATAAAAGATTCTCTAAAAAAATAAGTTGTTTCTTAAGGAAATATGATTGACAACACCAATGTCAATTCACTAAACTAGACATAGTGAGTTTTGGATCGCTGAAAGGAAACGTTACGAACATCATGAACAATTTGAGATACCGGAGAATTGACCATTCTCCACCCCTACGGACCTGAGACTGAAGTGGCTATCAAAGAAGGAAAAGACCACTTTGAACGCGCACTTCATCCAAATCTGCATCTGACGCGTGTGATACCGCTCCTCTTTTCGTCCGCCCGGAATCGGACTGAACGATAACCTGGGAACTGAACAGTAGAACGCCCGGTTGCATTTGGCATCAAAGAACAGGAAGACCGCGAAGTTGAGATCGTCCACTCTCTTGCAAAAATGGAAACGTTACGCCTTAAAGCGCTATCGGCTTTCATTCAGAGTTGCTGACCATTTATACTTCGATATGAGTGCTATCCGCCTGATGAAGATACATGACAACATCCATTCCATCTATGTTGACATAAATTTGATTCCACGGAAATCCTTTTCAAAGATTTCATGTGGAGACATCCCGGAAGAGTTTTGAGTACTGGTTTTGCTTTTTCCAGCAAATGGAGAACTGTTGTAACAATCTCATAGGACACAGACCGGAATTTCATCCAGTGCATCCGTACAAAGAAACTGAATGTAAATGCAACATCTTAAAGTTCCCTATCTGCATCCAAACACACAGTCAAACCATCCCATACGTCTCGGGACGTCCTGTTGTTGCTCCGAACTCTCCGCCGTCTCCACCGCGGTTTCTCAGCTCATCTGCTTCGTCTCCGAAGATCTCACTTACGAACGCACCTGCTCCTACTGCACTTGAATATGCTTTACATACTGTAACGATCTGTTTGATCTCATACGGCGGGATTCCTGCACCGATCGCACCATAAGCTGCCAGTGTAGAAGAAGAAGTTACCATTGGGTAAATTCCGTGATCCGGATCTTTCAGCGTACCCAGCTGTCCTTCCAGAAGAATTTCTTTTCCTTCCTTGAGGGCTTCGTTTAAGATACAGAGAAACGTTTTGCATACATACAGTGCTACCATTTCTTTGTATTCCATCAGTTCCTTATATAAATCATCCGGATTGATTAACGGTTTGTGATAAAGATGTTCCAACAGTAACATTCTTCTGTTCTGCTACACGTTTACCTTTTCTCTAAGTTCAGCTTCATCATCAAAAAGTTCACTGATCTGAAACCGATCTTTTGCATATTTGTCTGAATAAAACGGTGCAATTCCAGACTTTGTGGAACCAAAGACTTTCCGCCCAACGTCTCTCTTCCTCATATGCATCAAAATTCTTGTGATAAGACATCACCATCTGTGCACGGTCTGATACCAGAATCTTCGGCATCGGAACATCTCTGTCAATGATTGACTGGATTTCCTTGAAAAACCAGGATATCTAAGCGACACCATTGCCGATGATACTGGTTTGTATGTCCGTAGAACACACCTGACGGTAATGTATGAAGTGCAAACTTGCCGTAATCATTGATAATTGTATGTCCGGCATTGGCTCCACCCTGAAACGGATGATGATATCTGCCTCTTTTGCCAGCATATCTGTAATCTTGCCTTTGCCTTCGTCGCCCCAGTTAGCGCCTACTACTGCTTTTAACCATAATAAATCCTCCTGCGTGTTCTTGGCTATCTGTGAAATATCTCCACAGTGTCATCCCTCTTTTTCATCGGGATAACTCCTACTTATAAATATAATCAATGTCCCTTATAAAGACACCGATTGAATTATACTACATTTCAAATAAAAAAGTACACTCTTATTTTCAGCTACTTCCCGAAAATTCCGCATTTTTCTTGATTTTACTGCTCTCGTGAGTGTTTTCCTACATCAGCGGTGCCACAAGTCTTAAAACCTGACCATATATTTTCACAAAAGTATTCTCCGGTTTCTGACCTCCGTCATCGTCACCTTCTGGCATTTTGCAAGGGTATCCTGGAAATCCTTTTCAATATCACGCACCACCGGATTGCGGTAAATGAAAACACCGCATTCAAAATGCAGATACATACTGCGGTAATCCAGATTGATACTGCCTACTGTCGCCGTATCATCGTCTGAAGTAAATACTTTCGCATGGACAAATCCAGGCGTATATTCATAGATCTCTACCCCGCCTGCGATCAGTTCCTCATAATAAGTCTTCGCAAGATAAAATGCATACGGCTTATCCGGAATATGTGGCATAATAATCTGCACTTCTATTCCACCTTTTGCAGCTCTTTGTCAGCGCATCAATCATCTCATTGTCCAGGATCAGATACGGTGTCATAATATGCACATACTTCTTCGCATGATTCAGAATGTGGAAATACACTTCTTCTCCTACATTTTCATGGTCGAACGGACTGTCTCCATATGGGGATGATGTAACCGTCTTTGCGGCTGAACCCGGCTGCTTTTCTGTCAGATACTTTGCATAATCCTCCGGCTGTCTCTCCGTAATATTCCACATCTGCAGGAACATCATGGTAAAACTCTGCACGGCATCACCTTCGATTTTGATCGCTGTATCTTTCCAGTGTCCGAACCGGACTTTCTTGTTGATATATTCATCTGCCAGATTGACACCTCCGGTAAATGCAACCTTTCCGTCAACCACACAGATTTTCCGGTGATCCCTGATTATTCTGGCTGGTAGAAAGGATGGGTACGATCGGTCCAAATTCCTTGCACTGGATTCCATATTCCCTGGAGCTGCTTCGGATACTCATACGGCAAAAGGCTGATACTGCAGGTTCCGTCATACATCAGGCGTACTTCCACGCCCTCTTTCACCTTTTTACGCAGGACCTCCAGGACAGTGTCCCACACATATCCTTCTCCGATAATAAAATATTCCATGAAAAATAAATTTTTCTGCCTTATTCAATTCCTCGATCAGAATCGGAAATTTGTCATCTCCCAGTGGAAAATACTGTGCCTGTGAGTTCCCATGTAAGTCGGAAATCCCACCTGGTTATAAAGAAAATGTGACAGATTGGCATTCGCAACCCTTCCACCTTTCATCGCATGGACGACATATTCATTCTGCTGCATATAAGGTTCAGTCTCCACTCGAAGCTTCTCCAGTCTGGCACCCAGATATTTGGTTCCGATTCCTGCTTTTTGTAAAACAGATAAAATCCAACTCCAACCACCGACAAGGAACACAAACAGGATCCACGTCATCTTTAAACGCCGGATTCCTTTTTCATTGAAAATATAAATCGCTGTGATAAAAAGAAAGAAGCGATATCACCCGTTCATATAGGTACTGTAATTTCCCAGATATGTAAAGTGAGAACCATAATACCAATCTGAAGAAGAATCAGTAAAGAATAATTGCGGTATGGCTGTACACTGCACCAAATACTTTTGTTCTTGGCACGTTCTTTGACTGTCTTACTGGTATCATGGTATTTTGTAATTTTCTCTCATGCGCGGTCTTCCTCTCTTTAGATACTATTTTATATCGTAACACAATTTTATTCTTTCACAACATTCCAGCTGCTTATAATCGTACAACACTTCCTTATTTTTGTTGTTTTTCTGGTTCTTTTATAAATATTTTACTTTTCCTTTTTCAAATAAAAGTATTACAATAAAATTATTCATGTATACTATATTTCATGACGAACTATCTCATCTGCCATATCGACAGGACGAGATCAAGAAAGCGAGCAGCAACATGGCTAAAAATTTTGGTAAAATCCTGCTCGACTGACTGCCGCAGGCGCAGCTGGTGCCGGTGCATATTACTGGTTAAAGAACCGACATAATGAAGAACCGGAAGACGAGTTCGATGACTCTTTTGAAGAGGATGATTTTTGAACTGATGATGATCTTGGCGAAGTGCCTGAGCGTGGTTACACAACTCTTACGCCAACATCTGCAAAGGAAGAAGCCTCTGAAGAGTCTGAAGAAAAAAAACTGACGATGCAGAAGCCGCTTCCCAGACACCGGAAACTGATTCCGAAGAATCCGATCCGGCTTCAGAAGAAGTTTAAAAAGAACTTTTTCTTACAGCTTATCATTTTCTGCAAAAACCAAAACCCGGAAGAAAATTTCATTTTTTCTTACCATTTCTTTTCAAAACTGTCGACCACATTCCGCAATTAAATTCTGAGCAAGACTGCTTTTTTATTTTGGCAGCTTGAATGAACTCTTCAGCGAAACGATCCTGTTAAATACCAGATGCTCTTTGGAAGAATCATGGGAATCCACGCAGAAATATCCCTGACGCACAAACTGGAAGCTGTCATAAGCCTTTGCGTCTGCAAAGTTTGATTCTACAAAGATTTCTTTCTCTGTAAGAGAATTCGATTCAGGTTCAGAGAACCGTCTTCTTTATTGTATACACCCTTTTCCTCGTCGATCAGGTTCTCATACAGTCTTACGGTTGCCGGAAGTGCTGTACTTGCTTCTACCCAGTGGATAGTTCCTTTTACTTTTTTTCCTGTGAATCCGGAACCACTCTTTTTGTCTCTGGATCATAAGTACAATGTACAACAGTTACATTACCGTCTTCATCCTTTTCAAATCCTGTACAGGTTACGAAGTAAGCATTCATCAGACGCACTTCGTTGCCCTGGGAACAGACGGAAATATTTCTTAGGAGGCTCTGCCATAAAATCATCACGTTCAATATAAAGCCGCTCTTCCAAATGGAAGCTGACGGGTTCCAAGTTCTTCATTCTCAAGATTATTCGGAGCTTCAAGATACTCAACCTGTCCTTCCGGATAGTTATCGATCACGAGCTTTGATCGGATCAAGGATCTGCCATCATACGCGCGTTTCAAGCTTCAGGTCCTCACGGATGCAGTACTCGAGCATTGCATAATCTACAGAACTGTTCGCTTTTGGAAACTCCGCACAGGTCAACGAACATTTTGATAGATTCCGGTGTGAATCCACTTCGACGAAGTGCTGCGATCGATACCAGACGCGGATCATCCCAGCCGTCTACAATCTTATCTTCTACAAGCTTTTTAATATAACGCTTACCGGTCACAACGTTTGTCAGATATAATTTTGCAAACTCAATCTGTCTTGGTGGATTTGCAAATTCACATTCTCTGACTACCCAGTCATATAACGGGCGGTGATCCTCAAATTCCAGTGTACAGATAGAATGGGTGATTCCTTCGATTGCATCCTCGATCGGATGTGCAAAAATCGTACATCGGATAGATGCAGCACTTGTCACCCGTATTATGGTGTGTCATATGGGCTACACGATAAAGGATCGGATCACGCATATTGATATTCGGGGATGCCATATCAATCTTTGCACGGGAGAACCTTTTTCTCCATCTGCATACTTCCAAATTTTTCATATTTTCAAACAGCTCCAGATTTTCTTCTACAGAACGGTCACGGTATGGACTGTCCTTTCCAGGCTCTGTCAGAAGTTCCTCTGTACTCTGGATCTCATCCGCTGTCAGGTCACAGACAATAAGCTTTTCCTTTTTTGATCAATTTTATCAGCACACTCATACATCTGATCAAAATAATCGGATGCAAAATAAAGGTGATCTCCCAGTCAGCACCCAGCCACTTGATATCCGCTTTGATAGACTCAACGAACTCTGTCTTTTCCTTTGTCCGGGTTGGTATCG